>Ga0187782_10001065_pt1 | contig 19707 bp, 16 predicted proteins | sample 0715_SJ02_MP15_2_FD_132454 | JGI IMG/M metagenome (GOLD analysis project Ga0187782, IMG submission 132454) | Tropical peat soil microbial communities from peatlands in Department of Meta, Colombia - 0715_SJ02_MP15_20_MG | ecosystem: Environmental > Terrestrial > Soil > Wetlands > Peat | place... | reverse complement strand
GAGCAGGCACGGCAACGCGTAGAGGCGGTTCGGCACATCACCGAAGCCCACCGGATTCTGAGCAAGCTCCGGGAGGAGGCAGAGAAACATCCGGCGCCTCGCGAGGCGGTCAGCGAGGCTGTGCAGAAGTTAGAGATGGCCCTGGCCATTCTTTCAGTCAAAACCGGCGGGATGTTGTAATACATCGCGACACGGATCTTCGCTTCACGCCGATAGCTCATCCAGCCAGAGGGCCGCGCAGAAGTTGCTGGCCGATTTCCACAAGGGCCTTATCCTCTCGGCCCGGCCGATGCCCGACACTGTACGTTTTCAAACTTGACAAGCTTCCGGGGGCGGGGCAGAGTTCGCATACAGCTCCCTATATCCTCCGGCCGAAGGAATACAACCGCGCACAGCCCTCGCTTTGCTGGCGCCGACTTGGAGACGATATGAACGGCCAAAAGGAGAAATTCGACCCACAAGAAATCGGGGACGATTGTGCGGAGATTGAGACCCGGCTCCGCCGGCAGATGATCCTCGGCCCGAAGCGCTTGTTGCTGGCCGGCTCGCTCTCCCTGCCGGCCGCTTCGGTACATTTAAAGTCTGCAGCGAAGTTGGTTACTCCGTTCCACCTGCTTCTGGCTGCCACCTCGCTGGGCGTTGCCTGGTTTTCCGCCAGATGGTGGAATGAGAAGAAACCTGGAGGGACCGCAAGCTGACGACGCAGGCTAGGCGCGGCGCATCGAAAATGTCCGTGTCCTTGTCCCTTCGGCCTAATCGCCTTGTGCCGTCCGCGCGCTGGCGCTGTACCTTCGCTATCTTCACGATTTCACGGTTCGGCCCCATTCTGGCATTAGTCCCGTAGGCAACCAAAGCTCCTGCGCCGAATCGAGCCTCCAGACTTCGTCCAGTTGCCGGGAACCACCCCTCCCTAACTGGTGGTGGTCGGAGGAAAGAACTGCAATGCGCACTTGGCAAGATCTAGCATCCGCTCTCTCCGTATTCGGCCCCGCCCTGCTGCTAGTAAGCCTGGGATTGGCTGCAAACCGCCTGCTTAGGTTTTGCCGGCACAAGAGAATGGGTTGGCCCATCCGGCGCGGGAGATACACCTACCAGGCCTGTCTGGATTGTGGAATCCAGCGCCCTTTCGATGAGAAGCGATTCCGATCCTACGGGCGCTACAGTTACGACCTCACGCAGACGGGAACCCGGGAAGGCGTCTGATTCTCGTCTTGGCCTCGGCTAACCACCGCCAAAGGTCTGACTTTACCTCGGCCAGCGGGGTCATGAGGTCTGTTGCCGCTGCGCCAGTCTGTGCTCAGACAATATTGCTGCAAATATTCCCACGAGCCATATGGCCACAAGCGCGTTCCCTTGCGAGTGGCTGGCGGCGGATGAATGCCCAAGGACCGAAACTCCTGGCTGGACAGTGACAAAAGAGCTCTTTGCGCCAGCACAGGTTAACAATCGAAAGTGATCTGCGTCATAGTGATGTGCAACTCGGCACATCTATGGTTAACTGAGGAGGGAGGTGAATCGTGGCTGCTGATAGCCCCCAAACCCCCACCCTGCTGAGCGTGCTGGGCTGCCGCATGGTTCGGCTCATCGAGACTCACTCTGAGCCGCTGGCGCGGGGGGTCGTGGAACTGGTCGACAAATCCGATCGCTGCCAGGACTTTCTCCTTAAAGTGCCGTCCGTGGAGCTGCAGCAGTATGTTCAAGAGATCTATCAGCACCTGGGAGAATGGCTGACACGGAAGACGGAGCGCGACATCGAGCTGCGCTACACCGCCATCGGCGAACGGCGCGCCGAGCAAGGCGTCAGCTTGAGCCAGCTCATGTTCGCCATTGTCGCCACCAAAGAACATCTCTGGGGATACGTCGCCAGGGAAGTGCTGGCCGACCCCCGCCCAGTGGAATTGTTCCAGGAAGTGGAGCTGGCGGAACTGGTGGAGCAGTTCTTTGACCGCGCCATCTACTACGCCGCTATCGGCTACGAGCGTTATCAGGCGGCCCAGGAGAAGGCAACCGGCGGTTCATGATCTAAAGCCGTTATAGTCCCAGATAAGCCTTCCGTACTTCATCCATCTTGGCGACTTCGTCTGACGGTCCGTGGATGTGGATGCGGCCCTCGGCAAACACGTAGGTATAGTCGCTCATTGCCAACGCCAGGTGCACATTCTGTTCCACCAGAACGATGGTGAGTCCCTGTTCCCTGAGGGTCTTCAACGTGAGGAAGAGTTGTTGCGCCAGCACCGGTGCCAAGCCCAGCGATAACTCGTCGATCATCAGAACCGTCGGCTCCTGCATCAACCCGCGGCCCATGGCGAGCATTTGCTGCTCGCCGCCGGAGAGGGTGGAAGACTTCTGTTTGCAGCGCTCTTTCAAGCGCGGGAACAATTCATAGACGCGTTCCAGGTTCCGCTTCTGTTGCTTGCGGGCACGCTTCGAGTACCCACCCATCTCCAGGTTCTCTTCCACGGACATATCCGGGAAGAGCTGACGGCCCTCCGGCACCAGCACCAGGCCGCGGTTGGCTTTGGAATGGGGGGAGAGCCGGGTCACGTCTTCACCGTGCAGCAGGACGCGCCCCTTCCAGGCACGGAGACTGCCCATGGTGGCGCGCAGGGTGGTGGTTTTACCGGCGCCATTGGCGCCGATGATGGTGGTCATCTTCCCCACCGGCACATCGATCGAGACACTCCACAGCACCTGTACTTCGCCGTAGCCGGATTCAATGTTTTCTAATCGCAAGGCGAGGTCCATCAGTCCGTCCTCGTCAATTTGTCCACGATGTCCGGGAACCCCAGGTAGGCCTCGACGACGTCGGAGTTATGCACCACTTCGTCTGGACGGCCTTCAGCCAGCTTGCGGCCAAGGTTGAGCACGACAATACGGTCCGAAAGGCTCATGATGGCCTGCATCAGATGTTCGATCATAAAGACCGAAATTCCGCTATCGCGGACCTTGCGCACCAGGTCGATCATCTGCGCAATCTCGGTCGGATTCAGGCCCGCCAGCACTTCGTCCAGCAGCAGGAGCTTGGGCTTTGCCGCCAGCGCGCGCGCTACTTCCAACCGCTTCTTGCCGGCGATGGTGAGCGAGCGTGCCATGATGTTGACGCGGTCTCCCAATCCGACCTGCTGCAGTACTTCCAAAGCCACCGCGCGCGCGGCCTTGAGATCGAGGTATTCGCGGCCGAAGCAGGCACCGACCGTGACGTTGTCCAGCAGGGTCAGGTCGTTCAATGGCTTCACGATCTGGTGGGTGCGCGCGAGACCCCGGTGGACCACCTTATCGGGAGAAATGCGGGTGATATCCTTTCCTGCAAAGGCGATGGTTCCCTGGTCAGCTTTGTAAACCCCGTTCACTATATTGAATAGCGTTGTCTTCCCAGCCCCGTTGGGACCGATCAAGCCAAGGATTTCGCCCTCGGCAAGGCTGAAGCTGACGTCAGCAACGGCCAGCAGCCCGCCGAAACGCTTGGTGACAGCCCGGACTTCGAGCAGGGCGCTCATTCGATCACCGTGCGCGCGCGCGGCGCGATGCGGTAAAGCCAGCCCATAAGGCCTCCTGGCGCGAACAAAACAACCAGGAGCAACAATCCGCCGGCGATCACCAGATGGAAGTTGGACAGGCTGGGCGAGGTCAGCAGGAAAGAGCGCAGCTTCTCGTACAGAGCTGCGCCCAACGCGGCGCCCATCACCGCGCCCTGGCCGCCTAACATCAGCATCACGATGCCTTCGAGCGACAGCATGTACTCGAAAGCAATGGAGGGGTCGATCATGCCATTTTTGTAGAACATCAGCGCTCCAGCGACTGCGGGAAGAAAGGCGGAAACGCTGTAGATGATCGCCTTGTAGACGGTGGCGTTGACGCCCAGCACCACCGCGGCATCCTCGTCCTCGCGGATAGCGAACAGGCCCAGCCCGAACTTGGAATTCTTGATGACCAGGCTCAGGATCATCGATAAAGCCATGACCGCGATGATGAGGTAGTAGGTAATCCAGAGGGCGTGCATGGCGCCACCCAGCGGCGCGTAGGCATCGAAGGAAAGGTACATGCCCGTGGATCGGCCCCAGGGATCGAAATTGGAGACAAACGCCTGCACCGCCTGGAGAATGCCGATGGTGGCCAGCGCAAAATAGGCTCCCCGCAGACGCAGGATCAGCAGTCCGAACAGCAGCGCGCACACGCTCACCGCCAGGCCCGCCACCAGCGCCGAGAGCACCAGGTTCCAGCCGCGCACCGTCGCGAGATAGAGTCCTACGTATCCCCCCAGCCCGTAGAACACGATGTGGCCGAAGTTCACGTAGCCGGTGTAACCGATCATCAGGTTCAGGTTGCTGGCCAGGATGATGGCGATGGCGACGAGGATGAGATCTTCCCGCAAAGAAACATTGTTGCCGTGCAGCGGCAAATACACGAACAGGGCGGCGATGACCAGGATGAGGTAGAAGAAGGGCCGCCGCAGGATCATGCGGTTGCCCTCTTCCCAAAAATGCCCTGTGGGAATGCGACCAGCACCACCACAAACAGTCCGAATTCGATCAGTGGGATCCAACTGACGGCGATGAACGGGGTCACCACACCCTCCAGCAGTCCCAGCAGCACTCCGGCTACCAGCGCTCCAAAAGGCTTGCCCAGTCCCGCCAGAATGGTTACCACGAAGCTCTTCAATTGGTAAGTCCCCCCGGAAAGAATAGTGAAGGGGAACAGAGTGGAGACCAGCGCCCCGGAAGTGCAGGCCAGCGCGATGCCAATGCCGAAGGCGATGGTCAGCACTGCAGTCGTGGAAATGCCCATTAGTTCAGCAGCCTCGCGATTATCAGCAACGGCGCGGATGGCCTTGCCGGTACGCGTGTGATAGAGGAAGAGTTGCAGGGCCAGGGCGATCACTACTGCCCCGATAGCGGCGGCAATGTGGTTTCCCGTGAAGGTGTAGGCGCCGAGGGTGATGCCCGGCAGGCTGAAGTTGACATTGTACGGGCTGGTGCTCCAGATCGCGGTGCCGATGCCGATCACCATCATGTTCACCGCGAAGGTCGAGAGCAGACTCATCAGCATTGGGCGGCCCACCACCCGGTGCACTGACATCCAATACACCACGATCCCCAGGAGTAGTCCCGCTACCATCACCGGCAGCAGCAGCACATAGGCATTGCTCGCCAGAGCGCCGAAGAGCAGGTACATGCCAAACATGCCCAGCGCGATCATGGCCCCATGGGTGAGATTGATGACATCCATCACGCCCCAGATCAGACTCAACCCCATGGCGGCCAGTCCGTAGACCGCTCCCACCAGCAGGCCGTCGATCATGGAAGCCAGAACGCCGGACATATCTCACCCTCCGCCCATAAGACTGAAATCAGGGCCCACAACATACATCAGTGCATCGGGTACACCAGGTTGGCGCTTTTGGCCGCCAGGGGCCAAACCACCGGTTTTGCCGGCTGCCCGGACTTGTCCTTTTGCCATTGCGCCAGAATCATGGCATGGCCCACCTGCAAGCCGTGTTCATTGGCTGCGGTTGAGAACTTCGTCCGACCGTAGAAGGTTGTGACGTCGGTAGCGTTTAGCATGTCGGCTACCTTGGCCGTGTCGATTCCCCCTGCCTTCTCGATGGCGCGCTGCAGGATGATCCCGCAGTCGTAGCCACCCGCCGACTCGTAACTGGGATCAGCATTGTACTTCGCCTTGTAATCCTTGGCGAAGCTGGCGCCGCTCGGCCCGTATTCTGCCTTGAACGACGACTGCGGGGCCCATTGCGACGGCACGGTCACCCCGAAGGCCGCGTCGCCCAGTTCTACCCACTGCGGGCTATCGGGTGCCACTAGAAGGGTGAGCATCTTCACCGGTACCTTGTGGCCGTAGAGTTGCCGCGCCAGCGTCGAGCCGTCAGCATAGTGGCCCCCGCCCAGAAGCACGGTCGCCTTGGAGGCGATCACCTTGTCAATGATGGCGCTGAAGTCGGTAGTGGCGGGAGCGTAGGCTTCGCTGAACACCACATTAAATCCGAGCTGCTGTGCATAGGCTTTGGCCGGGGTCACCACCGCCACCGAGAACGAGGCGTCTTCATAGACGAAGGCGACGGTGGCTTTCGGGTCCTTGGACTTCAAGGCGTCTAAGGCAACCTTCAAATATTCGGGAGCGGGTGCGAACATCTGGAACAGGTAGTGGTTTCCCAGGGTGTAGGTCTTGCCTTCCGCCGCGCCCGAGGTAAGCATGATTTTGCCGTACTGCTCCGTCACCACCGCGGCAGTGGCAGTGAGGCTGGAGGAATAAGGGCTGAACAGGAAGTCCGCTTTGTCCTCCAGAATCAGGCGCGTGTAGAGCTGCTGGACGCGCTTGGAGTTGGATTCGTCGTCGTAGCTGGCGAACTGCACTTTGTAGCTCTTGCCGCCGGCTTTGAATCCGCCGGCAGCGTTGACCTGGTCACGCCACAATTCGAAGCCGCGGTATTGCTCCGTCGAGTCGACATTCAGTGCGCCGGTTTTGGACTCGGTAAATCCGATGGTGATGGTTTGCTGGGCAAATGCTGTTGTGACCAAAATCGCCACAATTGCCACCAAAACAAACAGGGCCGCTTTTTTCACAATCCACCTCGCTGATAGACAGTCTTTTAAACGTGTTGTTGATGAGGCAACGGTCGTACACTCGGGCCTTAGGCGCGCCGTCGAGCACTAATCTCGGTTCCTGCAGACCGCCGGGAGGGACCGCCGAAGATACCGGAGTCGGTCTCAGATCGCAACCTGCCGCCGGGGGACGAATGGAAAGCCCTGCCGGCCACCGCGCCTTAAGGCTACCGATTGTCAGTTGGATGACGGGCGCGGGTCTGTGACGGACATCACTCCCGTGCGTTAGACGATGCCTTGTGCGGCGGCCGCCCCGAGGGTTGACGCGATTTCTTGTGGTCGCAACCTGAGGCAGAGGAGGACAGGGGAAGAGGTCCGATATCCTTTTGCTGTCGGCTGGCCACCGCACCGGCCGGGCCGCGCTACAATCTAGCTGTGCGCCGCCTGCCTTTAGTGCTGGTAATCGCGGCGGTCGCGGTCCTTCCGCCCGGCCTCGTGCGCCAGGTCTCGGCGCAGAGTTCAGGTCCCCAGCATGCCGTGCCTCCCGAGCAAGTCCAGGCAAACATTGCTGCTCGAAGACTGTCGCATCTTCGGCATGGGATAAACCTCAGCGGATGGTTCTCCCAGGTCGCGGACCCACCGGGCTACACCAGGCAGCACTTCATTTCCCACACCACCTCAGCCGACATTGCGCTGATCAAGGCAATGGGCTTTGACCACGTGCGGCTGAGCATCAATCCGCGGCCTATGTTTCGGGAAGGGGAAGCGGACGCAATTCAGCCGGAGCCTCTGGGCTATTTGGACGAGGCCGTGCGGAGCATCCTTGCCAATAGTCTGGCAGTAATACTGGACATACACCCGGAAGCGGAATTCAAGAACCGGCTTGCCAAAGATGACGGATTCGTCGAGCGATTTGGCGACTTCTGGCGTGCCTTTGCGAAGCATTACAGCGCCTTGGATACAAAGCTCGTTTTCTTCGAGATCCTCAACGAACCGGAATTGCAGGACCGATACCGCTGGGCCGGTATGCAGGCCAAGGTGGCGGCGGCGATCCGCGAGGGAGCCCCGCAGAACACGATAATCGCGGCCGGGGCTCGCTGGTCGGCGGATGACGATCTGCTTTTTCTGGAACCGCTGCCGGATGCCAATGTAATCTACAGCTTCCACTTCTATGAGCCGCACATCTTCACCCATCAGGGAGCCAACTGGGGGGTGGACTTCTGGCATTTCACGCACGGGCTGGCCTATCCATCGACGCCAGAATCAGCGGAAGCGGTGGCCTCGCAGGAGCCTGAAGCAGCCTACCGCCTGTATGTGATTCGCTACGGTTTCGAGCGCTGGAACGCCGCCCGCATCGAGGCCGAGATCTCGCAGGTCGCTGACTGGGCGGGACGGCACGACGTGCCGGTCATCTGCACCGAGTTTGGCGTATACCGGAAATACGCTGACCCCGGTTCCCGGGCGGCATGGCTGGCCGACGTACGCAGTGCTCTGGAGCGCCATGGCATGGGATGGACGATGTGGGATTATTCCGGCGGGTTTGGAGTGGTTACGAAAACGGACGCTGGGGTAGTTCCCGACGAGCTTACGCTCCGCGCATTGGGTTTGAAAGCGCCTTAGAGACTTTCAATTTCGACTCCGCGACAGAGTGATCCCGCAGCACAATCGAATCACTTCCTAATCCACGAGCAACGCGCTGCGCTCGCAATCTCAGTTCTGTCAAACTTACTCTATTTAAGTGCGGTCGCGACAGTCGGCCCGCCGGTCAGCGGCGGAGCTTCCGCCAGCGGCCGCTCGGGATGCATGGTGAAGGATAATGCCGAGCCAACCAGAATTACTCCTATCGAAACCATAAACGGCAGCAGCCAGTTGTTCGTTTTCTGTATCAAGTAGCCGCCGACTACGGGCGAAATAATTGCGGCCAGCGCGGAGCCTGTGTTCATGATGCCGCTGGCGGTGCCGGAGTACCTGGGCGCGATGTCCATGGGGATCGCCCACATGGGACCGATGGTAAATTCCGCGCAGAAGAATCCAGCGCTCAGGGCCAGTGCGACCAGGTTGATCTTGTGGGTGTAGAGAATGGGCAGCAGCGAGAGCGCACACAGGAACATCATCAACGCAACCAGGTTGCAGCGGGCGAATTTGGCATTGCCGGTCTTCTTGAAAAGTTTGTCGCTGACGATACCGCCCAGCGTATCGCCGACCACCCCCGAGAAGAAGACGCCGGATGCAAACAATGCCGAGTTCTTGAGGTCGAGGTGATACTGACCCTTGAAAAAGGATGGGATCCAACTGAGGAACAGCCACAGGATCCAACCGTAGCAGAAGTAAACCACGGTCACGGGGATCATGGGCACGATCAAGCGGCCCCACGGCACCTTTAGCCCGGCTTCTCTCTTGGAACCGTATGCGGGCAGGGCAGCTATCTCCTCGGGCGCCACGCCCTTGTGCTGGCTGGGATCGTCGCGGAAATAGAGGCCCCATGCCAGTGCCCAGAACATGCTGACACAACCAATGATGACGAAAGAGCCGCGCCACGAGATGGAGAGAATCAACACCGCCACTAGCCAAGGAGTCAGCGAATTGCCCAGCCGCGAGAAGGCGTGCGTAATGCCTTGCGCGAAGCCGCGCTTCTCCTTCGTGACCCAGTACGACATCGCGCGGGTTGCGGTGGGGAAAGTAGCGCCTTCGCCAAAGCCAAGGATGACCCGGGCCACCATCAGGCCGATCATGCTGTTCACCAGGCCAGTGGCCAAGGTGGCTCCGGCCCAGATAACGCCGCAGATAGCCAGCGCCTTACGCGGGCCAAATTTGTCCGCCACCCAGCCGCCAATTATTTGAAACAGCAGATACGGATAAGCAAACGCGGAGAAGACGAATCCCGTCTGCACCTTGGTCAGCGGGATTTCCTTCAAGAACTGGTTGGATGCTACTACCGTGCTGATGTTTACTCGGTCAATGTAGGTGAGGAAGTACATCAGGCAAAGCAGCCCGAGCACGATGTTGGTAGCCTTAATTACTCGAGCCTGCATTTTGCCTCCCCCCTCGGGAGTGGACCCGAAGGCGGCTGGTATCATGAGCTAACGGGCTGATGTTTTCAACCGGCTTGCAGCGCTGCTTCCCCCTGATGATCGCGGCGATCTAAAACTAGCCAAAATATGCGTCGTGTACCTCTTGCCGACCGGCGAGCTCAGATGAGCTACCTGCCGCGACCACACGACCCTTGGAAATAGTTTCGGTGAAACTATGCACTTCGACAGAAGAATTGTGTCCGCGAGATTCCTCACCAATGAAGACTTCGCCGGCAAAATGATCATCGCCGCGCGCCGGCGGCGAGTCAGCCGGCGGCCTGCATGGCATCACCGGCCGCAGGGCTCCAGTTCAGCATGCGCCGCGGCCAGGCGTAGCGCGCGATGCGCGCAACCTCGAGGAAATTCAGGATCTGCGCCTGGGCGTCCAGATAGCCGCACAGCAGGTTGGCAGCCGCAATCCGCGGGTTGCTGTGGAGCGTGGCCCCAGCGAGCGGTTGTGGCGGACAGATGGCGAAGCAGCGGACGTGGCGGAAGCGATGGTTGCCTAGCACGATTTCCACTTCTTCCGGGCGCACGCCCAGCGAGGCCGCGGCCTGCTCGCAGACCGAGTTCATGGTGGACAGCAGGCCCAGTTCCTGCTGGAGGCTCTGCTGCATGAGGATGTCGAGCGCGCACAGGCCAACATCAATGAAGGTGCCAACCCGATGGCGGGTCATTCCTGGCAGGTTCATCATCACCAGGAAGACCACGTCCGCTCCCAGTCGGACGGCCGGTCGGATTGGCTCGTTGGCGCACAGGCCACCGTCGCCGCAGGCACGCCCGGCGATGCGCACGGGCTCGAAGGCAATCGGCAGCGCCGAGGACGCAACCACCGCACCGACAAGGTCGTCGGTGGCCTGGATCTCGCGGCGCACGAAGCTGGGATCGGCGCCGGGATCGTGGATCAGCCGGGCCGCGGGTGTGTTGCAGAAAAAGCGCGAACTGCCCGATTCCAGGTCGGCCACAGTGATGACCAGCCGGATCGGTGATGCGCTCAACTGATGGTTCGTCACCACCTCGCGCAGAATGCGCGCACGCTCGTAGTTGGTGAACAGGCCGGTGTGTAGGGTGATCCGCAGGAGACGCCGCGCGAGAACCCCGAGGCGTGGCGCCCAGCGCTTGCTAGGCAGGATCAGCAGCAGCAAAACCAACAGGCCTGCCGCCAACGCGGGCCCGTAACGTACCATCAACACGCTCAGGTCGAGGTCGGCTAGCACCGAGTCCAAAACCACGGCAACGGCGGTCCAGAAGATCACGTTGCCGGTCATGGAGAGAGCCGCTTTGCGCGGATCAGGCTGCCACTGCCCACCCTGCAGCAGATTCCTGATTACGTAGCCGAGATAGGGCAGTTTGTCGCTGGTGAACAGCACCACGATGCCGGCCAGCCCCAGCGCCAGCCAGGTGAGACCGGGATGCTGGATCTGTACGCGTATGCCGCGCAGCCCGGCGGCATACCACAGCAGGTTTCCGAAGCCGGCGCTGGCGGCTAGCAATCCCAGAAGCATCCACATCCAGCGCGTCCACTCCACCCCTAGGTCCCGTTCGGTCAACCTGGCCCAGTGCTCTACCAGCGGTTCGGCGTTGCCCACCAGCGTACTGGAGGTGGCGGCGTAACCCGCGGCGTTTATGCTGCCGACGGAGGCGGCGGTGATGATGTGTGTGGGAACGGCGGCATCCTGGAACGCCAGGAGTGCCCCGGCCTGGTAGGCCCCCCGCGCCCCGCCTCCGGCCAGCACCAAGGCGATACGCCCGGAGAATTTCTCCCATACTCGCCTGATGCCCGCCTCCTCGCAGTGGGCGCGGAAGGCGGCGCGGGCTTCGGCGAGCTTGCTGTCGGTTTCGTTCAATGCCACGCGCGGCGTCCAATGGGGGAGGAATCGAATAGTTCCACGCGGCGAGCGGCAAGTCAACTGCGCGGTTGACGCTGCGTGAACGGGGGATTCGAAGACGTCACCGTATTATGCTGTCCTCAATATCCGACAAACAGGTATGTGCCGCGATGTTTCACCCCCCGCCTTGTAGCGGCTTTGAAGTCGTCGAATGTCATCTCGTTGCCCTCGGCATTTGAGCGACGACGGCCCGCGCGGCCTTTCAGGCGGCAGCGGCCAAGGGCTTCTCCTTTGCGCCCATAATCAGGAGCCAGAGCATGATCGCCACCTCTCCCAGCATGAGAGGCTGGCCAATGGTGAAGACCTTATCCTCGTGCCTTGGGAGCAGTAAGCCGGCAAAGCTGAACGCCAACCAGGCGAAGCACGCCATCATCAGCCAGAGGCCGAAGAAGCGGGGCAGGAAGTGCGATCTGTACACCCGCAGGCCGAATGGAAGGAGCCACAGGCCCCCACAAGATCGTGTTGGCCAGGCCAAAATCAGGGAGCGGGGCATGGAGGAACAATCAGCGGATTCCAACAGTGGTTTTCACCTTCCTGCAATCTGCTTCGTGCTTCCTGCTTCCTTGTTTTTTCGCGAGGCGCACCAGCGAAGTTTTAGGCATGGAACTACCTCGCTACGGAGGCAACGGATTGTGGCGCGGGGAGGCCGGCCCATGCATATCCGCCCGCGATGTTCTTCGTGTTCGGCGTGTATCTCCATTTCGACAAGTCGCTATAGGTACCTGTTTCCCCGGGGTCGGCAACACGTCTCAGGATGCGGTTCTTTTGCGCCTGCGCCTGCGCCATGTCCTGCGCCAGGCCGGGTGTCTGGAACCCCTGCTCGAGCATGGATTGCTCCGAATTTATTACCGACTCCAGTTCGGATAGCGTTCGCATGTGGGCATTCGCCGTGTCCCATTGTTTCAGACTCCGTTCCTCGGCCTGTGAAACGACCTCCGCCTTCACTAGCTCCTTAGGCTTTTTCGTCCCTACCGCAGGGAGTGCCAGCCCAATTGCGGCTACGGACAACAAGAGTGCCTTCTGCATTAGTCCTCCCGTGGCCTGATCTTCGGGTGCAGGCGACCAACCCCTACGCTACCCTCGCGCCCAGGGAGCGGAAGTCAAAATTCCATGTTGATTGTCATCTCCATATTCCCGCACATGCCAGTTACGGAAGACCAGCATCCCCCCACCCGGGACAGCGCGACGCTGCGGTCCCAGGGCAGAATCGGAATGCTGGCCACGGCATGAATCAGTGAAACCATTCTCAATGGCCGCCAGCGGCCTGCACGATAAAGGGTTTCTGGGATAAGGCGCAGGGAAACGTGTAATCACAGGCCTCAGCTTGCTTCTCCCAGAACCATTCAGGCGAATGAACTGGGGCGTGCCGCGCACCCGCACTAGTAAGTGAACGATGCTCCGGCCAAAGGGGCGGTCAAACGTGCGGTGAAGTGCAACGGCAAGGGTCGGGTTTGCACGGCGAGCCTAGGCCCAGCTAAAACCGCTCCGGGCCAGGGGCAGTCTGCGAATGCGCTTTCCGGTAGCAGCAAAGATTGCGTTGCACACTGCCGGCAAAACCGGCGGCAGCGCAGGCTCTCCGAGCCCGGTGGGTGAAAACTCGGTTTTGCGGAAATGCACTTCAATCTGCGGCGGGGCTTGCGATATCCGCACGGGCGGATAAGCATCAAAATTGCTCTGCTGAACGCGGCCGCGATCAATCGTAATTTCGTATCCCATCATGTGGCTCAGGCCATCAATCACCGCGCCCTGCGCCTGGTTCACCGCGTTACCGGGATTGATGATCTGACTGCCAATGTCCCCTGCGACCCACACCTTGTTGACCTTCAGCCTGCTCTTCTCGTCAACATGCACCTGCGCCACCTCGGCAAAATATCCGAGATGGCAGAAGTAGAAAGCCACGCCCATGCCGGTTCCGTTTACTGGTTTGTGCGACTCCCAGCCAGACTTGTCGCGCACTAATTCGAGGACTCCGATCATGCGCTGGGGATTGAACTGAGCGGCGGCCGGTTGTGACAAGCTTTCCGCAGAGAAAGCGAGCGTCGACGACTTGAGCAGCGTGAGCCTGAATTGCAGCGGGTCCTTTCCCGCGGCGTGCGCAAGCTCGTCAAGGAATGACTGCATGACAAACGCGATTGCGTTGCTGCCCGGCGCACGTAGCGCTCCTGTCGGAACACCCAATGGCATTACCGAGGCATGCAGCGCGTAATTGGGAATGAAACGCGCCGGAAACTCATCGCCACTGATCCCGGCTGCCGGCGCAAAATGTTCGCCTTCGCCAAAGCTCACGAAATGATTGCGCCACGCCACCAGCTTCCCCGAAGCATCTACCCCTCCCTTTAAGAAGTGAAACCCGGCCGGGCGATAGAAGTCATGGGCCATGTCGTCTTCACGCGTCCAAAGCAGTTTCACCGGGACGCCCGCCACTCTGGCGATCCATGCGGCCTGGACCACGTAATCGTTATTCAACCGTCGCCCGAATCCGCCACCGATGCGAGTCAGATGGATGGTGATGTCCTTAGGCGAGATCCCCAGCGCCTTGGCAATGATCGGCAGCCCGCGTTGCGGCGTCTGCGTGGGAGCCCAAAGCTCCAGTTTGCCGTCCTTGTATTGTGCGGTGCAGTTTTGCGGCTCCAAAGGCGCGTGGGCCAGGAACGGGTAGAAGTACGAGGCCTCCACGACCTTGGCGGCCTGCTTCAGAGCAGTATCTACGTCGCCGTCCCGGCGAAGTGTGCGTGCAGGAGGCTGCGTCGCCAACTGCTCCGCCTGGCGTGCGAAACCGTCGCTGCTTTGTGCCGCAGTCGGTCCCTCGTTCCACTTAACCTGGAGTTTCTCCCGTGCGCTTCGTGCTGCCCACCAATTATCGGCAACGATGGCAACACCACTGCTCAGGCTGGCGAAATTGTTGTCGCCTTCAACTACAAAAGCATGGCGCACTCCCGGCAATCTCTTGACTTCGTCGAGATTGGCGCTCTCGACTTTTCCGCCGAAGACCAAACACTGCTCAAAAACCGCCCACAGCATGCCCGGCAGGATGAAGTCGATTCCGTATAGCGGCTTCCCGGTGACGATTGCGTGGTTGTCCACTCCCGGCAACGGCTGGCCGATGATTTTGTAGTCTTTGGGATCTTTCAGCCGGACGCTCTTCAAATCGGGTACCGGAAAGGTGGCGGCTTTGGCGGCCAGTTCGCCGTAGCTGAGCGAGCGTTGGCCCGAGTAGACGCGGCCTGAGGAAGTGGTACATGCCGTCTCGGCAACCTGAAACTTCTGCGCTGCCGCCGCAACCAGCATCTGGCGCGCCGCGGCCCCCACGCGCCGCAGAGGATCCCAGTGGAGCGGGGTGGCGCGGCTGCCTCCGGCAAACTGCAGGCCGTACTTCGACTCGTCCACGATGGCCTGCTCGATCCTTACGTCCTTCCAGGCAACATCCAATTCTTCCGCGATCAGCATGGGCAACATCGTCTTGACGCCCTGGCCGATCTCGGGATTTTTCGCCATGATGGTGACGGTTCCATCGGCGGTAATACGAACGAAGGCCGCAGGCGACAGCGGCGGAGCCGACGGCTCCTGTCCCAGCGAGAACGGTTCCAGGTAGAGACTCAGCACGAAGCCGCCTCCCGCCAGGGCACTCACCTTCAAAAATGAGCGACGACTGATCTGAATGGCTTCCATGACCGCTCCTCACTCCTACCGGGTGCCCGGTTTCTTGCTTTTGCCGGCAGCGGGCGCGCCCTTTGCCCCGCTCGCACGAAGCGCCGCCCGATTAATCGCCTCGCGAATGCGTAGATAGGTGCCACAACGGCAAAGATTGCCATCCAAGGCTTCATTAATCTGAGCATCGGTGGGCCGCGCATTCTTGGCTAACAGCGCCGCCGCCGACATGATCTGCCCCGCCTGGCAATAACCGCACTGAGGAACGTCAATTTCCTGCCATGCCACCTGCAGGGGATGGGATCCGTCCGGCGACAGCCCTTCAATGGTCGTGATCCTCTTACCAGCTACACTCGAAACCTCGGTGATGCATGATCGCGTGGCTTCTCCGTCGATGTGAACGGTGCAGGCGCCGCAAAGGGCGATGCCGCACCCGTATTTCGTGCCGCGCAGATTCAGAACGTCCCGGATCACCCACAACAGGGGCATGTTGGCGGGAACATCTACCTTGGTGGGATGCTCGTTAATGACAAATTCGAAGGGCATAGGACAACTCCTCGGGAAGTGGCCAACACGGATTTCTTCATTGACTTCGAAAACGCCCAGCATTTTACATCCGGTTCGCCTGCTGTGCGTTGTACGACGGCATGCCGGACATCTTCATTGGCGGAGTGGTCGAGCCACCCGTCGAGTCAGGCTCCACAGCGCTGTGATCTACCAACCTGATACAAATGCTTCCTGGATCTGGTGAAGCAGTTGATCTCGGAGCTAGCAGACCATCCGTCAACTGGAACAGTACATCCGCACCACAACCATCAACTGCCCCGGGTTCCCTCAGGCTGCGGGTTCCGGCGAGACCACTGGGCGGGCTGAGGACCTAGCGGGCGATCTTCTTCCCGAAGGTGATTATGACCTGTACGCTGACGATGGGACGGTTCTGCGGGTTAGCAACTTCGGCATGAACGAGTGGGCAATAGTAGCCCCCGTGTAGAACGGGCCTGTGGAAGTCGCGTGAGGCGGCTGCCGGGAACCCGCTAAACATCGCCGCATTAGCTATGCCACCACCTGGAGCCCGAAATACGCGGGATAGCGCCGCGCGTACCGCTTCGTCGCCCGATAAGAACCAGCCAGCTCCATATAGATCCCGAGATCGCGGTCGAGGTCGGACTGCGTGCCGTCGAAATAGAAGTTGCGGATGGGGATCCCGCCGTAGTCCTTGCTTAGCTTGGGATATACCGACTCGCTCACGATGCCGTTCATGCAGGTGAATGGGCTGATGTCGATGATGCCGTCGGCTCCGTGCTGCGCCAGGTACACGGCTTTGCCGGCACTGAGGACCATCTCGCCTTCCACGCCGGTGTGCGGCAGGTAGGGCGCGCCCAGTTCCAGGAGTTGCTCGATCTCCGGCTCTTCGTACCCGATCCAGTCCTCTTGAAAGGGAGCACGCAGTGCGTGTTCATCGCCGTGCTGCACATGCTCGCGCAGCTTCGCCTTCAGCATATCCAGTGACCAGCCTTGCCCGCACAACCACAGTTTGCGGCGGACTTCCTGGTTGCTGTAGGCGATCCACTCGGCGATATCGCTCAGCCAGGCCTCGGCGCCGTAGCCTTCCAGCTTGCGCACCAGGTCTTCATTGCTGAAGGTGTTCAGGCGGCAGAAGATCTCACCCACTACGCCGATCAGCGGCGTCTCGGGGTCGTAGTAGGCGGGTACGCGCCGAAAGCGCTCGCGCGCGCGCCGCATCGAGTCCACCAGGTCGCGCAGTTGGCAGTCGGGCTCGGCGCAACTGGCTTCAATGGTCTGGCACAGATCGCGGAGGCTTTCCTGGAAAACCTGGTCGGCGGCGCCGCTGATGTCTTCGTAAGGACGGGTTTCGAGCAGCGCCTTGTACAGCAAGTCGCCGCAGACCAGTGCCCGCCACGCCGCCCGCATAAACGGGGTGGCGATGTCGCCGAGATCGGCATAGCCATTCTTGCTGCTGGGGGAGAGGATCTGCACCTGGCCGTGCCCCACTCCCGAAAGCAGCCGCTTCAGGTACGGCGCGTACTGCCCGAAGCGGCAGGGACCATCGGCGGCGGCCATGAAGAACACCGCACGCCGCGGATCGAAGCCCGGCTGCTCCATGATGCGCAGAAAATCTCCGACGGTGACTTTAGCGGGATAGCACTCATCGCCGGCAGTGAACTTGCTGCCGAGTTCGCGGGTGCGTGCGTCCGAGGGCGGGGTGGGATGGGCTTCCACGCCCAGCCAGCGGAACACCGCTGCGAACGCTTCCGGATGTCCCTCGGACATGGCCGGCACGTAGACCACTTTCCGGTATTGCGGATTCTCAGGTCCGACTTTGTGGCTTACATGCTGGTGGCGGAGGGCGCACATCGCAGGAATCCTTTGCTGTCGAGATAGGCTTCGCAACGGGTGATAAAGCCGGCGTCGTTGGAATGGCCGTCGAACTGAAGCACCAGCCCGGGCTTGCGGCCGGCCTCGTTCATGAACGATTTGATGTAGGAATCAGGCCCGCACTTGAAGTTGGAGATGTAGACCACGTGCAGGTTGGGATAGCGCCGCGTCAGGCGCGCCGCCGCCAGGATTCGCCGCCCCGAATTCCAGTACATGTTGGGGTTCACATCCAGGATTTCCTCGTCGTCGAGCGGAAGAAAATCCATGGGCAGGACGTTGGCGCCGTAGAGCGCGCGCAGCTTGCGCGGGATGTCGCAATTGGTGCTGCGGTCATACATGTTGTAGGGGCGTCCCACCAGCACCAGTGCCGGCTCGCCGCTTTTCTCCAGGCGAGCGAGCGCCCTGCGTCCGGTTTCGAGCAGTGCCTCGGTGAACGCTCCCTGGGCCGCATAGGCAGCCAGCACCGCTCGATTGCTGGCGCGACGCGAAGCGTTCAGCGTCGCTTTTGCGAACGCCGCCAGCTCTTCTTGCACTTTCTTGCGACCAAGGCGGAAGTGCACAGTCGGAGCCAGGATACGGTCGCGCATCAGCTCCAGTTGCGGCACGGCGCGGATGACGAACGGCAGTGTCTGGTTCCACGGGCAGAGGTGCGACGCGGAAGTCCACGCGGGTGCTTCGTAGTCCATCATGTTGGGGAGCAGGATGTAATCCACCCCCTGGCGCGCCAGTTCCTGCACGTGTCCGTGGGCGACGATGATGGGGAAGCAGGGCTGGGCGATGGCCAGCTCGTCGCCCGCAGCCGCGATTTTGCCGTCGGTGCGCGGCGAAACCACCACCTCAAATCCCAGCTCCTGGAAGTAGGCACACCAGAAGGGGAAGCGGTCGTAGAAATACATGGTGCGGGGCACGCCAATCTTTTTGCCGCGTCCCAGCGGTGGACGGAGTACTTCCTCCAGCAGCTTGTCGCGGTACTCGATCAGATCGTCGATCACCGGCTTGCGGTCGGTGCGGGCGCGCTTGCGGAATTTGTCCGAGCACTTGTCGCCCCAGTAGCTGCGCTGGCCTTCGATGACGAACTCCTTCATGTCGCAGTAATTGGAGCAGGCGTGGCAGACGAACTCGCGCGTCGCGTAATCCACCTTATCTAGGTCGTAACCACGGAACTTGCTGGGCCGGCCGGTATCCTTCATCAGATCGCGCGCGATCAACGCCATGCCAATGGCGCCGATCACGCCATTGTGCGGCGGGACGATGATGCGCTTGCCCAGGATCTGCGAGAAGGCCGCCGCCACTGCGTCGTTGTACGCCGTGCCACCCTGGAAGTAGATCACGTTGCCGATCCTGCGGCCGCGCACCACCCGGTTCAGGTAGTTGAGTGCCACCGAGTACGCCAGGCCGGCGCAGAGGTCGCCAACTTCCGCGCCCTTTAGCATCAGCGCCGTCACGTCGCGCTCCATGAACACCGTGCAGCGCTCGCCCAGCCGCGCCGGACTGTGCGACGCGAGCGCCAGCCGCGCGAACTCACCTTTGATCTGTACCCCCAGCTTTTCCGCCTGCTCTTCCAGGAAGGAGCCGGTGCCGGCGGCACAGGCTTCATTCATGGTGAAGTCCACCACCACGCCGCGGTCAATGCTGATGAATTTGGAGTCCTGCCCGCCGATCTCGAAAATGGTGTCCACCGGCTCCATGTCCAGCCGCCGGCAAACGTGCATGGAACCGGTTTTATGAGCGGTAATCTCGTCATTGACAGTATCGGCGCCCACCAGTTCGCCGATCAGTTCCCGGCCCGAACCCGTTGTCCCCACGCCGCGGATCTGAAGCTGCGGTCCCAGCACGGCTTCGATCTCCGCCAGTCCCTGATTCACCACTTCAATGGGCCGGCCCTGAGTACGCAGGTAGATCTCGTGCAGCACGTTGCCGGAGGCATCAATGGCCACCAGGTTGGTGCTCACCGAGCCGATATCAATCCCCAGATAGGCGTCTACGATTTCGCCCGGCGCAAGCTGGCGCGTGTCATCCACGCGGTCGCGCAGCAGCTCGACCTGTTGCATCGAGAGCGGATCGGTGCCGGCGAAGCTGCGCTTGGCGGCGGCATGCCGCTGCAACTGATGTATGCGCTTGAAGGAGCGCTTGCGCGTCTCCTCAGCT
>Ga0187782_10001064_pt1 | contig 19719 bp, 18 predicted proteins | sample 0715_SJ02_MP15_2_FD_132454 | JGI IMG/M metagenome (GOLD analysis project Ga0187782, IMG submission 132454) | Tropical peat soil microbial communities from peatlands in Department of Meta, Colombia - 0715_SJ02_MP15_20_MG | ecosystem: Environmental > Terrestrial > Soil > Wetlands > Peat | place... | reverse complement strand
TCGTACTCGACACCGGTCCCGATTGCCTGACCGCACAGAGCTTCTGGGATGATGGGGGCAAAAAAGTACGCCGCATCAGCATAGGCGACAACATCCTCGGTGGTTCGCCCGACACCATGGGCTTCTATCCGGCCAACGAGTTCTACCCCTACAGCCAGATCAGTTGGCTGGAAAAGGTGCTGAACTGCATCCGGGAGGCGCAACCGCAGGGAGGGGACGAGTCTCATATGCGCCGGATCTTTGTAGGACTGCATGCTCCGCCGGCCAACCTATCTACGCGGAAACGCGAGCGGGCCGAGCAGCAACTAGTTCTCAGTCAGGCTCAAGAGAAGCCATATGTATTTATGCAAGAAGCGCCGTTTGGTGGTTGTGACCTGCTGGATGGTTATGACATCCGGTATGGCACAGTGAACCACTACCTCAGCCAGTTTTTTTATCTCTGTCTCGGCTATCGCGAATGTGAGCAGAACAAATTCATCGGCCCGCGAGTCGACGCGGTTTTCGCCGGCCACGCACACTGGAATATGGAATTTCAACTACGCAAGCCAAAGGATGCCGGTCCTAAATGGTCACCAGAAATCTGGTACGGCAAGTTCAGCGAGCAAGTCGAAGCCACCTGCCATGATGATCCGAATGCTTTCTGGGGACCGCTGTTGCTGCAGACCGCCGCCTGTGGCCCGCAAGGCGCCATTGCGGCGGAGATACCGCCAAATTTTCGCTACGTAACTGTCGATGCGAACGGTGTGGTATCCAATTTGCGTCCGCGCATGCTCTGAGTAACAACCGGGAGGCGTATGAACGCTAGTCTAAGAATAAGGACCAATATTCTGCTGGCTGGCCTAGTCATACTGGACGTCGTCCTGTCTGGAACTTGTCTGTTTTTCCCTGACCTATGGTTCAAGTGGTTTCACGGCGTCCTTTATGTCGATCCGCAGGGCCTGTTGCGTCGGACCGGCGCCGTGTGGGCAGCTTTCACCCTCTTGCAGCTCATCGCACTGATCCGGTGGCAAAGATACCCGCATTGGCTGGTGCTGGTAGCCGGAGTTCGTCTGACGGAGATCTTCTCCGATTGGACCTACCTGTACTTCTGTTCCAACATTACCTGGTTTGGCCGCATAGCTCTGTTTATCTCGCCGCCCGCCAATCTTCTGTTCGGATGGATCCTTCTGAGGACGTGGGCCCGTGTGGCGAACGCGGAGAGTGGCTATGAATGACAAATGCGAAGCCGTGGTGATCGGAACTGGGTTCGGAGGTGCGATCAATGCCTGCCGGCTGGCGCGGAGATGGCCTGGAAAGGTAGTGGTGCTGGAGCGCGGCAAGCGTTATGGGTTAGGTGAATTCCCGCGCGCACCCGGTGATTTCGCGCGTAATTTCTGGGTGCTTCCCGGCGGCACTCCACATCCGCCGCACATCCGCAGGGCCGCGGGCAACGGCGGCGAACTGCACGGGATGTACGACGTCCGCAATTACGATCACATGGACGTGGTCATTTGCGCGGGCGTCGGCGGCGGGTCGCTTATCTATGCCAATGTTTTCATGATCCCGCCGGATGAGGTGTTTGACGACAAGCGCTGGCCCAAGTCATGCAAGAAATCCAAGCTGATGCCTTATTACGCGCTGGCCAAGTCCGTGCTGGGCTCGCGACCGATTCCGTCCGCCGCGAGCGAGCCACGCCGCCGCATATCCAAAACCGAACTCTTCCAAAGCGTCGCTCAACGGGCCGGGCATGACTCGCAGTTGGTAGACATTAATGTGTTCTTCGGAAAACATCCTAATGGGCCACTCCTGGAGATAGGCCGTCAGGCGGAGAACCGCTACGGCGCAGTTCAGACTTCCTGCACATATTGCGGAGAGTGCATCTGTGGCTGCAACTATCATGCGAAGAACACCGTTGACCTGAATTACCTCTATGCGGCAGAACACCGCCATCAGGCCCGTGTTCTGGAAGAATGCTTGGCGGAGGAAATCGTGCCGGTCAATGCTGCTGGCGCCGATGATGCTTCCGCGGACGGCTCGCATGGCTACCGCGTGAAGTATCGCGATCTGAAGACCAATGAGAGCGGAGCAATCCGGACAAACCGCGTCGTGGTATCGGCTGGCTGTCTCGGTTCAACGGAGTTGCTGCTGCGTTGCAAACACTTTCTGCGCACGTTGCCGCGGATCAGTGACCGGCTGGGACGGCACTTCTCCGGTAACGGCGACTTTTTGTCGTTCGTAATTGAAGGGTTTAAAGGCAATCCCAACTATGGCCCGACAATCACGCAGCGAACGGATTACAACCTGTTTCAAGACTTCGCAGCGAAGCGCGCTTTCATTCTCGAGGATGCGAGTTACCCGCCCTTTCTGGGATGGTTTGTCGAAGGGGTGAGACCCCGCTGTGCGTGGTTGAAACCGGCCTCGCGGCTGCTGCGGCATCTGTTCACGAACTTCACTTCCGGCAAGTCTCCGGGCACGGTCGGTTTCGCTTTTGCCGATCTGCTGAGTGAGAGCACCTCTGCTCAGAGCGCGGTGCTACTGTGCATGGGAGTGGACAAGTCCGATGGCGTGATGGATCTCGATTCAACCGGCCACCTCAGGATCCGTTGGCCATGGAAGAAGGACCGGCGCCTCTATGACGCCATTCTGGAAGCGGGCAAGGAATTCAAGCGATTGGCCGGCGCCAAGATGTTTACCCCCCTTCCCACCTGGGACCGGCCGTTTCGCAACAACATTACTGTTCACCCTCTTGGTGGTTGCGTGCTGGCGGACAAACCCGCGGAAGGAGTAACAAGCGCGGACCCCAAAAGATTCGGTGAGGTGTTCGGCTACGAAGGGCTTTATGTCGCAGATGGGGCCATCGTGCCCACCGCGACCGGATCGAACCCAGTAGCTACGATCTCCGCACTGTCGGAGATGGTTGCCGAAGGCATTACCGAGATCCAGCCCACCGACGAGTTGTGTTGAGGCGCACAGGCGGGAAAGACAGGCTGACGTTGCGGTGCTGATGTCAGCATTGAATGGAGGTGACATCGTGTCCTTGGCGACCGGTTTCCTTTCCGAATTGTTTCCAGACCGCTTCAATTTCATGGCGCCCGATTCAGGACCCCACAAACTTCCTTACACCTGCAGTTTTCATTGGTTCTGGACGTCCGAGGGAGAGCTGATTGGTCTGGACCTGGTACGCAGCGATGACATGGATAGGAGGGCGTTGCGTGTGTTTGCCATCAGCCCGCAGCGAGAAATCGCATCGCTGATTCTGGAAGGTCCATCTTCAGATTGGGCGCTCTTCGCCACCGACGCCCCGCCCGCGTTAGATCAGAGCAAGCCTGTGCTCGGACGCGGCAAGAACTGGGTCTCGGGTTCGGCATCCGTCAGCGGCCAATCGATCGATACTGTCGCGTTCGAATTCACTCTAGCGGTACAAGTGGCCGGCAAGGGAACAGGCGAGGCCGGCCTTGTGCTGGCTCATCTGACGGCGATGGATTATCTGAGAGTTGAGATCTCCGGCTGGATGAAGATCGATGGCCGGCAGATCGCTTTAAACCGCAATGTTGGGTACACCTCGGTGCATTTGGGTGACTTCCTGCCGAACTATGCAGCGGTGGCGTCGGTTCCGCCCGAGAAGCCGGGAGTGCCGGGCATCCTCGTCAATGTCTCCGATTCGGATGACCTGAAGCATGGCGCGGCACTGATTGGAGACAAGTCTGTCGTCTATGGATTCGGCTCCGGCGGGATTCCCGGATTCTTCACGACCATCGGGCGACTGGGAAAAGGGATGGTCCCACTCGGTCACGATTCACGGCTGGAGTTGTCGAGCATCAGGAGCTTTCCACATGTGCTGCTCGACCGGCCTACAACCACTGCGACAGCCGAGGCGACCTACGTGGCTGGCGGCACCAGCATCCCCGTCGGGCAAGTCATATTAGATTTTCGCGGCGAGGAATACGCGCCTTTACTCGCGCGCTCATAACTTCCGTGGAAACGACCCCCCGTAATACATGCTGCCTTCGATGCTGTCATCTTCGGTCAACCACGTAGTCGTGCCTGTTTTGCAGCTTAAAGCACCGAGTTCGGTTTTATCCCCCCGGTTGTTTCGCCTACTCACTGGATGCCGCTGTAAATCGAACCCCGAAGCGACCTTTCTGCTTGTAGTTGCAGAAAAGATTTCATCTTCCACCCACCCTGGCTGGGAGTTGCCTGAGCATTCGTGTTTCGCGGTTTGACGAACAATTACGAGCTGCTGCGCTTGGAAAGGAACTTCAGACCGTCCTGGCCGGCGTCAACCACGATGTGATCACCAGGCAACACCTCGGCATAGAGGAGTTGCAGCGCCAGAGGATCTTGAACCTGCCGCTGGAGGGCGCGTCTTAGGGGCCGCGCCCCGCAGTTCAGATTGAAGGTTTGGGTCGCCAGCAAATCCTTGGCGGCTTCCGTCAGCTCCAGCGTGATTCTGCGGTCGCTCAGCAGACCACGCAGGTCTTTGAGGTGCAACTCCACAATGCCCATGAGCTGTTCCTTGCCCAGCGGATTGAAGAGGACGACATCCTCAACACGATTCAGGAACTCCGGGCTGAAGTGCGCCTGCAGCGCAGCCATCACCTTGTTGCCCGCGGCTGCAAACGCTTCGGCCGAACGTAAGGCATTGCCTTGCAGATGCTCAGATCCAATGTTGGAAGTCATGATCAGGACCGTATTCTTGAAATCGACGGTGCGGCCTTTACCGTCGGTAAGACGGCCGTCATCGAGTACCTGCAAAAGGATGTCCACAACCTCGTGATGCGCCTTCTCAATTTCGTCCAGCAGGACGACGCAGTACGGGCGCCGGCGCACGGCCTCTGTCAACTGCCCGCCTTCTTCGTAGCCGACGTATCCAGGCGGGGCGCCAATCAGCCGTGCGACCGCATACTTTTCCATGTATTCGGACATGTCGATACGCACAAGGGCCCGTTCGTCATTGAAAAGAAATTCTGCCAGGGCGCGCGCCAGTTCGGTCTTGCCCACGCCGGTCGGACCAAGAAAGACGAAGGTCCCGATGGGGTGTTTGCCATCGGAAAGTCCGGTGCGCGCACGGCGTGTCGCGTGGGCCACTCGTTGGAGTGCGGCATCCTGTCCTATGACTCGCGCTCGCAGCCGGTCCTCCATCTCGACCAACTTCTTCACTTCGCCTTCAAGCATCCTGGCCACAGGAATTCCCGTCCACATCGAGACGATGCCGGCGATATCCACCCCGGTCACCTCTTCCGTGACCAGGCGCCTGCCGCGCAGGCGCGCGAGCCTGCCTTGGGCCTGGCGCAACTCCTGCCGAGCTTGTTGAAGCGCGCCGCGGATTTTCGCAAGTTTCTCGGCATCGCCGGCTTGGGCGGCCGCCTGCTCTTGCAGCTTCGATTCTTCCAGGCTCTGCTCGGCGCGGTGCAGCTGGTAAACGAACTCACTCTCGCGCTTCCAGCGGGCGCTCAACAGGTCAGATCGCTTGCGCACCGAGGCAAGCTCATGCTTGAGCGCCTGCAGCCTTTTTTGCGAGGCGGCATCATCTTCCCCTTCCAAAGCCTGCTGCTCAATTTGCAACTGCTGGGCCTGCCGCTCAATGTGGTCAATTTCGGCGGGGACGGAATCGATCTGGATACGCAGCGCCGCCGCTGCCTCGTCCACCAGGTCAATGGCCTTATCGGGAAGAAACCGGTCCGACACGTAACGATGAGAGAGCATGGCCGCAGCAACCAGGGCCGAGTCCCTGATGCGCACGCCATGGTGCGCTTCGTAGCGTCTCTTGAGGCCACGAAGGATTCCGATGGTCTCTTCGGTGCCGGGCTCTGCCACAAAAACCATTTGGAACCGGCGTTCCAGTGCAGGGTCTTTCTCGACGTGCTTGCGATATTCGGTGATGGTGGTTGCGCCGATCGCCCGCAGGTCACCCCTGGCCAGCGCCGGCTTTAGCATGTTGGAAGCATCCATGGCGCCCTCGGCAGCGCCAGCGCCTACCAGCGTATGCAACTCATCGATGAACAGGACGATCTCGCCCTGCGAATCTTCGATATCCTTCAGGAGCCCCTTCAGGCGGTCTTCAAATTCGCCTCGATACTTGGATCCCGCAATCATGGCGCCCAGGTCGAGGGCCACGAGCCGTTTGCTCTTGAGGATCTGCGGGACATCTCCAGACGCGATGCGCTGCGCCAGACCTTCAACGATGGCGGTTTTTCCCACGCCCGGTTCCCCGATGAGCACAGGATTGTTTTTTGTGCGCCGTGAGAGTACCTGAATCACCCGGCGGATTTCGGTATGCCTTCCGATCACGGGATCAAGTTTGCCGTTGCGTGCCAGCTCGGTAAGGTCGCGCCCGTAGCGCTCAAGATACTCATGGTGGCCGTTCGCCGGCTGTTCCTTCTCGGGCACTTGACCGCGCGTGGCCAACAACGATTTCAGTACCGCAGCATGGTCGGCTCCCTGACGCTCCATCAGTTCCTGGGCGGGATCGTCGGCGAGCGCCAGGATGCCTAACATCAGGTGCTCGGTTGAGACATACGCATCGTTCAATGTTGCGGCTTCTGCAAAAGCTCGCTCAAGGGCCTGGGTAGCAGCGGGAGAAGGATTGGGTTTCAACGCGCCGCCGCCCCAAACTTCAGGCAGGTGACCGATCTGATGTCGAGTCTCAACCAGCAATGCCTGGCGGTTTGCGCCCACAGCGCTCAGAATCGGCGGCAGGATGGATTCACGATCTTCAAGCAGCACGGCCAGAAGGTGCAAGGGCAGAACTTCAGGGTTGCCGTGGCGGGAAGCCAGGTAATTGGCAGCCTGAACGGCTGCTTTGGCTTTGTGCGTTAGCTCATCCCAACGGACTGCCATCATGGCCATACGGCCAGCTCCCCCGCCATGTGTCCCTCAGCGCCGCGCGCTTCGGGTTGGTTCCCACCCATGAGATCCTGCGAATTCCAGTGGAAGACTGGCTCCAGTCCTTCAGTCCGCAGCCTCGCGGAGTACACCGGTGTGTCGTAGGAGTTAGAGCTGAACTGGCATCCGCCATGCCGGAGCGAGTACCCGCCGGGCGTGGTGGAGCAGTTCAGCGTAAACAAGCAGCCGCCTCCGCGCGCCAGTTCGACACACACGTCCCATTCTTCACGGGTGCTTACAAACGCTGCCGTCGCCGGTGAAAAGATATTGTGAAGGGCAACCGTGACCAGGAATTCCTGCCGGGTGGGCGTGAACGGCGATTCCTGCAATAGGGCTCCGGGGGCGCGCTTTAGCCGTGGGATACCGAAAATCGTGGCGGCGCGGCCGTACTGTCGCTGCAGGTACTCTTCGTGGAGCATCAGCATGGCCCAGTCCTGCCTCCACTCCGCCAAGCCCGAAAGCACTCCGATGCCGACGTGCGGGACGCCGGCCCGCAGCATGCGTTCATAGGCGTTTAAACGGTAGTCAAAATTTGCCTTCTTTGTATTTCCCGGATGAAGCATTGCGTAGCGAGACTTGTCGTAGGTCTCCTGCCACAGAACGGAGATGGACAGCCCTGCGCTGACCAGGCGTCGGTATTCGTCCTCTTCCAGTGCTTCGGCGCTGATCGCTACCAGCCCGCCGCCGCGCGAGTCCAGCAGGCGCCGCAGCAGTGCGACGTGGCGGCACATGGCGTCAACCCGCATCTTTGGGTCGGTGGCATATACCAGTTCGAGCGTCCGCAATCCCTTCTGCTCGACGAGATACAGCACCTCTTGCTCCAGTTCCTCATCGCTCAGCCGTCTGCGCTCCACTCCAATACCCTTGTTCCCTGCACGATAGTTGCAATACACACATTGCTCAGAGCAAATGCTGGTCACATAAATGGGCACGATAGGGAAGACCCGATCGCCGTAGAGGGCAGACTTAAGCGCGGCGGATCGGGCTAGAATGGCGCGGTCGAAGGCACCGCCGGTACCGAATCTTTTCTCCCAAAGCAGCGGCAAAAAATCGGATGCCACCTGCGGACGCAGACCATCAAGAGCGCCCGTGCGCTGCCGGCGCAGGCCCGCAATGCGTTCCCACGTAGATTGGTAATGGGTGGAGAACATACCTCTTCTCTCTTAACATAGGCTCGATTCGCGGGAGTTCACTGTGACGCCGGCCACGCTATCCTGTGATTTCGAACTGGTTATCTCCTCCGTCGTGAAAGCTTCAGGTTAGGGCCGGGCTTCTGCCCGAAGCTGCCTATCGCGGCATTCCGAGGATGTCACCCGTCACGGTGATGTACTTCACTGCCGGCTGCACCATTCAAGGAGGATTATGAATCACCCGATTTTCAAGGAGGCGTGGCATGAAACGCATCCTTATCCTCGGTGCCGCAGGCCGGGATTTCCATAACTTCAACGTAGTCTTCAGGCATAACCCCGAATATCAGGTAGCAGCCTTTACCGCTGCCCAAATCCCCAACATCGCGAACCGCAAATACCCGGCTGAGCTGGCCGGGCCGCTCTATCCGGATGGCATCCCCATCCTCGACGAACAGGAGATGGAGAGGATCATCCGCGAGCGCGAGATAGACGTCGTTGTGTTCTCCTATAGCGATATCTCGCACGTGAACCTTATGCATCTGGCGTCGCGTGCGGTGGCCACCGGAGCGGACTTTTGGTTACTGGGGGCAAATCACACGCAGCTCAAGGCGACCGTGCCGGTGATCTCCGTTTGCGCCGTGCGCACAGGCTGCGGTAAGAGCCCGGTGTCGCGCAGGGTCATAACCGAGCTGCGAGGGCTGGGCTGGAAGCCGGTGGTGGTCCGCCATCCCATGCCCTACGGCGACCTTGCTTCTGAGGCCGTGCAGCGCTTTCGAACTACAAGTGACCTGGAGCGGCAGAACTGCACCATCGAGGAACGCGAGGAATACGAGCCGCACATTGCCGAAGGCACGACCGTCTATGCCGGCGTGGACTACGAGGGCATCCTGCGCGAGGCGGAGCGCGAAGGCGACGTTATTCTCTGGGATGGTGGCAACAACGACACGCCGTTCTACCACTCCGACCTTCAGATCGTAGTCGCCGACCCGCACCGCGCCGGGCACGAGCTGGCCTATTACCCCGGCGAAGTGAATCTGCGCTCCGCCGACGTGATCGTCATCAACAAGGTAGACACCGCGGGGCTTCACGACCTTGAGACTGTGCGGCTGAACATTCGTCTGCACAACCCGCTGGCGTCTGTGGTTGAAGCCGCCTGCCGGGTGAAGGCTGCGAACCCGCTCAGCATAAAGGGACGCCGCGTGCTGGTGGTGGAGGATGGTCCGACCCTGACCCATGGCGAGATGCCCTACGGCGCGGGCATCGTAGCGGCGCGCCAATGCGGCGCTGCCGAACTGGTTGATCCGCGCCCCTATGCGGTGGGTTCGATCCGCGGGGTCTACGAACGCTACCCGCACCTGACCGCGCTTCTGCCCGCCATGGGCTACAGCGACATGCAGCGGCACGAGCTGGAAGAGACCATCAACCGTGTCCCCTGTGATCTTGTGGTGGTGGCGACGCCCGTGGACCTGGCGCGCATCATCAGTGTGAACAAAACGTGCGTCCGCATCAGTTACGAGATCGACGAACTCACCCGTCCGGGCCTGGCGGACATCCTGCAGGAATTCACCAGTACGCATCGACCGATGCCGGTGGAGGCAGAACCATGAAAGACCTGGTGTCTATCCGTGATCTGTCGCCCAACCAGATCCGCGACCTGTTGGACCTTGCTTGCCATGTGAAAGCCGACCCTGGGGCATACGCCGGCGCGCTGCACGGCAAAACCCTGGCGATGATCTTCGAAAAGCCGTCACTACGCACGCGTGTGACCTTCGACGTCGGCATGGAGCAGCTTGGCGGGCACTCGCTGTACCTTTCGCCGGAGGAGATCAAGCTTGGCCGGCGTGAATCGGTGTATGACGTTGCCAAGAACCTGGAGCGCATGGTGCAGGCGATCATGATCCGCACGTTCGCGCACGACGTCGTCGTGGAAATGGCTGAACACGCGGCGATCCCGGTCATCAACGGGCTCACCGACTTCAGCCATCCCTGCCAGGCGCTGGCGGACTTTCTGACCATGCTCGAGCTAAAGGGCAGGGTAACGGGGCTGAAAATCGCGTTCGTTGGTGACGGCAACAACGTGGCGCATTCGCTGATGTTTGCCGGGGCGCAGTTGGGAGCGCACGTGAGCGTTGCAACACCACGTGGCTTCGAGCCCAAACCGGACGCCTTGCAGTGGGCGTGCCGGCAGAGCACCTATACGGGTGGAAGCTGTACGCTGACCAACGATCCTCTCGAGGCCGTTCGTGACGCGGATGTCGTCTACACCGACGTGTGGGCGAGCATGGGCCGTGAAGCTGAGGCAGAACAGCGCAGCCGGATCTTTGCCCTCTACCAGGTGAACGCGAAGCTGTTCAGCCACGCCAAGCCGGACGCCATCTTCCTGCATTGCCTGCCGGCGCATCGTGGCGAGGAAGTAACCAATGATGTGATCGATTCGGAGCGGTCTTTCGTGTTCGAGCAGGCGGAAAACCGACTGCACGTGCAGAAGGCACTCCTACTGGAGTTGATGGGAGCAGCAGTCGTCGAGCCGCGGCGGGCGCTTGAGCACGAAGTGATGCCTCTATGAGCAAGACTCATTAACTGCGGGGTGTTTGTGCCTAAGACCATCCTCATCGCGGTGGGTGGCAACTCCCTGATCCGTGCCGGAGAAAAAGGGACGATCAGTGAGCAATTCGCGAATGCGCAACGAAGCGCGGCTGCCCTGGTCGGCCTCGTCGGCGAGGGATGCAGACTGGTGATCACACACGGGAACGGACCGCAGGTGGGAGCGGCGCTGCTGCGCTCGGAAAGCGCGGCCGATCAAGTTCCCGGGCAGACGCTGGACGTGTGCGACGCTGCGACCCAGGGTGAGATTGGTTATCTGCTGCAACAGTCGCTGGAGAATGCGTTAGCGCAGGCTGGATTGCTTGTGCCGGTCGTGACGGTGCTGACGCAAGTCGTCGTTTCACCGGACGATCCGGCAATGCAACGGCCCAGCAAGCCGGTCGGTCCTTTTTACTCCCGTGAACACGCGGATGATCGCAGGCGCAGACTCGGCTGGCAGTTGGTGGAGGATGCCGGTCGCGGATATCGCCGGGTCGTCCCCTCGCCTGAGCCCATCGAGATCGTAGAACTGGAAGCGATCCACGACCTGCTGAACGATGGCGCTCTGGTAATTGCGGGCGGAGGCGGCGGCATTCCGGTGATCCGCTCCGGCGGCGCCTTGCACGGGATCGAGGCCGTGATCGACAAGGACCGCACATCGGCCCTCCTCGCTCTGCGACTAAGTGCAGACACCTTCGCCATCTCCACCGACGAGGATTTTGTGTACCTGGACTACAAGCGCCCGACGCAGCGGGCGCTCACACACGTCACAGCCGCGGAACTGGAAACTTACTACGAGGCAGGCCATTTTCCTCCGGGCAACATGGGTCCCAAGGTCGAGTCGGTGCTGCGCTTTCTGCGCGGCGGGGGAAAAGAAGCAGTGATCACATCTTATGATCGGCTCTGCGAGGCGATGGCCGGGCGGGCGGGCACGCGGGTCGTTCCCGGTACCGCCGCGACGCTCGAACTCGAAGAGATGGGTGAAGCTCACGTAGGAGGGCGATGAAATGGCGGATGTCGAGACACCGATCGGGGAATACAGCTTGGGATTGCACGCGAAAACCGCGCCGAGGCTGAAGCACGTGATCGAGTCGCAGCAATTTACCGTTCCCCTCCTTATGGAGCTGTTTGAGCGCTCGCGGGGGATGGAACGCGTGGTCGCGCGCGGGGGCTCCCTCGACTATCAGAACAAGATCATGGCGTCTCTTTTCTATGAGCCCTCGACGCGGACCCGTTTCGCGTTCGAGGCGGCCATGTACCGGCTGGGCGGACGAGTGCTCTCCACGGAGCACGCGCGCGTGTTTTCGTCGGCGATTGAAGGCGAGGCGGTGGAGGACTCGATCCGCATCGTCGCCGGCTATGCAGACGTGATTGTGATCCGCCATCACCAGGACGGGGGAGCCCGGCGGGCGGCGGAGGTTTCTCCTGTTCCCGTGATCAATGCCGGCGACGGCGAAGGCGGCCAGCACCCCACGCAGGCGCTACTCGATTTGTACACGATTTACCGCGAGCGTCCGTTGAACGGCTTGAGTGTGGCGCTGATCGGCGAACTGGACAAGGGCCGCACAGCGCGTTCGCTCACCTATCTGCTCGCCAAGTTCGATCGCGTGAAAATTTTCTTCGTGGCTCCGCCACAGTTGCAGATGAAACCGGACATCCTTGAATACCTGGACCGGCACGGGATCCGCTACGAACTGGAGCCGGACATCGATCGCGTCGTGGGCGAGGTGGACGTGCTGTACCAGACCCGCATCCGGCCAGAGCGCGCCGCTGATCCTCCCAGCCTGCGGAAATACACCATTGACTCCACGGTGCTGCAGCGGATGAAACCATCAGCGATGATCCTGCACCCGTTGCCGCGTACGGTCGAACTGGACAAAACCGTCGATAGCGATCCGCGAGCGCTCTATTTCCGACAAGCCATCAACGGCCTGTATGTCCGCATGGCGCTTCTGACCATGTTGTTGGAAAAGGAATAGGAGCAGGAGGCGGCCAATGTCGAACCTGAATTGGGTGCGCGAATCTCTTGCCGATCTCGAATGTCCGAAGTTCAGCGACAGCGCCTGGGTCGCAGCCCTTCGAACTGGCGTAGGTTTTTTGGAAGCATTCAGAACGCTCCCATAGAGCTGTGCAGGCGCGTGCTTTGGTCAGGATTTCGGGGTCAACTGACACGTCGGCCGGGTTCCACTGCGAGAGGCACCGTCTGTTGTTGGCGGGGGACCAGGAGCACAGTACCCGGGCCGAAGCGCATCACCCGTTCCGTGGTTCGTCCGAGGGTCGTAAATTCCAAAAAGCGACGGTGCTCGGCGCCCAGTACGACCAGGTCCGCCTGCCCGGCGCGCAAGCGCTCGATGATCCCCTCGGCGGCATCACCGCACAATACTATTTCGCTCACGTCGCACATACGCTGGATGCCCTCCGGTACCCATGCGTGCAATCGTTCCTTTGCGCCGCCGGCGATCTCCGCCTCGCCCACTGCGGCTACAATTTCCAGTTTTGATCGCATGATCGCCGCCATGACCGCAGCTGCCTGCAGGGACTCTGCCGCCGATTCACCGAAGTCCACGGGGCACATAATCAGCTTCAACCGCGTATCGGCGGGCTCTGTGCCTTTGACGATCAGCACCGGACACCGTGCCACGAGTACCACGTTCTCCGCCACGGAGCCCAGCAATACACGTGCCATGCCGTCGTGCCCATGGCTGCCCATCACAATCAGGTCAGGCAGGTGCCGCGCCAGCCGTGTCATGACCACCTGCACCGGATGTCCCTCCTCCACCACAATGTGATACGGCACCTGATTGCCCAGAACTTCTTGTGCCAGGCGGCCCACGGCGCCGTGCAGCTCGGTCTTGGTCAACTCAAGTTGGGCCTGGTCCTGGCCCTCGATCACGAACTGCGGCGGCTCGAACGCGTGCAATACCTCAATGCGCGACGCGAATGATTGTGCAAACAGCCGCGCCCAGCAAAGCACAAGCCTGGACGCGGGGCTCAGGTCAACCAAACATAGAATTTGCTGGGGCTTGAAACCGCTCATTGCTCCTGCTCCTCACAGGTTGATGCTAGACCCAAAAAGCGCACATCGTTGTGACTATCCGTGATCCACCTGTTTACGTTCCGTTGGGGATGGTGCTTCGTGTCTGTGGGCTTGTGGGTCATGCGGCGAGCAGAGCGGCAACGATGCCGAAGCTGCCGAGGGCAAGGTACAGCACGGCAACGATCTTGATGTGCAGTTTCATTAGGCCTTCTGCACTTCAGCTTCGGCTTCAGCCTCCGACAGGCAAAAACGGATCTTTTCCAGGAGGGTCGGGAACAAATTATCCTTCGCAAGACATGCCCTGACGTGGCCTCCTTCGACCGGTCCGTACGCGGTCACGAGTATCACGGGAAGCTGCGGATTCTTGTTGTGGATTTCCCGAGCCAACTCCAGACCGTCCATACCTTGCATGCGCAGGTCTGTGACCACGATATCGAAATTTTCCTCAGCAAAGACTTTCAGTGCCTGTGCAGCGTTGTACGCGGGAACGGCGTGATAGCCTTCCAAGCGCAGAATGTCACACGTCAGCCGGCACAACACCTCGTTGTCGTCGACAAACAGAATTGCTTTCATGGCCAGCCCCCTAACCTGTAGCCGCGACCGTAGCCACGGCAGCAAGTTTCGTGAACGTCAGCGAGCCATCGGATTTCAGGTTGATGTCAATGCAATCGCCGGTGGACACCTGATTTGTAGCGACGAGGTTCGCGAGCGCGTAAACGATGTGGCGCTCAATCACGCGCTTAAGATGGCGCGCGCCGTACTTGGGATCGGTCCCTTCCCGGAGCAACCACTGCTCGACCTCATGGGAGCAGCGGAAGGAGAAATGGCTCTGACCCGCAGCATGCAGGATTCGCTGCTGCACCTTCGCCAGCTCCAGCTCTAGAACACGCTCCAAGTGCTGCCGCCGCAGGGTATTGAAAACCACCACTTTATCCAGGCGGTTCATGAACTCAGGAGAGAACTTCCGCCGCGCCGCCTCGACCGCCGTCCGCGTGATCTTCTCGTCGAGGCTGGCGTCTACGGAGGTCGGGTGTGCAACGAATCCCATCCCGCCCTCGATGAGGCCGCTCATTTCCGTAGCCCCGAGGTTCGACGTCATGAAAATCAACGTCTGTGAAAGGTCCACTTGACGATTAGAACCTAGGGTCAGCATGCCCTTATCAAGAATCCCCAGCAGAAGCTGCCACAGGGCGGGCGACGCTTTCTCGATCTCGTCGAGCAGCAGCAGCGAGAGTTTCAGCTTCTCTGTGTGCCACCGGTTGAGAGCTTCCTGCGAAAGGAACGGCTGCGTCTCCCCATGACCCACGTACCCTGGCGGGGAGCCGATCAGCTTGGCGATCTCGTGGGACTCCTGAAACTCGGCACAATCAACCTTGAGAAAGGCGCGATGCTCGCCGAACAACGCTTCTGCGACTACTTCCACTACATAGGTCTTTCCGGACCCGGTCGGTCCCAGGAACAGCAGGTTCCCGACCGGCCGGTCAGGCGGATTCAGCCCTACGAGGAACATCTGGTACATCTCAGTTACGGCATCGATTGCCGCGTCCTGCCCCACAATCCTGGCGCGGAGAAAAGCTTCAAACTCGCGGGTGGCTTCACCATGGCGGCTGGCGTCGAGAGGGCCGGCGTCGGCAGCTTCCTGAGCTTGCGACGAGTTCTCGAGTTCGGCGCGCATCATATTAACCCTGCGGAAGCACGCTATCCTCCGCGGCAACAGGGGCGCCGCTCTCACATGCAGGAGATCGGCCCATGAAGCCAGTTTCGCCAGCGAGATAGATGGCCGGCATCAGCGGCGCGCACCAGCAACGGCGGAGTCGCGCGCGCCCGCGCCTCTAACTGCGCTTTCGTAACCCACAGAGGCAAAGTAAGTTGCCCGGTCAAAGAAGCGCTCCAGATGGTGCACGAGTTCGAGCTCGCCGAGGAATTCGACGGGTTCTTCCAGCAGTCCTTCCTTCTCCAGATGCTCCCAGAGGTACTCCTTCGTGAGGTTGACCGCCCACAAGAACTGGCTGAATGGCACGCCCTGTCGTGCGCGTCGCACACCCAATCCGATGTACCTCTCTTCGATCTCGCTCTCAGTCTTGCTCAGCAACCAGTCACTGAGATTGCGGTAGATTTCCTGCGCGCGTCTTTTCAATTCGTCGGCAGGCACTCTGCGCAAGAGTTCCGTGCAATGGGGCGAAGCCTGGAGCCTGTGCAGCAGCCCCGTGGATAGCTCGTCGGCGTGGGCCTCGATCAGTTGAACCAAGCGAATCGCGAACATGTGCGCCTCCAGTCTGCAATCCTCGCGCCAGAACCACAGAATCCGCCTTCTCTATCCTCCGATCTCCGCGGATGTCTACGCAGTGACTACAATCACTACTGAGGGTTTACGCTCTGAACGATCTCATCCCTCTCCCGCAACAAATCACGGAGTCATGTGAGCGGAATCACGTTGAAGCGTGCGGCGGCAGCGAACAGCCAGCAGCGATTCTCCCTTTGTAAGTGACCCGCATCGTAGTAACCAAAGCTTCACGAAAGTTGCCCCCTGCAAGGCGATCGGGATACAGGCACCCTAACGGGTGATTTCGATCACTGCGGCGCCGGAGGCCTGCCTTGAGAATAGGGTGGGTTCAGTAGAGAGATTTCCTCGCGCCAGGGAAACCTGCCATGGTGATCGCATCGGAATTGAAAACAGGCATGTTCATCCGCATCGAGGGGCAGATTTACGCGGTCCTGGATGCAGAAACAAGAGCCGGAGCCGCCAAACTGAGTGGCGTAGTCAAGACCAAACTACGCAATGTGATTGGCGGCCGTATGTGGGAACCGCATTTCCGGCCGGACGAACGCCTTGAAGACCTCGAACTCGAGCAGCAGACAATGGAGTTCCTGTTTAGCGACGCTGACAGCTGCGTTTTCATGGACCCTCGCAGCTTTGAGCAGATCGAAGTTCCGCGGGCCATCCTGGGAAAAGCCGAACAATTCTTGGAGCCGGGAATGCAATTGCCTGTTCAGTTCTTCGAAGGCCGGCCGATCAGCGCCATCTTTCCGGACATACTCGAGGCCCGGGTAGCTGCTACGGCGCCGCCCGCGCACTCCCAACAAGACAGCACCTGGAAGGAAGCCACGCTCGACAACGGTCTCCGCATTCGAGTGCCTCTATTTATCGCTCCTGGCGAAATTGTGCGGGTGGAAGTCCAGACAGGCCGCTATATCGAACGCGCAAAAAGCGAGCGCAAACGGAGTGCGTAGGATCGCGCGCCAGGATGCTCACAGGGATCGCCATGCAGCGCTTCGAGGAAGTGGAGCACACCGCCGACTGGGCCTTCCGTGCCCACGGGCGTGATCTGGCTCAGTTGTTTGCCAATGCGGCGCGCGGCATGTTCGAACTGCAAGGTGGTGCAGCAGAAGGGGAGACGAGCGTGGCGCGCGGAATCGCAGTTAGCGGGGCGGATCGCGAAACCTTGCTGGTCAATTGGCTGAACGAGCTGCTGTACCTGCAGGAGACGCAACGCGAGAGGTACAGCCGCTTCGAAATCCTGGAAATCTCGGACACACACCTCCGAGCGTGTCTCCACGGGTGTTCGCATTGGCCCCAAGGCAGGATCATCAAGGCGGTGACCTTCCACAACCTGGAGGTCAAGCCGAGCGCAACTGGCTGGGAGGCTACGATCGTTGTGGATGTCTAGAGATGGTCATGAAGACAGAAACGCGAACCGTGCCAACTCGAAATGATTTGGTGCAGGTGACCCAGCATCTGTGGGAGATCCCACGCTCCTTCCGCGCCGACATGCGCGCGCCTGCGCGCCTTTATGCCGACAACACATTGCTCGATGCCGCTCTTGGCGATCGTTCGTTGGAGCAACTGGTCAATACTGCTACTCTGCCCGGGATCGTCAAGTACGCCATTGCCATGCCCGACGTCCATCAAGGGTACGGCTTCCCCATTGGTGGAGTAGTAGCTACGAAGCTGCCCGACGGGGTTATCTCGCCCGGAGGAGTTGGCTACGACATCAATTGCGGCGTGCGGCTATTGGCCTGCGACGCCTCAGTGGAGGAGGTTTCGCCATTCCTCGCCGACTTAGCCACGATCCTTTATCGCAACTGCCCCAGTGGAGTCGGAGTGCATGGCGAGATCAAACTGCGGGATACCGACCTGGACGAGGTGTTAGTCGAAGGTGCGCGCTGGGCCAAAGAAGGCGGTTATGCCCGCGCGGAGGATTTGACGCGCACGGAAGAGTTCGGCGCCATGCCCGGCGCTGATCCCGACTGCGTTTCTCACAAAGCGCGGGAACGTGGGCGGAGCCAGATCGGTACTCTGGGTGCAGGTAATCACTTCATCGAGGTCGACCGTGTGGCCGAGGTTTTTGACCAGACCATGGCCGAGTGTCTGGGACTGTTTCCCGAACGCGTGGTGGTGCAGATCCATTGCGGCTCGCGCGGCTTCGGCCACCAGGTTTGCGAAGATTACGTCGCACGCTTCCAAAGGACAGTGCGCGATTACGGTATCGAACTTCCCGACCGCGAACTGGTATGCGCGCCTTTTGAGTCCGAGGAAGGGCAGCAGTACTTCCACGCCATGGCCTGCGCAGCGAACTTCGCCTTTGCCAACCGCCAGGTGCTGGTACACCGCATCCGCGAGTCCTTCGAACAGGCATTGGCGGGAAAGGTCTCTGGCTTCGACCTCCATCAGGTTTACGACATCGCCCACAACATGGCCAAGATCGAGGAGCATGAGGTGGGCGGGACGCACATGCGGTTGTGCGTTCATCGCAAGGGCGCAACGCGGGCCTTCGGTCCGGGCTCCCCTGGCTTGCCGGATGAGTTCCGCGGTATTGGCCAGCCAGTGCTGATCCCAGGTTCGATGGGGACGGAGTCCTATGTTTTAATCGGCACACCCGGCTCGATGGAGCAAACCTTTGGCTCTACCTGCCACGGGGCGGGCCGAGTGTTGAGCCGTGCGCGTGCCAGAAAAACAGTGCACGGCCAGCAATTGCACCAGGAGCTGGAGAACCGAGGTATTGCGGTGCGCACCGGCTCAATGCCGGGATTGGCGGAGGAAGCGCCACAGGCCTACAAGGACGTGTCGCGTGTCGTGGACGTGGTCGCGCACGCGGGCATCGGCAAAAAAGTGGCTCGACTCGAACCGGTTGCCGTGATCAAAGGTTAGTGGCGATAGCCTACGCGACGCTTCGCTAGCCATCAGCATCGAAGATGTGCCGCAAGGATCATACAGGCGTAAGGTTCCATGGGCTTCAGCAACTGCTACCAAGACGCTACCCGGGCTCATGCGTACTCGCAGCTTGAGTTTGCCAACACCTATTACCTGGCCTACAGAGACCTTCCGGATATCATTCATGAACACATCGTCGGAACCAAGGCGCTTGACTTCGGGTGCGGCACGGGACGTTCGACCCGGTTTGTGCGGCGGCTCGGTTTCGATGTTGTCGGCGTTGATATCGCGCCGGAGATGATCGCGAAGGCGAGAGAGTTGGATCCCGCCGGCGGTTATCGGCTCATCAAGGACGATGACGTGAGCGAGTTCCCTACTCGTGCTTACGATCTCGTGCTGTCCGTCTTCACCTTCGACAACATTCCCGGCCTCGAGACGAAGGTACGCCTGTTTCATGATCTCGGGCGCCTGCTGAATGCCGGAGGCAGGATCATCAGCGTGGTGTCATCGCCCGAAATCTACGTGAACGAATGGGCGTCGTTCTCGACCAAGGATTTTCCCGAAAATCGCGTCGCACGATCGGGCGACACGGTGAAGATCATTACCACGGACTTTGCCAACCGGAGGCCGGCCGAAGACATCCTCTGGACGGATGAATCGTACTGGGACGTCTACCGCCGCGCCGGCCTGCTGCCCGTCGCGACGTATAAGCCATTAGCCCAGGGCGATGAGCCCTATCAGTGGATAAACGAAACCAGAATTCCACCGTGGGTTATCTATGTGCTCGCGCCCCGAAGTTGAGCGCGACGAGAATTCCTCCACGACGAGCCTGTCACCGTGATGACAGTCATTGGTGAGGAGCCGACTGCCAGACAGTGTCCAGTACAGTCCCGTCCACCCATTTGACTACCGCGACGGGTTGGTTGCGGAGCCGCGGGCGCTGAGGCTTGCCG
>Ga0187782_10001058_pt1 | contig 19766 bp, 15 predicted proteins | sample 0715_SJ02_MP15_2_FD_132454 | JGI IMG/M metagenome (GOLD analysis project Ga0187782, IMG submission 132454) | Tropical peat soil microbial communities from peatlands in Department of Meta, Colombia - 0715_SJ02_MP15_20_MG | ecosystem: Environmental > Terrestrial > Soil > Wetlands > Peat | place... | reverse complement strand
GGGATCTACGGGAATGTGATCCGCATTCTCGTGCCCCTCGTGATCACCGATACGCAGCTCGACCACGCCCTGGCCATCCTTCGCAGCGCGATCCTCGCAGAACCGCAGGGTTCCGCGTGATCCCGGGGCGGGCTCACAGGACGTGCCGGCGTGCGTGCAGTCCCTCGCGATCGGGGGCCCGGGGGCAGCACAACGGCAGAAGCCGGGTCAGCGGATGTGCTCCAGGACGGCCAGCATCGCTCCGTACTGAGCCTGGACCAGGGTCCGGATGGGGATGGTGGTGTAACGTAGGTGCTCCTCGACGTCCCTGACCCAGGTGTCGAGCATCTGCTCCAACCGCTGCTGCCCTTGGATCGCGGCCGGGGAGCGCTGCGCCCGGAGATGCTCCACAAGCGCGCGGTTCAGCATGCTTGCCATGAGCATCTTGTAGAACGTCCTGACGTAGAGCTCATCGGCCCGCTGCGCCACGGTCGACGGCCGCGACATATCGCTCGCCTCCTGGGCCCACTTCCTCTTGCTCTCGATCGACTTGGCCTCATGGGCCACGAACGACGAGACGGCCCGCATCAGCCTGGTGTCCTGCGCCATCTCCCCGGACACCTGGGCGAGCAGGCCGGACAGAACATGAAGCATTTCGCATGTCCGGTCAATTCCGGCGAGGATGACCGCGCGCTTCGTTTCCGTCGTTGGCGTCTGATCGGAGATGTCCGGACTCTGGAAATATGGCAGCTCCGTGATCAGAGCCATCGGCAGGCGATCGGGCTCGCTGATCGACGTCAGGTAATCCCAGCTCGATCCGCCGCCGGAGATGCGCTCCGCAGGATTGCCGGACCCGTACTGCGCGTGATAGTCGTACGCATCGCGCGCGCTCGGGAACCGATACACGGCGGGTGCCCACTCGACCGCCCACGGCATCTCCGGTTCCCCGAGCGAAAGCACCAGTCCGAGTTCCTGCGGAATCCGGTGCAATGATGCGTACGCGGCGTCGATGGGCTTGGAGAGATAATAGTAGACCCCGCCGAACCCGGCGTTGTGGAGCGAGTATACGAAGTCTGGCGTGGTGTCATGAAAAGCGCGCATCAGCGCCCGAGTCTCTGGCAGCGGCTTGTCCCAGGCAACCGCCTCATACTGGAACGGGAAGGTCCACTCGACCTGCTCCTGCGACCAGGGGCGGTAGAAGTGGCGTGCGTAGTGGCGCAGCGTGAACGGCCCGTCAAACCACCCCTCGTTCAGCCGCGTTCCGTCGGGGTCGATGCACGGGATCAGGTGCCACGTCCAGCCGTCACGCAGCTCCGCGCGTTCGATGAGCTCCCCGATCAGGAACTGCACCAGCATCGCGCCAATGGGCTCGTTTGGGTGCGGACATGCCACCAGAAGCGCCGATTTGGGGCCGCTGCCGATCGTGACCATGGGGATGGGTTCCCCGTCGCTCGAACGACCGATGTCCCGACACGACGCCAGCCCCGCATGCCGCGTCACGGCGGCGCGGGCCGAAGCGACGAGGTCGTCGACCGTCGAGAACCTGGCGTAGTGCGGCACGCGTTCCAGTTCCATCCGAATCTCGCTGCTCGGCATCCCCATCACATCCTGTGGGAACGGGGATCAAGGGCGTCCCGCACCCCGTCCCCGAGAAAGTTGAAGCTCAACACGACGAGTCCGATGCACACGCCCGGCCACGTGATGAGCCAAGGATCCTGAAAGATGAAGTCGCGCCCCGTACTGACCATCGCGCCCCATTCCGGGGTCGGCGGCTGTGCCCCCAACCCCAGGAAGCCGAGTGCGGCCAGCGCCAGGATCGCCTGCGGGATCCCGAACGTCGAAGCGACGACAACCGGCGTGAGGCTGTTCGGCAGGATGTGCTTGAACATGATCCGCGCGTCGTTCGCGCCCAGGGCGCGGGCCACTTCAACGTAGTCGCGTCCCCGCAGCGTCAACACCTGGCTTCGGACCAACCGGGCGTAGAATGGCCAGTTGACGAGCCCCAACACCCAGACGACGTTGAAGACGTTCGGGCCGAGCACCGCGATGATCGCAATCACGAGGATCAGAAACGGAAACGCGAAGCAGATCTCGACGACGCGCATCAACGCAAGATCGAGCCAGCCGCCGAGATACCCGGCGAGCATGCCCAGCGCGGTCCCTACCGACCCGGCGATCAGCACAACCACGATGCCCACGAGCAGTGAGATGCGGGACCCGTAGATGAGCCTGGACAGGATGTCCCGCCCGAAGTTGTCGGTCCCGAGCAAGTGACGCCACGTGGGCAACTGGAACGCGTGCGTGAGATCGAGGCGGTATGGATCGTACGGGGCGAGGTACGGCGCGAGCAGCGCCGACCCGAAGAACAAGAGGATCATCCCGCCACCGATCACGCTCAGCCGGTTCCGGAAGAATGCCCGGAACACGCGATGGTGCCGCGTCGAACCCGCCGCCGTGTGAACGTCAATCATAGTGAATACGCGGATCGATCGCCACGTACAGGAGATCGGTCAACAGGACGATGAAGACAAAGCAGACGGCGAACACAAGGACCGTCCCCTGAACCACCGGCAGGTCGCGTTGCTGGATGGCCGTGACCGTCAGCAGACCCATCCCCGGCCACGCGTAGATCGTTTCAATGATCACCGCGCCGCCCAACAGCCCGCCAAATTGCACTCCCACCGTCGTGACCACCGGCAGCAGCACGTTCTTGAGCGCATGCCGGGTCAGCACGGTGACGCCGCCAAGCCCTTTCGCCCTGGCGGTACGAATGTAGTCCTCGGACAGGACATCGAGGAGCGTGTTCCGCACGAGGCGGGTGAGGAGCGCCGCAAGTTCCGCCCCCAGGGTCACCGCGGGTAAGATGAGATGGCTCAAGAAGTCCCACCCGCCGTTCTGGAGGCTGCCGACACCGCCCCCACCGATCGGCAGCCAATGCAGCTCGAGCCCGAACCACAGCAGAAGCACCAATCCCAGCCAGAAGCTCGGCACGGACACCCCGCCGACCGAGACGAGCATCGCGGCATAGTCGACCACGGTATTCCGCTTTACCGCCGAGATCGTACCGGCGGCCATCGCGATCGACAGTGCGAACATGGTAGCCGCGACGGTGAGGATCACGGTGTTGGGGAACGCCTGAACGATCTGCCGCGCGACCGGTTGATCGAACACGATCGACCGTCCCAGATCGCCGCGTGCCAGCCCCGCGAGATAGTGCAGGTAGCGGACGCCCCAGGGCTGGGTCGTGCCGAGCTCGTTCCGGATCCGGGCGACCGCGTCGGGGTTGACGACCCCGGAGCTCAACATGAGGCTGACAAAGTTGCCGGGGGCAAATGCCAACAGCGCAAACACGATGAACGTGATCCCGATCAAGACCGGGATCATCAGCAGAAGTCGGCGAGCAAGATAACGGAGCATGAACGCCCCTGTGACGCACGCGGCCCCGGGGCATCTTGCCTCGGGTCCGAGACCGACTAACTCGTCAGATACACGTTGTTCTCGGGAGACTCCAGCCGCAGGGGCGCCCAGGGCACCACCCAGTCGACCACGCGCTTGCTCATGGCGGAATACTGACGCTCAAAGTATAGCGGGATGACCGCGCGGTCTTCCATGATGAGCCGCTGCGCCTGCTTCCACAGCGTACTCCGCTTTGCCGCATCGGGTTCGGAGAGCGCCGCCGTGAACAACGCGTCGACCTTGGGATTGGAATAGAAATGCGTGTTCGACTTGCCGATGTTGGCGGTCCCGAACAGCTCGTACAGCCCGGTGGTCCCCGCGTAGCTGAAATCGAAGAATACGCCCGTGTCATTCCCTTTGATCAGGTCGGCCGCCCACACCGCCACATCTTCCTGCTGAATTCGGGCGTCGATGCCGAGCTGCTTCAGTTGCGTCACCAGGATCGTCAGCACCCGCACTTGAGCGCCCGCGCTGGTCTTGATACTGAAGCTGAGCGGCGCGCCGTTCCTGGTCAGAATGCCGTCTCGATTCTTCTCCGTGAACCCGGCCTTGGCGAGCTCCTCCAGCGCCGCCTTCGAATCGTACGACCACAGATTTTTGAGCGTCGGGTCGTAGCCGAACGGCACCCAGGGCGGGACCTGGCCATACGCGCGCTCCCCGTATGGCGCGATCACGGCCCGTACCGCGCTGTCGATGTCCACGGCCTTGGACAGGGCATCGCGGACCTGCAGTTCGTCGAATGGTGGCGTTTTCACGTTGAATCCCAGCCCCCGGAACGAGCCACCGCGGCTCGCCAGTTTCAGACGGGCGTCCCCCGACAACTGCCGGACGGCATCGACGTTCGCGACGTACGGGAGCACATCGACCCGGCCACCCTGGATAGCGAGTGTGGCAACGGTTGGATCGGGAATGTAGGTGAATTGCACGTGGTCCAGGTACACGGGCATCCAGTAGGAAGCATTCCGATCGACGACCACGCTCTCGTTGGGCGTGAACGACCGCAGCTTGAACGGCCCGGAGCCGATCGGTTGCCGCGCAAATCCGTCCTCGCCCAGCTTCTCGATCGCCTCATGCGGCACGATCATCACCCGGGCCATCCGGTTGGGATCGCTCAGGAGGAACGGATCCGGAGCCGGCTTCTTGAGTTCAACCGTATAGCGGTCGACGGCGCGCACACTCGCCAGAGTGCCGAGCGTGAACGCGTTGCTCACCTTGAGAAACCGGTTCACCGAATAGACAACGTCGTCGGCTGTGACCTCGCGTGCGTGCCCCTTGGGGAAGGCCGGATTGTCGTCCTGAAACTTCACGCCCCTGCGCAGGTGAAAGACCCAGGTGGTACTGTTCGGTGTCTCCCACCGCTGGGCCAGCAACGGGATGGGCTCGAAGTTCCTGCCGATGTAGACGAGCGCGTCGAACATCAGGGACGACGCGTTGTCCTCGCTGTTGTTTCCGCCGGTCTTGTACGGGTCGAGTTGCCGGATGGCAGAGAACTGGATTCGAAGCGTACCGCCCCGTCGCGGACTCTGGGCGAAGGCTCTAGTGGTAGCAAGCACGCCGGCAAGGGCCGGGATCGTCTTGAGAAGCGTCCGTCGTCCGATCACGGCCCGGCCACGTGGTCGCGCCGTCCGCTCCGGCGATGCTGACGTCACTGCCATGATGGGCCACCCCCTCGTGTCACTCTCCGCTCCCGTTAATTCTACGGGAGTGACACGGCGCCTTTGGTTGCGCGTAGCTACCGAATACTACTGCTTTGCTGTCGGTCACCGAAGAACTGGGCGAAGCTATCGTTCGGGCCGCATACTCCGACAACATCAAAGAGCGCCGGGATTCGTCCACCGCGATCTTCGATGCCCGAGGCCGGACGCTGGCGCAAGCGGCGCACATTCCCATCCACTTGGGGGCGCTCTTGGGAGTCGTCGAAGCGGTCTTGCGCCATCACCCTGTGGACGAAATGCGTGACGGCGACATGTTCATCGGCAACGATCCGTATGCCGCGGGAGGCACTCATCTGCCCGACATCGTGATGACGGGACTTGTCTTTCACGAAGGCCATCTCGTCAGCTTTGTGGCCAACCTCGGTCACCATGCCGATTTCTTTGACCGAGGCGAGGGACGGCATATTTGGCAGGAGGGACTGCGCATCCCGGCGATTCGGATCGTCGAGGGAAACGTTTGGTGCTAGGACGTTATGGAGTTCGTTCTGCTCAACTGCCAGCTCCCGAACGAACGGGTCGGGGACCTTCGGGCTCAACTCGCCGCCAACCGGCTGGGGATCCGCCGCATGCAGGACCTCTTTGCCCGCCACGGCGTCGAGCCGTTCTCCGCGGCAATGGAAGACTTGCTGAACTACACCGAACGCCGTATGCGTGCGGGGATCGGCCAAATACCCGACGGAACCTACGTCTTTGAAGACTACCTCGACTCGGGCTATCTCGACGGTAACGACGCGCTGCGGCTCGCGATCCGAATGAAGAAACAGCAGGAAGGCATAACGCTCGACTTCACCGGATGCCCGCCCCAGGGCCCTCATCCCCTGAACATAAATTGGACCGCCACGCTCGCAACGTGCTATTACGCGCTCAAGACCCTGATCGACCCGGAGCTCCCACCCAATGCAGGCCTCTCGCGTCCCATTCGAGTGATTGCTCCCAAAGGCAGCATCCTCAACTGCCGGGAGCCCGCCGCCGTAGACGCGCGAACTCAAACCGCCCAGAGGGTGGTCGACCTTATTTACGGAGCCCTGGCCGCAGCGATTCCCGACCGCGTCACGGCCGCCCGCAACGGAGCCAACAGCTCGCTGTCGTTTTTCGGCATCGATCCCCGGAACGGCAGGCGGTTTCAGTATGCCGAGAGCATTGGCGGCGGGTTCGGCGCACGAGCGAGGAGGGATGGTCTCGATGGAGTCCAGATGCACGTCACCAACACGGAAAATCTTCCAATCGAGGCCTTGGAAAACACCTACCCGCTGCTTGCACGACGGTACGAGTTGGTCACGGATTCGGGGGGACCTGGAACTTATCGAGGAGGAATGGGCATCGCTCGACACATCGAAGTGATGGACGGGCAACTCGTCGGCTGGCCCCGCATGACCCGAGCAGCCGTGGCCCCTTGGGGCCTCTTTGGCGGGAAGCCGGGCGGGCCTGGAAGAGTGGACGTACTGCCCGCCGACGGGTCCGTCGAGCCACCCCCGCGCATAGTTGATCGAACTTCTTATCGGCGAAAGTCAACGGCCGTAGTGTTGCCGCCGCTCACAAGGACACCAACGCGCTCGTTCGGCTTGGGGCGGTATTGGCCGGACAGCACCGCAGCAAGCGCAGCGGCTCCTCCCGGTTCGGCGACAATTCTGACCACAGTCCAGAGAGCCTCCTGCGCCTTTTGAATGGCGTCATCGGTGATGAGCACCACGCGATTCACATAGCGCCGCGCGATGGGGAACATCAATTCGCCGACCCGTCGCGGGGCCAGCGAATCGGCGGCGATCCCGCCGGCTTCCGCGTCGACCGGCCGGCCGGCTTCGAGCGCCCGCGTCAGCGTCGGCGCCGCCTCCGGCTCCACGGCGACCACGGCGATCTTGCCAGCGTACCACGCCGCGATTCCACCGATCAGGCCGCCGCCGCCGACCGCCACCAGAAGCGTGTCAAGGTCCGGGGCCTGGTCTTCGAGTTCGAGGCCGACGGTCCCCTGGCCGAGCAGGGTTTCTTCCTGATCGAAGGCGTGGATCGCGAGCGCACCGGCCCGGGCAATCCAGCGCTCACTCTCGGCAAGCGCGTCGGCGTAGCGCTCGCCTGCCACTACGAGCTCCGCCCCGTACTCGCGGATTCGCGCCATTTTCGCCGGCGACGACACCACCGGCACGAAGATCTTGGCGGGAACGTGGGTCTTCATGGCGGCGTAGGCAACTGCGGCTCCATGATTGCCGCCTGAGGCCGCCGCAACCCCTACAGGTGGGATCGCCCGCATGAGCAAGTTAGCGAAAGCTCCCCGCGCTTTGAATGAACCCGAATGCTGGAACAACTCGAGTTTCAGGCACATCTGAAACGAAGGAAGGCCAAAGTCGGCGCCGTCAATCTCCATGATGGGCGTTCGGCGGATGTGAGATCGGATTGACTGGTAGGTTGCTGTTATCCGCGTTCGACTGATTTGGTTCTCAGGGGTAGCAGTCATGGTCACCGCCTCGCGAATAGCCCAGATCGCCCGTGTTCCGGTCCCACCCTTGCTATGTTATTAGAGAATTAGTAAAGTTACAATATGACGATCGAATCTGCGCTCCGGGCCATCGCCAGTGAACGGCGGTTGCTGATCCTGGAATGGCTGAAAGATCCCAGGGCACATTTCCCGCCCCAGGTCGACGGCGACCTCGTTAAGGACGGCGTCTGTGGTGTACTCATCGCCCGGAAACTCGGCGTCAGTCAGCCGACCGTGAGTCAGCACATGAAGGTCTTGACGCAGGCGGGATTAGTCCGTTCCAAACGCATTAAGCAATGGACATTCTACAAGCGTGACGAGAAGCACATCCGGGAGATCAAGAAGACGGTGCTGGCGAGAGTCTAGACCGGGGGGAGGAGACCACGTGCTGGAGGACAGCGCCTACGCGAAGCTCATCAAGTTCCTCGATCGGCAGGGGGGCGGTATCGCCTGATTGACCATCCGCCGGAAGGGCGGACGGAAGTCGTGAGCCCGATGCGAGGCCACGCTCTGTCGTAAGCGGCGAAGTGCATCATCCGTATGGTCAGGATCGGCAAGAAGTTGACGAAGTACGTCCTTGGAGTTGTTCAGCGCCAGTCATTCGGGGGCTGGCCGAGGGCTACGGCAAGTAGGAGCGCCCTCGGCTTCCAATGCGCACGGTCGTGGGGATTGAATCGCTTTTGCGCAGCGGGGTTTTTGCATATCCAAAAGACCCCCTTGACATACGATACGTCGTGAGATATAGCTTAGATATATCTTGTGCGTCAGGAGGAACCGTATATGAATCCAGACTATCTCGAGTTTGAGGGTCCGCGAAGCCGCTTCTCCGAGCCCGGAGGGCTAGCCGAAGACAGATCTCGGTTCGACTGCGGGGCCGGCGATCGCGACCCCTTCGGACGCGGCTGGGGAGGCCCTGAACATGACGAGTCCTGGGGTGCCTTCGCCCACGCCGGTGCCAGCCACGGGTATTTTCGGGGTGGGTTTGAAGGCCGCGGACACCACAGGCCCGAGCGTGCTTTCGGTGGCCGAGGGGCGCACGACTTTGAAAGTGGCTTTGGTGGGCGCCGTGGCTTCGAAGGCGGATTCGGAAGAGGCCACGGACGATTGTTTGATGCGGGCGACGTAAAACTCGTCGTCCTGAAGCTCATTTCGGAACAGCCGAGCTATGGCTATCAGCTCATCAAAACGATGGAGCAGCGCCTTTCGGGTGGATACACGCCCAGTGCTGGCGTGATCTATCCCACGCTGACGATGTTGGAGGAAGCGGGGCTTGCGGCCGTTTCGCTGGAAAACAACAAGAAAGTGTACTCCATTACGCCGGAAGGCATCCAGTGCCTTGAGAGCAACAAGCGCCGGGTCGACGAACTCATTGAACGGCTCGAAGAGGCCGGGCGGAGTTTCAAGCGCGGCCGATCTCCGGAACTCATGAAAGCTTTCTACAACCTGCGCGGAGCCGTCGTGGCGCGCGTTTCGCGGGGAAACGTCACATCGGAGCAGATCCATAGGATCACGGATGTGATCAATGCGGCTGCAAAAGCCATTGACGAGCTCTAGTCCCGGCATTCAGACCGTGGCCGTCACCTCTACACAACGCGCAAGGATTTCAAACCCCAGCCATCTGTGTGCTGGTATGGCGCGTGATGTCAATGGGCACGGACGGCCACGGTCAAGGAACGCTCCCAGACGACGACCAACTCCCCGCCAAGACATTATGTGCTCTTGGCGACAATCCGCTCGTGCAGCCGTGCCGTCAATCTCGACAACGCTGGCGAACGGTCCGTCCGCTCGAGCATCACCTGGATGATCGTAAAGCTCTGAGTGTTCGCCCGCGCACGCTCGAGCGCGGCGGCCATTTCGAGTTCTGTCGTGACTTTCATGCCCACTCCGGCGCCGAGCACCTCCGGGATTCGCGCATAATCCCACCGATGAACGTCGTTGAAAGCCCCGTCGAGCATCGGCCGCTCGGTGCCGTACCCATCATTGTCGAACACAACGACGATCGGATTCATGCCGTAGCGAACGACGGTCGAGAGCTCCATCCCCGTCATTTGAAAGGCACCGTCGCCGACGAGGACAAGAGAGCGAAGGTGTGGACGTGCAGCCGCCACACCAATCGCGGCCGGCACCGCGAACCCGAGGGAGCAGTAATAGGCTGGCGCGATGAAGTGAGTACCGTGGTGGATGTAAAGATCTGTGGCGCCAAACAATGCGTCGCCGGGATCGGCGATCACCACCATATCGTCACGGAGAAAAGCATTCAGCTGGCGGAATAGTGCCGCGACTGTTATCGACCTGTCGCCCGCGGTGAACGGGCCTGGGTGCTCTGGATGCTCGAACACCGGAGGCGTGCGCTTCGTCCAGGGCCGTGCGGCAAGGCGGCAGATGAAATCCTCCATCCGAATGCCGTCGTAGCTTCGGAACCCGACGCTGACGCGGTCCTTGGCAGCGTAAACGGACGAGCCGTGATCGATCTCGGCGGTGTAGACGCCGAGGTTCATGTCGGTCAGCATTGCCCCAAGGAGGACGATGCAGTCGCTTTGCTCGACATAGTCGCGCACGCTGTCGCGACCCATGGCACCCTCGTAGACGCCGATGTAGGCGGGGTCCGACTCAGGAAATACCGACTTGCCTGTGATCGTGGCGGCAACGGGAATACCTGTTGCGTGCGCTAATTCGGCGAGGACATGCTGGAGGCCGAAGCGATGAAGTTCGACGCCTGCTAGAATCACCGGACGCGCTGCCGCCTGTATCCTCTCGGCCGCTTCGGCCACCGCGATTTGCAGCGCATCGGGGTCGCTCTCGTCGGCCGGCAAGGCATACGTACGCGCAGGAGCGAGCTCGGCGGTGACCATGTCGCGCGGAATTTCGATGTAGACAGGGCGGCTGTGCCGGCGGGCGAGTGCCAGTACCCGGTCGATCTCAGCCGCAGCCGTCTCGACATCATCCAGCACGGCTGTTCCGACTGTCAGTTGGGCGAAAACCTTCTGCTGGGTTTCGAAATTCCTGACCCTGTGGTGGACCAATGAATTGCGCCGCCGCTCGCGGACACCGGGCGCGCCGCTGATGACGACCACGGGCGAGCGCTCCGCAAAAGCCTGCGCTACGGCATTCGCCACCTTGAGGCCGCCGACGGCGTACGTGATGCACACGACCCCGAGCCCTCGCATTCGCGCATAGGCATCGGCCGCAAATCCCGCCCCTTGTTCGTCGCACGTGTTCACGAGGGCCAGAGGACTCGCTTCAAGTTTCTTGAAGAAGCTGAGCACGTAATCGCCAGGGATGCCAAACACGTGATCGGCGCGCTCCTCTCGGAGCCGCCGAATCAGATAGTCGCCTATGGCCTCACCCATCTCGCTTCCCCCATCGAACGTCGCAGTCTTGCTGCCGCGCGTAAGAGCCATCCGTCTGCCCAGGCCAAGATTCGGTCTCTCCTGCCGCACAACGACCGCCGTCAGCCGAGGTGACCCGGGGTAGGCTCATGCGTGCGTTGTGCGCCTTCAGCGCTCCGTGAACGCTTGCACATTATACCAGAGGCAGAGGGTCAGATACGCTCGGCTACTGCGAGCCTTGGAGTGCGAGTCCAGAAGCCCACGCTCTCGATGAAACCGTGAAGTTCCCGGGCTCCGACGGCGCCTGCACACGCCGCAGCACCTCCACGTGGCCCCCGCTGTGTACGGCGAGCCGCTGCCGGCGCGGCGGCTGAGCAGACACGCTTCTAGCGCAGCCTCAAAGCTGGTAGCGGGGGAAGCATCTACTGTTTCGGGGCCCTCCCGGCAGGTCAAAAGCGCTGGAAGCCCTGATTTTGTTAAGCTGGTGGAGACCAGGGGATCGAACCCCCGACCCCCTGCTTGCAAAAGCAGGTACCGGCTCTAGGCTCCGGACGACCGCTACGGCTGCGGCCGATTCTGCAGGGGGTTCCGACCAGGCGCGCTTCGAGCGACCGGAGGGCGACGGGAAACAACTGCATCGATGAGCGCCTGCCGTATGGAGACCCCCGCACGGGAGTCTACGCCGGATCGGGCGGCTAGGGCAGATCTTGAATCCGCGCTCTTACCAAGCCGGCCCGCTCCCACCGATGACGACGACCTACTCGGAACCAGTCGATACGCAAGGGGGTGCGAGCAAATTATCATGAGCGGCGGGCACCTCGGTCTTCACGGGTGCCAATGTGGATCGAGCGTCCCGCTCGCCTCAAAGTCAGCCCGGGCCCATGCATCAAAGATCGCAGCCCCCGGTCGGAACGCGCCCGCGGGTCTCCCAACAGGGGCCTGTGAACGTACGTTCAGCGCGGCCCCGTGCTGACCGCGGTCTGCCGCCGGCTGCGCGGTCAAGATCGCGATGATCCTCGGTACGGATTTCCGCATCAGCGCGAAGTGACTCAGCGGTCCGAGGTTCACCGCTGCGGTGAGCCGCGCGCGGAACCCCGGGATCCCCCCTCCGCCGTTGATCGGCAGGCCGAGTGCGCTGGCGGTCAGGACGACCTGATCTCCTTCCCCGTACCCGAAACGCACGTCAGGCAGATCACCGGTGATCTCGGCTGGGGTGCCCGGATTGTTGGGCGCCGGCAACTGGTCGCCGTAGTACACGTAGAGTTGGGGGCCGTCCGGGATCGGTTGTGCATTGAGACGCTCGAGTTCCTGATTCTCGGCACCAACCGGCACGCCCCACAGCGCGTTGGGCGTCGGTCGCCAAAATGGATACGAGGGAAGCATAGAGCGCGCGGCGGATGTCCGCGCCAGCCGGGCCATAGGGTACCACGAAAAGACATAAGACAGGAGTGAGCCTTCGTTTGGCACGCCGATCAAGAACACCTTGCTAATGAAGCGTCCCCATCCGGGCACAAAGGCGAGGCACCAGCGGGCTGGCAGCCCGCCCGAGCTGTAAGCGACGACATTGATCCGCGCGGCGTAGATACGCGGGAGGACGACGTCGCGCACGTACGCAGCCAGCGCGTTGCCGCTCTGCTCCAAGCTGAGCTTCGTCGATGGGTATGCGAACCAGAACAGGTTGGGCGCCGGCCCGGAGCGTCGATACCCGGACCGAAATGCTTCCTCCATGTCCCGCGGGGGCGGTCCCCAAAATTCATTGAGGTAGCCTGGGACAATCACCGTGGGGAGCAACAGGAGTCCGGACTGTCGACCCGTCGCCGTCTCGCCGCCCTGGCGCACGGTCACCTCGAGACGGACAGCGATGTTGTTGTCAGGAGGCGGGACCGGCGGAAAGTCCGCGGTCGCGATCCCGTCGAGCCCGATTGTGCCGTTCCGGAGATCGAGGGTCACCCTGAAGTGATCCACGGCCCAGGGAAGCACCGTCTGGAACTGTACGATCGACTGTCCCCCAACGTCGGCCTGCCCTTCGATCGTTTCCGAGCGGCTCGGTTGGAGACCGGCGATCGACACGTCGAATGCCAGACGCGCGGGATCGACGAAGTCGAGCGGAGCGATCCGCACGGCCAGCGGGCGTGTCGCCAGCGCGGGCGCGGGAAGAAAGCCAGACAGCACGGCGCCGAGCGCTATGGCCCCGGCGGCTCGTCTCAGCTTCTGTCCGAACACGAGTGCGCGGCAGTAGCGCCACCGTCGGCGTGCACGCTTGTGCGCGCGATCGACGCAATCGTCCAAAGTACCTCGCCCCCACGATGACCGAGGCGTCCTCGATGTCGCGGATCGCCTGCTCGGCGCTGGCATTTGCAGAACGAGACTCGGGCAATGCGTAACTGCGCGCAAATCCTTCAGTTGCTCTAGCCGGCGTGCCGTTTCAAGAATTCCAAAGTCCTCTGATTGAATTCATCCACTTTCTCGTAGATCGGTGCATGCGCGCATCCCTCGAACACGATCAACTCTGAACCCTTGATACCATTCTTCATCCTATCGGCAAACCGGGTCGAAGTGACCAGGTCATGTCGACCGAACGTGATTTGGGTCGGCGCTTTGATCTTGCTCAGTTGCGACTCAGCGTCGTGCGCGAGCACTGCGTCCGACTGCCTGAAGAAAGCTTCCAGGGGCTGCGCGGGTCGTCCCCTCACAAACTCAGCCAGTGAGTCGACGTATTCGGGCCGCGCGGCATAAAGTTCGGGGGTAAAGCACCAGGGGAAGATTCCCTTGATCACCATGTCCGTGACATTCCCAAGACCTCGGGCCATGACCTGCCAGCTTTCCACAACGACTCTGAGAAATGGGTCAGTCTTGGTCCACCCACTATGGAGAGACAACGATATGACCTTTTGAGGATACTTGGCGGCGAGCCACATCCCGGTAGCAGCTCCCAGGGAAAGGCCGGCGACGTGTGCTCTTGGTATTCCCAATGCTTGCATGAATGCGGCTACATCGTCGGCAAAGAGTTCCGTGGAGTAGGTGCCGTCAGGCTTGCCGGACTCACCCGCCCCTCTCGGATCTACCGAGATGCACGTAAAGTGCTTCGAATACTCTGCGACCTGGAACGCGTAACATGCGTAATCGGCAGCTAGATAGGGTATGAGCACCAGCGGCTCTCCTGCACCCTGCCTCTCGTAGTTCATGGATATGCCGTTCGCTTCGACTCTTGGCATCTGACACTCTCCCCTTACCTTTTGTCAGGCAATTAGAGATGCGTGCAGAGTTCCCCTTGGAGTGGCGAATTACGCAACTCTTGCCTTCGGGCCACGGCTTGCGAATCCTAGAGAGGACGGGCCGGTGAAATCCGTCGATAGCTCGATATTTGCAAACGGCCATCGGCGGCGCTGGTGTGCAGGCCCGCTCCGGTGCGGCGAGAAGCGGGTTTTGCCCGAACGAAGGAGTCGAATGGCGGTGACGATGGCCCCCCCTTCACCGGGGACAACCTACCAAGGGCGACCCAAGGCGTCCCTCTGGACTCGTCCTAGACGGAAGTCGATCAAAGGAGTTCAGGACGCAAAGCGGAAATTCCGGCTCTGAATGACCGAGCCTTCTTCCGCCGAGGTATGAGGGGAGCGAGGCCTGTGGGCGGTCGCACCCGCTAGAGGATCGGAGGCTGCGCAGATCAGCGACAGGAGGAGTTTTCGATGGCACGCGCGCGCACGCCCAGCTTGACTCCGGATGAAGCCCGCCGCTTGCATGGAGAAGCCTTAGTCATCGACACGCAGCAGCCGCCGATCACGACCGGGGCGGTTTTTACGCCGCGCATGAAGCAGGCGCTCGAGGACGCGATCCGGAAAGGAGCGGTTGCCCGCGAACAGATTGCCCCGCGCATGGCGGCGATGATGGCCGAGGAGATCATGACGTCACCCGAGGCCCGAGCGCAGTATCTGAGTCTGTGGGAGCGGTCCGGCGTCACGGTCGCGTGCGGCACGTTCTCGGGGCCGCACCGGTATTCGGGCGCGTTCGAGCGTGCAAACGAACTGATTGGGAGGGCGTACGGCATCGTAGGAGCGCTCGCAGGAGCGGTGGAGATCGCCCGGACCGCCGGCGACATCGAGCGTCTCCACCGGCAAGACAAGCATGGCATCGTGATCGACTTTCAGAACACGACCCCCTTCGGGGACGACCTCGACCGCGTCCAGCACTTCCACAACCTCGGTCTCAGGATGGTGCAGCTCACCTACAATCTCCGCAACCTGGTGGGCGACGGCTGCACCGAGACCAGCCAGGGCGGTCTCTCCTACTTCGGCCGGGAGGTGGTCCGTCGCCTGAATGACGCGCGAATTCTCGTTGACGTCAGCCACTGCAGCGAGCAGGTCGGCTGGGACGCGCTCAAGCTCTCGACCGCGCCGGTGATTGTCTCTCATTCCGCGAGCAAGGCGGTATGCTATCACGACCGCGGCAAGACCGACGAGCTCGCCAAGGCCGTCGCCGACCGCGGCGGCTACTTCGGCGTGGTGGTGATCGCCGGCTTCATCTCGGAGGAGCTGGAGGCCACGCTCGATGCGTTCGTCGATCACGTGGAACACTTGGTGGACGTGTGCGGCATCGATCACGTGGGAATCGGAACGGACAAGATGGGCCCTGGACCGGGCACGGAGTCACTCGTCGAGTACCCGGACGCGATGCCGCGGCACAATCCTGGAACGTTCGACTGGGCGGGATTCCGGCTCAAGGAGCACCGATTGCTCGGCGACCACGTGCTCCGCGGCTACGAGAATTTCGGCGACTGGCCGAACCTGACGGCCGCGCTTGCGAAGCGAGGCTTCGACGAGACAGAACTGCGCAAGCTCCTGGGCCTCAACTACCTGCGCGTGTTCAGGGACGTCTGCGGATAGCGGTCGGAGCCCAGCCGGAGCATCGCCGCCGAAATCCGGCGAGGGCGCAAACGGGACCCAACGGATCTGCCCGACGCGGGCGCTCGACGCGCGCGACCCACACGCCGTGCGTGGTGACCGTAAACATGTCGTGCCAGCAAACAGGGCGTGTGGAACGAGAGACGGGGTCGATCGAGGAGGCAGACGGCAGATCCGCACGCCGGCCCTCCCGAACACTGGCGATGTCCCCTGGCTAGGCCATCGGCCCCGGAAGGTCCTCGGGCGCCAGGCCGACGGCGGCCGCCGTCTCGCGGATAGCCCGCCACGTCGCCTCGGCCACCTCGATCCCGTCCCGCAGGCGTCTCGCCCGCATCAGCGCCTCGGGTTGTCCGGGCGTCAGTACGCGGTCGAACCCCGGGGCCGGAGGAACGTTCCGCAACCGGTCCACAATCGAGCGCGCGGTGGACGCGGTGCGCTCGGCCGGCCTGAATGCCCCGGCGCTGACGGCGACGAAGAGGGCCCCGGAATGACGCTGTCCCGGAAGGTCGTCGCCGCGTCGAGCGGTCAGGGGACGATCCGCGCCCGTCAGAACCTGCCCCACGAGATCGACGATTGTGGAGAGTGCGTATCCCTTGTGATCTGCGAACGGCAACAGCGCACCGCCGCTGTAGAATACCTCGGGATCGGTGGCCGGCCTCCCGTCTTGGTCGACGATTCGCCCCGGTAGCAGCGCCTTCCCGGCCGCTCTCGCGGCTGCAACCTTCCCGGCCGCGATCACCGTCGTCGCAAAGTCGAGCACGACAGGGTGGTCGCCGGCGACGGGAAACCCGACCGCGATCGGGTTGGTGCCGAGCGCCCTTGTCCGACCACCGTACGGCACCGCCGCCGGAATGAGACCGCCCACCCACGCCATGCCCACACAACCGCGGGCGGCCGCCCGCTCCACGTAGTCGCCGACGCGCCCCAGGTGGGCGCAGCGGATCGCCGCCGCCGCCCCGATACCGTGCTCGTGCGCCAGCCCCACGGCTTCGTCCATTGCCAGCCGCCCGGTGATCTGTCCGAACGCCCACTCCCCGTCCACGAGCACGGTCGCCCCGTTCGCAGACGCCCGTCGCGGACGCGCCGTGACGTCCACCAGGCCCTTTCGCGCGGCCGTCACATACTGCGGGATGCGGAGCACTCCGTGCGAGTCGTGCCCCATGAGGTTTGCATCGACAAGCGTTTCTGCGACCGTGCGAGCTATGTCCTGGGGAGCTCCGATCGCGGCAAAGATGCGCGTGGCGACACTGAGAAGCTCCTCTGCCTGAAAGCGAATCCCCGGCATACCTCCCCGTTCCGCGCTGGCCGGGCGTTATTCGATGAAGTCCTTGAGCCGCTTGCTGCGACTGGGATGCCGCAGCTTCCGCAGGGCCTTCGCCTCGATCTGGCGGATCCGCTCGCGGGTCACGCCGAACTCACGCCCGACTTCCTCGAGCGTACGCGGGCGTCCGTCGTCGAGCCCGAAGCGCAGTCGGAGCACTTTTCGCTCCCGGGGCGTCAGCGTTTCCAGCACCCCCTCGAGCTGCTCTTTGAGCATCGTGAACGACGCGGCCTCCGCGGGGGCCAGCGCGTCCTGATCCTCGATGAAGTCTCCGAGGTGGCTGTCCTCTTCCTCCCCGATCGGCGTCTCCAGGGAGATCGGCTCCTGAGCGATCTTGATGATCTCCCGCACCCGGTCGGTCGGCATCTTCATGACGTGGCCGATCTCCTCCGGCGTCGGCTCCCGGCCGAGCTCCTGGAGAAGTTGGCGCGACACGCGAATCAACTTGTTGATCGTCTCGACCATGTGGACCGGGATACGGATCGTCCGCGCCTGATCGGCGAGCGCGCGCGTAATCGCCTGACGGATCCACCACGTCGCGTAGGTGCTGAACTTGTAGCCCTTGCGCCAGTCGAACTTCTCGACCGCCCGGATCAACCCGAGATTGCCTTCCTGGATCAAATCGAGGAAGAGCATCCCGCGCCCGACGTACTTCTTGGCAATGCTGACCACGAGGCGCAGGTTCGCCTCGATCAGCCGGCGCTTCGCTTCTTCATCGCCCCGCTCCATCCGCTTCGCGAGCTTGATCTCGTCGGCCGAATTGAGGAGCGGCACCTTGCCGATTTCCTTGAGATACATTCGGACGGGATCGTCGATGCTGACCCCTTCGAGAGGCTCGAGTTCTACGGGTTCGGGCTCGTCGTCGTCACCCTTCTTCTCGGCCTCCTTGGGGTCGTCGACGACCTTGATCTCGAGATCCACGAGCATGCCGTAGATACGATCGTACTCGTCGAGGTTGTTCTCCACCTCGGGCACGGCCTGGATCTCGTCATACGTGACGTATCCGCGCTGGCGCCCTTGTTCCACGAGCTGGCGCAACTCCAGCGGCAGGGTGGCAATCGCCTTCTCAGCTTCGAGCTTCCGCTTCGAGGCGGCGGCGTCCGTCTCTGTCGTCACCTGTGCTCTCCGAATCCTAGACACTCACCTTCAACTCCCTATACACCTCTTGTAGCTGCCCCTGAAGCAACTCCACTTTGGTTTGATCCCTGGCGGCTGACGCATCATTCAGCTGGCTCAGGAGATCGTGCACCCTGCCCTGCAAGTCCGTCTGACGGATACGACGTAGGCACAATTCCATCATCTTCGCCATCTTTGAGTGATCCCCCGCCGGGGGCTCGGCAATCAAAAATCGGCTCAGGAGCGAGATCGCCGTCTCGTCCCGCAGCCGCTCGCGCAACCGGCCCAGATCGTCTCCCGATGCCTCTAGCGAAAGAAGCGCTTCCGCGAGAGCACGGTGTCCAGCCTCCCTGAACATCTCCGGAACCACGGTGCCCCGCGCCGACTCGCGTAATGCCGCGTCGGACACGAGCAAGTGCAAAACCAGCCCTTCCGCGGCCGCACGGCCGCGCGTCTCCGGTATCGGAGTCGCCGTGGCCGCTTGAGCCGGCCGCCGGGCCTGCTCGCGCTGCCCGAGACGCCGAAGCTCGTCCCGGATCGCTTCCTCTCTCACCCCCAGCTGCTCCGACAGCATGCGGACGTACTCCGCCTGCCGGACGGGATTAAGTCCCATAGTGAGTAACTGACCCATTTCGTCAACAATTCCAACCTTTCCTTCCACCGTCTTTGGGTCATGGCGTTCCATGGCGATCGCCAGCCGGTACTCGAAGATGGGAACCGCTCCCCGGACCGCGTCCTCGAATGCCTCGGGCCCGCGGGCACGCAGGAACGAGTCCGGATCGTCCCCGGCCGGAAGCACCGCCACCCTCACCGGAAGCCCGGCCTGATCGAACAGGGCTGAACCCCTCGCTGCCGCATCCGCCCCGCCCGCATCCGCGTCGTAGATCAGAACGGCACGGGCCGCAAATCGCTTGAGAAGCAGCACCTGGTCGGCTGTCAGGGCCGTCCCCAGGGACGCCACGGCGCCACGGAAGCCGAACTGGTGGCATGCCACAGCATCCATGTAACCCTCGACGACGACGGCCTCGCCGGACTCCCGGATCGCAGCACGCGCCACGTCCAGCGCGTAGAGGGTTTTCCCCTTCGCGAACAGCGGGGTCTCCCGTGAGTTCAGGTACTTCGGCGTGGCGTCATCCAGCGCCCGGCCTCCAAATGCGACCGGCCGCCCCTGAAGATCCCGAATCGGGAAAATGATCCGGTCCCGAAAGGCGTCGTAGTGACCCTCACCGCCCTGCTTCGCCACGACCAGTCCGGCCTGCTCCAGCCCCTCCGCCTCGAATCCGCGAGACCGGAGGGCGCGCAGCAGGTGGTCCCATGCCGCCGGAGCATAGCCGATAGCGAACAGATCGGCCAAGTCCGCCGTGACCCCGCGGGAGGCCAGGTACTCGCGTGCTGCTCGCCCGGGGTCCCCCGCGAGCTGGGCGCGAAAGAAGCCCGCCGCCTCCGCCACGGCGCGGAGCAGCCGCTCCCGCTCGCCCGCGC
>Ga0187782_10001057_pt1 | contig 19801 bp, 18 predicted proteins | sample 0715_SJ02_MP15_2_FD_132454 | JGI IMG/M metagenome (GOLD analysis project Ga0187782, IMG submission 132454) | Tropical peat soil microbial communities from peatlands in Department of Meta, Colombia - 0715_SJ02_MP15_20_MG | ecosystem: Environmental > Terrestrial > Soil > Wetlands > Peat | place... | reverse complement strand
TAGATCTTCGTGCCCACCTCCGGGTCGACCATGTTGATGGTGAGTGTGACGTGATCGATGTTCATCCTTGCGATCTCGTCGACGTGATCCGGCAGCGCCAGGCCGTTGGTCGAGATGCAGAGCTTGATGTCGGGGATGTGCTGAACGACCTTCTCGAAGGTCCCCTTCGTCTTCCTGAAGTCGTAGCAAGCGTCTCCGGGGCCCGCGATGCCGAGCACCGAGAGCTGCGGGACCTCGCTCGCGACCGCCAGGACCTTGCGTAGCGCCTGGTCGACGGTGAGCTTCTCGGAAACGACGCCGGGCCGACTTTCGTTCGCGCAGTCGTACTTGCGGTTGCAGTAGTTGCACTGGATGTTGCATGCGGGCGCCACGGCCACGTGCATCCGTGCGAAGTAGTGGTGGGCCTCCTCCGAGTAGCAGGGGTGGTCCTTGACCTTTTCCCAGATCTCGGGGGAAAGGTCGTCCTTCGTGTCGGAAGTGCCGCAGCTCGTGGTCGACTCGCAGCCCGATTTCGACGAGAGCGCCTTGCGCATCTCCTCGGACGTGACCGGACCCTTGAGGGCATCGAGTGACACCGTCGGCGCGGCCGCTCGGCCCAGCGTCTGCTGCATGTCGGCACTGGACACGGGGCCTCGGAGGCTATCGAGCGAAATCAGCTGAGCCATGGTGGTTGTGCCTTTTGCGTGAAGGTTCGTGACTCGGAGACTCGAAGCGAGCCCCCAGCAATCCTTGCGCCGGACGAAAAAGGTGTACGGCGCCCGATGAAAAGGCTGCATGCGTCCGTCACGGCGACCTCGGGCACGTCGTGAAACCAACCTGGGTGTCGGGGATCCCACAAGCCCGCGAACCCACGACGTCGTCCGTCCGCGTCCGGGAAACTTCATCGAGCGTCATTCGTCCTCGTCCAAAAACTTCATCGACCGCGACGTCCTGGCCGTGAGGACCTTGCGGAGCCAGGGCGGCGGGTCGGTGGTCATGAGCGTCCTGACCTTCGAGACGACCGAATCGACCGGCTCGGGATCGGCGATCTTGATAGGGTGGATGCCGGCGTGAATCACCTTGGTCGCCACGGGCCCGCCGATCGCGAGAACGAAGACGATGTGGCATCCAGCGAGCAAGGCGATCTTCCGGGCATTCTTGTCCTCGCTCTCCGCCTTATGATCCCCGGACTCGTCGGACACGCTGCTCATCTCGATGGCGCGAACGAACGCGTGGCCGCCGGGGCTCACGTCGTAGACCAGGAACCTCTCGGCGGAGCCGAAATGCGCGTTGAGCGACTGGCCGTCGCGGCTCGCGATGGCAATGCGAAGCGTCGGGCCGCTGCCTGACGCCCCCTGTGTCTCCACGTCCTCAGGACGGTTCGAATGCGCGGCCATGGCGGGTATCCTCGACGATGGGTCCGGGAGGCACGGCGTCCGCGAAATCGCCGGGCGCGTGCTCGTGCATTTGAGCCATGAAGAGGTTGGCCACCTCGTAAAGAAGCTCGCGCGTTCCCCGGTATCCGACCGTGCACCGGTGCTGCACGCCCAGCCGGTCGAAGATGGGAAACCCCACGCGAAAAAGGGGAATGCCAAGGCGCTCGGCCGCTTGCCGGCCGTGGCTGTGAGTCACGAGCAGCTCGGCCCCGCTGCGGGCGGCCGCGTCTTCGAGGTCGGCCAGGTCGCCGACGACGACCTCACACGGCAGCTCTCCCAGCAGCGGAGAGGCATCCGTCGACGCCACCGCCGCGCAGATGTCGGCCCGCATTGCGCCGAAGAATCTGACCAGCGTGTACAGAAGGTCCGGATCCGCGGCCACGGCAATGCGCTTTCCTGCGAAGTGAAAGTGCCCGTCGAGCATCGCGTCGACGAGCTGGCTTCGCTCTCGCCGCAATCGAGGCCCCGCCGGCCGTCCGGAGATCGTCTGGAGCAGCGACACCAGCCGGTCGGTCGCTTCGAGCCCCGTCAGCGTCGGCAGCACCGTGGCGGCCACACCCGTTCGCTGCTCAAGCGCGTCCCCGGCGACCCGCATGTGCTCGCCGATGGCAATCGTGTGGACCGCCTCGCTCATCCGCGCGATCTCGTCGAGGCGGGCACCCCCCATGCTCGTGCCGACGTACGCATCGGGGACGTGCCCATCCAACGACCCGGACACGTCGGGCAGAAAGAAGGGCTCGAGGCCGAAACCCCACACCATTTCCGCGAGCTCGTGGATGTCGGCGGGCGTCTGGTGCACGCCGGGCAAGAGGTTGATGCGCGGTGCCGCCACCGCCGCACGCGCGCGGGGCCCCGCGGCGACGACCGTCTGCAGGATCGCGGTCGTCGCCTTGGCCCAGCCGTCCTCGAGCGCTCCCCTGAAGTCGGGCGTCGACGCGAAAACGACCGTTGTCCCCTCGAGGTCCTGTGCGCGCCGTTTTTGAATGGCGGCGAGCTCCCCCGCAAAGTCCTCGCCGCGGGTCTCGACGAGCGCGGTCGACGCGATCCCGATGAAGCGCGGCTTCATCCGCGTCTTGAGGACCATGATGGCCTCTTCGAGGTTGTCCGCCCCCCCGAGGACCGTGGCGGCCTCATCCATCGCCGTCGTCTGCAGCGGGATCGCCTCCTTGAAGTGGCGCACCGACAGCACAAGGGCGAACGAGGTGCACCCTTGCGATCCGTGAAAGAGGGGAACGGCCCCCTCGACACCCAGGTAGGCGAGGGCCGCTCCGAGCGGGGTCGAGCTCTTGAGCGGATTGACCGCGCAGGCCTTCCTCGAGGGGGTGATGCGAGCCATCAGGGTGAGGCCTCGCAAGGGAGCTGCGCGCTCGGGGTCCGCTCGGCGCGAACCGTCTCCCACGGAGCCGGCCGGCGCACGTCCTCCCAGATAGGGCTGTTGATCTCGAGATCGAGCTGCCGCACGAGCTCCACCATCCCGTCGTACCCCGCGTACGCATGGTGGCGCTCCTGGTTGATGTCGAGCCACGGCATCTTGGCCTTGAGCGCGACGAACTGCGTGCGCCCGCCGGAGAGCAGGATGTCGGCGTCGCCCTTCTTGAGCTGGGCGTACATCTCCCGCGGCGGGATCGATTCGACCATGTGAGGATCGCCCTTCATGATCTCCTTGATCCGCTCCTTGTCCTCCGCGGTCGACTTTCGCACCGAGGTGCCGACGACGATCATCCCCATCTCTTGCAGCGCGGACACGACCGACCACGATTTGACGCCGCCCGTGTAGAGCAGCACGCGCTTTCCGGCGAGGCGCTCCTTGAACGGCGCGATGCGCTGCCAGGCGCGAGCCTCCTCGGAGGCGATGAGCGACTCGGTGCGCGCCAGAAGTCCTTCCGGCGCCCCCCGTTCGACGAGCATCCGGGCCGTCGTCCGCAGCGCCGTCGAGGTATCCTCGATTCCGTAAAAGGAACCCTCGAAGTACGGAATTCCGTAGCGCTCCTCCATCTTGCGGGCCAGATTGATGAGCGCCGTCGAGCACACCATCATGTTCACCTTCGCGCGGTGCGACGACGCCACATCGCGGTAACGCGCGTCGCCGGTGATGCACGCGCGCACGCGAATCCCCAGCCTATCGAACAGGGGGAGCACCTGCCAGAGCTCCCCCGACAGGTTGTACTCGCCGAGGATGTTGATGTCGAAGGGAGTCACGTCGTCCGGCTCGAGCGTCCCGATCACGTGATCGAGCAAGGCCTCGCCGCCGAGCTTGTTGCCGAGATTCTTGGATCCGACGAAGCCCGGGGCGTTGACGGGCACGACCGGCGTGCCGTACTTCTCCGTTGCGTGCTTGCACACGGCGTCGATGTCGTCGCCGATGAGCGCCGTGACGCAGGTCGAATAGACGAAGATCGCGGGCGGCGAGTATTTCGCGACGATCTCCTTGATCGCGCGATAAAGGCGCTTTTCGCTGCTCCCCATCACGATGTCCATCTCGGAGATGTCCGTCGTGAATCCTTGCCGGTAGGTGGTCGGTCCGGAGCTCGCCGCATGGCGGTTGTCCCAGCCGTTGCCCTCGCAGGCGAGGGGCCCGTGCACGAGGTGCACGACGTCGGTGATCGGCTGAAGGGCAATCTTGGCTCCGTCGAACGCGCAGCCCCCTGCGGCCGCGCCGGGCGTGAGCGGCTTCGAGCAACCCTTCTTCTTTTCCTTTGCGCCCTTGCCCTTGTTCTTTTCGCACCCGGGCTCGTCGAAGACGTCGGCGATCTTGGCCTTCAGTGCATCGCTCATGGGATTTCCTCCCGCAGAGGTGCGGCCCCTAGCGCGTCAAGTCATACGAGTAGTCCGTCTTGGACGGAACGATCGTGTCGTCGTCGAGCTTGTCGAAGATCTTGTCGAGCAGCATGACCAGGACGCGCAGCGCCCCCTGGTAGCCCCACACGGGGAACCGGTGGTAGTGGTGCCGGTCGAAGATCGGGAACATGAGCCGCACGAGCGGCGTGCCCACGTCGCGCTCGAGGTACTTGCCGTAGCTGTTGCCGATGAGCAGGTTCACCGGTTCGGTCGCGAGAAGTGAGCGCATGTGCCAGAGGTCCTTGCCCCCCCACGCCTTGCAGGACGCGCCGAAGGGCGACGTGGCAAACAGCGATTGCATCTGCTCCTGCCACTGCTTGCTGCCGTTGGTGGCGAGGCAGTGCTTCGGTTCACCCCCGGTTTCCAGGACGAAGCGCGCCATTCCGTAGACGAAGTCCGGGTCGCCGTAGATCGCGTAGGTCTTGCCGTGGAGCCACCCCTGGCTGTCCGCCATGGCGTCGATCAACCGTCCGCGCTCAAGCTCCAGCTCGCGCGGAATCGGCCGTCCGGACAGCTCCGACACCTTCATCAAGAACTCGTCGGTGCCTGCAATACCCATCGGATAGTGAAGGGCGTGCACCGTCTGCCCGTGGCCGGCGGCGTACTCGAGCGTCTTCGTCGTGCAGTACTCCTGCATCGAGAGGGTCGCCTTCGCGTGGATTGCGGCCTTGGTGTCCTCGAGCGTCGTTCCCCCGTCGAACATCCGGTACTGGCCGTCCGACGGCGTGTCGAACTGGTCCGACACGTCCGACAGGAGCGTGTGCTTGACTCCCATGAGATCGAGCAGTCGCTTCATCTCACGGTTGTTGCCGACTGCAAACCCGTCGAAGCCCGGGATGATGTTGATGCGCTCCTCGGCGGCGCGCGGCTTGTCCTTCCAGAAGTGCTCGAGGATTCCCTTGAGCATGTTGTCGTAGCCGGTGACGTGGCTGCCGACGAAGGCGGGGGTATGCGCGAAAGGAACGTCGAAGTCCTGGGGAACGGACCCCTTGCTCTTGGCCGTCGTGATGAAGGCGTGCAGATCGTCGCCGATGACTTCGGCCATGCAGGTCGTCGAGACCGCGATCATCTTCGGCTCGTAGAGCTTGTAGGTGTTCTGCAGCCCGTCGACCATGTTGTTCAGGCCCCCGAAAACAGCCGCATCCTCCGTCATCGACGACGACACGGCCGACGAGGGCTCCTTGAAGTGGCGCGCCAGGTGCGAGCGGTAGTACGCCACGCATCCCTGCGAGCCGTGAACGAAGCTCATCGTCTTTTCGAAGCCCGCCGCGCAGAAGACGGCGCCGAGCGGCTGACACGCCTTGGCGGGGTTGACGGTCAACGACTCGCGCGCGAAGTTCTTCTCGCGGTACTCCCAGGACTTCGTCCAGGCGTCGGTCTCCTTGACCTGGTCCTTGGGCGGCATCCCTTCGGTCGCCCCCTTGCGAGCGAGCATCTCCTTGTATTCCGGCTCCCGGAAGAGCGGCGCGTGATCGAGCACATGATCGGCTGACTGCGGCATGACCCAAATCCTCGGCTTTCGTCGGCCCCAGGGAGCCGCCGTGTGGTGTATCGAAGGTCCCTACTCGGCCGCCGCGATGGTCGGCGGTTGCGCCTTCCACGGCGCCTTGAAGTAACTCCAGACGGGGTTGTTGATGGCGAGGTCCATGTCGCGGGCAAAAATCGCGAAGCCGTCGTATCCGTGATAGGGACCGGAATAATCCCACGAGTGCATCTGGCGGAACGGAATGCCCATCTTCTGTACGGGGTACTTCTCCTTGATGCCCGAGCCCACCAGATCCGGACGCAAGGTCTCGATGAACTTCTCGAGCTCGTACGCCGTCACGTCGTCGTAGATGAGCGTGCCTTCCTTCGCGTAATGGCCCGTGCGCTGGTAGTCGTCGTTGTGGCCGAACTCGTAGCCGGTGCCGATGATCTGCATCCCCAGATCCTCGTACGCGGTGATGACGTGGCGCGGACGCAGGCCCCCGACGTACAGCATCACCCGCTTGCCCTCGAGGCGAGGCCGGTACTTGCCGATGATCTTGTCGACCAGCGGCTGGTACTTGGCGATGACCCGCTCGGCGCCTTCCTTGATCTTGTCGTCGAAGTGCGACGCGATGCGCCGCATCGAGTCGGCGATCTGCGATGGACCGAAGAAATTGTATTCGATCCACGGCATGCCGTACTTCTCCTCCATGTGCCGGCAGATGTAGTTCATCGATCGGTAGCAGTGGATGAGATTGAGCTTCGATTTCGGCGCGCGCTCGATCTCCGTGAGCGTCGCGTCGCCCGACCAGTTGCCGACGACGCGCAGCCCCATCTCTTCGAGCAGAATGCGCGACGACCAGGCGTCGCCGCCGATGTTGTAGTCACCGATGACGTTCACGTCGTAAGGGGTCGACTCGTGCTCGACCGGACGCTTGTCGAACACCCAGTCACGAATCGAGTCATTGGCGATGTGGTGGCCGAGCGATTGAGAGACCCCTCGGAAGCCTTCGCAACGCACGGGGACGATCGTCTTGCCCGTTTCCTTGTTCTTTTTCTTGGACACGGCCTCGATGTCGTCGCCGATGAGGCCGATCGGGCACTCCGACTGGATGGTGATTCCCTTCGCGAGGGGGAAAAGAACGTTGATCTCGTCGATGATCTTGTCGAGTTTCTTGTCACCCCCGAAGACGATGTCCTTCTCCTGGAAGTCGGAGGTGAACTGCATCGTCACGAACGTATCGACCCCCGTCGTGCCGATGTAGTAGTTGCGCCGCTGCGACCATGAGTACTGGCCGCAGCCGACTGGCCCGTGACTGATGTGCACCATATCCTTGACCGGGCCCCACACGACGCCCTTCGAGCCGGCGTAGGCGCAGCCTCGAATCGTCATCACGCCCGGGACGGATTTGATGTTCGACTTGACGTCGCACTCGGTGCCGCCCGCGTGCGCTTCGGCGCCTTCCGCCTCGCGGCCCGAATCTTCGGCGGGGGCGGCCGCAGCGGGTGCGCCCGGCGCTGCCGGATTGGCGACGTTCAGGTGCTTCTGGCGCTTTTTCTTCAGTTTGTCCGGATAGGCCGCCAGCACTTCCGCGATGAGGCGTTTGTGGGTTTCGGAATCGTTGGTGTACTCGAGCGCCATGACGTCTTCTCTCGGGGGGAAAGGGGGCAATTGCGGACCGCTGCTCCTCGGTCTTCGGAATGGCGCAAGTCGCATGTCCCATGCCAAGGCGCCGCGCCCCGGTTTTATCCCGAGATCGCCACGGCCTCGCGGAGCCCCGCGTCACCCCGCCGAACCCACAATGTTCCGAGTCCTACAAACGCTACATCGCCTTGTCGCAACCGCTCCCGAAGGCGGGCGGGCACTGCGGCGGCGGCCGTGATCCCCGCAAGACTTCCTCGAAGGCGCATGCGCCCTCTCGCAGGCTCTCGCCGCGGCGGCCCCGACATCGCCGTGCCCCTCGTCCGGCATGCCCGTCGCCGCTCCGGGCGGGCGCGTCGTCCGGTATGCCGGTTGCAGAGCAGCCAGGCCGAACGTCCCGGTGGGACGGCCGCCTTACCCAGTCGCGTCGCGACAGGCGTCGCCTCCGGCGGCCACGAAATCGCCCGCAGCCACGATTGCCCGCAAACGATCACCGATGAGGAATGAGCTCATGCTTCAGCGCAAAGAACAGCCCAGGGCTCAGGCCCGACGCGGGAGCACGCAACGTCCGCAGCGCAAAGGGAGCAGCTCGCGCGGCGCGCTACCCGGCGCGCGGGGGCTGCGCGACGGCTCACCGACGCGAGTGGACGTCGCGCCCCGTCACCTTGGAGATGCGCTCGATCGCGCGAACTGGTTTCTGACACGCATGACGCCGCCGGTCGTGGTGGTCAACGACAGCACGCTTCGCGACGGCGAGCAGGCGCCCGGGGTCGCCTTCGATCTCGACGAAAAAGTCCAGATTGCGCGGGCTCTCGAGCAGGCGGGTGTCGCCGAGATCGAAGCAGGCATCCCCGCGATGGGCGCCGCCGAGATCGAGGCCATCGCGGCGGTCGGTTCCGCCCTCGACCGCTCTCAGGCCATCGCGTGGTGTCGCATGACCGAGAGCGACGTCGACGCCGCCGTTCGCACCGGGCTTCGCCGAGCCCATCTGTCCGTCCCCGTGTCGGACTGCCAGATCGCCACCAAACTGGGGGAAACCCATCCCGCGGTGCTGGGCCGCATTCGCCGCGTGGTCCACTACGCGCGGGAGCGGGGCCTCGACGTCGCCGTCGGGGGCGAGGATGCAAGCCGCGCCGCTCCCGACTTCGTCTGCGCCGCGGTCGTCGCGGCGGAAGAAGCCGGTGCACACCGCTTTCGGTTTGCGGACACGCTCGGCGTCCTGGATCCCTTCCGTACCCACGCCATCTTCCAGCGCCTGTGCCGGGTGACCGATCTGGAGCTCGAGTTTCACGGCCACGACGACCTTGGCCTGGCGACGGCCAACACCCTAGCGGCGGTCCAGGGCGGCGCGACCCACGTGAGCGTGTGCGTCCTGGGGCTCGGCGAGCGCGCGGGCAACGCCGCGCTCGAAGAGGTGGTCGCCGCCCTCGGCCCCATCGCGTCGCGCGTCACGGACGTGCGCCCCGACCGACTTCCCGCACTCGCCGAGCTCGTCGCCAAGGCCGCGCGACGTCCGATTCCCGAGGGCAAGTCCATCGTGGGAGGAGCCGCCTTCACCCACGAATCCGGAATTCACGTCGCCGGGCTGCTGCGCGACGCGAGCACGTACGAGGCGCTCAAGCCCGAGAGCTTCGGACGGACGCGACGCATCGTTCTCGGCAAGCATTCGGGTCGTGCGGCCATCGCCCACGCCCTGGCCTCGCTGGGCATTTCCGCCGATCCTGCCTCCATCGCGCGCGTTCTGGAGCGTGTCCGCGCGCGGGCGATGGCGACCCGCACGCTCGTTGGACCCGACGAGTTGTGCGAGCTTTATGCCCAGGTGGACCCGTCGCGGACCGCGCGCGCCGCAATCGGAGCGTAGAACACCCATGCGAATCGTCGTCTGTGTCAAACAAGTGCCCGACAGCGCGCAGATCCGCGTTCACCCCGTCACCAACACGATCATGCGCCAGGGTGTGCCCGCCATCATCAATCCCTACGACCTGTTCGCCCTCGAGCAGGCGCTGCGTCTACGGGATCGCTTCGGGGGAGAGGTCACGGTCCTCACCATGGGGCCTCCGATGGCCGAAGACGCCTTGCGCCGCGCCCTCACGTTCGGCGCGGACCGCGCCGTTCTTCTCACCGACCGCCAGTTCGCGGGTTCCGACACGCTGGCCACGACCTACGCGCTGGCCGCCGCCATCGGCAAGATCGGTGAAAAATGGGGAGCGCCTTCGCTAGTCTTCACGGGAAAGCAAACGATCGACGGCGACACGGCGCAGGTCGGGCCGGGGCTCGCGAAACGGCTCGGGCTCAATCAGTTGACGTACGTGTCGCGGATTGACGACCTGGATCCCCAGGCCGGCGTCATCTGTGTGCAGCGTCGCGGCGAAGGAGGCACGCAGCTACTTCAAAGTAAGCTTCCCGTGCTGATCACGATGCTCGAGGCCACCAACGAGCTGCGGCGGGGCACGGTGGGCGATGCCCTCCGGGCCGCCCGCGCCGAAATCGTGAAGTGGAGCGCCGCCGATGCCGGGATCACCGACGCTGGCCAGTGTGGCCTCCGAGGGTCCCCGACCATCGTCAAGAGCGTGTTTGCTCCGCCTGCGCGGGCGGAAAAGGCAAAACAGATCCCGACGGCAGGAGCATCCCATGGCGAACTGGCGCTCGCGCTCATCGATGAAATCTTCGCATCCAAGCCCGCCCTCGAAGCCGAGCTTCACACGACCGCCGCCGCGGCGGCCCACTGACGCTGTCCCGCTCACGCGTATCGCCGAGCCCGGCCATTGTCGGTTGGGCGCCTGGACATGATCAACCCCGATTGCCGCGGGCCTGCGCGCAGCGCGCATCGCGCCGAGGACGACGCGGACGCGACCGACGACGACCGCGCCGAGTCGCCGCGAGGGTCCGAGATCGCCCTCTACGGCGTCTACGAAATCTCCAAGCTTCTCACCGCACCGGCGCAGCTCGAAGTCACCCTGGCCGGGGTCCTTCACCTCTTGTCGAGCTTCCTCGACATGCGCAATGGCTTGATCGCTCTGCTCGGGGAGGACGGAACCCCCGAGATCGTCGTGGGTGCGGACTGGAGTCGCGCCGCGGCCCAGCGCTACTTCGAGCGCTTGCCCGAGCGTGCCATCGGCCGGATCGTCGTCACCCAGATGCCGCTGGTGGTACCCGACATGAAAGAGGACGCCTTGTTCGACACCTGGGACTTCTCTGAATGGGGACCCGCGGACGCCGACCTGGCCTTCGTGGGCGTGCCCATCAAGGACCGCGGCCGGGTCATCGGGACACTCACGATCGACCGCGAACGCCGCCGGGAGTCCTACGGTCGCCTCGACGAGGACGTGCGTTTTCTCGTGATGGTCGCCAACCTGGTGGGGCAGACGGTTCGGCTGCATCGACTGGTGGCCAGCGATCGGGAACGGCTGATCGACGCGCAGCACCGTCTGCAAAAGGCCGTCGAGTGGGTGGCGCCCGAGGGCCGCGCGGCCGCCGACGGAATCGTCGGCCAGAGCAAAGCCCTTCGCGCCGTTCTCGAGAAGATTCGTGTCGTGGCGCGCGGACAGTCGACAGTGCTGCTGCGTGGCGAGTCGGGGACGGGCAAGCAGCTCTTCGCCAAGGCCCTGCACGATCTGTCACCGCGCCGTCATCGCCCGTTCGTGACCGTCAACTGCGCCGCGCTGGCGGAGAGCGTCCTCGAGTCCGAGCTCTTCGGGCACGAAAAGGGAGCGTTCACGGGCGCCGCTGGCATGCGCAAGGGCCGGTTCGAGCTGGCCGATAGCGGCACGTTGTTCCTCGACGAGATCGGCGAGATCTCGAGGCCGTTTCAGGCCAAGCTCCTGCGGGTTCTGCAGGAGGGAGAGTTCGAGCGCGTCGGCGGGACGACCACGCTGAAGGTCGACGTCCGGCTCGTCTCGGCCACCAATCGCGATCTCGAGCAAGCGGTGGCGCGCCAAGACTTCCGGGCCGACCTTTACTATCGCATCAGCGTCATCCCGATCTTCTTGCCCCCGCTGAGAGACCGCAAGGAAGACATCCCTCTTCTGGCGACGGAGTTTTTGAGCCGCTTCAACGCCGAACACGGGACAGACATCGGCTTCGCGAAAGTCGCCCTCGACGTGCTCATGGGCTGCTCGTTCCCCGGCAACGTGCGCGAGCTCGAGAACTGCGTCCGCCGGACAGCCACGTTCGCCGCGGGACCCTCCATCCAGGCCGACGACTTCGCGTGCCGTCGGGACGAGTGCGTCTCGGCGCTGCTTTGGAAGCACCCCGATCCAAGGCTCCCCGGCTACATCCCCTTGCCGATCGCTCCGTCAGCGACCCATGCCGCATCGCCGCCTTGCGATCCGACCGGTGCATCGGTCCGCCCCTGGGGCCGCTGGAATGCTCCGGGACCCTCCGACACTCAGGCCGAGACCCCGCGCGCGCAGGACCTCTCCGGCCCGGCGTGCGCTCCCGGTGCGGTCGGTGCCCGGAAAGACGAGGTCAGGAGCGAACGCGCGCGGCTCATCGAAGCGATGGAAGCCGCCGGCTGGGTGCAGGCGAAGGCCGCACGCTTGCTGCGCATCACGCCGCGTCAGCTCGGCTACGCGCTTCGCAAGCAGGACATCGCGATCCGCAAGTTCTGATTGTGGGTGACACGACACACGGGCGTGGTCCGCCTGTTGCAAGCGAAATCGGGAAATCGATCATGAACACTCATTCGCTCGCTCAGATTCAGCAGCAGGCTTCGTCATGGCCTGGCGTGCGACGCACCTTCGACGTTGCGATCATGCTGGCTGCCGCTGTGTTCGAGGTTGGCGGGGACGCCATGATTCGCGCAGGACTGCGGGGATACGGGTGGCTGCTCTGCGGTCTGGGGGTCGCCACGCTCGGCGCGTACGGGCTCGTGGTCAACCTTCTCGCAATCGACTTCTCGAAGCTGCTCGCGACGTACGTCGGGCTCTTCGCGATGGTCAGCGTCGTGTTCGGTCGATTGCTCTTCTCGGAGAGTGTGCCGGTCTCCACCTGGGCGGGCCTCGGGGTCATCCTCGCCGGAAGCGCCATCATTCAGCTTGGCCGATGAGGGCCGTGTCGTGAAATCCCCACACGAGTGACGCGAAGCTTACAAAGGCTGAAACCATGAGCACGCGCGGTTACCAGGTCGGAGATCTCGTCTTCAGCCGGGTGGACCTCTACAACGACGGCGGTGTGCCCGACGTGGAGGAACAGGGACTTCTTGCGACGGCCGGAACCCGAGGCGTCGTCGTGAAGACCGGAAGCGCACAGGCGCGCCTGGAGGTCCGCATCTACCTGGTGCGCTTCGAGGGCTCCGATCAGGTGCTTGGACCGCCGGTAGGGTGTCTCGACGAGGAGTTGACGCAGGACGAAGCGTCCATCGAAGGCGAACGCCATCGCTCCGGCGAGGCATCGGCGGAGCCGGCGCCCTGACCGGGCGCTCGCTCGATCGGGTCGTCGAGCGCTTGATCGTCGTCCTCAAGACCTGAGCAGAGCAGAGAGGAGAGCAGCTCGCCATGAACGTGACACATCTGAGCAATCCCGTGGTCCGGGCGGCGGTCCAGGCGATGAACGACGCCGACCGCAAGGCGTGGTCGGCCCTGTTCGAAGCCGGCGCCGTTCTCACCGAAGCAGGTCACCGGCGCAGCCTGGCGCAGTGGTCGGAGCACGAGCTATTCGGCCCTGGGAAGGGCCACCTCGCGTCCATCGAGCGACAAGAGGATGATGGGCTCACGGTGCACGGCCGCTTCCATTCCAACCAGTGGGGCGAGCTGGAAACGATTCTGCGCTTCCAGGTCGATGGCGGGAAGATCCGGCGTCTCGACGTTCGAACGTCGAAATCGTCCGCCGCGGGGTGAGCTCTCCCGAGGCGCCGCCATCATGGCGACCACCCCGCGTACCGTCGCCCCATCGGGTCGCTTTCGCTCCGAGCCGCCACCACGCGCGTAGCGTGGCTGGCGTCGCCACGTCGGGTCGCTATGCGGCCGTGCGCTCGGGAGCCGTCTCGGACCCGTGCGTCTGACAGTTGGTCGGACAGACGCGCGCGCAAGCCCCGCAGCCGATGCATGCGCCCGAGTCGTTCATTGCCATCACCTTGCGTTCGATGTCGTCGTCGTCCTCCAGCGAGACGAGCTCGCCGTCTTCGTCGACCCCTTTCAGGGTCATGACGTTTCGACCGCAGACCTTGAAGCACCGCCCGCAGCCGATGCACACCTCGGCATCGATCGCGAGCAAGTACTCCGGCATCCATGACCGCCCGTCGCGCGTGATCGAGTTCATTGGACTTCGCCTTTTTTCACGGTCGTTCGAATTTCCGCAAACACAGAGTTCGCGGTCGCTTTCCGTGCGGGCGATCCCCCTGGCCGGGCGGGATTACCGGCCAGGGGGCCCGCGAGGGTGGTCAGTTCGTGGCCTCAGCTCGCCGCCGCGGCCGCTGCCGCCTTGGCGGCCTCCTTGGCCTGCAGCTCCTTGAGCTGCTGCTCCTCGGTCTTCATGATGCCGAAGTCGAGCAGCATCTGCTCGAGCTCCTCCATCGTGATCGGCGTCGGGATGGCGCCCTGGCCCGAGTTGGCGTGGATCTTCTTGGCCAGCTGCCGGTACTCCTCGGCTTGCCTGGAGTCCGGCGCGTATTCGAGCACCGTCATGCGCCGCAGCTCCGCGTGCTGGACCGCGTTGTCGCGCGGGATGAAGTGAATCAGCTTGCTGTTCAGGCGCTTGGCGAGCGCGTCGGCCAGGTCGTACTCCCGGTCGGTCTTGCGCTCGTTGCACACCAGACCCCCCAGGCGCACTCCGCCCGAGTTGGCGTACTTGAGGATGCCCTTGGCGATGTTATTGGCCGCGTAGAGCGCCATCATCTCGCCCGACATCACGATGTAGATCTCCTGCGCCTTGTTCTCGCGAATCGGCATCGCGAACCCGCCGCAGACCACGTCGCCCAGAACGTCGTAGGACACGTAGTCGACGTCGTCGTATGCGCCGTTTTCTTCGAGGAAGTTGATCGACGTGATGACGCCGCGACCCGCGCACCCCACACCGGGCTCCGGACCGCCGGATTCGACGCACTTGATGCCCTTGTAGCCAATCTTCAGGACGTCATCGAGCTCCAGGTCCTCGACAGTGCCGGCGGCTGCCGCCAGACTCAGCACCGTGTCCTGCGCCTTGGAGTGCAGGATCAACCGGGTCGAATCGGCCTTCGGGTCGCACCCGACGATCAAGATCTTCTGATCGAGCTCGACCAAGGCGGCCAGGGTGTTCTGGGAGGTGGTCGACTTTCCGATCCCTCCCTTACCGTAAAACGCTATCTGACGGAGCTTGCTCATGGGATTCCTCGGATGCGGTGCCGTCTGGGTGACGGCAGCGCCGGATGGCGCATGGGGTTTTGGAGTTCGAGGCGTCGCCGGATCGCGCCCTGCGCGCCACCGCACGCCGCCCCGCCGTGACGGAGCCCGCGTTCGCATGTCCCATGCCAAGACACCGTTCCGCATTTTTTGCCGCGAAATCCCGCTTGGACCCGGACTGACCTTTCGGTCAGCGACCGCCCCTGTGTTCCGAGTCTTACAAACGGGACAACACCTTGTCGCAACCGATCCTGCGGATGCCGGCTGCCGGGGATGCCGATTGCCGTACGATGCCGATGAGGAGACCCCCCCCGGCGGGTGGACGATTGGGTCGGCCGCGCGAGGGCTCCCCGTCATTCGACATCGCGCCCGGCGCGCGCGATGACATCCACGAGCACGCGCGTCTTGGTCTGATCGGTGGAGTCGAGCTCGACGACCTTGTGAAGGGCTCGCATGGCGTCGTCGGTCCGACCGCAGCGCAAGAGCACGTAGCCGTAAGCCTGGAGAGCGAAAAGCCAGAATCGCAACCGCGGATCGGACGCGGTGAAGTCGGCATGGGTGCGCCCGACCGCGCGAAAGTCTCCGGGAAGGCCGAGGTCCGCTGACGATAGGGCCAGACACTTTTCAGCGTAGGCGAACGCCTCCTGAAACCGGTGCTTGTAGAGTCGATATCGATACTGCGCCACGAGCACCGCTATGTGCCCGGGGGCAATGCGCTCGGCCATGTCGAGCAGCCGCTCGGCCTGGACCTCGTCATGCCAGCTCAGGCCTGCGGCGCGAAGCGCCCGCTCCGCCGCCGGATCCAGATCGAGGTAGTGCCGCTGGTCGAGCCAGCTTTCGAGCGGTTCTGCGGCCGGGGAGCGCATGAACTAATTCGCATCCCCCAGACTGGTCGCCAGGTCGGCCACGACGCGCCACCCGACCAGGCCTCCCGGGTCCAAAGCGGCGAGGGTCGCGAGGAGCGCGCGAGCGCGAGCCAAGTCGTCGCGTTTGAGATGGATGAAGGCGAGGGCCTTCAGGGTGTAGAGCGCGAACCGTGCCGGACCGCCGGGCGCGACCGGCTCCCGGGGCCAGCCGGCAGGGTCTCGGCCCCATCCGGCCTGGCGGGCTGCCTCGGTCAAGCCCGCTTCCGCTACGGTCACGGCTTCGTCGAGATTGCCCTGATACGCATGGATCTTGTAGAGGCAGAAGTAGGCCGCAAGGTGCTCCGGCGCGAGATCCAACGCGGTTCGAAAGATCCGCTCGGCGGCAGCCCGGTCGCGTCGATAGGCGACGACGCCGCGCTGGAGCAAATCGTCAATGTGCGGCGGAAGCGGCCCGAAGTCCACAGCGTGGTCGACGACCGGAGCGCCTCGAAGGGATTGGGGAGAGGGTCGACGCATCCGTTTCGCGCGCCTCGCAAGAGGCGGGCCGACGCCCGCGACCCGCTGCTGCCGCTCGGTCCTACGATGCGTTGCGACCCGCACGCGAACGGTGTCCGAAACCAAACACGCAGCCAAGATCGCCCGCGGGATTCGGTGCGGCACCGTTCCTGCTTTTCGGGGTGCATCATGAATTTGGGATCCATCACGAATCCGGTCCGAGCGACCGGGGGAACGGCCCCTGCCGGGAGTGTCACGTTCCGCACCGGAACACACCCCGCCCGCAAGCCATCGACGGTTGTCCGACCGGCGAGCAACCCGGAGGGACCGCTCGCGTCCCTGATCGACCGCATCGTCGGGCATCATCATGCACACACACGCTGCGAGCTGGATCGACTGGCGGCACTGGCCGCGAGCGTCGGTGCCAAGGACCGCTCTCTGCCCGGGGTCGCTCGAGCGATCGACGGCTTTGCCACCCTCGAGTGCGAGCTGCGTGCTCACATGACGAAGGAGGAGGTCGTCATCTTCCCGTACATCGCGTCCCTCGAATGGGCGCTGCGCACGGGCCGAACTCCGGTGCGCTCGCCCTTCTCAGCGCTCGAGCGGCCGCTCCGCACCCTGCTGGAAGAGCAGGGCGAGGACCACGTTCTCCTCGATTCCATCCGCAAGGCGAGCAGTGGCTATGCGCCGCCGCCTGGCGCGTCGTCTGCGATTCATGCCTTCTACGAGGGGCTCGCGGCGCTCGAAGCGGTGCTCGACGAGCACGGCCGGATCGAAACGGAAGCCCTCTTCCCGGGCGCGCTCGAGCTCGAACAGTCGGCGCTGGGATGACGACGTCCGCGGCGGCGGCGAAACGCGCTGACGGTTGCCCGTCGGCGCAGGTCGTTCGCGCGTACCACGAAAGAACCAAGCACCGGCCGACGGCGTACGCGGTAGGACCGGAGACGCTCGACTGGGAGAACCAGCCCGCGCCCTTTCGACGTTTCGCGGGCGCGCCCGACGTACCGCTGCCCCGCAGCGTCGACCCGCACCTGGCGAGGCTGTTGCGGCGGTCGCTGTCGTCTCTGCTCCGGCCGTCGTCGGAGCCGGCGGCTCCGTCGCTCCGAGCCTTTGGAACGCTCCTTCATCTTTCATTGGGTATCACCGCCTGGAAATCCTTCGGGCCCGACCGGTGGGCCGTGCGCGCCAACCCCTCGAGCGGAAACCTCCACCCCGTTGAGGCGTACCTGATTCTTCGCAGCCTCCCGGAGCTGCCTGACGGTGTCTACCACTACCGCCCCGAGGACCACGCGCTCGAGTGCCGCGCGCGCTTCGCCGTCAACGACGGGTGCCCCTCGGCCACGCCGATGGCGTGGGTGGGCCTGAGCACGGTCATGTGGAGGGAGACCTGGAAATACGGGGAGCGCGCGTTTCGCTACTGCCAGCTCGACACCGGCCACGCGATCGGCGCGCTCTCTTGCGCGAGCGCTCTGCTCGGATGGCGCCTTTTTCAAGAGCCGCAGATCGGGACCGAGTCGCTCGCGCGCGCTCTCGGCCTCGACCGGTTGAACGAATTTCCCGCGAATCGCGACCCCGATACCGAGAAGGAAGAGGCCGAGTTGCTGCTGGCCGTGAGCTGCGACGGCTCGCGCCCGCCGCCCCTCGATCCGCGAAGGCTCTCTCGCGACGCCGAACACGCCGAGTGGGCGGGTGTTGCCTCCACCATCGACCCGCACCCCATGGCTCGGTGGCCCATCATGAACGAGATCGCGGTGGCGACCCGGTTCCCCGACGAGACGCGGTTCTCGGACGAAACCTGGTGGGCCGACGACGAGCGCGCGGGTCCGCCTGCCCCGGAAGTCGCGATCGATGCCCGGCCGAGCCTTTCGGGCCCCGAGCAAGGCCAGCACGGAGCCGCCAGCGCAGAGGCGTCGCCCAGCGACGGCGGGACGGACCGAGCGGCTGCAGACGTCATCCTGACACGCCGCAGCGCCCAGCGCTTCGACGCACGCCATTGGCTGGCGCCGAGCGACTTCTTCGGCCTGCTGTCGGCCCTTGGGCCGGATGCCGTAGGCACCCTCGGGGGGCGCGCGAGCCCCCCTTCCCTCGCCCTGGTCCTCTTCGTTCACCGCGTCAGCGGTCTCGAGCCGGGCGCCTACTTCCTCGCCCGACGCGTGCGCGACAAGGCCACGCTGGCCGACCGGCTGGCGTTGCACTTCCCGCTGCTGCCGGTCGAAGGGGCCCCCCTCGGGCTCGATCTCCGTCTCATTGCCTCGGTGGAAGCGCGGCACCTCGCCCGCGTCGCGCGAGCGCTTCACTGCCACCAGGACCTCGCTGCGCAAGCGTGCTTCGCGCTCGGGATGGTGGCCGAATTCGACCAGGTCGTCGGCGACACCCCGGCGGCCTATCGCACGCTCCACCGGGAGGCGGGCATGCTGGGGCACGTGCTCTACCTCGAGGCCGAGGTCCGCGGCCTGCGCGGCACGGGGATCGGATGCTTCTTCGACGACTCGCTCCACGAGCTCCTGAAGCTCGCCGACACGCAGTTCCAGACCCTGTACCACTTCGCCGTGGGAAAGCCGATCGACGACCCGCGCATCGAGACGACATCGACCGGCTGGCCGGCCGCTGTCTCCTCGTCCGAAGGAGCCTGCACGCCATGACCGCCCCCGCGTCCCCTCGATTCCGCCGGATCGATGCCCGCCGTGCCGCCGACCTCATCGTGCGCCACCGCCGGGGGGTGTTGCCCGAGCTCGCGCTCTACGACGTCCGCGATGCGAAGAGCTTCGACCACAGCCACGTCGAGGGCGCCGAGCGCCTCGATGATCGAGGCCTCGCGGACACCTTGCAGCGCCTTCCCAGGCGCACCCTAGTCATCGTGTACTGCTACCACGGCAACGCGAGCCAAGCGTACGCCGCGACGTTCGCCGACTTTCGCTACACGGAGGTGTACAGCGTCGACGGCGGATTCGAACCGCTCGCCCGGGCCCTCGCAGAGCGCGAACCACCCGACCAGGATGCTCCGGCGCAACGAGACATCAGCGACGCACTCGCCGCGTTTCTCTGCGCACATGACTTCGACCCGCAGCGCCTCGATTCGCCGCGCAAGCACGGGTTGACTCCACTCATGCGGGCGGCGCTCGAGGGCCGAACCGACCTCGTCGAAGAGCTCTTGCGCCTCGGGGTCGATGTGAACCTGCGCAACGCAGACGGAAATACCGCACTCTGGCTAGCGTGTGTGTCGAACGACCTGAGCGTGGTGCAACGGTTGCTCGACGCACGGATCGTGATCGACGGCCAAAACGACGCCGGGGCCACGGCGCTGATGTACGCGGCGTCGGCCGGCAAGGAACGCTTGGTCGAGCGGCTCCTACGAGCTGGGGCCGACCCCGGGCTGCGCAATCAGGACGACTTCACAGCCCTGGACCTCGCGTCGACGTGGGCCTGTGTATCGCTGCTCCGGCCGCGCCTACCGCTGTGATCCTCCACCGAGGACTCACGGAATGCGGTTCAGTACGGCATTCGCGACTTTGAGGAAGGCACGTTCGAGCTCCCCGCGCAGCGCCTCGTCCGCGACCACCTCCTCGAGCGCGCCACGCATGCACGACATCCATGCATCGCGCTCGGCCGCACCGATGGCGAAGGCCAGGTGCCGCGCCCGGAGCCGCGGGGGGCCGCGATGGGCGGTGTAGTTCTTCGGCCCCCCCAGCCACTCGACGAGGTAAAGCTTCAGCGTCGCCTTGATTTCGCTCAAATCCGCCCCGTGCATGCGCCGAATCCCCG
>Ga0187782_10001055_pt1 | contig 19817 bp, 20 predicted proteins | sample 0715_SJ02_MP15_2_FD_132454 | JGI IMG/M metagenome (GOLD analysis project Ga0187782, IMG submission 132454) | Tropical peat soil microbial communities from peatlands in Department of Meta, Colombia - 0715_SJ02_MP15_20_MG | ecosystem: Environmental > Terrestrial > Soil > Wetlands > Peat | place... | reverse complement strand
GTGTCGGAGGGGGGATTTGAACCCCCGACCCCAGGATCTCTCCCGGGACACCGGGTCGTGTCCCGCTATGAGTCCCGTGCTCTACCGGGCTGAGCCACTCCGACGGAGAACGGGCGCGAGAACGCGTCCGCTGCAGGTTCACGCGCTCGAGGCATCGCCCGCGCTCACGACCGTCTCCGCCTCGGGCATCGCGGGGCCCTCCGCCGGCGGGGCCGGCTCGGGGGGCGGGGTCTCGTCGGCGATCGTGCCCAGCACCTCGGAGCGCCGGATTTCGATCTTCTTCAGCGGGTAGAGCGTCTTGACACCGTGCGCCATGACCTTCGAGAGCTCGCCCTGGAGCATCTCGCGGACGAACTCGGGCGACGTGCGCAGCTGAGCCTCCTCGGTGAGCGTCGTGACGATCTGGTGACGCAGCTCCGCCCGCAGCCGGGTCTGCAACCGCTGCTCGCTGACGGCCACCGGCTTGAGGACGATCTGGACGCCATCCTTCGTGGTCACCGTGAGCGCGGAGTCGATCTTGGAGCGCTTGCGACGTGCGAGGCGGCGAACGTAATCCGACGTGAGATCATGGCCGATGAACCGGGCCTCGGCGACGCCGTCCCCCGAGATCCGCTCAACGCGGAACCGCAGCTTGACGTGCGCCTTGGCCGCATCCGCGGCTCCCGAAAGCTCGGGCAGGGTCGTTTCGAGGGTTCGGCCGATGACCTGCTCGGGCTCGCTCGCGACGGTCTCGCCGAGCTCGAGGTGCTGGAAGAGTCCCGGGGCGCGAACCTTGTACCAGTGCTTGGACCGCCACTTGTCCTTGACCGTGCGCGCCAGCGCCGGCTTTTTCGGGGTCGCTTCCTTCTCGGCCATTCGCTCGCGGCGCGCGGACTCGGGCGCGCTACTTAAACCTGCGCTCCGGCGGTCCGGGGACCCCGGTGGGGCCGCTCGATTCGTGGGACCTCGAGCTCGGGGTCCGCCGCGGCAAACTAAATATCCCGAACCTAGCTCCGCGCCCCGTGGCGGCATCGAGGGCCGAGGCGGTCCGACCGGGCACCCGAGCGACCGCAGCGGATCTGAAGGCATCCGGGGCGTCCGTCGAAAGCCCGGGGGACCGGTTCCGAGGCGAGGTCCTCCGACTCCTCTCGGGGCTTCGCGAAAAGGGACTCGACCGGACCGAGGCGATGCGGGCGCTCTTCCCGCGGACCGTCCTCCCTGACGCGACGTACGAGGACCTCATCACCGCGGTGGTCTCGGGCTCGCACATCCTGCTCTTCGGTCCTTCGGGCGCCGGCAAGACCAGCCTCGCCCGGGACCTCTGGGAGCTCTTTCCGAAGGGGGTCTGGGCCGTCGAGGGCTGTCCCGTCCTCGACCATCCGCTCTCCGTGATCGACCCGGCGACGGCGGCGCACTTCCCGCCGTGCCCGATCTGCCGACGCCGCTTCGCCCCGGACTCCGACCCGGCCAAGTTCGATCCCGCGACCGTGGACCCGAAGAAGGTCCCCGCGGAGTACGAGATCCTCCGCGAGGGGTTCGGGTTCGCTCGTCTCCAGGGCAGTTCGGAGGTCTTCCCGGACCACCTCACGGGCAACATCAACCTTCGAAAGCTCGAGGAGGTCGGCGACCCGATGAGCCCGCTCGTGTTCGAGCCGGGGAAGCTCCTCCAGGCGAATCGGGGCTTCCTGCTCGTCGACGAGATCGGGAAACTCCCGCTCGGTACGCAGAACGTGCTCCTCCAGGCCCTGCAGGAGGGTACTGTGACCCCGTCGAAGTCGCGCGAGACCTTCCCGGCGTGGTTCGTGGCGGTGAGCACCTCGAACCTCTCGGATCTCGACAACATCAACGACCCGCTCTCCGATCGGCTGACGAGCCTGCACGTGGCCTACAACAGCCGGCACTCGGACAACCGTCACATCGTCGAGCTCGCCCGGACGGAGATGTCGGGCGAGTACGTGCCCGAGATCCTGCTGGATGCGGGCGTTCGGGTCATCGAGGCGTGGCGATTGCGGATGAGCGAGGACAACCCGGACATCGGCGAGGTCGGTTCGAACCGGACGCTCATCGACGTCGCGGCGCGCACCGCGGCGATCGCGGCGATCGCCGGTCGCAATCCCCCCACCAATCCGGATCTGCGGGCCGGACTTGTTCACGCGATGCGCGGTCGGATCCGTGCGCGCAGCGGGGACTCCTTCCGGCAGAACGAAAAACGGGTCGGCGAGTTCATCGACCAGTACCTCTCCGCCGCGCTCAAGCGCAGTGCCGGTGTCTACTGGTGCCGGTACTACCGCGACGCGCTCAAGGAGAACAAGAGCGAGGCGGAGGCGCTTGTCGGCGAGGGCCGACGCCTCAAGGACGATGCTGAGCTTCGCACGCAGGCCGCGAACGACGGGGGCGTCTTCCCGCGCTTCCGCGGGTTCACTGCGTACGTGGCGAAGCGCGAGCAGCCCGGGCCCCGGGTGCCGCCGATCGACGCCGCCGTGAACGTCTTCCGCCTGCTCGAGGAGTTTTCGTTGTTCTCCTGCCGCGAGGAGGACGCCGACGACGCCGCCCTCTGACGGGGCGGTCACGCTCCCGGATTGTACCACCTTTCCCGACGATGTTGTCTCGGACGACCTGGTCGACGCCCTCAACCGGTCCGCCCTGGTCCGCGCCCTGGCCGAACAGGGGATGGAGGGCGCCCGCCGTCTTCTCCGCCAGCAGGAAGGCGAGGACCGCGAGCTCAAGGAACGACTCGAGCGCCTCCGCGAGCAGCTACGCCGGCAGGCACGGCGACGCGTCGCGCATCTGGTCGAGGATTACGATCACCGGGTCGACGAGCTGACCGCCGTCTCGCGGAAGTCGGACGAGGAGGTCGCTCGCGAGATCGCGGCGCTCGAGGAGCGCTTGCGAACCGCCCGTTCGGTCGACTGGTCGAAACTCCCTCCGCCGGACCTCCTCGAAGAGGTCCGGGCCGCACTGCTCCTCCCGAGCGCGTCGTGGAACCAGCCGGCGAAGCGGCCCGGCGTCTTCGCCCGGCTCAGGGCCGCGTTCGCCCGCTTCTTCGCCTGGCTGCGACGTTTGTTCTCTCGCTCCAAGGCGCCGACCCCGTCCGCGCGTCCCGAGGGTCGGCCGATGCCCCTCGCGTTCGCGGCCACCGACGGCCGGGCGATCGGTGCGTCCGAGATCGGGGAGGCGCTCGCGCGCCTGACTCCCGCCGAGCGCAACGAACTCACGGAGAACGTCACCGGATCGATCACCCGTCAGGAGCGCTCGCTCGAGCGCGAGGCGGAGGCCAAGCGGCGGGAGGCGGAGGCCCAACGCCGTCGGCTCGAGGCCGAGCGGGAGGAGGCGCGCCGACGGGCCGAGGCCGAGACCGAGGCCCGGATCAAGGCCGGGGAGGAAAAGCGACTCGAGCGGGAGCTCAAGGAACGCGGCTTCGTGGCCGAACGGGCCGGCGAGCTCGTCGTGACCTACGGTCTCGTGGAGCGGTTCGCCCGCATCCTGCTCGAGGAGGAGAGCCGCAAGTTGCCCGGCGACATCCGACTCTCCCTCAAGGGGGGCGGATCGACCGGGGTCTACGAAAAGGCGCGGCTTCGCCGCCCGGAAGAGGTCGCGCACCTCGACCTCCCGGGGTCCCTGCTCGCCGCTCGGCTCACCGGCTCCCGGCACATCGACGAGTCGACGAGCTACGTGTACCGCGAGGTCACGAGCGAGCGGGTCCACGTCGTCCTCGCCTTCGACCGATCGGGCAGCATGGCGGAGTCCGGAAAGCTCGAAGCCGCGAAGAAGGCGCTGCTCGCCCTGTACGTCGCGGTCCGCCGACGGTATCCCGACGCGACGGTTGATCTCCTCGCGTTCGACAACGACGTGCAGGTGCTCGACCTCGTGGAGCTGTGGGAGTGCAAGCCCGGTGCGTTCACCAACACCTCCGAGGCGCTGCGGGCGGCGCACATGCTGCTGCGCTCGTCGCGCGCCTCGCGGCGGGAGTTCTACCTGATCACGGACGGGCTTCCGGAAGCGTACACGGACGATGAGGGACGCGTCCGCTCCGGACAGCTCGACGTCGCGCTCGAGCACGCGCTCGAACGGGCGCGGGAGCTCGCTACCGTCATGCCGCTGCGCACCACGGTGATCCTCCTCAAGTCCGAGCACCCCGAGTACGAGGTGGCGGCCCGGTCGGTCGCCCGGACCCTCGGCGGAGAGCTCATGCTGACCGAGCCCGCGAACCTCGGTGTCGAGCTGCTCGTGCGCTGGGCCCACGGGACAGAGACCGAACGACGCTTCGCCGCCCCTCCGCCCCCGGTGGCCCCGGCGCCGGCGGCCGTCGCGCGGGCGCGCCGGCGCCGAGCAGACCGTCGCATGGGCGGATAGGCGGCCGAGGCCGCGAGTCGAAGGAAGGGTTTATCCCGCGACCTCTCGGTGAACGCGCTCGAGGCACGACATGCCCGAGGGCTACGAAGAGGCCGAATTCCGACGTCACCTGTCCGACATGCGCCAAGCGGCGGGAGGGATCGGCCGCGATTTCCGGGCCGAGTTCTCGAACCTGGACCGCAAGATCGAGCGGTTCGGCCGCTCCACCTCGCGGGACGCGAGGGAGCTCGGCGCCGATATTCAGGATGACTTCGAGAAGCTCGGGAAGCGGATGGACGAGGAGATGCGCAAGCTGCCCGGCCGCGCCGCGGCCGCGGGGGTCGCCATCGGCTCCGGAACCGTTCGGGCCGCGGGAAGTGCCCGGGACGCGATGTGGACCGCCGGACACAAGGTCAAGCGCGGGACGAAGAGCGCCTTCGCCTCCGCCGCGGGCGTCAACTCGAAGCCGATGAAGGCCTGGACGCCGCCGAACGCGGACGTCGCGGGCCCGTCGGCCGGCGACGACGAGTAGTCCGACCTGCCGCGCGCCGGGATACGGTGCGCTCGGCGCGGACCCGATCGCGCGCGACCTCGAGGTACGGGCGGTCGACGTCGAATCCCACGAAGTCGACGTGGAGCCGTGCCGCCGCGACGGCGCTCGCCCCGATCCCGACGAACGGATCGAGCGCGTGCCCCAGCCGACCCAGACCGTGAAGCCGGAAGCACCACTCCGGTAGCTCGGGCGGGAACGTGGCCGGATGGGGCCGGTCGCGCTCGCGGGCCTGGATGGTCGGGTACGGGAGGAACCAGGTGTTCCCACGACACCGCAGGTCCGCGCCCGCCCGCTGCCAGCGCGCGACGTTCGACTTGTCCTGGTACGGCACCCCGATGGCGAGCCGGTCGAGCGGGACCGTCCCGTGGCGCGAGAAGTGGAAGATGTACTCCTGCGCGCCGTGGAGATACCGGTCCGAGACGACCGGCTTGTAGTGCCCGAGCGCGAGATCGCGCGCCAGACCCGCCGATCGGCCGGCCGCCGAACGGTCGATCGCGATCGACTTCACCCAGTGGATCACGTTCTGGAGGACGAAGTGACGGCCGATCGTGGTAGCGATCTCGAACGGCATCCAGGGATCCTTCGACGTCCCGCCCACGTTGAGGAAGAACGAGCCGCGCTCGCTCAACGCGTGGTCGACCGCACCGCCCAGCTCGCCGATCCACGCGAGGTACTCCGCGCGGGGCCGGCGGTCGTCGTAGCTCGCATAGCGGACGCCGAGGTTGTACGGCGGGCTGGTCACGACGACGTCGACGCTCCCCCGGTCGATGCGCCGGGGGATGCCGGCGATCGCGTCCTCGTTCCAGAGCTCGACCGCGCGGCCGCGGCCGAGAGGGACCCGTGCGAACGGAGCGGCCGGCCGCGCTGCCATCGGGCGCCGGAGGGACGCCGGCGGTTAGGGTTAGCTGGGCCGCCTACGTGGCCGTCCGTGCGGCGGGCTTCGGGGCGGGAGCGCCCGGGGGGCCCTTCAACTTCGGCATCTCGGCGCGCGCCTCCTCGAGCGCGCGCTTCGGGTCCTTGTAGTAGAAGGCGACCAGCTGGCCCACGTCCCGATGCGTGAACGGGTGCTGGCGGGTCGCGTGGGCGTCCCGCGCGACCATGTACTCGAGCATCTCGACGCGGTTGCGCACCTCGCGCTCCATCTCCTTCATCGTGAGGTTGCTCATCAGCGCGACCCGCTCGTAGACGTAGGAGTGGCCCGAGTAGAGGAACGTGTCGTCCGCCGGGTTCCAGGAGTAGACCGAGTTCGTGATCAGCTCGTTCGTCTCGGGGTCGAGCCCGACGATCTCGGTGAGCGACTGGACGCGGCGGGTCATCTTCGTCCCGACCTTCACCTGGCGCTGGAGCAGGACGAGGTTGAGCGCGCTGACCAGCGAGCGCGGGAGCCCGATCGGGGGGTTCTCCATCCGGTGGACCATCGCGCTGACGCTTTCGGCGTGGAACGTCGTGTAGCACGTCTTCCCCGTCGCCATCGCCTGGAAGACGATGAACGCCTCCGCGCCGCGCACCTCTCCGACCATCAGGTACTGCGGACGCTGGCGGAGCGCGGCGGCGAGCAGATCGAACATGTCGATCTCGCCCGGCGCCTTGCCCGTGATCACGTTCTTCGCGCCGAAGCCGGCGCGCGTCAGCGACGGGACCCAGTTCTCGTGCGGGAGGTTGAGCTCGCGCGTGTCCTCGATCGAGACGATCTTCATCTGCGGCGGGATGAACAGGAGCGTCGCGTTGAGCGTGGTCGTCTTCCCGCTCGCCGTGCCCCCGCACACCATCATCGATTGGCCGTGCTCGATGGCGATCCAGAGGTACGCCATCATCTCCGGGCTCATCGTCTTGAACTTCGTGAGGTCGACCGGCGTGAACGGATTGTCGCGGAACCGCCGGATCGTGAACGAGCTGCCGCGCTTCGTGACGTGCGTTCCGAGCGTCGCCTGCAGACGCGAGCCGTCCGGAACGGTCGCGTCGAGGATCGGGCTCGCGACCGAGATGTGCTTGCCCGAGCGCTGCGCGAGCCAGACGACGTAGGCGTCGAGCTCCGTCGCGGTCGCGAAGCGCAGGTTCGAGCGGATCGAGCCGTACTTGCGGTGGTAGATGTAGAGGGGGATCGCGACCCCGTCGCACGAGATGTCCTCGACCTCGGTGTCGGTCATCGGGGCGTCGACGATCCCGTAGCCGATGAAGTCCCGTTCGAGGTAGTAGAGGATCCGGCCCTTCGTGACGGGCCCGGGGGCGAGCTCCCATACGACGAGCTGATCGTCGACCATGCGGCGGAGCTCGCGGCGCTTCGACTCCGGATCGTTCTCGGCGAGCGGCTCGAAGGCGTCGATGAGGTAGACGCGCAGGCGCTCGGCGAGGTCCTTCTCGATCTTGGAGAGCGGCGGCTCGATGACCTCGTAGAGGTACTCGTTGCGGACGTTGTGGTAGGTGATCCGGACGTACGAGAGACCGGGACGGATCGGCGCGAGGTCGAGCTCGGTGAGCGCGGGGTCGGCGAGCGCCGGGATCGGCGTGACCTCGCCTTCGCGGCCCTGGCCCGAGACCCCGAGGCGCGCGAGCTTCACCGGCCGTGGCTCGGCGGAGCCGCTGCGCATCCCCGCCCCGATCCGGAGGAACGGGGAGAACCCCTTCGACTTTCGCTGCTTCTGCGTCGGGATCGGCTCGCCGTCGTCCGGCGCCGCGGCGTTCTCGACTTCGCCGGCCATCGGGATCTCCTCCTACACCGCCAGGATCGGGACGATGAAGCGCATGATCAGCCAGCCGACGATGAGCATGATCGTCGCGTGCTGCAGGCCCTCGGAGATGCGCCCGTTGTAGAGCACGCCGGCCATGATGCCGTCCCCGACCGCGTGGACGATGACGGCGACCATGAACGCGAGGAAGAGGATCGGGACGTACTGGAACGACAGCGACACCGCCGAGGTGCCGAGGCTCGAGCCCGAGACCGCCGAGCCCGCGGTGATCATCTGCGGCAGGAAGATCGCCGCCATGATGTAGATCGTGACGAGGAAGACGAAGAACGAGATGTAAATCACCGTCACGTAGGTGAGCATCGAGATCTGGCGGCTCTGGGCCGCGAGCTGCGACTCGCGGGTGTCGTGCGCGACCATCGTCAGCACGTCCGCCACGTTGCCGCCCGCCTCGTTCGCCCGGGTGACGATCGAGACGACCCGCTGGACGAGCGGCGTCGGGACGCGCTCCTCGAAGAGGCGGAGCGCGGTCGTGACGGGCACGCCCCACTCGAGCTGGCTCGCCATCTTCTTGATCTCGTCCGTCAGCATGCCGTAGCGCCCCGAGCTCGCGACGATGATCGCGTCCGGGAGCGTCATGCCGAAGCGGCCGGCCTCGGCGACGTCGCGCAGGAAGTCCGGCAGGCGTTCCTCGATCTTCGAGATGCGCCGCAGCTTCGCGCTCATCGCGAAGCCGTACGGCGCCATGACGGCGAGCATCCCGAGGACGAAGAAGTCGATCGCCGGGTTCGCGCCCGGCCCCTCGCCGGGGCGCAGCTCGAGGTCGAGGTTGCCGTTGTAGTTCAAGAACGCGACGATCCAGAATGCGATCCCGATGACCGAACCGACGATGAGCAGGAGGTTCTCGCGGGACAGGCCCTCCTCCTTCGCCGTGGTCGTGGTGGACAGTTCGCGGACCTTGCGGACCGATGCGGGGGCGTTGGCCGTCGCCATCGACTCAGTTCATCTCCTGCGCGAGCGAATACATGAAGAAAATGAACCCGAACTGGGCGAGCGGGATCATCGCAGCGACGATCCCCCAGAGGATGTCGATCATGAACGCCCCGCCGCCGCCGATGACGGCGAAGATCGCGATGATGATCACGAGGAAGAGCGGGAACGCCACGACGACGGTGACGTACGTCTCGGCGAGGAGCCCCATCGTCTCGACGCGCTGGAGCTGCTCGAGCTTGTTCTCGCGTTCGTACTGCTCGGCCTTGAGCAGGAAGTACGGCTTCAGGAGGCCGCCGCTCGTCGCGGTCGTCACGACGCCCTGCAGGAAGTCCTGGAAGCGCTTCGAGGGGCTGCGCTGGGCGCCGTTGCGGAGCGCGGTCAGGATGTCGACGCCGAGGAGCTCGGTGTCGCGCGTGATCCACGCGGCCTCCTCCGCGACCTCACCGTAGATCTTCTGCTTGCCGAGCTCCTTGAAGATCTGGTCGACGTTGACGTCGGCCGACGCCATCGCCGAGACGAAGCTCATCGACGGCGAGATCTTCTGGTCGATCTTGCGGCCGCGTTCCTTCGCCTTCGAGCCGGGGGTGCTCTGGAGGACGAAGAACGTCCCGATCGTGCCCATGATGGGCAGGAGCACGAGCGCGGCGAGGCCGATCAGGAGCGAGCCCGAGAGGATGAACAGGAGACCGACCGCGATCCCCGCGACCACCGTCGCGATCCCGACGACGACGGTCGTCCCGTAGACCGTCGCCATGTACTCGTCGGCGCGGATGCGCATGTGCGCCTTGAGCAGGTTCTCCTCGAGGATCGGGTCCGGGGGCTTTTCGAGCACCCGGCGGCGGAACGTCTTCCAGCACCAGCGCTGGAACGGTGTCAGGGTCGAGTGGGTGGGTTGCTCGCCGCGCTTCAGACGGACCGTTCGGATCTGCGTCGGCGTCCCGAGAGGGCTCCCCGCGCCCACGTTCGCGTCCGCGGTCGCCGGCATCGTCCTAGCCCCCTCCCGCCGGCGCCGCGGCGGCCGGCGCGCTCGCGCCGTCCGTCGAACCGTTCGCGGCAGCGGCCGCCCCGGCCACGGCGGGCGCTTCGGCCGCCGCCTTCGAGGCCTGGACCCGCTTCATCACTTCGGCGGGGTCCTTGTAGTACTCGGCGATCGTCCGCCAGAGCTGCCGGTAGTCGGTGATCTGGTTCCGGACGAGGTACTCGATGACCTGGGCCCGCCGCTGGAACTCGGCGTCCATCTCGTCGGTCGTGTAGTTCTTCAGGTCCATGATCTTGTCAAAGAGGAACGAGTGGCCCTTGAAGACGAACTTGTCGGTCGCGGGGTCCCACTCGTAGACCGTGTTCGTGATCAGCTCGTTCGTCTCGGGCTCGAACCCGACGATCTCGAGGACCTGCTTCAGGCGGCGCACGACGCCCTTCTCCGTGCGCGTCTGGATCTGGATGATCACGTTGTTGAGCGCCGAGAGCAGAATGCGCGGCGTGTTGATCGGGGGATTCTCGAGACGGTTGACCATCGATTTCACGCTGTCCGCGTGCATCGTCGAGTAGGTCGTGTGGCCCGTCGCCATCGCCTGGAACATGGTGTACGTCTCGCGCCCGCGGACCTCGCCGACGATGATGTAGTTCGGCCGTTGCCGCAGCGACGCGCGCACGAGGTCGAACATGTCGACCTCCCCGGCCGCCTTCCCGTCGGGCCCCCGGTCGCCGGTCCCGCTGCGGGTCGCGCCCGGGATCCAGTTCTCGTGGGGGAGGTTCACCTCGCGCGTGTCCTCGATCGAGACGACCTTCGCGGTCGGCGGGATGAACAGCGCGATCGCGTTCAGCGTGCTCGTCTTGCCGGCCGCCGGGCCCCCGCAGACGATCACCGATTCGCCCTGCTCCGCGGCGAGCCAGAAGTAGGCGACCATCTCCTCGCTCGACGTCCCGTTGAGGACGAGGTCGACGGGGGTGAACGGCCGCTCCTTGAAGCGACGGATCGTGAAGCTCGCTCCGCGCGTGGTGACCTCGCGGGCATACGTCGCCTGGACGCGGTGGCCCTCGGGGGTCGTGCCGTCGAGGATCGGGGCGGAGACGCTGACGGCCTTGCCGCAGCGCTGGCCGAGCATGACGATGAACGAATTGAGCGACTCCTCGTCGAGGAAGGTGACGTTCGTCTTCACCGACTCGTACTTCGAGTGGAAGATGAAGAGCGGCACCTCGACGCCGTCGCACGAGATGTCCTCGACCGCGGAGTCGAAGATGAGGGCGTCGACGGGTCCGTAGCCGACGAAGTCGCGGAGCACGTAGTAGATGACCCGCTCGTGGGAGAGCGGCGAGAGCGTGATCCCCCGGCTGCGGAAGTACTCCTCGACCTCCGCGCGCAGGTAGGTGCGCTTGTCGGCGGAGGTGAGGCCACCGATCTCGCTGCCCAGGATCTTCGTGAGCGTGCTCTTGACGTGCTCGACGAGCTGCTTTTCGTGCGCCGAGAGCTGCGGCTCGATGACCTCGTAGAGGAACTCCTTGTTCCGGTCGTTGTAGCTGACCCGGGAGTAGGAGTACGGCGGGTTCACCGCGCGCACCTCGAGCTCCTTCATCGCAGGCTCGGCGAGCGGCGGCATCGCGGTGATGAACGTCCCGGGAAGGTCGGCGTTCCCCTCTTCGATGGGCGCGGGAGGCGGCACGTTGCCGGGTGGGGCGAGGGGGGCGGCCGCGGGAACGCCGGCGGCCGCCGACGCGCGGGGGATCTTGACGCGGACCGGGGACGACATCGCCCTAGGTGCCTCCGACCCCGAGCGTCACCTGGACGCCCGCGTAGAAGATCGTCGTCCAGTCGACGTAGTGCAGGTTGATGGCGATGATCGTCGTCTGGCCGGTCGGGCTGGCGCAGACCGGGTTCGCGACCGGGATGGACGGGTGGCCCGCGGTCCCCGGGATCGACCAGTTGTAGCTCGTCTGTCCCAGCGACGGGTGGGCAACATTCGAAAGGCCGGTCGAATTGACCACCGACCACAACGTGCGCTGCCAGGCGCACGGGTTCGGGGTGCCGATCTCGAACGTCACGTTGAGCGTGTTCGGCTGGCTGACCCCGTTCACGTACTTGCCGCCCGAGGTGATCGTCTGGCTGTAACGCAGGTGGCTGAACACCTGCTGGGAGCCCTGCCCCACGATCGTCGTCGCGTTCCCGAACATCTGGAGGTAGCTCGAGGTGACCGAGGTGTTGCCGTCGACGTTGGTGATGTTCAGGGGGGGCGGGACCGCCATGATCTCGGCAGGGCCCCCCTGGCTTTGGACCACTCCGTCGTCCTCGTAGTAGTACATCTGCCCGCTATAGTAGCGGTTCGGGAGCTGCATCTCGAGGAGCCCGGTCGCGACGTGCTGGCTGAACAGGGGCGAACCGGCGGGCCCGTAGGACAGGGTGATGTTCTCGAAGACGCAGTACGCCGAGTTGACGGGCTGACCCCAGTTCGAGCTGTTGGCGCCGGTCTCCCCCCGCACGTAGAAACCGTTCGGGCAGGAGATTGGGACGAAAATGAGCGAGCCCTGGGTCGGCTGGGCGATGAGCGGCACCCCGTACGAGCTGAGCTGGAAGGGGGTCCCGAAGACGGATGGCCCCCCGATCAAGTACTGGGAGTCGACGTACGCCTTGAACTGGGCAAAGGACGTGGATGCCTGCGCGGAGAACTGCGCTTCGTTCTCGGTCATCCAGAGCGGCACGTACTGCGTCAGAAAGATCCCGAAGAGCGCGAAAAAGACGAGCAGCGCGAGCAGCGTGCCGATCACCGCGACGACACCCCTCGGGGACTTCCGCAACCGATGGGCCCGGCGGTAGCGACGGCCGGGACCTAGAACCCTCGCTCCCCCCATTCGATAGACCCACGGGGCCGGAGGCCCCGCGCATCGAGAATTAGGCCCGATTGGTGTATAAATACGTGCGCCGTCAAATTGCCATCGAAGCCGAGAATCTTTTGCCTTCGAGGATTTGCGGGGTTCCGGAATGTCCCTCCGCGAGATCTCGCTGAGTCTCCCGAACCGCCCGGGCACGCTCGCGGCGGTGGCCCGGATCTTGGCCTCCGAGCACATCAACGTCGCGGCGATTAGCGTCGATTCCGCGGCCCGGACCGGCCGCGTGCGGTTGATCGTGAGCGATCCGGACCGGGCGACGCGCCTACTCGAGCGTCGGGGCTACGCGACCGAGATCCGGGAGATCCTCGCGGTGCGGCTGGAAGACCGTGCCGGGAGCTTCCTCGCCGTCCTCGACACCCTCGCGAAGGCGAAGGTGAGCGTCCAGAGCGTCGTCATCCTCGTCGCGCGGGAAGGCAACCAACCGCTCGTGGCGATCTCCACGAGTGACGTCAACCGGGCCCGGCGCCTCCTCCAGAAGGCCGGGTTTGCGAGCTCGGTCGCGGAGCGGATCGTTTCGAACCAGGAGCTCCTGGCCGGGTCGCCGACGATCCCCGGTGAGTCGGTGGGCCTCCATCGATAGTATCCCGCGCTCGACAAGCGTATGAGCCCGGGCTTCTCCGGGAGGTCCGCGCGGTTGTGGTCTAGTGGTTAGGACGGTAGCTTCCCAAGCTACCTACTCGGGTTCGAATCCCGACAACCGCATTCCGTTCGCGGCGAGCGCGCCGGGATCCTTTCCGAACCGGTACTTCAGCGACTCGTCGGGGCCGGGTTCAGCCAGAACTCGTTGCCGTCCGGGTCGAGGAACTTCGCGACCCATCCCCAGGGGAGTTCCTTCGGCGGCATCGAGAACCGGACGCCGCGCCGCTTCAGTTTCGCGCACGCGCGCAGGAACGGCTCGTCGGTCAGGAGGAGGATGCCGGTGTTGCCGACCTCGGACCTCGGCGGCTTCTTACCGGGGCGCCCGCCCACTTCGCACAGGTGGAAGAGGAACCGGCCCGAGCGGTCTCCGACGGTCGTCCAATGCTCGGGTTCATCGTCCACGACCCGGAATCCCAGGGTCGTGACGTACCACTTCGCGGACTTCTTCCGGTCCGCGACGGCGACTGCGACGGAGACGGGTCGGAATCCCATGGGTCCGAGGTACGGAGCCGTCACCGGTATCTAACGGCCACTCCCTTCCTCAGGTCCCGGCTGCCTGACTCGAACAGGCGACCTGAGGATCTCCACGGGGGCCGCCGGAGGTCCGGCAGTCTCGCCTACAGTCCCCCGCTCTACCACTGAGCTAAGCCGGGACGGAAAACCGACCGGCGGGCGGGATAATAACGCTTCGTTCGCCGGCGCTTAGCGCGCCCTGCGCAGGAGCGCGCGGATGCGGTCCGTCACCTCGCCCGGGGCCCCGCTGGCATCGATCCGGTGGAGGATCCCTCGGTTGTCGTAGAACCCGAGCAGCGGGGCGGTCTGCTCGGCGTAGACGGCGAGCCGCGTCGCGACGGGTTCCGGGTGATCGTCGGGGCGGTGGACGAGTTCGGTGCCGTCGTGGTCGCAGCGGCCCGGGACCCGAGGCGGGCGGCTGTCGAGGTTGTACACGGATTGGCATTTCGGACAGACGCGCCGCGCGGTGAGGCGCTGCACGAGCTTTTCGAGCGGGATGTCGAACGAGATCACGGTCTCGATCGGCACGATCCGATCGAGCGCCTGGGCTTGGGCGAGGTTCCGGGGGAAGCCGTCCAGGATGAAACCGTTCTCCGCCTCCGGGCGGCGCAGATGCTCGGCGAGGATGCGGAGGACGAGATCGTCCGGTACGAGGCGTCCGGCGGCCATATGGCCCTCGGCCTCGCGCCCCAGCTCCGACCGTGCGGCGACCGCTGCGCGGAGCATGTCGCCCGTCGAAAGGTGGGCGATGTGGAACTCACCGGCCAGGATTGCGGCCTGGGTCCCCTTGCCGGCACCGGGCGGTCCCAGAAACACGACGCGGTGCACGACCGTAAAACGAGGGCCGCCCTCTTAGCGATTGGGGCGAGGGCCGGCGCGCCGAGGTCCCCGGCGCCGCGGGCGCCTCGGTCGCGCGGCGCGTTCCTCGGCCGCGGTGGGGAAACGGAAGATCTCGATCCAATTGCCGTCGGGATCGGTAACGCAGGCTTGCCAGCCGTCGCTCGCTTCGGGCGTCGCCAGGGTGCGGCCGGCCCCGGCCGTGAGAAGACGTTGGTACTCCACCTCGAGCCGGCGGCGGGAGACTCGACCCAGGAAGAATCCGATGTGATCGAGCGCTTCCCCGGCCTGGTACCTTGTCCCGAACGTCGAACCGGGAGGGTACCAGTTCAGTTCGAGGCGTCGGTGCGTCCGGGGATCGGTCAACCCGACCCAGATCCCTTTCCCCGCCCGACGGAAGTCCCCGCGGATCGACTCCCGGAGGCCGAGCACCCGCGTGTAGAACCGGAGCGATCGGCGGAGATTCGTGACCCGGATCCCGACGTAGTACAGACCCATGGGGGCCCTATCCCTCGATCCGACTGCCGCGGAACCGCTCGCCCCGAAGGGCGGCCTCCAGATTTCCGAGGTCCCGGCCGTGGACGATCCAGAGCGGGATGCCGGAACGTGCCAGCAAGTCGGCACCGAAGCGGTCGAAGACGAAGTTCTGTCCGGCCGCGGTGGTCGTGCCGGAGTGGACCATCTTTCGGAACTCCTCCCAGGTGAGCCGGTCGAGGCGACGGGCCTTCGGGTCTTGGCGGGGGTCCCGCTCGTGAACCCCTTCCACATCGGTCGCGTTGATGAGCCGACCGGCTCGGGTCCGGACCGCCAGGAGCGCCGCGACCCCGTCCGTGGAGTGCCCGGGCTCGGTCCCGCCCAGGATGATCGGGGAGGCATGCCGGAGCTCCCGGACGGCCTCTGCGACCGAGGTGGGCGGCGTCGCGGGCGTGGGGGGGCCGATGCGGCCGGCGAGCAGCCGCGCGTGGAGTCGGGTCACGTCGATCCCGAGCTCGTCGAGCTCGACCTCCGTGAGCCCGAGATCGCGCCCGAGCTCGATGTACTCGCGCGCCGTTCGACCCCCGCCGGTCGTGGCGATCAGCGGGATCTCCTGGCCGATTGAGCGAAGGAGGTCGGCGAGGGCGGCCAGGTACTCCCGGTCCTTGTCACCGGTGCGCAGGACCGATCCGCCGAGGGAGAGGATCACGGGTGCCTGGGTCGAGGATCGCGGTCGGGGCATCCGGGGCGTCGGAGACGTGCCCGTGTATTTGGCGCAATGCTCCCGTCGGATTGAAGAGCCCCGGCACCTGCGGAGAAACGTGGCGGGCGACCAGGACGCGGCCAAGATCGCGGCCGCCCGGTATGCGATCGATCACTTCGTCCGGCCGGGCACGCGGATCGCCCTCGGATCGGGCTCGACCGCGATGTTCGCCGTCCGCTCGCTGGCCGAACGGTTCCCGAACGGCGGGTTCGATTGCGTGGCGAGCTCGGTGGCCACCGAACGGCTCGCGACGTCCCTCGGGCTCCCCGTGCGGCCGTTGCGGAGCGACGACCGGTTCGACCTGATGCTCGACGGGGCCGACGAAGTGACCCCGGAGCTGGACCTCACGAAGGGCGGCGGCGGCGCGCTGTTGCGCGAGAAGCTGCTTGCCCACCTCTCCGATCAGATCGTCATCCTCGTCGACCCGTCGAAGCTTGTGAAGGGGCTCGGCGAGAAGTTCCCGATCCCGGTCGAGGTTGTACCGTTCGCCCGGCCCGTGATCGAGCGCGAGGCCACCGCGCTGGGCTATCGCGTCAGCCGTCGCACGGACGCCGGCAAGAACCCCTTCGTCACCGACAACGGCAACGACCTGCTCGACCTGGTCCCGAAGTTGCCGATACCCGAGCCGGACGAGGCCGACGCCACGCTCCACCATCTCGTCGGGGTCATCGAGACGGGGATCTTCGTCGAACTCGCCGACCGCGTCATCGTGGGCCACCTGGACGGGACCGCGGAGGACCGGAGCCGGCCCCTCGCCCGGATGCACTAAACGCGCCCCACCGGTCGTCGGAGCCGTTAAACGCGCCGACCGGTGCGGGAAGCTAGACCCCGTCGCGACGGGGAGGTCCCATCCATGCAGGGCAAGTACATCCGCACCCGCGTCGACGATCACGTCGGGCACATCGAGATCGGCAAGCCGAAGGCGAACACCTACGACCTCGACATGATGACGGAGCTCGACCAGGCCGTCGAGGAGCTCCGGTTCGACGACGCCGCGCACGTGATCGTGCTCGGGAGCTCGGTCCCCGGCTTCTTCAGCGCCGGGGCGGACATCGAGATGTTGAAGCGGAGCCAACCCGACTACAAGGCGATGTTCTGCCTTCACTGCCAGGAGACGCTCGACAAGTTCGCGAAGACCCCGAAGGTCGTCATCGCGGCGATCCACGGTCATTGCGTCGGCGGCGGTCTCGAGATCGCGCTCGCGACCGATCTACGGATGATGGCGAAGGACTCCGGGAAGATCGGCCTTCCCGAGGTGACGCTCGGGGTGCTCCCCGGGACGGGCGGGACCCAGCGCCTGCCCCGCCTCATCGGCACGTCGCGCGCGCTCGACATGATGATCACGGGCAAGCTCCTCTCGCCGGACGAGGCGCTCGCGATCGGCCTGGTCAACTACGTCTACCCGCAGGAATCGTTCGCCCGGGACGTCCAGGCGTACGCGAGCGCGCTCGCCCACGGACCGTCGCGCGCGGTGAGCCTGATCAAGCGCTCCGTGGTCGAGGGGATCGAGATGCCGCTCACCGCCGGCCTCGCGCTCGAACGCGAGCTCCAGAATCGGCTCTTCATCACCGAGGACGCGAAAGAGGGGATCACCGCGTTCACGGAGAAGCGGAAGGCATCGTTCAAGGGACGCTAGACTCGAAGTTCATTACCTAGTGAGGGTCTAGTTCAGCGCCCATGCCGGAACCGGCGAAGAGCCTCAAGGAGGGCGGGACGATCGAGCCCGTCCGCGAGATCCTCTGGGGGAACGCCGCCGGGGCGCGCAAGTACGAGACGGCCGAGGAGCTCCCCGGGGACATGCGCAAGCTGGTCGTGAAACTCATGGTCGTCCAGGCCGACACCGAGTTCGCCTCGATCCAGCAGCACCGTCCGTGGCTCGACCGGGCCCCGACGCTCGAGGATCGGTGGATCGAGTCGCGGATCGTCGCCGACGAGGCGCGCCACGGCCTGCAGGCGTGCCGCATCCTCCGGGATTTCGGCGAGGAGGGTCAGCGGTACATCGACGAGCTCCTCGCGAAGCGCGAGGGCGAGCACAAGCTCGATGCGTTCAACATGAAGTTCGACCGCTGGAGCGATGTCGGGGCCTTCACCTGCCTCGTCGACCGGGTCGGGGTCTACCAGCTCCGCGCCTTCCAGGAGTGCTCGTACGGGCCGCTCGCCCGCGCGATGCCACTGATGCTCTCCGAGGAACAGCTGCACCTCAATTTCGGGGCGAGCGTGCTCCGCCGCATGGTGAACGACGGCCCGAAGTACTACGGCAACCGGGAGGAGGCGCAGGAGGCCCTCGTCAAGTGGTTCCCGCGCGCCCTCGACATGTTCGGCCACTCGAACTCCGACACGAGCCGGCGCGCGATCGAGTACGGCCTCAAGCGTTGGACCAACGAGGAGGCCCGCGCGCTCTACATCGCAGAGACCCAGAAGCTCCTGACGCCGTACGGCCTCGATCTGCCGCCGGCCGAGTTCGACCGGCACGTGCTCTAGACGGCTAATTCGATCCGCCGGCGAGCTCGTGCGCTCCCGGCCCGGCGTGGAGCGCGAGGGTCTTCTCGACGCCCGGCAGGCGGGCGAGGCGCCGGCGGACCGTCGGCAACGCCCGCTCGAGGGTGAAGACGTGGACGTGCGCGCCCGCGTCGTGGGTGTACGCCGCGATCGATCGACCCGCGTCGCGGTTCAGCGCGCGCACCTCGCCGAGCACCGCCCGCGAGGTCGCGGTCAGGTAGTCGAGCGACGGGCGCGTCGTCTCGCAGACCTCCCGGAAGCTGTCGCACTCCTCCATGACCAGCGGGAAGAGCCGTTCCGGGTCCCGCGCCCCGATCGCCCGACGGATGCGGGCGATGCGGCCCGGTACCTCGGCCAGGCGGGCCGCGTACGCGGGGCTCGTCGCGACCGTCCGCTGCATCGCGTCCTGGCTGCGGACCTCCTTCACGGGCGCCGCCCGCACCAGGACGACGAGGTCGACCAGCGTGCGCCAGTGTCCGGCGGGGTAGAGCGGGCGCGCGTAGCAGTCGCTCCCGTCGGAACGGTGGCCCGCCTGCCACTCCACGAACCCCCCGAACACCGAGCGGGAGGCGCTGCCGGAGCCGAACCGGGCCAACTGCGAGAGCGCGCGGTCGCTGAGCCGGAGGCCGGCGGCGCGCGTCGCCGCCCCCGCGAGGGCGGCGAAGCCGCTCGCGCTCGAGGCGAGTCCGCTCGCGGTCGGGAAGTTGTTGTCCGAACGCACGACGGCCCCGTCGGTCGAGCCGGCGCGCTCTCGCACGAGATCGAGGAACCGCACCACGCCGTCCCGCGGGCCCCCGGACGCGATCTCACCGTTCAGCCGGACCTGGTCGTCCGTGAGCCCCGGATCGAACCGGACGGTCGTGCGCGAGCGCATGCGCTCGAGCGTCACGGAGAGCGACGAGTTGTACGGGAGCGCGCGCTCGCGGTCCCGCACGCCCCAATACTTCACGAGGGCGATGTTCGGGGGCGCTTCGTACGTCGCCGTGCGGGTCGTCGGGCGCGCCATACGAGCCGTCGCGCCACGGCCGCGCGCAGTACTTATCCGCGATGGGCGCTCGGGAGGGCGTGCCCCGAACTTCGAGCGCTCCCGAGCCGCGGCCCGAGTCGCCCGGGCCCGACATCATCCGGGCGGGGCGACACGGTTTTCAGCACGAGATCGGACTGCGCATCGACGAGGCCCGGAGCGGCAGCGGCGTCTGCACGGTGACGGGCAAGGTCGAGACCCGCCATCTCAACATCAACGCGGTCGTCCATGGAGGGGTCTACGCGACGGCGCTCGACACCGCCATGGGCGGCGCGGTCGTTTCGCTCCTGCGCGAGGGCGAGACCACGGCGACCACGAGTCTCTATGTCGAATTCCTGCGGGCCGCGCGTCGGGGCGACGAGCTCGTCGCCCGAGGCGAGGTCCTCCGTCGCGGCCGGCACATCGCGTTCGCGGAGGGCAATCTGTTCGACGGATCGGGCCGGCGGCTCTCTCAGGCCCGCGGTACCTGGTACATCTGGTCCAGTCCGCTCGAGATCCCGCCGGCGGCGTCGACCCGTACGGGCCGGCGCTAGCCGCCCACCCGGGCGGCGAATCGCTCGAGGAGATCGAGGCGTTCGAGCCCCTTCACGACGGCGCGATCGGCGTAGGGCTGCGGGTGATCCCGGAAGAACGCCCGGGTCTCCG
>Ga0187782_10001054_pt1 | contig 19819 bp, 19 predicted proteins | sample 0715_SJ02_MP15_2_FD_132454 | JGI IMG/M metagenome (GOLD analysis project Ga0187782, IMG submission 132454) | Tropical peat soil microbial communities from peatlands in Department of Meta, Colombia - 0715_SJ02_MP15_20_MG | ecosystem: Environmental > Terrestrial > Soil > Wetlands > Peat | place... | reverse complement strand
TACTGCAGCGCGCCCTTCCGTCCCCCCTGGTAATCCACGAACCACGGCTGCCCGCCGCGCAGCATGATGTTCCGGGACTGAAAATCGCGGTACAGGAAATAATCGCTTGGCGCCGCCAGCAAGAAATCGGTTAGCCGCCCAAAATCGTCTTCGAGGGCCTGTTCGCTGAACGGAATCGCCGCCAGTCGCAAAAAATAGTACTTGAAATAGTTGAGATCCCAAGCAATCGACTGGCGGTCGAAACTTCCTCGCGGATAGCAGACTCGATAATTCAAATCCCGCCCCGCTTCGACCTGAAAACGCGGCAAGACTGCCACAGCCCCGCGGTACGCTTCGATCACTTCCGGCGCAATCGTCTCTCCCACGCGATTCCTGGACAGAAGCTCAAACAGGGTTGTGTCGCCCAAGTCCTCTTCGAGGTAGGCGCCGTGGTCCAAATCTTCGCCGTAAATTTCGGGCACGGGCAGACCATAACTCCGGAAATGGCGTGAGAAGGTGAGAAACGCGACATTCTCCTCTCGCACACCGTACAAAATCCCTACCGCGGTGGTTTTCCCGGCAGACAGGCGAATAATCTTCCGTCCCGACGCACCCAGTTCGCCCTGCAGCGGCTGAACGCGCTCCACAGGCAAATGAAAATGATTTTCAAAAAGTTTTTTCAGAACGTCCATGAATCTCTTTTCCGATTCTTCCCTTGAGGAGCGGAACCTAGTTCAGTTCTACCACAGCTCTTTCCGGGGGAAGGATTTGCCTCCGCCGCAGTTGCTCAATATATCGTCCATTTCCTAACCGCCGCAGGGCGCGGCTATAATTTATCCATGCCCTTGTCCAAAACGCCGCGCCGTCGCTCTGACCGGCGCCGCACCGAGCACCGGAATCAGGCCTCCAAAAATCTCGATCACATGTCATCGAGTGAGATCGTCGACTTAATGAGCCGCGAAGACCGGAAAGTTCCCTTGGCCGTCGCAAGGGAACTCCCCGCCATCGCGCGTGCCGTCGATGGCGTCGTCGAACGCATGCGAAACGGTGGCCGCCTGATCTACGTTGGCGCTGGAACTAGTGGCCGCCTGGGTGTCCTGGACGCCTCCGAATGCCCGCCCACTTTTGGCGTTTCACCGCTTCTCGTGCGAGGCATCATCGCGGGCGGCAGCAAGGCCGTCACTCAGCCGGTGGAAGGCGCCGAAGACAGCCGGGCAAACGGGCGCCGTGATTTGAAAAGAATTCGTCTCTCCAAAAACGATTCCGTCGTCGGCCTTGCTGCCAGCGGCACTACTCCTTACGTGCTGGGGGCCATTGCATACGCCAAACGGCAAAGTGCACTTACGGTTGCTGTCACCGCCAATCGCAAATCCCCATTGGCCAAGGCGGCACAGATCGCCATCATCCCCGACGTTGGCCCCGAAGTCCTCACCGGTTCGACACGCCTGAAGGCCGGCAGCGCGCAGAAGATGGTCCTCAACATGCTCTCCACAGCAACGATGGTGCGGCTCGGCCACGCGTACGAGAACCTGATGATCGACCTCACCAGAACAAACAAGAAGCTGCGAGACAGGGCCAGGCGTATTCTCATGGAGGCTACCGGCAAAAGTGTGTCAGAGACAGAACACGCGTTGCGTCAAAGCAGACACAACCTGCGTGTCGCGCTGATTATTCTGAAGCGCCGCGTCTCGGCCGAGCGCGCCAGGCAAATCCTTGACGACGCGGACGGTGACCTTCGCCGCGCCCTGGCCGAATGAACGGTTGGCGGCCGCTTTCTGAGGGAGGCCGCAGGAAAGAAGCTCGAGAAAGCCCACATGGATAAGTTTCGTATTCGCGGCGGAAGACCCCTCAGCGGCACAGTGCGCATCGCCGGAGCAAAAAACTCGGCGCTGCCGCTGATGGCCGCGGCGCTCCTCACTTCCGAACCCGTCACGCTGCACAATATCCCGATGGTGCGCGATATCATCACCATGGCCAAGCTCCTGACCTTCATGTATGCCAAGGTCTCCACGCCCGAACTTCCAGCAACCACGTATACCATCCAGTCCGAATCATTGAATGATGCTGTCGCTCCTTACGAGCTCGTCAAAACCATGCGCGCTTCCATCCTCACGCTCGGTCCTGCCCTGGCGCGCTCCGGCGTGGCGCACGTTTCCTTGCCGGGTGGCTGCGCCATCGGAGCTCGTCCTGTTGATCTGCATCTTGCCGCGCTTGAGAAGATGGGCACCACGATTGCCACTGAACACGGCTACATCGAGGCGCGCGTCCCGAGCTGCGGACGCCTGAAGGGCGCGCACATCCGCTTCGACAAGATCACCGTCACCGGCACGGAGAATATCCTGATGGCGGCCACTCTGGCCGATGGGGTCACCACGCTCGACAATTCTGCGCGGGAACCCGAAGTCACTGACCTCGTCCACCTTCTGCGCAAAATGGGCGCCAACATCGAAGGCGACGGCACCAGCACACTTACCATTCGGGGCGTGGAGAAGCTCCACGGCGCCAATCACTCCGTCATTCCGGACCGCATCGAGGCCGGCACATTTCTGATCGCGGGCGCCATCACCAACGGCGACCTCACGCTCACCAACTGCAACCCGTCTCATCTCAGCGCTGTCATTGCCAAGCTACGGTCCGCCGGCGTGCCCGTCGAAGTCCCAAACGACACCACGCTGCGTGTCCACAACGGCCACAAGTTCGTTGCTGCCGACGTCACCACGGAAGAATATCCCGGCTTCGCCACCGACATGCAGGCACAATACATGGCTCTGGCCACTCAAGCCCGAGGCACCTCGGTCATTACCGAGACCATTTTCGAGAATCGCTTCCTCCACGCTAGCGAGATGAACCGCATGGGCGCTCATATCTCTATCGACGGCCACCGAGCTGGCGTTCACGGCCCGACGCCGCTCTCCGGCACGGTCGTGCAGGCCTCCGACCTCCGAGCCAGCGCAGGTCTGGTCCTCGCCGCCCTCATTGCCTCCGGTGAGACCACCATCGACCGCGTCTACCATATCGACCGCGGCTATGAGCGCATCGTCGAGAAGCTCTCCTCTGTGGGCGCCGACATCGAACGCCTGCATGCCTAGTCCCTTAACCCCGGCAAATTTCCCGAAACTCTGATAGAATCCCGCAATTGCGTTGCATGCGGGAATAGCGGCAGGCCTGCAGCCCCGCCGCTACACTAACCACGGGAGGGACACTCACTATGCGTAACGCCCAACTTCTCGAGAAGATTGATGCCGCTATCGCCGAAAAAAGCCTTCTGAAGCATCCTTTCTACCAGGACTGGCAGATGGGTAAGTTGAGCCGCGAAGAACTGCAACTGTACGCCTCACAGTATTACCGCCACGTGGAAGCTTTCCCGAAGCACCTGCGCGTTCTTGCGGCCCGCACCGAGGGCCCCATCCGCGACATCATCCTCGAGAACCTGGCGGAAGAGGAGAATCCCGCGAGTCCCCATCCAAAGCTCTGGCGCGATTTCGCCGCTTCCATCGGTGTGAATGAGGAAGACATTACTGCCTGCCCCGCGCTGCCCGGCACGCAAACCGTCGTCGAGACGTTCCGCGAGATTGTGGGCGATCGCTCCGTTGCCGAAGCGGTCGCGGCGCTCTACGCCTACGAAGCGCAGGTGCCCGAAATCGCCACGACTAAGATTGATGGATTGCAGAAGTTCTACGGCGTGAGGTCCGCCAAGGGCTTGGCCTATTTTACCGTGCACGAGGGAGCCGACAAGGTGCATCGCACGGCTTGGCGTGGCTGGCTCGAAGAGCATGCCCATGGCGACGAGGACGAGATTCTCGCCACCACGAACGAAGCGCTGGACGCCCTGTGGGGTGCTCTGGACGCCGTGCACTGCACGCACGCCTAAGTGCCGGTTCACGGCAAACAGGCAGGAATGCAGGCCACGAAAATCGGCAAAAAGGGCCCCGAATTCGGGGCCTTTTTCCTTGCCAAATTGCTGAACTTCTAATTGCCTTCGGTTGTTGTCGTAGCGGGGGCAGGAGCTGCGGCGCCTTCCTTGCTCCTTGCCTGCTTCTCTCGCGCTTCCTTGATGAGAGCCTTGCGCGATAGCCTGATCTTGTTCCCCTCGATCGCAAGAACCTTCACGAGAACCTGGTCGCCAAGTTTCAGCTCATCGCGGACGTCACGGATGCGGTGTTCGGAGATTTCGCTGATGTGCAGCAGCCCGTCCGTGCCTGGGAAGAGCTCCACAAACGCGCCAAATTCCGCCAGCCTTACGACCTTGCCGAGGTAGGTCTTCCCGACTTCCGCGCTGGCTGTCACGTCGCGGACCATCTGCAACGCCTGGTCGCCGCCTGCCCCGCTCGTCGAGAAGATATGCACGGTGCCGTCTTCCAGCACGTCAATCTTTACGCCGGTCTGCTCGATGATGGACTTGATCTTCTTTCCGCCCGGCCCGATCAGGTCGCGAATCTTGTCCGTCGGGATGCTCAGCTTGTACAGCCGCGGCGCGTACATCGAAATCGCCTCGCGGTGTTTGTTCAGCGTCTTTTCCATGATGTCCAGAATCTCCAGCCGGGCCTTCTTGGCCTGAGCCAGGGCTTCTCTCATCATGGCCACGCTGATGCTCGTCACCTTGATATCCATCTGCAGTGCGGTAATGCCTTCACGCGTTCCCGCAACCTTGAAGTCCATGTCGCCGTAGTGGTCTTCGGCACCGGCGATGTCGGTCAGGATGGAGTATTTCCCATCGTCGCCTACAACCAGGCCCATGGCGATGCCCGCACACGGAGCCTTCATCGGCACACCCGCGTCCATCAACGCCAGCGAGCCGCCGCACACCGTCGCCATCGATGACGACCCGTTCGATTCCAGGATGTCGCTGACCACGCGCATGGCGTAAGGAAACTCGATTTCTGCAGGCAGCAGATTGGCCAGCGCGCGCTCTGCCAGCGCACCGTGTCCAATCTCTCGCCGGCCCGCTCCGCGCAGCGGCTTCACTTCGCCCACGCTGAACGGCGGGAAGTTGTAGTGCAGCATGAAGCGCTTGAAGGTGTCCTGCTCAAACAGCAGGTCCTGCCTCTGCATATCCTCCTTCGTACCCAGCGTCAGGGTAGCGAGCGCCTGGGTCTCTCCTCGAGTAAACAAGGCTGAACCGTGCACACGCGGCAGCAATCCCACCTCGCATGTGATCTTGCGGATCTGGTCAAACGCCCGTCCGTCCGGACGGCGCTTGGCCTTCAGCACTTCATCGCGGAAGAAGTCTTCCCGCATGCGCTCGAAGGCCCGGTTGGTGAGCGCCAGCTTCTCCTCTTCCTCTTCCGGCACTTCCTTCAGGATCTCATCGTGCAGCACATCCACCAGGTTGTAGCTTTCCTTCTTCGGATGCTTTTCGGTGTTCAGCGCATCCTTGAGTCGCGCGCCGTACTTGGTCTTCATGGCGTCGTAGATCGACTTGTCGAACGGGAACGGCTCGATCACCATCTTGTTTGGCTTGATTTGTGCGTGAAGTTCCCTGATTCCTGCGACTACCTTCTTGATCTGCTCGTGGCCGAACTCCAGTGCTTCCGCCACTTTCTCTTCGGAAACCTCGAAGGCTCCCGACTCCACCATCACGATGCCCTTTTCCGTGCCCGCCACCACGATGTTAAGCTTGCTGGTCTTCTGCTCGGCAACGGTGGGATTCGCCACCAGGTTTCCTTCCAGCAGTCCGACGCGCACGGCCGCGATCGGGTCCGTGAACGGCAGGTCCGAGCAATACGCCGCCGCGGAGGCCGCGGTCACCGCGATTACATCGGGATCGTTGGCGCTATCCGCGGATAGCACCATGGCAATAATTTGTGTCTCATTGCGTAGCGATTCGGGGAACAGCGGCCGCATCGGCCTGTCGATCAGGCGCGATACCAGGATCTCTTTTTCCGTTGGCCTTCCCTCTCTCTTAAAGAACCCGCCGGGAATCTTTCCCGCAGAATAGGTGTTTTCGCGATAGTCCACCGTCAAGGGCAGAAAGTCGCGGTCGTTCGGTTTCGGAGCGATGCAAGCGGTCACAAGCACGACCGTGTCTCCATATCGCGCGGTGACCGCTCCATTTGCCTGTTTAGCGATTTTCCCTGTTTCCAGAATCAGGTTTCGCCCCCCAACCTCAATCGAAATCTGGTGTGGTGCCGGGATATGGTTGTTCTCTGACATAGACATAATTTTTTCCTTTGGCTCTTTCAAGGAGAGCCCATGCGCGATTCAGCGCTTTATCCTGAAGAAAAAAGGAGGGGTTGCCGCGAAGGGGAACTACTTCGCCAACATGCACACACAGACCGACGCCGCGTCGTCTGCCGTCACAGACGCGCCATGCTCACGTCCAACCGTCACACCGTTGGCGTACAGACTCCGATGGGAATTTGTCCGTTCGTGAATTTGCAAGTTCGACCGCGTACCGCCTTGCGGTCCCTTACTTGCGCAGGCTAAGGCGTTCAACAATCTGGTGATACCGATCCGGGTCCCGCCGGTTGAGATAGTCCAGCAAGCGCCGCCGCTTGTTTACCATCATGATCAGCCCCCGGCGCGATGCATGGTCTTTGACGTGCGACTTGAGGTGCGTCGTCAAGTAGTTGATGCGCTCGCTCAGTAGTGCAATCTGCACCTCAGGCGATCCCGTGTCCTTTACGTGTGTCCGGAATTGTTCGATCAACATTACTTTGGCGTCGCTCAAGTGCCCCCCACCGTCGTCCCTTGAATTTTCCTCTTTTCTTCGACTCTTTAAAACTATCATAGCTTTGCGGGCACTGTAAAGTGCGTGTAACACGCGTTGAAGATTGCTCAACCATTGCTCAGGCTGGTTCGAGAGGCTATGGGTTGACGGCTGTAGGCTGGGGCTATCAGCGGTGCTCCTTGCAACCCATCCCCAAATCTTGTTCAATGCTAGCGGTAGGCCCTCAGACTTACTGGCGCCCTCGCGCCTGTCGAGCCACCACCACATAGGAGAATCCAATGCGCAAAGCAATTGCCGTCGCCTCGGTCTGTTGTCTCGCCCTGGCTTTGTTTGTCATCGCCCTCTACGCCCAACAGGACAAATCCAAGCGCCCCAGCCCGCCCGCAACCGCCACCCTTGACCTTGGTGGCGGCAAGTCCATCACCATTGACTATTCCAGTCCGCGCCTGAAGGGCCGGAAGCTCGGCACGGACCTTGCCCCTTACGGCCAAGTCTGGCGCACCGGCGCAAATGAAGCCACCACCTTCGTCACCACTGCGGACATCACCGTTGGCGGCACTCCGGTTCCCTCCGGGAGCTATACCCTCTTCACCATCCCCGACAAAGACAAATGGGTCCTAATCCTTAGCAAGAAAACCGGCGAATGGGGCACGCAATACCCCGGCCCCTCAAACGACCTCGCCCGCATCGATATGAAGGTTTCCTCGCTTCCTTCCTCGGTCGAGAACTTCAGCATCTCTTTCGACAAGACCGGCAGCGGTGGCACACTGAATCTCGATTGGGAAACCACCCGCGCTTCCGTCGCCATTGTCAAGAAGTAGCACCCCCTCGCTTTTCGCCTCACTGCTAGGGGCGCGAGATTGTCGTGCCCCTGCGCACTTACAAATCCGAAATCCACTAAGTCCTTTGTCCTTCACGCTTACGCAAATTCATGTTTTCCGGAATCCTGATCTCACTCCTTCACCCGCTCAGCCGGTGCCTGCTGCCGCGGCCTTTCTCCCGCACCCAGTGCGTACAGCACGGACTCGCTTACCCCATCAATCCCAAGCGCGCGCTCAATTTTCGTGTCCGCCAACGCCATGGTGCAGAACGGAGCCAGCCCCAGCCACGTCGCGGTCAAGCAGAACGTCTGACCGAGATGTCCCGCTTCGGCCAACACCACCCGATAGGCACGCGGGTGCTCATATTTCCACTGCGTGCGCCCAAACACCGCCGTTAAGAATACGACGAATGCCGCCTCGCCAGCCCAGCGTTGACCCGCGAGCATGGTCGCGATTTCGGCTTTGCCGGTTCCCTCCCGGAGAAGCTCCAGACGGTTTTCGGCGGCGTTGTAGTGATAGATTCCCTCCCTCAGTCCCCTGACGTTGCGCACAAAGACGTAGGCTTCCATCGGCTGCATGGCCCCGCCGGAAGGCGACGTCCGAAACACCAACCGCCCCACGCCCGAGACCTTCGCCCATCCTTGCACGCCGAACGAAAGCCAAAGCAGCTGCGCGAGCGTTTTCCGTTTCACCGGTTTGGTCGCAAATTGGCGCCAAGTCCGCCGCCCCTGGAGGACGCGCACAAATTCGGCTGCTGCATCCACTTTCGGAAGTGGCACGGAGGCCGCGCGCGCATACTTCTTCATCCGTGGCGGAAGCGGCCGCACCCGGGCTATCTTACTCAGTCCGCGAAAGTCACCGCCTTCGTTCAGGTGGAATTCCGGATCTTTCGTCGCGCAGTGGAAGAAGCCCGCGGCAGGATTCCAGCGCTCCCATCCGGCCCACTTTCGATCCGTGGCCCGACTCTCTTTTCCCCAAACTTCCAGCAGAGAATTCTTCAGCAATTGCCGGATGCCGTTGCGCAGACCGCTTTCTCCCAATTCCGGGAATCTCTCCCGCAACTCCGGGAACGACTTGCCATCGCCGCAGAATCCCAACACTTCTACGACTAGGGCGTTGCCGGCGCTGCGCCGGTGAGTGGCGTAATTTTCGAATACCAACGCGGGGCCAAGCCAATAGCTCACCACGAAAGGTGACCGCCGGATTTTCACTCTTTTGGAATCGACCCGCACGCGCCTCGCCGCTCTTTCGGCTTTTCTTGTCCGGTCAGGTATGAATGCCTAAAGCCCCAGGTCATATGGAGGTGTGTGCAAATAGCAATTGGGCGGGATGGTTTTGATCAGCTTCTGCACGTTCTTGATGTCCCTGGCCAACGTTCTCTTCTGCGCCTTCGTCAGCCCCTTTTTCTTGGCCTCTTTTTTCAGTGCGGTCAGTATGCTTTTGAGTTCCGCAACGATTGGTTTTAAAGATAGCGTCGCTTTCTTCGCCATGGCATCCTCCTCAGTTTCTTCTCACCTTTCTCCGCCAGCGGTACCTCAGCGAGGCTCCCGCTCTCATGTGTGGGCGCGAGTCTACCGGACGCTCTCGAAAACCGTCAAGCTCCCTTTGCGTAAAGTTGTTCCCTGGTTACCGGCTGGCCATTTTGCTGGCATCACTCACTTCACGTCCTGTCAGGTTCAAGCCGATCTGTGCCAGAAGCCTTCGAAACCTCGGCTCTCCTCGCAGAAAGGCAAACTGCGGATGCACAGCTAGATTCACCATTCGCCCATTTCGCTCGTTATAGGCTTCTTCCAACGTTACCAGAGTTTTCTCTTTGTCGCGGAATCCCGCGTAGATGACGGCCCAGTCATAAGCAGAAATGTATTTCTTTTCCCTGGAACCTTGCAGTTCATGAACAATCTCCTCGGCCTGCCCCTTCTGCCCGGAAATCGCATAGGCATGTGCCAGATCCGCTTCTCCCGCCACATCTCCCGGAGACAAGGACAGCGCCGTCCGGAACTCGTCAATCGCTTCCGGATACTGCTTTTTCTCCAGATAGACCTGGCCCAGATATTCATGTGCGGCGATAAAACTCGGGTCCATCTGGATAGTGTTCTTTTCCACTTCCTCCGCACGGTCATAGTCTCCGGCCAAGTAATACACAAACCCCAGATTCGCGCGGATGATCAGCGACTTCGGATCAATCTCACGCGCCAATTTCAATTCGCGGATGGAGTCCTCCTTGCGCCCCACCGCCGCAAGGTACAACCCGTACCAATGAATCGCCTGGGCATAACTGGGGTCGAGCGCAATCGCTCTCTGGAATTCCCCTTCGATGTCACCGCTCTCCATGTGGTAAAAGCGGATCGCGGCCAGCGACGTATGCGCCTGTGCCAGCCGGTCATCCAGTTGAAGCGCCTTCTCGGCGGCCTGTTTGGCCTTCGGCATCAGTATTGCCGGCGATTCGATCTGATAATTGCTCAGATATTGGTAACAGTCGGCAAGGCCGGCATAGGCCGCAGCGAACGTTTTGTCCTTGTCGATGGCCTGCTGAAAGTAGTTGGCCCCGTTGCGGAAAGCCTCGGGGGTCCGCTTCTCCACCTCGTTTCGTCCGCGCAAGTAGGCTTCATACGCTTCCGGCACCACACTCCGGCTCCGCGACAACTGGCTCTGTTCCGCGGCGGAGAGCTCCACCTGAATTCCGCGAGCAATCGCCGTCGCCACGTCGCTTTGCAAAGCCAGTACATCGTTGAAGTCTCTTTCGAAATTCCCGGCCCAGAGTGCTCCCTCAATGTTGGTCTGAAAAAGTTTCGCGGAGATGCGCACACGGTCCCCCGCGCGCACCACTGATCCCTCAACGATTGCATCCACGTTCAATTCCTGGGCGATCTGGTCCAGGGATTTTTGCGTGTGCTTGTACTGCATGACGGACGTCCGCGAAATCACGCGCAGCTTGCGGATTTGGGAAAGTTCCGTAATCAGCGCATCCGTCATGCCGTCCGCAAAATAGTCCTGTTTGGGATCCTCGGATAGATTTTCGAGCGGCAACACAGCGATGGATTGAATCGCGCCCGGCAGAGGCAGGGCTTGTTGATGTTTCGTTCCGCGGCCATTCAACCAGTAATACGTCCCTCCTGCCAGCGCAACCAGCAGGCAAAACAGGACGATATTGCGGACCGCGAAAACTCTCTGCGCTAAAGTCTTTCTCTCCCTCATCCCTTCGAAGTTGTAGGTGTGCGAGGCCGTACTTGCTGCCTCGAGTGCCGCCCGCACCTCTCCCGCGCTCTGGTATCTCTGGCCCGGGTCTTTGTCCAGCGACTTATCAATGACGCTGCGCAGTACCGGAGGCAGTGGCGGAGAAACCTCCGGCGGCCGTTCCCGCAGAATAGCGGCGCTCAACTCGAACGCCGTTGCGCCGCGAAACGGCCGGTGCCCAGCCGCCATTTCATAGAGCAGCACGCCGAGCGACCAGATGTCGGTGCGCACATCAGCTTCCTCCCCCTTCAGAATCTCCGGCGCGATGTACGGTAATGTTCCCGTAAACGTGTGTTGCGAATCCCAGGACTGGTCCAGCACCGTGGTACCGTCTCCCATGCGCCCCGGCTCGAAACGCTGCGAAATGCCGAAGTCGAGCACCTTGAGTCGGCCGCTTGGCGTCAGAATGACATTTGCGGACTTCAAATCCCGGTGAATCACACCCCGGCTGTGCGCATGCGCCAACGCGTCCGCCAGTTGCAAGCCGTACCGTTCCACCTGATCGAGCGATAACCCTGTCGAAGGAATCTCCTGGCTCAACGGGCGGCCTTCGACGAACTCCATGGCGATGAAGGGTCTTCCCTCAAACTCGCCCACTTCATATACGGTGCAAATGTTCGGATGATTCAGCGCGGAGATAGCCCGCGCTTCCTGCAGCGCGCGCTCGTGACCGGCGGACGATCCCGTCGGCAGTGTGGCCAGGAATTTCAGGGCAATATCGCGCTGCAATCTCTCATCGCGCGCGCGATACACGACTCCCATGCCACCTTCGCCGAGCTTCTGTTCAATTACATAGTGGCCCAGTCGCTGACCTAGCATGGTGTTGTAAGCTTGAGTTCACCACACCCCTCGCCTGGTAGCAAGCAAAAGTCTATTTATATGTGAGATTTGCGGGAGGAATCACCCTGGGTGTTTGAGCCGGTTCGTGCCTCGGTCCACCAGGACTACCGCCCCGACCACCAAGGCCGCCGCCAAACCCACCCGCGTCGTCAGGGATTCTCCCGCGAAGGCCCAACCAAGAAAAACGGCCACTACAGGGTTCACATAGGTATGTGTGGCTACCAGCGTTGGCGAGTAGTGCTCCAGAAGCCAGTTGTATGCCGTGAACGCAACCACGGACCCGAACAGAATCAGATACCCGAGGGCCAACAGCGACTTCCGACTTACTTGGGTGAACGAAAAACCGTGAGCTTCGCCCGTAAGCGTCGCCGTCGCCAATAGCATGACGGCACCTGCCAACAACGACAGGGCCGACAGTAACAGTGGATTGCCGGAAAGGTGCGATCGGCGCGAGTAGATGATCCCCACGGACCAAGAAAATGCGCCCGCGAGAATCATGACCGAGCCAAGCATCATCCCGTGTTCGGGAGCCGCCGCTGTGTCTCGCACCAGCATCCCCACGCCGACCAACCCCGTCAGGATGCCGGCCAGCAGCATCCCGTTAAGCTTCCACGTGCGCGCGGCCGCGGAGGAGAGCAGGAAAACAAAAATGGGCTCGACAGCAATCAGCAGAGAGGCAAGGCCGCTCGGCACAGTCCGTTCCGCCCAATGGAGCGAGCCATGCCCCACCAGGAAAAAGAAAAAGCCGATTACCATGCTGGCTCGAATTTGCGCCCATGTCGGCCTCAGTCCTTTGCCCAGCGCCCACGCTAGCAGGATCGCCCCCGCGCACAAGTGCCGTACGCCCGCCGTGTACAGCGGCGGAATCGTTTCCACGGCGTAGCGTATGGCTAGGTACGTCGATCCCCAGATCATCCAGATGGACAGGAAGCTGACGACCACCAGGAACCGGTGTTCAGAGGCCTGTGTGGCTGTCACAGGGAAGGTCTGGCCGCTGGAAGTTGTCGCCATGAGCAACTCTATTCCCGCGACGGTCTGCGTTCCAGCACCAATATGGTCCCATCTGCGAGCCAGCAGCACGCCGATACGGAGACTCATCCCAGCGAAAACCGCGATGGAGCAGAAGTGGTGTTCCCGGGTTTTCGGACGCAGGCTACATCCTTGCCCTTGCCGGTTTCCGAAAGACGATGCAGTAACTGTCCTCCGGCCAATCGTCTACCACCTTGTCAACGGTGAACCCGGCTGAGGTCATCTCTTCGATCAAAATCTTCTTTGGAATGCCGTGCCCTCCGCGATTCGCGGGCACCCCCTTCACCGGGTCGCTCTCGCTCAACCATTTTCTCGGGGGAAAATCAATCACCGCAATTTCGCCCCCCGTTTTCAGCGAACGGAGCAAGCTCGCATCCATCTCCTGCGGTGAGGTCAAGTGGTGATAGACGCGCCGCAGCACAATCTCGTCGCAACAGCCGTCCGGCAAATTGGTCTTTTTCTCAGCGGCTTCGACGACCACAACATTCTTCAACCCTTTGCGCCGGACGGTCTCCTGCAACGCTCTGAGTTTCTGGGTGTCCAGCTCGGTCAGGTAGACCCTTCCGCTTTCGCCGACAGCGACCGCAGCAGCAATTCCGATTTCTCCCGCGCCAGCGCCGACATCAGCAAGTGTTTGTCCCGCTTTCCAGCCCATCAAACGGTTTAGCCGCGCAATCTCCTCGGTTGAGGCTGCATTCAGAAACAGCAGCACTGAAAGCCCGGCGATCCCCAGCAAAACTCCGCGATGTTTTCTCATTTGTTGCTTGCGCTCGCGAACGACCTCAAAAAGCTTCTCGTCATGAAGTGAAGAACCCTTCTTCAAGTCCGGGCATTACGACTTCGCTTTCGTCGCCCGCTCGCTGTCGAGCATGGCCATTTGCCCCGCGTCATACCTCGTTCCGGCGACGCTCCCTGCCGGAATGGCTTCGGCAATGCGGCTCAACTCCTCTGGTGACAAATTCAGCCGCAAAGCGCCCAGAGCCTCGCGCAATTGCTCCCGTGTCCGTGAACCAACCAGGGGAACAATATCCTGGCCCTGATGCCGCACCCAGGCAATTGCCAATTGCGAACCACTGACGTTATGCTCGCGCGCAATTCGCTGGAGGATTTCTACCAATTTCCCGTTGCGCTGCTGGTTCTCGGGCGCGAACCGCGGAAACCGTCCGCGGAAGTCCGAGTGACCCGCAAGCTTTGATCCGCTCAGCAAACCCCGCGAAAGCACTCCATATGCCGTGACTGCAATCCCCAGTTCGCGCAATCCCGGGAGAAGCTCCCGCTCGATTTCCCTGCTCACCAGCGAATATTCAATCTGAAGATCCACAATCGGATGGACTTTGCTGGCGCGCTTCGCGGTCTCCGCGGACATTTCCGAAAGTCCGATGTGACGGACGTAGCCCTCTTTGACGAGCTCCGCGATCGCTCCTACAGTCTCTTCAATTGGCACGGTGGGATCCAGCCGCGACGGCCGGTAAATATCGACGTACTCCACACCCAGGCGCCGCAGACTGTAGGCCAGAAAGTTCTTCACTGACGCCGGCCGGCCATCGAAACCGCTCCACATTCCGCTTGGCGTGCGCAGCGCGCCAAACTTGACGGAAAGCAGCACTTTGTCTCGGCGGCCCTGGATCGCGCGGCCGATCAACATCTCGTTGTGGCCCATGCCGTAGAAATCGCCGGTGTCGAGCAAGTTGATTCCCTGCTCGATGGCTTCTTGGATCGTGACAATGGATTCGGTCTCGTTGGCAGGGCCGTATACCCCGGACATGGCCATGCAACCGAGGCCCATTTCCGAAGCTAGGGGACCTTTGGCCCCCAGCGGTCTTCTGTTCATAAAGGCACCTCGCGCGCTCGGCCGTAACGCGCCCGACTGGGAAGGAATAGGTTAGCTTCTCTTGGAACGGACCAGAGACAGGAACTCGTCGCGTGTCTGCTTGTTGTGGCGGAACGACCCGAGCATAGCGCTGGTTACCGCTTGCCCATGCTGCTTTTCGACGCCACGCATCTGCATGCACAGGTGGCGCGCTTCGATGATTACGCCAACGCCTTCCGGGCTGATCTTCTCGGAGATGGCATCGGCAATCTGGCTGGTCATGCGCTCCTGAATCTGGAGACGGCGCGCGAACATATTGACCAGCCGCGCAATTTTGCTGAGCCCGAGCACTTTCTTGCTCGGCAAGTACGCTACGTGTGCCTTTCCAAAAAACGGCAGCAAATGGTGTTCGCACAGGCTGAAGAATTCGATATCCTTCACCACGACCATTTCGTCGTAATGTACGCTGAACGTTGCGCCATTCAACACCGTTTCCAGATTCTGGTGATAGCCGCTGGTCAGGAACTTCAGCGCCTTCTCAAACCGCTCCGGCGTTTTCCGCAGGCCTTCCCGACTCGGGTCCTCGCCCAGGAGCACGATCATCTTGCGCACTAGGTGGGCAATGGTCTCCTTGGGCACCTCCAGGTTGGTCTCGTGCAGTATGATCTCCGTCGGCTTTGTCACTTGCATGTTCCCCTCTTACCGGACCGTCACGCGATCCTGGATTTCTTCCCCGGCGTACTCGAACGCGTTGTTTGAGGTCTCCTCGATGCGCACGCGCTCCAGCTTGGCCAGGGGGAAGTGTTTCAGGCGCTGGTAAATCTCCTTGCAAAGGTTTTCCGTTGTCGGTACGGCCGTGCGAAAGGCCTCCACATCTTCGTTCAGCGATTTGTGATCGAAGGCTTCGATCACCTCGCCTTGCACGAAGCGGTCAAGGTCCTTCAGGTTCACGACCATGCCCGTGGCGGGATCCACCGTCCCTGAAACGCGGACTTCCACCACGTAGTTATGCCCGTGCCCGTAGGGATTGTTGCACTTTCCATATACACGGCAATTCTCCTCTTCGCTCAGCTTCTGGCTGTACAGCCGGTGCGACGCCGAAAAGCGGTAGCGCCGCCCAAATACGACTTTGAGTTTGCCACTCACGCGTAGTTCGCTCCGTTGCGGTAACACTCCGCAAAAATATCCGCCGACTCGTAGAGTCGCACTTTATGTAGACGCCCTTGCGTGATCTTTGGCTCCAACAGTTGCCAGATGACACGTGCAATGTTCTCGCAAGTCGGAATCTGGCCAGCCAACTCTGGGACCTCGTAATTCAGAAAACGGTGGTCCATACGACCGGCAATCTCGCGCTCCAGGATCTCTTTCAATTCCTTCAAGTCCAGAACCATTCCGGTTACTGGGTCCGGTTCGCCCGCCACGGTCACTTCCAGCATGTAGTTGTGTCCGTGGCCATGGGGATTGTTGCACTTGCCAAAAATCCGCCTGTTCTCCTCGGCGCTGAGCGCCGGGTTGTGGTACAGGTGCGAGGCGGAGAACTCAATCTTGCGGGTCAAGTACACCATAGCCTTTTATTGTCACCTACTTCGATGCTCGGGGGGTACCCACTGGATACTCGCGGCCCTTCCAGACCAGCCTACCCCTCCGATAGCTGCGGTAAGAGGCGAGTAAGACTCCGGCGTAGAGCAGCCGGCCCTGGATGGAGTACCGGACCAGGGGAGTGCGAAACTGGTTTTTCTTCAATTCGCCGTCGTCGATAATCAGAATCACCACGAGGCTCGCTGTCAAAAAGCCGAGGGCGGTCGGCACCGATTGCGTGAATCCCCACGCCGTGATGCCGGCGATCAGGGCTGCATACACTGGCACAAAGGATCGCACAAATTCCCTTCCCACCGTCTCCGGGGTGCCTCCCATGAGCGGATACAGGTTCTTCCGCCATCCTTGCCACATCGCGCCGAAGCTTCGATACATGCGCACGCGCACGATACCCCGTCCGCTTCCGAACCACAGACGATAGCCCGCTTCCTTTACGCGCTTCGTAAGCGCCACATCTTCGAGGACCTCGCCGGCAATGCTTGCGTGGCCCCCCACGGCTTCGTACACTTCCCTGCGAATCAACAGGAATTGTCCGTTTGCCGCAGCGATCGGTTTCCCGGGGTCGTTTACATCGGCATAAGAGAAATGATGTGCCAGCCGGCAATAGACGTACGGAATCAGCGATTTTTCGTACCACTTCTCCATCACCTGTTCCGGCGAAAACGAAACCATCACCGCGTTTTCCCGCGCGGCGATCGCCAAGGCCTCCGCCGCCGAACTCCTTTCATGCACCGCGTCCGCATCTGTGAACAGCAGCCACTCTCCCTGGGCTTCGCGCGCGCCGAGCCATACGGCACTGTTTTTTCCGACCCAGCCCGGCGGAAATTCTTTCGTCTCGAGCAGGCGAACTTGCGGATAACTCTGCATCAACTGGCGCACGATTTGCGCGGTGCGATCCTTGGACTGGTCGTTTACGACCAGGATCTCCGTTATTTCCGTCTGCGCCGCGAGTGAAGTGACGCACGCGGCGATGACGGCCTCTTCATCCCTTGCGGGGACGATGGCACTCACTTGCATGGAGTTGGGCGAGGAAAGGCTCATAGTGTTGCGGATTTTCGTGACCTTCTCGGGGCAGCCGCTCTGCGTTATCATAAGCATATATGAACACGGTCCTCCGGAAAATCATGGCCTGGGGAAGTATGGGTTTTGCCTTTTTCGTGCTGGCTTTTTTCACTCTTCCGCATTTCCGTCAGGGCGAATCCTCCGTTGCCGGCCATAGAGCTGATGATTTCGCCTTCGAAATGAACGGCAAGCCTGCGCATCTTTCGGACCTGAAGGGGAAAGTGGTCATCCTGAATTTCTGGGCCTCATGGTGCCCGCCGTGCGTGGAAGAGACCCCTGCGCTCAACCGTTTGCAACAGTACATTGCCGCGCGCAACGGAGTCATCGTGGGTATTTCGGCGGATGAGGATCAGGCCGCCTACGAAAAGTTCATTCGCGACAAGGGCGTGATTTTCCTAACCTACCGCGATCCGGGAGCAAGAGACCAGCAATCACCCATCGCGCGAGAGTACGGGAGCTCGATGTATCCAGAAACGTACGTTATCGACCGAAAGGGCGTGATTGTCCGGAAGATCATTGGCCCGCAGGATTGGAACTCACCTGAACTTCTCGCCTATTTCGACGCGATTCTCGGCCAAACGTAAGCGTCCGCGCAAATTCGTCCCTGACTCTCTCATCGAACGTGGCCATATGGAAACCAGCAAAACGCCCGCGGTCGGACAAATCGCTCCGGACTTTGAGCTTGCGGACTCAACAGGAACCGCACGACGATTGTCCGGCCTGGTTGTGCAAAACCCCATCCTGATTGTATTTTATCGCGGCTATTGGTGACCCTTTTGCCTTCGCCAGTTGGCGGACTATCGAGACAATTACCAAAGGATTGAGGCCGCTGGGGCCGAGGTGGTTGGCGTTTCTGTGGATACCCCGGAACAAGCGGAGCCCATGCGGCGAGAGTTGCAACTGCCGTTTCCGATTCTGTGCGACACGGAGCGCCGTGTCATTCGGGATTGGGATATTTATAATCCGCGCGAGCACAAAGGCATCCCGGTACCTTCTGTTTTTTTAGTGGATCGTGATCGCAAGGTGCACTACGTCTCGCGCGACGGTATCGCCATGCGCATAGCGGCTTCTGAGCTGGCGCTGTTTCTTGAGTCTGGCTTGGACGCGGATGAGATGCGACGCAAACTCCAGGTGCCAACTCCATCCGACTTCTATCGGGGCGTGCGAAACTCTCTTCGCGGCAGAAGGGGTGGTTCTTCCTGAGCGAAGGGAATCGCGAAAATCAACTCATCATTCCGAACGGAATCTGCGGTGTGAGCAATCCCCCTTTCTCGGAATTCCTATTGAAGAAAGATCTCTCGCTTCACTCGGAACGAAAAGGAACTGAAGCTCAGAGAGAATTGAGCCATTCTTTCGCAGTGGAGATCTGCACTCCCGCGTTTTGCAGTTCCTGCAAGACCTTGGACGTCTCTGAGGGATTCACCGGGCGAATCAGGTCGCTCAGTACAGTAACTCTTAGTCCGTGCTGAAGCGCGTCAAGCGTCGTCGCGCGAACACAATACTCCGTGGCGATCCCGGTTACGCCGACGCAGTCTATGTGCAATTCTTGCAGGCGATTTTCCAGTCCCGTCAGTTCAAAGCCGGAATAGCCCGCACCGTCGACGTGAGCTCCCTTATGAATGACGACCTCCCCCGGCTCTGCCTGCAGCGGGGGCATCAGCTCGGCGCCGGAAGTCCCGGCCACGCAGTGCGCCGGCCAAGGCCCGCCGCTTGTTTCGAAGGAGCTGTGGTCTGATGGATGCCAGTCCTTGGTGAAGACAATTGCGACTTTAGCCCGCCGCGCCGCATCGATGCATCCCTGCAACGGCGCGAGGAGAGAAAGCGTGTCCGCAGCCGCCAGCGCGCCTCCTTCGCAGAAGTCGCGTTGGACGTCGACTACGATGAGTGCTGGCGTAGGCACGGAGATAACCTCCGAATTGAGATGGCGGCGATATCTGATGTCCGATTACTGATATCCGTTTCCATTCACCATGACTGAAATTCAGCGAGCCATCAACTCTCGTGATAGTCCATCAGCAGCAATCCCACAAGAATGAAGCACACCGGCCACACCCAAGCCAGATATTTCCGCTTCGGATTTTCTACCGGCAGGCGCAGCTCCAACCATCGCGACCAACCCGCCACGATTCCGAGAACCGCCAGCGGCGTGTGGCTCAATTCGGCGAGCAGTTCCTCTTTTACATTGGACAGTGCGTGCGTATGCGTTAGCAGCACCGCGCCGCCCAGCGCGCACACCACCGGAAAAACCAACGCCGTTGCCATCGACTTTACGCGATTTGTTTCCACACGGTATTGAAAGACTGCAAAAATAATGATCATGAGCACGGCAATGCGGTGCTGCAAAACATCCGCCACCGCAAAACTCTCCCAAAATCCATTTGGCCCTAGAGGCCAATTCTCCGGATCGGCTCGAAGAAACAGAAATGCCGCGAGCAGGAGAAACGAAAGAGGCCAAATCCTGGCCCAGGGAAAATGGCGGCTGCGCGAGAGCAAGGCCAGGATGCCCATCAGGAAGACCACGAGCCCGGCCCAATTGTGGTTGTATTCGGACCAAGCTCGGTCTGCCGGCGTGTCCGAGTACGCACTGAAACCCCCGGGCACAAAGGACGTGGGAATCGTGCGCCCCGCCGCAGCAGCCCGCTGAATGATCTCTGAGTTGGTCGGCGAAATCTCGTTCAGGTTGGGGCTCGAAAATCGAGGCATCCGCGGCGCAAATCGTTCCACGATTTCGTGCATGGTCACGCGATCTTCCGTCAGGTCGACGGCCGGCGGCTGCGC
>Ga0187782_10001053_pt1 | contig 19822 bp, 15 predicted proteins | sample 0715_SJ02_MP15_2_FD_132454 | JGI IMG/M metagenome (GOLD analysis project Ga0187782, IMG submission 132454) | Tropical peat soil microbial communities from peatlands in Department of Meta, Colombia - 0715_SJ02_MP15_20_MG | ecosystem: Environmental > Terrestrial > Soil > Wetlands > Peat | place... | reverse complement strand
GGTTTGTATCGCAAGAAGGTGGTGCTCGATGAATCGAATCGCTCGCTATGGAATCTTGACGGTATCCGTCCTGATCGTGGGCTGGGTCGGAGTCGGCCACGTGCTGGGTCGCACGGCCAATGACAAGGCCTACAAATCGCTCCAGGTCTATAGCGAGGTTCTGCAAAGGATTCAGCAGGACTATGTGGACGAGCCCAACATGCACCTTGTCACCACCGGGTCGCTCCATGGACTCCTCGAGTCTTTGGACTCGGAGTCCAGCTATCTGACGCCCCGCGAATACACGGAGTATAAGGAAAAGACCGCCAATCCCGGTATCGGCGAAAGCGGGCTGAATCTCAGCAAGCGCTCGGGATACGTCGTCATCACTTCGGTTCTGCCGGATAGCCCTGCCGACAAGGCCGGATTGCGAAGCGGCGATTTTCTCGAATCCATCGGCGGCTTTACGACGCGCGAGATGTCGGTAGGCCAGGCGAAGAACCTACTCTCTGGGCTGCCGGGCACTGCGGTGAAAGTGGGTGTGATCAGCCACGGGAGGACGGATCCGCAATCGGTCGATATTATTCTTCAGAAAATAAACGAGCCGAAGCTCACCGTTCAGCGCGTAGATAACGACACCTTGGCTTTCCGTTTTCCGACCGTAGACTCCGGCACCGCCGAGGAAGTGCGCAGCCATCTGATAGAAGCGCAGAAACAGGGTATTTCGCACATCATCCTGGACGTTCGTGATTGTGGCCGCGGGTCCGATCCTGAGGCCATCGCTATGGCGAAGCTGTTTATCTCCTCCGGTACACTCAGCACCCTAAAAGGCCAGACCGTACCAACACAGGATTTCACGGCCGATCCTTCGAAGACGGTTTGGAAGGGTTCGGTTTCGGTTCTGACCGATGTGACCACCACAGGCGCGGCTGAGGTTCTTGCTTCGGCCATCGCCAACACGAAGCGTGGCGACATCGTGGGCGAGCGCACCTTCGGCCTGGCCTCCGTCCAAAAACTGATTCCCCTCGAGGACGGCGCCGCGATTGTTCTGACCGTCGCCAATTATTACAACGCGGATGGGAAGTCCATTCTCGAAGAGGGCGTCGTCCCGACAGAAGTGGTGCACTCCGCGTCCGCCCTCGGTGACGATTCAGACGACGGGGATGACACCGCCGCGACCGCTGGCCCACAAAAGGAGCCGCCGGCCGGTCCGAAGCCGCTTTCACCCGATGATCCGGTTCTCCACCGGGCACTGGAACTTCTCCACTCTCCGGCGACTGTAACCAAGAAGGCAGCCTAGCTCTTTTCGTGAAATCTCATCTCGCGGAGAGCGCGTGCAGTTCTCTCCGTGCGTCTCCTTTCCTGCTTGTCAGTCTCTGTCTGGTTCTCACGGGCTGTGGCAGGATCAAGTCGGCAGTCGAATCACTGTTGCACCCAAATCGCCCGGCAAAGCTTCATCCCGTTCCACGTTCGACGCGCCCGGCCGTGTCCGGCCCGCGACTGGCCATCATCCTTGATGACGTCGGCAGTGATCCTTCTGCGGTGGAGGCCATTTTCGTTCTCCATTACCCGTTGACACTGTCTGTCCTGCCGAACCACCCGCGTTCGGCGGAGATTGCGCAGGAAGCCCACCATCGGGGCTATCAGGTGATGCTGCATCTTCCGATGGAATCCCTCGCCAATGAAACCGCGGAAATTCAGGAGCTTCGTCCTGGCATGTCCTCGACGGAGATTTCGAGTGATCTGAATGCCATGCTTCGCACCGTGCCTTATGCCGCTGGGGTAAACAATCATCAGGGTTCGCGCGCCACTTCCGATCCTCGGTTGATGGGGGAGCTGATGCCGCTGCTTCACTTGCATCACCTTTTTTTCATCGACAGCCGCACCACGGCGGCTACCGTTGCCTACGATGCCGCCCAATCGGCGGGCGTGCCCTGCGCCTTCCGCAACGTGCCGTTCCTCGACGATGTTCAGGAAGTGAGCGCGATCCGCCGCCAACTCGAGGTTGCGGCCAAGGATGCGCGGGAAAAGGGCCAGGCCATTGCGATTGGCCATCCGCATCCGGCGACCCTTCGCGCGCTCGCGGAATTCCTACCGAAGGCGGAAAGCGAGGGCATTCGTCTAGTCCACGCCTCGGAGCTGGTCCATTGATTCTCTACAAACTTTGACTTTGCGTCGGCATGGCCGCTGGCTTCTGTGCCGGGAACAGCCACATCACCACCAGGAACTGCAGCAGGATCGTGAAGAAGCAAAAGACGCTCCCTTCCGGGCCGACCGATCCTCCCGTCAGCCACTTTGGTCCGGATTGCAGCACGGCGTTCGAGAGATGGCCCTCCATGAACGTTCCGCTGTTTGGCACCGAATAGAGGTAGGTCTCTCCCCAATCGAAACTGGCGTGCAGCCCGACCGCGTACCAGAGGTTCCCGGTCCTCTTCAGAGAGAAGCAGAAGAACAGAGCAATCAGAACCACGCTGGCTGCACCTACCCAACCTTCTCCAGGGTTTCCCAGATGCGCCCCACCAAACAAGAAGGACAGAATCACTGCCGCCGGCCAGAACCCGATACCATCGCCCAACGTAAATTGTGTGTACCCGCGGAACAGGAATTCTTCAAACAGCCCCACGAACGTGAACATTACCAGATGGAACAATCCCCACAGGAAGATTCTGTCTCCATGTAGCGCGAGCGGTCCAAAGGAATATCCTCCAAACATGGTGATCAATCCAATCAGCACCGTGATTTCCAGCAGTCCAAACAGGAATCCCAGCCAGAACTTGCTCGCGAACATCTCTTTCGCCGGCAGACCGTATGCCCACAGAGGACGATGCTCGATCCGGGACATGACAACGGCTGCACCAAACGCCACCGCGAATCCGACGACCTCTTGGGCCAGTTGTGCCCAGACTCCGGGCAAGCCGCGTCTTGTGTGGAACAGGAGCTGAATGGCCACCCCGATCGCGAAGCTCACGCCCAAGACCATCAACACATAAATCAGCAGCCGCCAGCCAGATCTCAAGCCTCCTTCCCCTACGAAAATGCCCTTCGGGGAACCTGTGACACTCTCGGGTTGGGAAAGCCCGCTTGCTCCCTCTGCCACTGCCTTTTCGTCTTCCATAGTCCTCCGGAAACTCTAAAGGGTCGCGACTACCTTACACCAGATTTCTCGCAAGGGAACTCCCCTGAGATGACGCGACAGCCAGGCTTCGCGTCTCGAGTTCTCGTTTGCAGGTTCAGTTCCTTCTGATATAACCAGCTTGGAGCTTTTCACCGGTTATATGCCCCCTCACTCTGTTCCCCTCGTTGCCGGACGGCTGGCCCTCGATTTCGCCAATCTCTCTCCCGCAGCACGCAATCTTTCCTGGGATGAGTTCGTTTCCTTTCTTGTCGATGCCCGTCTCGTCTCCGAAGATCGAGCCAATCGGCTTCGGCCGCTCCTGTACACGGAGGCTCAGGCCGTGGACGCCGTTCTCCTTCGTATTCTCCGGCTCAGAGAATCTTTGCGTGCCATCTTTTCTTCCGTCGTCGAAGGTGAGCCGTTCCCGGGTTCCTGGGTAGAGCCGATCAACGAAATCCTGTGTATCACAGAAGGCCATGACGAACTTGTTGCTCAGCGGGGTTCGTGGTCTCTTCAATTTGTGGCCCGGGAGAGCGGACTCGAGTGGCTTCTTGCGGCAGTAGCCCGTTCTGCTGCCGAACTTCTGGTGGAGGGCCCTCGCGCACCGATTCGGCGTTGCTCCAACCCCTCCTGCCGGCTGTTTTTCTACGACGGTTCCCGTACGCACCGCCGGCGCTGGTGCTCCATGGCCGTGTGCGGCAACAGGCACAAGGTCGCCGCATTTCATCGCCGGCGCGCCATCGGCCGGACCAGTAACTGAAACCCTCTATTGCATGGACAGCCTTTTCCCTATAGGCTTGCCGCTCCGTAACGATCCTTTACGCTTGAACATCGGACTATTTATGCCCAAACGGCCATTTCTCTTGGTTTTCATCCTCACCGCCGTGGTCATACTCACTTCGGCGATCTCAAGCCCCCTGGTTTCGGAATCCACTCCCGCGACTTCGCGCAGTTTTGTTTTCCTTTACCAGGTACACGTTCCACCGACGAAGGACGACCAGGGGAAGCTGCTGATGTGGCTGCCACTGCCCCAGCAGGACGCCTATCAGAGGATCGAGGATGTACGGATTGAATCTCCGGCGGCTCACACCGAGGGGCGTGACACTCTGTACGGCAACCCTTACGCCCTGTTCGAGCCAACACCAGCGGAGTTGGCGGCAGGCTTCGATGTTTCCCTCGACTTTGTCGCGACTCGTCTGGAGCATAAGGTGTCTTTCGAAACCACTTCGGCCCATCTCGCGACCACAGACGCGTCTCCGGCTGAGCTCCAGCGCTACCTCGAACCCGACAAGCTCGTTCCCCTAAACGGTGTTATTGCCGATCTCGCCAAAGAGCATACCGCCGGCGACACCACGACGCTCGCTAAGGCTCGCGATATCTACAACTACGTCCTGGCCACCATGCGCTATGACAAATCTGGCGAAGGTTGGGGCCGCGGCGATGCGGTCTGGGCTTGCAGCTCCAAACGCGGAAACTGCACCGACTTCCACTCTCTCCTGATCGGAATGATGCGCGCTTCGGGCATTCCGGCACGCTTCGAGATTGGCTTTCCCCTCCCCGAAGGTAAGTCCGAGGGCGCAATCCCGGGTTACCACTGCTGGGCTGAGTTTTATCTGGATGGGACAGGCTGGGTCCCAGTCGACGCCTCCGAAGCCTGGAAGAATCCGGGAAAGCGCGACTATTTCTTTGGCGCTCACGACGTCAACCGGGTATTTTTCACATACGGGCGCGATCTGCGTCTTTCCCCCGAGCAAAAAGGGGATCCGCTCAACTATTTCATCTATCCCTATGCGGAGTTGAACGGCAAGCCGTTCAGTGGCCTTCAGACCCACTTTTCGTTTCGTGACCTCTCTTCGGCGCCGGCCACGGCCCGGTGAGGTCGCGAGTACCATTGCCTGATACGCTCCCTCCTGCTGCTCTTCGGTAAGCCGGTGTTTGTTCTGGTCGTATGCTTGAAGGACAGACCCTTGTCTTGCCCTGCCCCGTGGAAGCGGGAGCGCTGCTCCGCCCACTGGTTGCCGGCAAGGGTATTCGGGAGGCCCTAATGTCGCCCAATATCGCCTTGCGTGCGCTCGCCCTGTTTCTTGCGGCTGTCTCCCTCTCAGCGATCCGTCTAGTTGCGCAGGACGCGCCTTCGGTAGCCGAGGCCGCCCGCCGGACTCGTCAGCAAAAGCAAGAGGCCGGCAAGCCCGCAAAGGTCATCGATAACGACTCTCTGCCTCCTTCTCCTGCAGCCGAACCCGGCACTTCCGCTACGGCGGAAACCAACTCTGTCGCCTCCACCCCCGCAGCGTCCGCGGGAGACACCGTCGCCGCCGCAAAGTCCGGGTCGAGCGACGCTGAGGAAGCAGAAAAGAAGGCCCAGACAGAAGCCTTGAAACAGCAGATCGCTGAGAAAAAGGAGAAAGTTGATTTTGCGCAGCGCGAGTTTACCCTGGCTCAGGATTCGTACTACTCTAATCCCGACCACGAGCGTGACACGGCGGGAAAGCAAAAACTGGATGCCATGCGGTCGGACTTGGAACAGGCGCAATCGGCGCTCGCTGATCTGCAGGCCCAGCTCGCCCATGTCGGGTCCAGTTCTGCTTCCGATTCCAAATCCGTGCAATCGCCAAAGCCCTGACCCTGGCGAATTCCCGTGACAGCGCTGAAATTTTCCACAAGACCATAAGATTTCCTCGCACTTCCCGTCTCTTTCCCGTTGACTCCCATTCACACATGGCGCAACAATTCTTGCGTTCGTCCGGTTCGCTCAAAGATTTTTGGCTGCCTTTCAAGGCTCCCACTCGCTCAGGGAACACGCAGCCGCTGGGGGAGAGCGATATGTCCTTAATGCCGGGCTCGACGGTTCAGTGTATTAATCCGAGATGCGAAGAGCGGGGCCGCTGGCTTCGCGCCGATGTTGTCCAATCCGAACTCTGTCCGACGTGCGGCGAATCCCTGCGCCACGTTCCTCCGCCGCTGGCCCCTCGCCCTCATTTTCGTCCCCGGCCCATCGCGCCTCGCCCGTCCTTCCGTCCCCGGTAGCTCCGCCCTGCCCAGCCACACCACGCTCCGTCGTGGTGTCCGTGTCTGCCTCATTGTGCTTTCCTTGGCGCGCTGGCGTCTTTCTTCTTTTCCCTGATTGCTGTTTTCAGTTCGGCAACGCGCTTCTTGTACGCCTTGTCCAGGCACTCGACCCAACCCTTGTAGATCACGCAGCTCTGATTCCTTTCTTTCAGCCACGCCCGCTGGTCTTCTACCGCTTTTTTTCGCTCTTCCGCGTTCAGGAGCGAAAGATAGGCCTTGTAGTCTTCCGCCAGCTCCACGTCGAGATCCGCAAGTGACTCGACATAACAGATCGCCAGAGCGGTTCCGTCCTCGTCTTTTTCCGCTCTCGCGCAGTCGTAACTGGTTTTGAATTGCGGAGCCGCTTCCACGGAAACAATCTCAAACATCCGTTTCTCGGTGTTCCATTTGTACTTCACGATCAGCGGATCGTCGCGGTCGGAGGTATCGTGGAAGACTTCGACGAGCACTCCATCACCGATCCTGAATTCCGAATTCGAATTGCCAAACAGCACCGTATGCGGCAACTTTAACTCCTCTATGTTCAGTTCCCTGATCTCTCCATCCTCATCGCGGGTGAAAACTGCGTGTACATCGGGCCCGGCAGTTCCCGTCATGCAGGTCGATGCCACCACCACGGCCTGTTCATACCCGGCTTTGAGAAAGTCTGAGCGGTCTACGCTCGAAAAGTAGATCTGGTCGACTTGGCAGTCCGACTGTTTTGCTAGATAGGTTCTGAGGTCATCCTCGTCTATCGGATCGGACTGCCTGTGCGCAGCCTGCTGGGACAGTACGAGAAGGGAGAACACGAAGCGGAGCAGAAAATTCATGGCAGCATCTTGGCCATACCCGGATGTTGGGTCCTTGTTTTGGTGCTCGTGGTCCCCGGTCTTGTCACGGGATCAGTATTAACGAAAAAAGGGCGGGAAGCTCCCGCCTCCAGCCCTTCTTGAATTGGATTTTCCCCAGCCCTTCAGGTTTCGACGAGTCCTTTTTCGAGCAGCTCGTCGTCGCTCAGCCACAGGTCCGGAATGTTCGCCGAGCCTAGGCGCAGGATGTCCTCCAGCGCTCCGCGCACTTCGCGCAGCCGGAAGTCCACGCCGATCTTTTCGAGCAAATCGATCAGCGCCTGAGCGCCTTCAGCCAACATGGCTTTCGGGCGCACTCCGGTTTTGTCCAGGCGATGGTAGGTGACGATGTAGAAGGCGTTCAGCGCGGCCCCGTGCCGCACGATGTGCAGGAACCCTCGTGCCTTGGGTTGATTCGACGCCTGTTTTGCGGTTAGTGCGGAACCACTTGAGAGTGCGCTCATCGCGTTCTCTCCTTTGCCTTCCGCATCAACTGCATCCGCTTGTGCTCCCGCAATTCTCGCATTTGTAACAGGCGCCGTTCGGCACCATCAGCATCCCGCATTCGGAGCAGGTGGGCGCTCCTTCATGCGCGTCGCGCGGCGCTGTGCTTACGGGCTCGATCGGGCGAGGCGAGGCGGCAACCATGGGGACCGCAGCGTTTGCCAGTGTGCCGGCGATCACCGTTCCTTCCGCTGGCGGCATGCCGTTCAGCTTCAGGTAGTCGGCGGAGATGAACCGCCCGCCCAGCCAGCGTGCGATGTAATCGAGCACGGAAGTGGCGAACCGGATGTTCGGATTTGCCGTGATACCGCTGGGCTCAAAGCGGGTGTTCACGAGCTTGTCCACCAGCACTTTCAACGGCACGCCGTATTGCAAACCAATCGAGAGCGTCAGCGCCAGGCCGTCCATCACGCCGGAGAGGGTCGAACCTTCCTTGGACATTTTGATGAAGATTTCGCCCGCTCGTCCGTCGGGATACATGCCCACGGTAATGTAGCCTTCGTGGCCACCCACGCTGAACTTGTGCGTGACGGAGTCACGCTCGACGGGCAGCTTTTCCCGCTGCGTGCGCGCGAAGAGTTCCCGTTGCACTGGCTCCATCACGGCTTCCGCCTTTTTCTCTTCCTTCTTATTCCCCGCTGCATTTAGCGGCTGTGAACGCTTCGAATTGTCACGGTAGATGGCCACGGCTTTCAAGCCCAGCTTCCATGCCTCAATGTACGCGTTCATGATGTCTTCGATGGTCGATTCTTCCGGCATGTTGATTGTCTTGCTGATGGCGCCCGAAAGGAACGGCTGCGCGGCGGCCATCATCTTTACGTGGCCACGCCAGGCAATCGAGCGGCCGCCGGAGGTTGCCAGCGAGCAATCGAACACAGGAACATGCTCCTCCTTCAGGAACGGTGCGCCGTCGATGCGGCCATTCTTGTCGATGTAGCTGACGATTTCGCTGGTCTGTTCCGGCGTGTATCCGAGCTTCATCAGTGCCTGGGGTACAGTGTTGTTGACAATTTTGATGACGCCGCCGCCCACTAGCTTCTTCATCTTTACCAGCGCCAGGTCCGGTTCGATGCCGGTCGTGTCGCAGTCCATCATGAACCCGATGGTCCCGGTCGGCGCCAGTACGGTCATCTGCGAGTTCTTGAAGCCGTACTTTTCGCCAAGTCCGAGAGCGGTATCCCACGCGGCCTGCGCGCCCATGTACAACTCTCCGTCCACATTCTCGGGCTTGATGCCGCGCAGGGAGTTCCGGTGCATGCGGACGACGTCCAGCATGGGTTCGCGGTTCACCTTAAAAGCCGGGAACGGCCCCATGCGTTCCGCGATCCGTGCCGACTGGGCATATGCCTCGCCGCACATCAGTGCCGTAACGGCTCCCGCCACGTCGCGCCCCTCATCTGAATCGTAGGGCAGCGCCATGGACATCAGTAGGGCACCCAGATTGGCATAGCCCAACCCGAGTGGGCGGAAGTTGTGGGAATTCTCCTCGATCTTCGGCGTCGGATAGCTTGCGTTGGACACCAGGATCTCCTGCGCCGTGATGGTCACGTCCACCGCGTGCTTGAAGGACTCCACGGCAAACTGGCCGTTCGAACCGAGATACTTCATCAAATTCAGCGAAGCCAGGTTGCACGCCGTGTCGTCCAGGAACATGTACTCGCTGCACGGATTGCTGGCGTTGATTCTCGCCGTGTTCTTGCACGTATGCCAGCGGTTTACGGTGGTGTCGTACTGCATTCCCGGATCACCGCACTGCCAGGTGGATTCCGCAATCTTGTGCAGCAGGTCGCGCGCGCTCAGCTTTTCGGCGGGCTGGCCGTCGGTGACGTTCTTCGTCCACCAATCCTTGTTCGCTTCGACGGCGCGCATATAATCGTCGGTAACACGGACGGAATGGTTGGCGTTCTGGAAGAAAATCGAGCTGTACGCTTCGCCGTCGATCGAGGAGTCGTAGCCCTGTTCGATCAGCACGTGCGCCTTCCGCTCTTCCTTCATCTTGCACTCGATGAACTCCACGATGTCCGGATGGTCGATGTTCAGAATCACCATCTTCGCGGCACGCCGCGTTTTGCCCCCGCTCTTGATCACTCCCGCAAAGGCGTCGAATCCCTTCATGAAGCTCACCGGGCCGGAGGCAATTCCTCCGCCGGACAGAGTCTCTTTGCTCCCGCGCAATGTGGAGAAGTTTGTTCCCGTCCCGGAGCCCCACTTGAACAGCATTCCCTCCGTCCGCGTCAGCCCCATGATCGATTCCATGCTGTCCTGCACGGAATTGATGAAGCAGGCCGAGCATTGCGGCTTGAGCTGGACGCCGACGTTGAACCACACCGGCGAATTGAAGCTCATCTTCTGTTCCACCAGCAGGTGCGTCAGCTCGTCCTTGAAGATCTCGCCTGACGTGGCGTCCGCAAAATAACCGCCCTCCTCGCCCCAGCGCACGATGGTATTGACCACACGGCTGATCAGTTGCTGCACGGAGCCTTCGCGCTCTGCGGTCCCTGGCTTTCCGTGGAAGTATTTACTGGTCACGATATTCGTTGCCGTCTGCGACCAGCCCTTCGGCACCTCCACGCCTTCCTGCTTGAAAATCGTCACGCCCTTTTCATTGCCGATCTGGGCGGTGCGCTTCTCCCATTCGACCTTGTCGAATGGAGAGACTTTCCCATCCGTGAAATATCGCTCGAATACCAAGCCGCCGTGCGCTCGGGTGCCTGTCTCGACCGCTTTCCCATTGATTGCCGGCTTCACCGTGGCCATCCCATTCCTCCCCGCATCAGGTTCCCGTGGACCAAGCGGGGAACCCCCTAATTTTACTCCTCTGCATGGCAAAGGCGCAGGAATACAACTCTGCAAATCTTCGATTGGGGGTCTGAACCAGAGGCTTGATCGACCTAAAAAAACAAAAAAGCGAGTGCGCTGCCTCATGCCGGCGTTCTCGCACAGCTGAACATCTCTGTCCGCGCCTGCTTAAAAACAGCTGCGCGGAGCATCCACTTCGCGCTCGTTTTTTTCGGTGATCACGGGCTGGTTCCGTGGGCAACGTCGGTCCAAGCAAATCCCCGACTCGGACCGTCTGGCGCTTCCACGTCCCCCGAATCTGGATTTGCAGTATCAAGCCGTGTGCATTGCATGTCAAGAGAAAATCGCAAAATCTAGATTATTTTTTCTCTACGCGCCCATATCTTGTGGTGCCGTTGCCTAGAAACTCTCTCTTCCTTTTTTCTTTTTCGCGCCGCCTCTTCTTCCTAAACTCTTTCTTGCCAATTCTCTATGCGAATTTTTCCTTTCGCCTTCGTAATGCTCTCTTCGTTTTTCTCTCCCGCGATTGCCTCCCCGGCAAACTTCTTCAGACGCAACTTCCTATTCCGTCCTTCACGCAGAAAAATTCTCCCTTCCCGGAATTCTGAATGCGGAAAGATTTCCGACTCACTTTTTTCGCCCCGCGCAGCCACGCCTTTCGCATTTCATTGAACTCGAGAGACTCGGCGTCACGACGATCGTGGGCCTGCAGAGCGAATTCGCTCGTACGCACGAGCGAGAACGCGCTCAGGCGAATTCTCCTGGGATTGATTTTGTTTCCATTCCGGTCGGCGGCTTTTCCATTCCGGGTTCGGCCCAACTTGCCGAATTTTCGCGCTGCTCCGCGAGGCTCCTCCGCAAAGGGTTTTTGTTCACCGTGCATTCGGCCAGGATCGCACTGGTTTTTTTGCGAGCATGGAGGCCGCCATGGGAAATTGTCTTCTCACGCGGGCGGCATCCGTCTCACCTAGTACTTTCGTACCTGTGCAAACGTGACTCCCGCTTCATTCCTTCCGGGTGGCCCCTTCTCTATCCTTATCTGCAAGCGCCGCTCCCGAGCGACTGGCGCACTGAGGAGATTGCTACCCTTGCAAGTCGGCCGCTACCAAATCAACGAGACCCTGGGAGTTGGCGCCTACAGCCGCGTGGTTCGCGCCCATGATCCGCTGATCGACCGTTCTGTCGCCATCAAGCTCTTCTCCCCGCAACTCGCCCGTGCGGAAAATCGCCATCATTTCCTCCGCGAAGCGCGCGTGGTCGGGAAGCTCTCTCATCCTGCCATCATCATTGTTCACGACATGGGCATCGAGGAGTCGTCGCAGACTCCCTACCTGGTCATGGAATTGGTGGAAGGCCAGGCCCTCGAGAAGATCATTGCGAAGGGGAGCATCCCGTTCCCCACGGCTTGCGAATGGGTGGCGCATGTGGCCAACGCACTGGCGGTCGCGCATCGACGGGCGGTGATCCACGGCGACATCAAGCCTGCCAACATCATTATTACCAACGAAAACCGAGTGAAACTGACGGACTTCGGCATGGCTCGCCTCGCCAGCCACCAAACGGACTCGAATGTACGCGGCACTCCCGCCTATTGGTGTCCGGAACAGATCCTGGGGCGGGCGCAGGACGAGCGCTCCGACCTTTTCTCGCTCGGAGTGGTTCTCTACGAAATGCTGACCGGTGTGAACCCGTTTGCAGGTGACAATATTCCCGCAGTTTGCAGCCAGATTCTGTCCTCCAAGCCTCTGCCGCCTTCTCATTCCAATCCGTCTATCCCTGCGACGCTCGATGAAATCGTCGCTTCCCTGCTGACCAAGGAGCCGCAGCACCGCATCGGCTCCGCCGAAGCCCTGGCCGAGCAACTGTTCCCGATCGCTCGGCGCACTCCCGCTGCCCCTGTGCAGACGATTCCTGCTCCGCTACCCGAAGCCACGCTGCGCTCCCGGGCGGCCCGTCTGCTCCGTTCCGCCTAATCTTCTGTTTTCTCAATCCGGCCACCAAACTTTTCGCGGGTTCCTTTCGTCTATTGCGGCAGGAGGGAATGATCATGACTTCTCGCCGCGCTTTAACCCTTGTGGCCATCGCTGTTTGGGTGGCAGTGGCCTTGACCGCCTCACCGCGCGCCCTTTCTCTCCACCATCCCGCGCAACACGTGCGTTCTGCTGATATTCCCCCGGTGAATTGCGCGGATTTTCATGTTCGCTTCGATGATCGTGAGACCATTGTGCAATCCGAGGAGCGCACCATAAGTAAGTCAGAGGCTCCGACTTTACGCGTTCATGCGGAAACCAATGGAAGTCTCTATGTGCAGGGTGGGGATCAGGATGTCTACTCTGTCACCTTGTGCAAAGCCGTTGAAGCCGGTTCCGACGCAGAGGCCATCCTTGCCGGAACGCACTTGTCACTTGAGCACGGCGACCTTCGCATCACTTCGCCTGGCTCGAGCGGCCGCTGGTCCGCACACCTGGTGATCCGCGCGCCCAAGGCGGCCGCTCTCGAGCTTCAGGTCCACAACGGACCCATGACCCTGGATCATGTCGACGGAAGGGTTACTGCCCGTGCGGAGAATGGGCCGATCACGGTGACCAACTGCACCGGCGAACTCAGTCTTTCGTCTCGCAATGGTCCGGTAACTCTCGAAGACAACAGCGGGAAGCAGAGCGTAGATTCCGAGAATGGTCCCTTAACTGTTTCCCTCTCCGGCGACTCCTGGAACGGCTCCGGCATTGACGCGCGGACGACCAACGGCCCGGTGACCCTGAAGGTTCCTTCGGGCTACAGGTCGGGTGTTCTGCTCGAATCCGAGGGCAACAGCCCGTTGCAATGCTGGGCCAGCGTCTGCGCGGAAGGCCGCAAGACCTCGGAGGGCGACCACAAGCAGGTCGCGTTCGGATCCGGTCCCACGGTCGTGCGCCTGTCTACCGTAAACGGCCCCGTTTCTGTCCGTTAGCATCGCGATTAACAGTAAGTTGCTTCTAACGCGGCCACTTACCCTCTTCTGGCTCCCCCGGTACTCTGAATAAACCTCTTGATGGCTTGCAACAATTTCGTCACAATTCCTTTTGCGCTAGGGCTTTGAGCCCGTGATCCGCTCCCCAAACGCCAGGACAGGTGTCCTCAGGATCGTCGCGCGATATCACCTATGTCACTCTTTTTCTGGATTGTCGTTTCAGCTGCTCTCGGTGCCTTAGCTCTCGGCCTTGTTCTGAAGGTCCGCCTGCGGAAACAGCAGGTGTGGGAAGAGCTTGCCGAGGCCAGTTATGCTCCGAACCCTGCCGTGAATGACACGGCGCGGGATAGAAACAGCAGCGATAGCACCGGGCGATCTGTGCAGGAAGTGGAAGAGATTGAGAAAAATCCGGATCTTGAAGGTGATCAAATGAAAATGCCGCCCCTCTCTTCGTCCGAACGCACTGTCCGCGACACGGACCAGCGCCGCAGTTCGCGCATCGAACGGCCTGTTTCTCTCGTCGTCCTCGGCACCAATCGCCGCGGAGAGATCTTTCAGGAGAGGACTTCGGCCGTATCCGTGAATCTGCACGGCTGCCGGTATTCTTCTCGCCATGAATACGCGCCCGAAGGTTGGGTAACGCTCCAGGTGACGGGGACCGATGGGGCGAACTCGCGGCCTGTCCGCGCGCGCGTTCGTTCTGTATTTTCGGCCCAGAATTCGCGCGAACTCTGCCAGGTAGGCGTTGAGCTCGAGATCCCGGGCAATGTTTGGGGAATCGCCACTCCGCCGGAGGACTGGCAACGAATTCTCGGAGCAAACAACTCCGCGACCCGGTCCACAGCCGTCGCTCCGGCCCCAGCCGAGACTTCGGCCGCAATTTCAACGCTGCTTGACCGTCACGCGAATGCAACGGAGCGCAAGGCGGAAGTCACCGTATTTCCCGGGCCACCTGCGCCTCCGGCTCCTCCCGTGGAAGAACCCGTGGAAAAAGAGAACCCTCCCACGCGAGCGGAACGTGTGGTCATCACCGCGGAGCAACTTCTCCACGCGCTTCAGGGCAAATTGCAACTTGCCGCGGAAAAAGCGGTCCAGGTAGCGTTGGTTTCTCAACTCGACGAGACGGTCAAGACGGCTCTTGGCAAAATCGAAGACGGCTGGAAAGCGAACGTCCGCAAGACCGAGGAGTTTTCTGCAGCCCGCCTTGCCGACGCCAAGAGCCTTTGGGAGACCGAACTTCACGCGTATCGCGACCGCGCCGAAGACATTGCACGCCGCATTGAAGCGCTCACCGCACTTTCCCAGCAGGCTCTAAACGACACCCAGCGTTTTGCCGAACGCTTTACCCGCGAAACCGCTCCACAACTGCACGCCCGCCTTGGCGATTCCTTCAACCGCGCCCATTCCGAGTTTGAGACTCGCGCCGCCGAAGTCACCGCCCGGCACCTGGTTCAGCTCAACGAAAACGCGCAACGCGCGGTAACCGAGGCGCGCTCCAAGCTTGACGAGAACGTTGCGCAAGCTGCTTCCCTGCTCGCCGCTTCGAAAACGCCCCTCATGGAGTCTGTCACGCATGAGCAACTCGAAAATCGCCTCGAGATCCTGCGTGCGGAAAATCTCGCGAACCTGGACAAGCGCCTCGGTGAGATTTACGCCGGTTTTGAGCGGCAAATCGAAATCGCGCGCAGCCGCACAAACGATATGGCTCGCGAGCTCGAAGGCCTTGCACTTGAGTCCCGCCAGGCCCGCTCCCAGCACGAACAAGGGCTGGCCGAAATTCGCTCGTTACTCGCAAACGCCTCCCCGGGTTTCTCTACAGAGGAGCTCCATTCTCACCTGCATTCTTCGCAGGAGAAGGTTCTCAGCCATCTCGAGTGGCGCCTTGGCGAAGTTTCCGGGCACTACGATCAACTCCTTGGCCAGCTTCACAATCGCGCGAACGAGATTTCCCAAAAGCTGGAGCAACTTGCTGGGGAGACTCACGAGCGCCTGGCCCAGGCCCTAACCCTAGCGGAGCGAGCCCCACGTGAGTTGACGTCGCAGGATCTTGCGGCCATCGACCAGTCCGTGGCTCACGCCGCCGCCGAATTTGAGAATACGGCGGCGCGCGTTTCCGATCGTCAGCTGCTCCGCCTGATGGAACAGAAGCAAGCAGTGACTCAGGAGGCCACGCTCGAGCTCGACGCCCGCGCCACGGAAGCCCGTGCCCTGGTACAGAAGGCATCGAACACCACGCTCGATGAATTCCGACGCCGCGTGGAATCGCAGATTGATCAGGTCCTCGCGGAAGCCAAGGAACGCGCTGTATCCTCGTTTGCCTCGCTGGATGCGGAAAGCCGAGCCGGGGTCGAAGCGCGCCGCCGTACTTTGGAGGCCGACGTGGCCCGCGCCGCGGAGCAATCCACTGCGGAGTTTCGCTCCGGCATCAAGGCTTTCCTCTATTCCTGCCTTGTGGCCGCGGTAAGCGCGGTCGATCAGCACGCGCAGACCACGCTGGCTGGACTCTCGACAGATCCGACGAACGTGCAGCGCGCTCTCGAAGCTTCCTCTGCTCCCGCGGCCGCGCCGACAGACTCCATGCAATTTCCGCCCAAAGCTGCCTCCACCTCTTAGGCAGCTTCCCGCGTGGCTTTTTCGCTGCCTCCCGCATGCTCTGATTTTTTCTTCCTTACGACTTCGCAGCGCCCCAGTGCCTTCGCGCTTGGGGTCTTCCCGGCAATCCGGCCCGCCATCGTGATCGTCGGCGCCGCTACGGGATCTCCGCAAGCCGTCTTCAGGAGACACGTCTCCTCGGCCTCTTTGTCCTCACTCCTGTGGTCCCTGGAATCTCTCTTCAATCGATCGGCAGGACGCCGACAAGTCCGCGAAAATCCATCAAGCGACCTCTTGCTCTCTCCTTACTCGTACCTCAGGGCCTCCACGGGATCGAGCTTGGCCGCCTTCACCGCTGGCCACACGCCAAAAATCAGCCCGATGCTTACGCTGATCGTGATGCCAGCCAGAGCCGCCCACAACGGCACCACTCCGGGCCAGTTCAATGCGAGGCGAATCAGCAGAACGAGCAAAAACACGAGGATCAGCGCAAGCAGACCACCGGCACCGGTCAGCGTCATGGCTTCCAGAAGGAACTGCCAGGTGATGTCCTTGCTCTTTGCGCCGATCGCTTTGCGCACACCAATTTCCCGCGTTCGCTCCGTCACGCTCACGAGCATGATGTTCATCACCCCCACGCCGCCGATCAACAGGCCCATGGAGCTCAAGGCGACCATGACGATATACGTCATCAGCATGATCTTGTGAAACTCCGCCACTTCCTGCTCGGCGGTGGCGATCGAAAAATTGTCCTTGCCGCCAAAAGGAACGCCCCTACGCCGTTCGAGCACTTCACGAATCTGGTCCACTGCATCGTTCAGTTTGCCGGGGTAGGCCTGAGCGCGCATATTGATTTCGTCGGCGGTCGGATAAACCTTCTTGAAGGTATTGAACGGAATGAGCACGCGCCGGTCTTCGTCCCCCATTCCGAATCCGCCCTTGGGCTTTTCGACCACGCCAATCACCAGGAAGTTTGACCCGTCGATCATCACGTCCTTGCCGACCGCATGGCCCTCCGGGAACAAGACAGGCGCCACGTTCTCGCCCAGCATCACCACTTTCTCTTTGTGAAGGTCGTCACCTTCGCTGATGAAGCGCCCTTCGAGGGTCGCTGCGTTGGCGTACACCGTTCCGAAGTTCGACTGGACCCCGCGAAAATCGATCGCGGAAACCGACCCCGCCTTGGTCCGGATGGTATGGACGTGATCCCATTCGGTCTGCAGGAATGTGGTCACACTTTTGACCGCTGGACAAGACGCTTGAATCGCTTTGGCATCATCCAATGTGAGCGGTTTTCGCTGGATCTCTTCGAGAGGCGGTGGTCCCCCGTGACGCCCCTGATCCCACTTGGTAACGAACGCAGTATCCGCACCGAACTGGTTAACGTTCTCCTGAATCTTCTGGTCAAAGCCGGTGAGCAACGCGGCTACGATCATGATGACGCTGACACCGAGAACCACGCCGAAGACGGTCAGGGCGCTGCGTAACTTGTGATTCCGCAGCGTGTCCATTGCCTGTCTAAGATTTTCGCCGTATGCCTGTGCCACGTCTGCTCCTTACCCATCCGCCCGCAACGCTTCAATCGGATCCAGCTTCGCCGCGCGCATCGCCGGGAAAATCCCAAAGAACAAGCCAACGGCGGCAGCGAGGCAGAGTGACAGGATTACCGCAGTCAGGGGGGTCTCCATCGGGAAGCTGAACATGCTCTTTACCAGAAGCACGATCATGTAAGCGCCGAAAATTCCCATAAGCCCGCCGATGGACGCTAATACCGAGGACTCCAGCAAGAACTGCAGAAGGATGTGTCTCTTTCTCGCTCCCACGGCGCGCCGCAATCCAATCTCGCGTGTCCGTTCGGTGACGCTTGCCAACATGATGTTCATGATCACGATTCCGCCAACGACCAGGAAGATGCTCACAAGGGCCATGGCCACGAACGCGAGATTGCCCGTGAGGTCGTGCCAAAGTGCCATGATCGAATCCGAACCCAAAATGGCGAAATTGTCCGGAGCGTCATACGGCAAATGCCTCCACGCACGCATGTACATTCGCGCTTCGTCTTCGCTCGCCTGCATCAGTTCCGCGCTGGGTGCCTGGACAAAAATCGTGATCCAGTCGTTGTTGGTGTGCCATCCCTTCCGGAAGGTCTGCATGGGCATGATGATGTAATTGTCTTGAGACTGCCCAAAGGCACTGCCGAGCGGTTCCGCTACGCCAATCACCTGGTAGGTGTGCGTCTGCACGCGGATCGTTTTCCCGATTGGGTCCTCGTTTGGAAAGAACTTGTTCACGAGGTCTGGACCGATAAACACCACATCCTCGTGGTGTTCGTCATCTGCTTCGGTGATGAAACGCCCTTCGGCGACGTACAGGTTCCGGACATCCGCAAAATTCGGCGTCGCACCCATCATGAGCGTATTCTCCATGATGGCGTCGCCGCTCTTGGTCTGAACGTTATGGTCCTCTTCGGCCGCCACGGCGGTGGCCAGCTTCATGCTCTCCTTCAGGCGCTGGTAGTCGTCCATCTCGATGTACGGCCGTTTTTGGGCTTTAATGAACGCATCCTGACTCGTAATGATCCCGAACCGATCGACCAGAAATACGTTCGCGCCAAGGTTCGCCACACGGTCGGCCACGTACAGGTTCAAGCCCGCGATCATGCTCATGACAACAACCAGCGTCAGCACCGCCAGGATGACGCCGAGAAGCGTCAGAAAGCTCCTCAGCTTGTGCGCTCGCATCGAGTCGAGAGAAAGTTTCAGGGTCTCTCCGAACGTCCTCCACGCGCGCCTGTACCGCTCCAGCCGGGTGAGCGACTCACTGGCCGGCTTGACGAATTGTGTTCCCGCTATTCCCTGCAGGGGCAGTACACCCATACAGTTCTCCACCACCTAGAAATACGCTCAAACACCCCGGTTTGTTTCCTATCGGACGCTTTTCGACGAACAAAAAGTTAGACGAACAAGAAGCCGCTCTTTCTTCCGCTTTGGCAGGTATTCCATCGTTTCAAGCGTATCGGGCCGACTGGGGGATGTCTGTGATGGGTACGGGTGGGCTTTGCCTGCGGGAACCGGGGCAGCTAACTCATTCTATTTGCAGCCCTAATCTATCGTAGGGGACTGTCACTCGGAGAGGTCGAATTTACAATTCCGTGGCCCAATCGAGGTACGGACTCACTCGTAACGGAGGGCCTCTACAGGGTCCAATTTCGCGGCCTTCATCGCCGGCCAGACACCGAAAATCAACCCCACGCTCACACTCACTGCCACACCTGCGACCGCTGCCCATACAGGAACCACCCCTGGCCATTTCAGGGCCAGTCGGATCAGCAGGACCAGGCCGTTCACCAGCACCAGGGCCAGCAAGCCACCGACTCCTGTCAGCGTCATGGCCTCGAGCAAAAACTGCCAGGTAATGTCGCTGCTTTTCGCGCCGATGGCCTTCCGCACGCCGATTTCCCGAGTCCGTTCTGTCACGCTGACGAGCATGATGTTCATCACGCCGATACCCCCCACCAGCAGTCCCACGGAGCTCAGAACCACCATCGCCAGCGCAACCTTGTCTACAATCTGATGGAAGCTGGCAACCTCCTCCGCTGCCGTGGAAACCGAGAAATCATCCTTCCCGTCAAACGGCACATTCCTCCGCCGCTCCATCAGTTCTTTCATTTCGTCCACCGCCTGTGCCAGCATCCCCGGATAAGCTTGCGCCCGAATGTTCACCTCGTCTGCGGCGGGATAGATCCTCATGAACGTCCTGTAGGGAATCAGAACCCTTCGGTCTTCCTCGTCCCCGCCAAATCCACCTTTCGGTTTTTGCAACACCCCGATCACTTGAAAAGCCGCTCCATCAATCATGGCGTCCTTTCCAATTACATGCCCATCCGGAAACAATACCGGCGCGACACTTTCTCCGATCACGACGACCTTTTCCCTGTGAAGATCGTCTCCATCGCTGATGAACCGTCCTTCTTTTATTGCCGCGTTT
>Ga0187782_10001052_pt1 | contig 19827 bp, 13 predicted proteins | sample 0715_SJ02_MP15_2_FD_132454 | JGI IMG/M metagenome (GOLD analysis project Ga0187782, IMG submission 132454) | Tropical peat soil microbial communities from peatlands in Department of Meta, Colombia - 0715_SJ02_MP15_20_MG | ecosystem: Environmental > Terrestrial > Soil > Wetlands > Peat | place... | reverse complement strand
TGGTGCGCAAGGGCGGGACGGTGAACTTCTTTGGGGGGTGCGCGGCGAACACGCAGGTACACCTGGACACCAATCGCCTACACTATAGCGACATCACGCTGCGCGCCACGTTTCATCACACTCCGGCGATTTGCCGCAAAGCGCTGGCGTTGATTGCGAGCGGGCGCTTTCAAGCCGGAGCGTTCATTACCGGTCACGCCCGCCTGTACGAATTGAACCGCGTGTTTGAGAAGTTGATGAACCGGTCGACGGAAATCAAGACCGCCATTATGCCTTGAGGCGAACCCATGAACGCGGCGACGGTGCAAGGAGAGAATGACCGATTGAGCAATGGAGCGCCGGGCAACGAAGAACCGATTGCCCGCGGATGGGCTGCGTTGCCGGAAAACTACCGCATTCCCGAGGCTGCGCCGACACTTGAAGAAGCGCGCGATTACTGCCGGCGACTGGCCGAGACACACTACGAAAACTTTCACGTGGCCACGTGGTTTTTGCCGAAGGCGCTGAAGCCGCATTTCCATGCGATCTATGCATACTGCCGAATCTCCGACGATTTGGGAGACGAAGTTCCGGACGCATGGCAGGCGCTGGCGCTGCTGGACATGTGGGGGCGCGAGCTGGACGCATGCTATGAAGGGCGGGCAAGGCACCCGGTTTTTGTGGCATTGAGGGAGACGATCCGCGCCTGCGCCATTCCCAAGGAGCCGTTTGCGGATTTGCTCATCGCATTTCGCCAGGATCAAAAGATTACGCGATACGCGACGATGGAAGATGTGCTGGGTTATTGCCGCTATTCGGCCGATCCCGTGGGACGTTTGGTGCTTTATGCCTGCGGCGAGGCGAGCGAGGAGAACATCCGGCTTTCGGACGCGACTTGCTCGGCGCTGCAACTGGCAAACTTTTGGCAGGATGTGCGCGTGGACTACGCGAAGGGCCGCGTTTATCTGCCGCAGGACGAGATGCGGCGATTCGGCGTGAGCGACGAGACGATTGCGAAGGGCGCAGCCACGCCGGAGTTTCGCGCGTTGATGCGGCACGAAGTGGATTTTGCGCGAGGGCTTTTCGCGCAAGGACTGCCGCTTATCGGAAAGGTGAATCGCGATCTGGCGATTGATCTCGATCTGTTCAGCCGCGGAGGGATGGAGATACTGAGAGCCATCGAGCGGCGCGATTACGACGTGTTGAGCGCGAGGCCGGCGATTGGGAAGCGAACGAAGCTGGGGCTAATGCTGCGGGCGCTGGGCGGCAAAGCGCTGCCGTTTTTGCGCCTGGGCCCACAAACGACAGGTAAGGCCGCTTGACGCAAAACGATTCATCTGCCGGACGCGATCTGGGCCAAGCGTATAAAGTGTGCCGCGAAATTGCCAGGCGCGAGGCCAAGAACTTTTATTATGCATTTGCGGCGTTGCCGATTGGGCGGCGGAATGCGATTTGCGCGATCTATGCCTTCATGCGGCAGGCAGACGATTTGGCCGACGACGAGAGCCTGACGCGCGAGGAACGCCGGGAAAGGCTGGAGGCCTGGTTGGCGGGATGGCGTGAGGCTGCGAGGGGCGGATCAACCAGCGATCCTGTTTTTCTGGCGGTGCGCGATGCGACGGAAGGCTTCGGAATTCCATTGGAGCTGCTGGACGAGGTGGTGGCCGGAGTAACGATGGATCTGAATCACGCGCCAAGTGGAGCGCCGGATACCTATGCGACATTCGAAGAACTTTACCGCTACTGCTATCTGGTTGCGTCGGTGGTGGGGCTGGTGTCGATTCGCATTTTCGGCTATGGCGATGCGCGCGCGGAGAAGCTGGCCGAGGAAACGGGGATTGCATTTCAGCTAACGAACATTCTGCGCGATGTGGCGGAGGATGCCGCGCGGAACCGCGTATATTTGCCGCTCAAAGAACTGGCTGCTCACGATGTCCCGGTTGAGTCGCTGCTCAAGCGCGCGCCAGGAACGCCGCCGACGAAGGAGGAACGCGCCGTGCTTGCGTCGATGGCGCAGCGCGCAGAGGATTACTACCGCTCGGCGCGGGAATTGTTGCCGTTGATCGATCGGGAAAGCCGTCCGGCGCTATGGGTGCTGGTTTCGATTTACCATTCATTGCTTAAGCGCATTGCGGAGGCAGACTTCGATGTGTTCACGCGGCGCGCCAGCGTGCCGGGGGTGAAAAAGCTTGTCATCTTGGGCGGAGGAATTTGGCGCATGGCCTGGGCGCGTATCTTCGGCTAGAAAGGCGGCGCAGGGCCACGTTTTTCGCAGATGGGATAAGCTGATGCGAGGAGAAGTCTCGATGCAAATTCGCGCAGTGGGCCGTGCGGCGCCGGTCTTGGTTCTGTTGGTTCTGGCGCTGGGGGTTGCGAAGGGATTATTGGGGCAGGGAACCGGCTTTAACCCCGCACTGCCGCTGACACATGTGGACAACGGTGCGAACTCAGCGTGGGCGCAGGACCAGCATTATTTGGTGCTAGTTTCGCTGGATGGATTTCGCTGGGACTATGCCAAGCGCGACGATGCCAAGCATTTGTTGGCGCTGGGCAAGCGGGGAATCTGGGCGCCCGAGGGCATGATTCCGAGCTATCCGTCGCTGACGTTTCCGAACCATTACTCGATTGTGACTGGACTTTATCCGGAACATCACGGGATTGTGGCCAACAGCTTTTTCGACCCTGAGCGCGGAACACGGTATTCCTACACGGATTCCGAGAGTGTAACGGATGGCTCGTGGTATGGCGGCGCACCGCTGTGGAGCTTGGCCGAAAGCCAGCACATGCACGCGGCATGTTTGCTTTGGGCCGGGTGCGAGGCCAAGATCGCCGGGTTCCGGCCGAGTTACTACGCGCACTACGACTCGAAGATCGAGCCTACAGAGGAAGGACAGCAGGCGCGGATCGACGATGCGAAAGCTCTGCTGGGTTTGCCGGCGGCGGACCGTCCGCATGTTGTTTTTATATATTTTTCCGAACCGGATCACGAAGGCCACGAGTTCGGTCCGGATGCGCCGGAGACGCGTGCCGCGGAACTCAAGATGGATGCGATTGTCGGCAGGCTGGAAACTGCGCTGAAGGCGACGAACTTACCCGTGGACCTGGTGGTGCTGAGCGATCATGGGATGGCGAAGTCGGAGGGAGATTGGATCGATCTCGACAAGTTTGCCGATTTGGCGCGGTTCGAAACGGCAGGCCAACTCCTGTATGGCAAGACGGAGGAGGATCGGGTTCGCGTTTACAACCAGCTCAAAAAGGCGTCGTCACAGTTCGTGGTGTTCCGGCGCAAGGACGTGCCGGCGGGACTGAACTACAATTCGAATCCGCGGGAGGGCGATCCGGTTGTAGTGGCTACCGGTCCTTATGCCATTCGCGCGCACGGCCCGGAGGGGGGAGAGAGTGCAAAGCCACCAACGGCGGGAATGCACGGATTCGATCCGCGCAAGGTGCCGGAGATGAAGGCGAGCTTCTTTGCGGCGGGGCCGGATCTGGTGAAGGGGAAGACGGTGGCGCCATTCGAGAACGTGAATTTGTATCCGTGGTTCGCACATCTACTGGGCTTGACTGCGCCGAAATCCGACGGGAGCTTGAATATTTTGTCGGGAACGCTGCGCGATGGGGGCGTGGCCCGGGAACAATAGCATTCTCTCGAAGCCAGCGGGGTGCTGGTCACGCGATTAGCAGCGTTCGCACGACATCGGCAGCGGTATAAGTGCTGCTTGGGGGAGTAAGAAAGCGGGCGATGGTGTTGATGTCGTCGCCTGCGGTGACGAGCGGCGGCTCAACCGTTCCGTCACTGCGGATCTGGGCGTGGCCCACGTTGGCCAGCAGGGCATTGCAGAGGCACTTGCGCCCGACTGCTCCCTCCGCCTTGCCGCCCTTGGCAATATAAACGGCAGGGGGTTCGGCAGCGCAGCGATATCCGATCCGGCCATCAAGCATCGTGTAGGGCTCTCTGAGATAGCCAAGATCGCAGACTGCATTGCGACTCCGATAAACCGCGGCTTCGGCAGAACTGCCTTCCAATTGGACAACTTTGAAGGGAAATCCGGTGGGCGAGACTCGAGGGTCAGTAACCGTCACGGCGGTTCCGGAAGCCGCCTGGGCAATGAGCTTCTCTTTCAAATCATCACGCAAACCAGACTCTTCGCAAAAGGCAAACGCAGTGCCGACCTGAATCCCTGCGGCGCCCTGATCGAGGGCCTGGCGCAGTTTGCCTGGTCCGCCATAACCGCCGGCCAGCCAGAATGGAGCACCGAGGGCGCGCAGATCGGCTACATTCACGCGGTCGCGCTCGCCATAGACCGGCTCGCCGACGGCGTTGAGCTGAAGCTTGCCGCGCGGAGGCGCATTATGGCCTCCCGCTGTCGGGCCTTCGACGACGAGGCCGTCGACGCGGCCATTGGCGCGGCGGAGCATAGTGGCGGCCAGAGTATTGGAAGAGACGATAGCCAGAAAATCCGGCCGCGTGAGATTCGGCAAAGGGCCTTCGGCGAACTCGGCCGGATCGAGGGCGATCATCGTCTCCTCACCTTGGGCCGCACCGGTGACGGCGAGCTTGTACTCGGCGGGCTGCTGGGCGACGTAGGCGTCGAGTACGCCTGGGATATGCAAGGGAATGCCCGCGCCCATGAGCACGTATCCCACGCCCGCCAGCATTGCGCCGTAGATGGACGCAAGGTGGGGCAGTTGCACCTTTTCCAAATAATTAATGCCCACGGGGTTTTTGTGGCCTTCGCGCGCGAGAAAGACTTCGACGAAGTTCGAGACCATGCACAACTCGACCATGTTGCGCGGCTCTCCGTGACTGTGCATCGGGATGGTGCGATACGGACTGGAGGCCGGTTTGCCGCCGGGTACGAAGTGCTCCTGCCAGATGCGGCGGGCCATCTCGGGAAACGGAAAGGCCTGCAGCCCGCGGCGCATGTGACCACCCTTATCCCCATCGGCAAGGCGGCGGACAAAGAGTGCATCGAGCGCGGTGCCTGAGACGACGCCGAGTTGGCCAAGCCGAGACACAGCATTCGCGAGGCGCCAATTGGAGACACCAACACCCATGCCGCCCTGAACGATTCTTGGAAAATGGGGCATAGCCAAATTGTTTCACGAAAGCCGGTGCAGCGGTTGAGATTTTGAACAGAGGGATGCGGTCCGATTTCCAATGGGCGGGAGGCGATAGCGGGGTTGCAGAAATTGACCTGCAAGGTGCGCGCGGAAGCATTGGGTGCGTTTTCGGCGACCTGGCGACGATCGATCAAGTTGCGGGCTTGACCTCACGGCATGTCCGAGGTGCGAGATGCGAATGGAGATGGTTCGGCTGAAAAACCCGCGGCTGAAGCCAGGGGAGTTTTTGCGCCGGGATTCAGTGGCCTGAAGGCCACTGCTCCCTCCAAATGCGGCTACTTGTATTTGCGCAAGACGCCGAGGACGCGGCCCTGGATGGCGCATTGCGCGGCGGGGACGTAAATGGGATCCATTTCGAGGTTGGCGGGCTGCAGGCGCACCATGTTGCCTTCGGGATAGAAGCGCTTCAGCGTAGTTTCAGCGCCGTGGACCAGGGCGACGACGATTTCGCCATTACGAGCGGTCTTGGTGCGCTCGACGAGGACGTAGTCGCCGCTGATAATGTGCTCGTCGCGCATGGAATCGCCGCGCACCTCGAGAGCAAAGACATCGCGGTTGCCAACAACATCGGCGAGAGAGATGGTTTCCGGACTTTCCATGGCCTCAACCGGAAGGCCCGCGGCGATGCGGCCGGCGAGTGGCAGCTTGAGGCTGGAGCGCGTTCGTGAGCCGGGGGGAAGCAGGTCGATGGAGCGGCTGCGGTTGTGAACGCGGTCGAGGAGACCCTTCTTTTCGAGATTAGTGATGTGCTTGTGCACGGTGGCGAGACTCTTGAGGCTCATGCCGCGTGCGATTTCCTCAAAGGAGGGCGAGTAGCCATTGCGGGCCACGAACGATTCAAGAAAGTCAATAACGTCTTTTTGCCTGCGAGTGACAGCCATGGGGGCATTATAGCGAATAAAAAGCGAAGCGCAAGAGAAGATTCTTGAATTGGGTTACTTTTTTGGGACATGGCGGGACGGTCCAGGTGAGGGTGGCGAGGCTGCGCGGCTACTGCACAACGAGGGTCAATTGCACGGAGTTGGCAGGGGTTCCGGAGGTGTCGGCCGCGGTCACCGTCACCACATAAGTGCCTGCGGGCGTTCCGGGATTCGCAGGCGTGCTCGATCCACCACCATTGCATGCGACCAAGGACAACGATATTGCGGCCAGCAGTGCAATGCAGACGAACGACAACATTCGCCGACTGCAGCGGCGCATCCTCCCGGTCGCGAGACCGAGTGCGAGCAGCAGGGCAAGGGCTGTGAGCCTACGGCCGAAGGGCGAGGCGGGAAGATTGTTGCGGCTCGTCGTTGCTGCCGTGGTGGCGATCGACAGGGTAGACTGTGCGGCCCCGCCGGTTATGGCTACGCCGGCCGGTGAGAAATTGCAAGCCACTTCGCTCGGCAGCGCACCGCAGGACAGCTTCACCGATCCTGCATACGCGCCGCCCGGCGTTATGGTGAGCACGTATCCGGCAGACTGTCCGGCCGTTATGGTCTGCGATGTGGGGGTCGATGTGAGGGAGAGGCTCTGGGCCGGGATTGACACGGCGACCGCAGGCGACGTGCTTGCCGCATAGTTGCTATCGCCGCCGTAAGCGCAGGTGAGGTTATGCGTGGTGCTTCCGCCGGCCACGACCGGCACGGACTGCGCGGCCGCAGTGGCGACGGCTTCGAGCGCCGAGTTTAGCCAGATTTCCGCCGAGTTGACCCCAGCGCCGTTGCCGCGCAGCCCGAGAAGATCGCTCCGACCATCGCCGGTGAGGTCTGCAGAGCCGGTGAGACTGTCATTCAGCTCGAAATAACCCTGGGACGACGACGCCAGATCGAGGCCGCCCGCGCCGTCGCCCAAGTAGATGGCCAGGGCGTTGGGATGGCCAAGCGAGTCCACAGTTTCGAACGCAAGATCGGGCTTACCATCTCCGTTAAAGTCGCCGCCGACCATATCGCCGTTCTGAGACGCCACGACAGATCCCGGCGCCTGAAAGCTGCCGTCGCCGTTACCCTTGAGCAGATGGGCTCCTGCCACGTTGTACACCAGCAGATCGAGCACTCCATCGCCGCTGTAGTCGCCTGCAACCGGCTGCCCAGATGAATAGGCGAGACTGGTTTCGACCGGCGAGCCAAACGTGCCATTGCCGCCGTTAAGCAGCACGGCGACGCCGTTGCCGGTTGTGACTGCGACGTCGGTCTTGTTGTCGCCGTTGAACTCGCCGGTGACGAGGCCGGTGGTGTTGCTGCCGACCGTGTAGCTGACCGGCGCTTGCAGCGTGCCCGAGCTATTGCCGGCTATGGATTCAACGGTGCCGCTGTTGGCATCGCCCAACACCAGCCCCCATACGCCATTGCCGGAGAAATCGACGGCCACGATTCCGCTTAGCGTCGACGGCAAAGGGAACGTGGTGGGGGCCTGGGGCTGGAATGTTCCATTTCCCTGGTTGAGCAGGACCTGCAGCGTTGACGAGCCGCTGACTGAGTAGGCAATCGCCACATCCATCAAGCCGTCGCCGTTGAAGTCGCCGGCCACGATCGCCTGAGGTAGCGCGCCGTTTGCGCTAATGGCGGCGATATTGGCCGGAACCGCGAAAGTGCTGTTGCCGTTACCCAGGGCGATATAGACTGTGTTATTCGCGAGGATGGCGAGGTCGAGCTTGCCGTCGCTATTAAAGTCAGCCGCCGCCAAGGCCACCACCCCTGGCGGTATTGCAAAGACGCCTGGAGGCGTAAGTTCTTCCGGCACGAAAACCGGTGCCTGCGTGGCCGCACCCAACGATTCGACGGTAAGCGCGTGGTTCGCAGTGACGTCGAAAAACGTGACGCTGCCGGTGGGGCCGGCATTGGAAGTGGGAGCGGAACCGGTGACAAGGCAGCTCAGGTTGTACGGATCGGATCCGCTGACGGACAGTGACGATGTGGTCGCGATTTGCGCTTGGACTCCGAGAGCCAGCGCCGCCGGCAGCATCATCACAGCCATGGAGCGGTCGACACGGGTTGGGACAAAACGCGCTGCAGACCGAGGGGTGGAGTAGTGCCGAGGGGGTTGCATTTCTCAACACTCCTTCTTGTCCCAGAGTATAGTCGCGGCCGGGCTTGCCCTGTCCAAGAAGGTTCGCTGGGGCAGGGGCGCGCAGTTTGGTGAGGGCACTGGCGCCAGTTCCAGAACTGGTTGCATAGATAGTCCGAGGTAATGGAAAAACATCCCTCAGGGGCTAAAGCCCCAATATTTGTGCGGCTTTTGCGGCACCCTTCGGCAAGCTCAGGGCAAGCTAAAAGTCGTGTCCTTTCAAAGCGCTATTTATTCAACTGCCCTCCAAGGGTCGCAGCGCCGGCGAGCTTTCATCGAGAGCGGCTTCGCCAGCACTTAGCGATTGTCGAACATTTTCTTGAGAGGGGATTCAGCGGCTCGGGGTGCAGGCGGCGGTGGCCGGCGACGATGGCGAGCTGCAGCAAAGACATTGAATATGCCCGGTGCATCCTCGACCACGGTGGTTCCGCAGTAGTTGGGCGTGCTGAAGCCCTGGTAACGAATGCGATCGAGATTGACGCCGAGCGAACGGCCGTGCGACGCGCACAGTTTGTGCTTTAGCACCCACACCTGAAGGAAAGCGAAATCTTTGAGGGAGGCAGGCAAATTGGCTCGACCGAGTCCATCGGTGATCCCTTCGGCGCTCCAAAGCCCAAGGCGCAAATCGGCATTGTCATAACCTGCAACAAAGAGCAAATGGACGTGCGCCAAGGGCGCGCCGTATTTGCCGTCGAGTATGCGGATGGTAATGGGCTCCGGATGCGAGACGGGCAGGCTGTTTTCGGTTCTGCCCATGGAGGCAAGGAGAAGCACCATGAGCGCGCCGAGCGCTGACGAGAAACCTCGGACGGTCTTCATACACAGTAGATCGGCGCGCAGGAGAAATCAGAGATTTCTAAAGGACGGGCACGATTGCGGGCTATGGCGATCTTTGCCGAAACTACGCCGATTATCCGCAATGTCACCCTCGGCGGCGGTGAACTAGCTCACAGGTTCCACTGAATTTTTCGATGTTTCAATCGTCTGGACTTATACTTCTTACGTCTAGGCCAAAGAGGAGATCGTTATGAAAGTCCAATTCCGCGCATTGGCTTGTCGCCCTGGTCCTCGCGTTGTGCCGCCGTTGGTTCTTTCGCTTTTTGGGTTGCTCGCTGCGGGATGCGGCGGCAGCGGTGGAAGCGGGATGGGGACGGGGACGACATTCAGCGGAAGCACCACGGTGGTTGTTCTGGCGTCGAGCACTGCGAACGACCAGTTGTTTTGGTTCGACGTGACCCTGAACAGCCTGACCTTGACGAGCGAGTCGGGACAGACGGTTTCGCTGCTGCCGAGCCAGGTGAACGAAGAATTCATGCACCTGAATGGCCGAGTGGAGCCGCTGGCAACCGTGAGTGTGCCACAAGGCATTTACACCTCTGCAACGGCAGTGGTCGAACAAGCTTTTCCCGCTTGCGCCGGGCTACAATCTTCCGGAGGGCTTTTGATGGATGAAGGGCTCGGCGCCTTGCACGAGGTGACTGACGTGTCCATGGAGCCGGCACAGCCGATCACGGTGACGGGAAGCACGATGGGATTGGTTTTAGATCTCCAGGTGTCAAAGAGCGCGGCATTCAGCGGAGGGTGTTCCCAAAGCCTGACCGGCGCGGTGACGATAACGCCCACCTTCACTCTAACTCCGATATCGATTGCGGCTCAACCTACAAACAGCGCGAACGGCAAGGCGTTGGGTGTCGAAGGATTGATCGGATCGGTGGGCGCAAATGGGAGCGGATTTACAGCCAATCCGATTTCTTACCCGCCGCCTTACAGCAACCCAGCCCTTACTTGGCAGGTGGGCGTGAACAGCAGCACGACATTCCAGGGAGTGGGGAGCGCTGCGGGACTTACCGCAGGGATGCCTGTCGACATGGACCTAGCGATCGAGCCCGACGGATCGCTGCTGGCCTCGAGAGTTGCAGTGTACGACACAGATACCTCGGACCTGAGCGTTGCCTTTGGACCGGCGGAGGGGATTTATCCACCTTACGATCAGTCCGTTTACCCGGTGATGTGGACGCTTGAAGTCGAGCAGGGAGGCCAACTAGACGTCCTAACATCCTTGGTGGGCGCTTACGGACTGAATGCCACGTCGCAAATCTCGGGCCAGTTTGCGAATTTGCAGAGCTTACCTTTTGGCGCAACGTTCGATTCAGCAAATTTGGTGGCTGGTCAAAACATCTTGTTCACCACGCATGCAGCGGAGCCAGTCGATTTCACGCCGATAACGACGATCACCTTGCTGCCGCAGACGATCGACGGGACAGTTAGCGCGATCTCCAATCAAGGCAACTTCACGACCTACACGGTGACGCTGGCGCCGTACGATCTCTTTCCGAATTTGGCAGCGCAGCCGAGTCCGCAGACGGCTCTGTTGACGAACCCAAACACGGTTGTGGTGTACGCCGACGGCGACACTCAGATGCTCAACTCGAGCCCGGTAGGCGTGGGCGGGCTGTTCCGCTTCTATGGCCTGGTATTCGACGACAACGGCACGCTGCGCATGGATTGCGCACAGGTGAACGACGGGGTGACGGAATAGAGGCGAAAGAAGGAGCGGAAGGATGGTTACGCGCCAACCTTCCGTGAAATGCATCGGATAGGTCATGCAGGAGTTTCTGCGCGCAGTTCTCTACCGAAGGCCCAATCTAAGCGGAGCATTACAATTCCTTTTCTCAAATGCGCCGGAGAGCTTGGCGTTTCGCGATTTGCGAATTCAGCCTTCGGTTGCGGCGCACCGAAACCCGATCGAGGCGGAACCGTTTGTTCTGCCTAAGGAGAGATTCGGAGGGGCCGATGACTTGCCGCTGGTTCCGTCGATCCGCCGCGCTGTGGATGAGACGCTGCGTGCCTATACTGCGACAAGCCCGCATCTGTTGCAGTTTATTGGGAAGACGCCGATTTCGCCTTACGGCAGCCTGGGCTTGAGCGTGAGCCGCTGGGGGCAGGTGGATTGGGATTACATACGCGACCTGGATTGGCGAATTTTTCTGCCACCCGAGATCGGCCATGTTTCCGGATTCAAGAGCGGGTTGGAGCAGATATTGACGGAAGAGCTTCACAAATACGAACTCTATCCGCTGTTGTTTGCCAAGGACGCGCAAGGGCAAGATCAGGTGCAACTGCGCGAGATCGAGAACGGAAACGTGCATGGATTTCATTTCTTTCTGATCGCGATGAAGCCGGGGTTTGTACGGGGGAGCCTCCATCGCGACGGCGGCTACTCGCCGCACTTCGCCTATTTTCCGGAGGGCTCGCTCGACGAGCACTTGGAATCAGCGAATCTACTTTGGTCCGACGCGATTCTGCAGCAGCGGCAGGACTACATCGATATGTTCAATCAGCTTAGCTTTAATATCTTCGGTGAAAATGCGACGGAAGACCGATTGAATAAGACGCGCGGATGGTATCTGCACAAGGCATTCAAGTGGTATGCCACGCTGGCGCGAGTACGCGGGCTATCGTCGCTGGAAGAGGATCTGCTTTATCGATACGAGCATTTTCGAGGGTCGGAGGCGGAGCTTTCGTATTTGGCGAGATATCGCTATTACGCGCGCATGGCGCCGAGCCCACAACACCTGGAGGACGTGGATCGCGATCTGGCGCGCACCGCAAGCATCGTTTATGCGCGGGCGAGAAACCTTGAGGATGCTCTGGTGGGGAAACACTTGAGCGTGGACAGCAGGGATATCATCCTGCTCGAAAGTGTTCCCGAGGGTTATCAGGCGGCGGCGCGGAAACTTTTCGAAGAGATCGAATCGGTTGAACAGCGGGATCGCGCCTTGAATACCGCGCCAATCCGCTTTGCGGATAATCTTGGCGCGCCTTGCGGCGTAGAAGTTGACGGCCACGGGCAAGCTGTGTTGATACCAGCCGAGTGGTCGATGGTTTTTTGCGATTCATACGTGAGCCGAGCGGCGAGAACCGCGGCGGAGGAGGGACGAACCATTCGCGAGGAAGAGATACGCGAAGCTCTTGTCGCAGTGCTCGCCTGTCTTGTGCGGCAGGCATTGCAGGTTGCCGGTGGATCGTGGGGCGCCGCAGACAACTGAATGGATGGACATGGACTCGCGTGCCGCGAATCCAGTTGGGCTGCACGGGCGATGGCGGAAACTAGATGTGGGCTATCGACGATTTGCGAGCAGGCCGTCTTACGAGTGACGCACAGATCCGAGGACCTAGGCGGCCGAATGAGCCGCGGCGTCTTCGAGATCGAAGGCGGCTTTGAGAAGCGCAATGTGGGAGAAGGCTTGAGGAAAGTTCCCCAGCAATCGCTTTGACTCAGGGTCGTACTCTTCGGAGAAAAGACCGAGGTCGTTGGAAAGCGTGAGGAGCCGCTCAAACAGCTTTCTGGCGTCTTCCTGGCGGCCGATTGCCTTGAGGCTGCTGACCATCCAGAAGCTGCAGGCGAGGAAAGCGCCTTCGCCGGGGGGCAATCCGTCATCGACATTGGAGGTGTCGTAGCGACGAACGAAGCCGTCGATCATCAATTCCCGCTCGATGGTTTCAACGGTGGCTCGAACGCGCGGATCGTCACCGGGAAGGAACCCGACGAGCGGCATGAGAAGCAGCGCGGCGTCGAGGTGGTGAGATCCATAGGAACGCACGAAGCACTTTTTCTCGTCGTTGTAGGCGTTTTTGCAGATTTCGCGATGGATGGTGTCGCGAATCGACTGCCAATGAGCAAGAGGAGTGCGATGGTTGAGTTTTTCGGCGAGCTTGAGGGCGCGATCGAAGGCCACCCATGCCATCATCTTGGAATAAGTGAACTGGCGCGGGCCGCCGCGCGTTTCCCAAATTCCTTCGTCGGGTTCGCGCCATATGGTTTCAAGGTGTTCGAGGAGCAAAGCCAGGACGCGAAACTCGTCTTCGCCGTGGGCCGCAAAACTGGCCTGCGCGTGATAGAAGCAGTTGAGCATCTCACCATAGATATCGAGCTGCACCTGCTTGGAGGCGGCGTTGCCGATGCGCACCGGCCGGGAATTTTCATATCCCGGCAGCCAATCCGCCTCCCACTCTACGAGCTGCCGCTCGCCTTTGAGACCGTACATGATCTGCACCTGATCGGGGCTGCCGGCCAGAGCGCGCAAGAGCCAGTCCTGCCACGCCGCGGCCTCATCGTAATAACCGGCTTTGGCGAGGGCGAGGAGGGTGAAGGTGGTATCGCGCAGCCAGCAGTAACGATAGTCCCAATTGCGCACGCCTCCGATCACTCCGGCAGCGAGGTGGTGATGGCAGCCACGATGCCGCCGGTGGGACGGTAGGTCATGGCTTTGAGGGTGATGAGCGATCGCTCGACGACATCCCGGTATTGGCCCTGGTACGTCATCCGGCTTGCCCAAGTGAGCCAAAAGTTCTCCGTGTCGTTTTCAGCTCGAGCCACATCGATGGGCGCGGGTTCGGGTTCGTAGGAGGTGCCGTAAGCGAGCGTGAACCATTCTCGTTCGCCGGATTGCACTGTGAAATCGGCAACAGTTTTGAGATTTTCACCGCGCACAGGAACCGATGAGTGGAGCATGACCAGATTGGGGCCTGCCACGGCACGAATGCCGTCATTCAATGCCGTAACCCACGGCACGGTGCGGCCATAATCGAAGCGCAGAGCCAGCTCCATGCGGAGCGGAAGTTTTCCCCGGAGACCTTCCACGATGCGCACCACATCCGAATGGTGCTCGCGAATGGGCATGAAGTCGATGAGCTTTACGGCGCCTTCATCGCATTCGAAGATCGTCTCCAGGATGAGCGTGTGGCCGCGATAACGGCGTGTGGAGGCGTAGGCGTCATTTGCAGGAGAGATGCGCCAATAGCCATTTTCCTCTGTGCCAAGCAGTGCGCAGAAGCAAGCTTCGGAGGAGAAGGAGGGCCAGCAGAGCCAGTCAATGGAACCATTCTTAGAGACCAATGCGGCTGTTTCACAGTCGCCCAGGAGCGCGTAATCTTCGATTCTCGCAGCCATGGGCTATTGCTCGCGGTAATTGCGCATCAGGCCGCCATCTACGACAAAGGTTGAGCCGGAGATATAGGAGGCGTCATCGGAGCAAAGGAAGGCGACTAATCCGGCGACATCTTCCGGCGTTCCCAAGCGCCCGAGAGGAATGTTTGCGAGCAACGCGTCGAGCTCAGGCTTGTTTTCGAGCAGCGCTTTGTTGATCGGCGTGACGATGGCGCCGGGGGCGACGTTGTTCACGGCAATGCCGAGTGGGCCGAGCTCAACGGCGAGGTCACGCATTAACGTGCGCAGTCCGCCTTTAGCGCAACAGTAGGTGGCGAATCCGGGGAAGACCATGTCCTCGTGGACGGAACTGATGTTGACGATGCGGCCGGGCTTTTTGGCATCGCGCAGGCGGCGGACGAAGGCTTGGGTGAGAAAGAATGGTCCGCGCAGGTTTACGGCCATCACTTCGTCGTAGTCTTTCTCCGGAGTATCCAGGAAGAGGGACTTGCGCTCCATCCCGGCGTTATTGACCAGAATGTCGGCGACGCCAAAGCGCTCCCACGCGGCATCGACCAGTTTCTGCACATCGTCCATTTTGGTTACATTGGCCTGGACGATTTCGCCATGGCTTCCGGCTCCTTCGATAGCGCGCTCGGTTTCTTCTGCTCCTTTCGGGGCGCCCACGTAATCGACGATTATTTTTGCGCCTTCGCAGGCGAGGCGCTTGGCAATCGCCTGGCCGATTCCGGAGCTTGCCCCGGTGACGATGGCCACTTTACCCTTGACTCCGCGCACGGCTGCTCCTTGAAGATTTCTCGCTACATTAATTTGGAAGACAAACGATCGCGGCGAGTTGCAAAATCTCAGCGTGCACCTTACCAACTCTTCTTGATAAGCGTGTCGAGGGCGAAACCGCCATTGGGATCGCGGGTGGCGCTGACGGTGACCCGGGGCGAGACCTGGTACTGGCCCTGGATTGTCTGTCCCTGGGTGGTGGCCACGTTGGTCGAGAAGGTGACGAATAGGTTTCCAGTAACTCGCTGCTGAATTGTAAGGTTTGCGCCCGGAGGTCCCGCTGTGGTGCCGCCGGCAATAACAGGGCTGATGGATAACTGGGAGATTCCCGCAGCTTTCGAGAGGCGGCTCGTCACTTGGCTGGACACTTGCGAAGCGACGAGACCCTCGGCTTGCTGATTCATGGGAGTGGAATTCATTGCGCTGGCCTCAGTGGTTTGGCCGAATGCAAGCAGGTTGATAATGTCGGCAGGAGGCAAGGACGGATTGGAGGTATATTGCGTCCGAAGCTGCTCGGCCGACCCGCGAAAGCGCAGATCGATGTCGTATTCCTTGATGGTTGTGGTCAGGGAGATATTCAACACCGGCTCGGTCATGGCGGGATTGATGAACTGCACGGTTCCGCCGGTGAGCACAAAGCGGTTTCCGTTGAGGATCACGTCGCCGCCGGTTAAATTGATGCGTCCCAGCACGACGGGCTCCGCGGCTGTTCCTCGAATTTGAAGGTTCGCGGCCCCTTCGACGCTGAGCGCCCGGCTGGCGAGGTTTGTATTGGAAGAATTCACAGCGATATTCAAATCAAGATTTTGCTGGAAGCCGGCTGTTTGCGGAACCTCGACTCCGCCGGATAGCCGATTGACGACACTGGACAGGTCGAACGCGGGAGTAAACGACAAATCGGAGAGAGTAACCGCTCCGCCGAGCGAAGCGTGTGTGGGAGTGCCGGAGAGCCGCAGATTGGCATCGACAGCCTCGCGCACGCCTTGCGGGTAGAGAATTTGAGCGTCCTTGACTGCGAGGCCGAGATCGAGTTGAACGTCGGGCCGAAAGACTACCGCGCCCTGCGCGGTGACAGCGCCGCCCCCCAGCGTGCCATCCAACTTTGCAACAGTGAGGCGATCGCCCGTTAATTTCAGCACGCCGTTGGTGTGTTGCAAGCTCACTGGCGAAGTGGATGTAGAAACTCCGGCGTCGGCAATATCGACTTCGCCGGACAGCAAGCTCTGAGCAGACGATCCGCTGGAATCGACATCGATCTTGAGCTGCCCGGAGGCTCGCAGATCGGGATCGAAAATTTGCGCGATTTGGAGATCGACGGATCCGTGAGCCTGCAGCGATGCCGGCGCGCTGCCGCCGACGGGGTAGCTACCCTGGATATTGAGCTCGGTATCTGTGCCGCGGACGGTCACAGGCTGCAATTGAACCAGTCCTTCCCGATAGCCGGCTTGGATGGGCGACGCTTCAAGCTGGAGGGAATTTCCATAAGCGACCTTGAGCACGGGTAGTTTGAGCTGAGCCTGCAGCCGATTTTTGTTTTTGAGCGGGCCATGAACCGTGGCATGAAGTTCAACTTGGCCGGTCAAGTTTGGGTCTGCGCCCGGCTCGTAAGCAGCGAGAATCGCCTGGATGGGCATCGCAGGTGTATCGAGGGATCCGTCGATGAGATAGTCGCCCTGCAAATTTAGTTTCGCCTTGCCATGGACAGACGCGTTGACGACTGCCGATGCCAGTTCCACATTCGCGACGTGGTGGGCCTCGCTGAGCTGAAGCTTGGTTTCGGAAATAGCCTGCCCGTTTAAGGTGAGCGTGGGGATTTCGAGGTCCGCATCGAGCGCGGGATCGTCGTAAGTTCCTTGCCCGCCGGCGTGGATCGCAACCACTCCTTTGGCGTCGATGCCTCGCGCCTTAATCGATTGAACCTTTGCCAGATCGATGCCACTCGAAGTGAGTTTTGCACTATAGGTTCGTGCCTGGGGATCGGTCGTCACCTGGGCTTGAATCGATCCAGCCGGAAGTTCGACAGAGGCAGAGGCTTTCAGATCGTTTGCCGATCCGGTGAGGTCGACTTTTGCCTGGGAGATGGGCTCGCCAAATGCTGTGGCGTTGGTCAGGCGAATGGTTGCGTTTCCTGCGGGCGCCATAACTGCGCCGTGAAGATGAGCGCTTACATTGATTGTTCCTGTGACCGGGATCGGCTGCTCAGCGAGCGCGGCGATCGTTGCCGTGGGCATATCGGACGCAGAGAGATCGAGCTGCACGGCGCTGTCTCGGGAGAACGACCAATGGCGAAGTTTTGCCCCCACATTCGCGGCGAGCTGGCCGTGGTCCGCGGCCAGCAGGTGCAGGTTTTGGAGGCCGGCGTGAGTTGGGCTTACGTCGATACCGGTGCTGAGCGACTTCCACCTGGTGCCGCTGAATTCGAGATTTTGGGCTGAGAACTGGCCGGTCAGTTCCGGCGAGGCAGTGGATCCCCGGACCGTTCCGTGAAAGGAGGCTTGACCCTTGAGATCGGTCGCCGGTGCGTTGGGTCCGGGGGCGCGGAAGGCATCGACGAGTGCGGCGATTTGGCTGAGATCGTTGGCCTGGAGATTTACAGAGAGACTCGACTGGCGGCTGACGGTTCCATTCAAGAGAAGATTCAATTGCGAGCTTTTGAGATAACTGTTGTTGAGCGCCAGGCTGCGTCCGGCGTTCGAGTACACAGCGTGGAGAGCGCCTTGAACGGGAAACGCCGCCTGGCCTGCCGCAGGGTTCGATACCGCCGGTACCTGAACGATCCTCGATGGCTGCGCTTGCGGTCGAGCTGCCTTTCCGTCCAGTGTTAGATCGGCACGCGCGACGAGGCTGTCGATTGTTTTTCCCCATGTGGCAGAGGCTGACGCGTCTGCCGTGCCGGTCAAGGAGACGCTTTTCGCGGAAGACGGACTTCCAGCGGCCTGTTCCAGTTGGGCCAGCGAGACTTTGTGGAGGGCGAGGTGAAAGTTAGAGTGCGAATCGCCGCCAATGGCCTGCATCGTTCCTTCGGCCTCGAATTCGCCCCCTAGAATATTGGCGCGAAGATTTTTGAGAGACGCATCCCCATTGGCGAGGGAATAGCGGGCGGCGAGATTGGCGATGCCGGCGTGAGCCGACGGGGTATTCAAGGTGAGCCTGGCGCTGGTGAGGCTGCCGTCGATGGCCAGCGATTGGATTGTGCTTCGGCCAGCGGACTGCTGGAATTGGAGCGTGCCCGAAGTCTGCACGGTGCCGGCAGCCAGAGCGGGTTCATTGAGAATCTGCGCGGCCTGTTTGCCGTCGAGTACGATCTGGTATTGGGCTTTGACCGCTGGATTGGCGTAGTTTTCGATGGTGGCGCTCAACGTGGCGCGGGAGGGTCCAACGATGACGGCAGCGCGCTTGAGGGTGAAAACTGCCGGGGTGGCTTCGAATTGGACATCGACATTGTGCTGGAGCGGCCGCAATGAGCCAAACGTCAGGTTCCCGTTCGAATAGGCGAGCCTGCCGCTGTAGCGCTTGAATGGGCTGCTGAAAGCCGAATTGAATGCGAGGTCGTGTAGATCGGCGGTGAGCGCATAGGGGCGCGAGTTGTAGTACACTTCGCCGCGCTGGATTTGAATGCGACGAATGCCCAGATCGAATATATCGGTGTTGCTCGATCCGCTGCTGCTTTTGAATACGGGAAGGTTCGATGCGCCGTTCTTATCGACGATCACCCAGGCCGCGGGATGATCGACTTGTATTCGATCGAAATACCAAGTGCCGCTAAGGACCGAAGTGACTCGTATGCCGATTTTCAAGCGATCGGCCTGAAGCAGCGGCGGATCGGCGTGCGGCGCCGCGCCTGCGATGCGGATGCCATATAGATCGAGGCTGAGGGTGGACAGGTGCAACGCAAAGTTCTGGAGATTGACGGAAACGCCAAGCGCGACGGAGGCTTTGCGTTGCGCCAAGCCCAGCAGATAACGATGCCCTGTGGGAGTGTTTACCAAGGCAACGACCAAGCCGCAGCAAAGAGCGACGACCAGGACCAGACCGGCTGCAAGCCATGCGATTACCCGGACAAACCGGTGTTGAGTCCAATGGCGCAGAGGATGGCGTGGTCTTATGCGTCTTTGCTCGATCGTGTGTGGAGTGCTCATTTGTCGTTTTCAAAAGGCTTGGCCGATGCTGACAAAGTACTGTGTTGCGTTGATGCCTGGAACCGGATTCAGGTTGCGGCCGAGGTCAAAGCGAATTGGGCCGACGGGAGTGGCGTAGCGCAAGCCGAGACCGACGTTGTTGGAGTAGAGCGAGGTGAAATCGTGGAATCCAACGTTGGGAAAGACATTGCCGCCGTCGTAGAATGCGACGAGGCTGAGCCCCTTTTTGATAGGAAGAGGGACGCGCGCTTCGGAATTGAGGAGGAGGAGCTCATTACCGCCGCTGGGAACCTGGATGAATGTGCAAGCGGAGCTCGATCCGCTGCTACAGACCTGGACTTGGCGTTGCGGACCTGCTCCATCCAGAGGAAATCCGCGAAGCGAGTTTCCGCCGCCGCTAAAGAATGCCTCGCTGAGTGGAACGAAGCTGTTCATGAAGGGCTCGGCGAGTCCGATGCGAATGCTCTGGGCCCAGACAACGTGATGGAACTTTTCTCGATAAAACGCGGCCTGGCCGGTGAGTTTGGCGAAGTCGACGCTTGACCCGAGCTTGCTGGTGTTGAAGTCGACTTCGAGCGAATCGAGCATGCCCCGATGCTCGTCGAGCGGGTTATCGCGGGTGTCGCGGGTGATGTTTCCGGTGAGAGTGGATAATCTGACGTGCTGGTCCTGCGTGGGCACGAGGGCCGGAATAAGGATGCGAGTGAGATCGACCTGGCTGAACCCGTATTGCGCAAAGAAGACGGTTTTTCTTTCGGAGCCTAAAGGGTGCTGAAATTGCAGCGTTCCCTGTTCTTCGCGCGAGGAAAAGAT
>Ga0187782_10001051_pt1 | contig 19830 bp, 21 predicted proteins | sample 0715_SJ02_MP15_2_FD_132454 | JGI IMG/M metagenome (GOLD analysis project Ga0187782, IMG submission 132454) | Tropical peat soil microbial communities from peatlands in Department of Meta, Colombia - 0715_SJ02_MP15_20_MG | ecosystem: Environmental > Terrestrial > Soil > Wetlands > Peat | place... | reverse complement strand
GTTCTCCAAACTCCGGATCTTCTCTGGGTTTCTTCTTCAAATCTGCCAGGTGGGGCTTCCGTTTCTCTCTCTTTACTCACTCTTTTCCGTGTTCTCCGTGCTCTCTGTAGTGAACTCTTCCCCTAGAACACCACTCCCCAAAACTCCTCCGGAGGATGCACCAACTCTAACCCCAACTCCCACCCTGCCCGCCCCTCATGACCTCTCCAGATCAGGATCGCTTCGGACTCTTTCTGGTTGCTCCCATTCCTCAGCCGTAGCTTCTGTCCCACGGTGAATCCCTGCGGCACAATCGCCAGGCAGCCCTTCGGGCTGATATCGACCGTGTACCCTTCCACTCGATGCGTTGACCCGCTCTCCGACCATTCCACTTCTACCTTTACCCGCGAATTGACCCGCGCTCCGGCACGCATGTATTGCAGCATCCTCAAGGCGTAATTCATTTCACTGGTAGCAATCACGTCTACTCCTCCCGCCCAGGCGTTGCGAGGTCCTCACTATCCCTCACGTTAGAACCGCAATCCCCCTCCGTCAACGGAACTTACCGGACCGCCCCCTTATCAGTCACCTACGGAGCTCTGAGTTCTCAGCTCGCGGAAAGGCAATCCCCTCTGCGTTATCTTCTTCTCCTAACCTCGCTCGGAATTGATAACCTGAAACCTATTCCCTGAAACTGAAAACTCAAACGAACGGCCTCGGAAGGCCGTCACTGCAAAGGTACGGGAAAGAGAGTCCCCACCTGGGTTATCTTATTCTTTTTGCTTTAGTTAAAACTTATGACTGGAAACTGAGAACTGACACTCCCCATGTCCTTCCTCCCCATCTTCCGTTCCGAACTCCGTCCCACGCTTCACCTGGCCTTGCCCCTCATCCTTGCGGAAATCGGCTGGATGAGCATGGTCATCGTCGACACCATGATGGTCGGTCGCCTCCCCTACAGTGCCGAAGCCATCGGAGCCGTCAGCGTCAGCTCCAGCATCTTCATCGTCTTTGCCTTCTTTGGCGAAGGGCTTCTCATCGGCCTGGACACGCTCGTCTCCCAAGCCTTTGGTGCAGGCCGCCGCGAAGACTGCCACACCTCCCTGATCAACGGCATCTATCTGAGCTTCGCCATCGCCCCATTCCTCGCCATTCCCGTCTGGATCATCCCCAATCACTTCGAGAGCTTCGGCGTAACTCACCCCGTTGCCGTCCTTGCCGCTCCCTACATGAGGACCCTCTCGGCCGGCCTTGTGCCTCTGCTCCTCTACTTCGCTGTCCGCCGCACACTTCAGGGCATGAACATGGTCCGTCCTATCGCCTTCGCGCTCATTACCGCAAACCTCGTCAACTTCTTTGGCAATTACCTTTTGATCTTTGGCAGACTCGGTGTTCCCGCATACGGCGTCACCGGCTCCGGCATCGCCACCTGCATCTCCCGCGGCTACCTCGCGCTGGTTCTCGTTGTTTATCTCTTGTGGTACGACGCGCGCCACAAAACCGAACTGCTCAAGACTCCCGTGCAACCCAACCTGAATCGGATCCGCCAACTCATCGTCCTCGGCTTTCCCGCCGCCCTTCAGCAGACCGCCGAGGTCAGCGTCTTCGCGCTCGTAGCTTTCCTGATTGCGCGCCTCGGCGCCGTGGCCCAGGCCGGACACCAGATCGCCCTGAACACCGTCGCCTTCACCTACATGGTTCCCCTAGGCCTTGCTTCCGCTGCGGCAGTTCGCGTGGGCCAGGCCCTCGGCCGGCGCGATCCCGTAGCTGCGCGCAATGCTGGCAACACCGCGATTCTCCTTGGTGCCTCTTTCATGGCCAGCATGAGCATCGTCCTTCTCGTCTTTCCGCGTTACATCGCTCGCTTCTATACCGCGGACGAAACCGTCATCCATGCCGCCATTACTCTCCTCGCTGCAGGCGCCGCCTTCCAACTCTTTGACGGCATCCAAACCGTCGCCACAGGCTCCCTCCGCGGCACGGGCGACACGCGCACCCCCATGCTCTGCCACTTCTCCGCATACTGGTTCCTGGGTCTCCCTCTCGGCACGTATCTCTGCTTCGGTCGGCACTGGGGAGCCCTCGGCCTTTGGGTCGGCCTCAGTCTCTCCCTCATCCTGATCGGCATCCTTCTCCTCGCCTTCTGGCGCCGCCGCTCCCACCATCTCCCTCTCCCGTAACCTCGCCTTCCACCCGTGCTCTTCGGTTTCCCGAGTCTGCCACCAATCTTCAATCCCGCAGTGTTCGCGGGATGAATCCCAATTGGGATTTCCGACCTTGTGTAGCGCTCGAACTTTAGATCGGCTTCCGTAGCGCAGGCTTCAGCCTGCGAACTCTTCTCGAACTCGTTTCTCGCCATTCGCCACTCATCGCTCGCCACTATAAATATTCCTTGACACGTATATGCTCATGTGAGCATATTAACAGTGCCATGCTCGAGACCTTCAAAGCCCTCGCCGAACCCAACCGCTTCCACATCGTCGAACTCCTCCTCAACGGCCCGCGCCCGGTTGGCGACCTCGTCGACGAGCTTCACCTCAATCAGCCCCAGGTTTCCAAGCATCTCCGCGTCCTCACGGATGCAGGCCTCGTCGACTCTCGCGTCGACGCTCAGCGTCGCATCTACGCCCTGTGCCCAGCGCCGCTGCAGGAACTCGACGCTTGGATCGGACGCTATCGCCGCATCTGGGAAGCAAACTTCCAACGGCTCGATTCCCTGCTCGAAACCATGAAATCCAAGGAGAAAAAATATGGACGCAAAAAGCGCTAAGGCCACCCCCCTCCGAACTGCCGGGGCACTCCAGGTCTATACGCCCTCCGACTGCGAAGTCTCGATGACGCGTATCTTCAATGCACCGCGTCACCTGGTCTTCGAAGCGCTTACTCGGCCGGAACTCCTCAAGCAGTGGCTGCTCGGCCCTCCCGGCTGGACCATGCCCGTCTGTGAAGTCGACCTGCGTGTCGGCGGCTCTTATCGTTTCTTGTGGCGCGGGCCCGACGGCACGGAGATGGGCGTCAGGGGCGTCAACCGCGAAATTGTCCCTCCGGAGCGGCTCGTGGGCACGGAGAAGTTCGATCAGCCCTGGTATCCGGGCGAAGCCATTGTTACCTACCAGCTCGCCGAGCACGACGGCAAAACGACCCTCACCATCACCATTCTCTACCAATCCCGCGAAGCCCGCGATATCGCTCTACAGTCCGGAATGGACAAGGGTCTCTCAATGAGTTACGACCGCCTCGCCGCGTTGCTTCCTTCCCTCCTCTCTCCTGGAGCCAACCCATGAACGCCACATCCGTCACACCAACTGTCGCGCCGCACCGCATCGGCCGAAGTATTCTCGCTCTGCTTGTTGGCATTGTACTTGTCGTCGTTCTTTCTCTGGCCACCGACGTCGTCCTTCACGCCCTCGGTGTGTTCCCCCCGCTGGGCCAGTACACACCGAGTGGTCCGCTCTTGCTCGCCACTCTCTATCGCTTCGTCTTCGGCGTTATCGGCAGTTACTTCACCGCTCGTCTCGCCCCCTACAAGCCCATGCAACATGCCCTCGTCGGAGGCTTCATTGGCCTGGTCCTCGGCATCCTCGGCGCCGCCGTTACCTGGAACCGTGGCCTTGGACCTCGTTGGTATCCCGTCGCGCTCGTTGTCCTGGCACTCCCCCAAGCCTGGCTCGGCGGCAAACTCCGCCTCACGCAACTCTCCTCGGGTTCCGCCTGACGCCTGAGTCCTCGGTGTTGAGCGTTCTTCTCTGCGCTGTCCTCGTCGTCCCAAAAACAAAAACGGCGCAACTCTCGTCGCGCCGTCCAAATCCCTTCGCTTCAAACTTCTGACTTCTGACTCCCAACTTACATCTTATATCTTCCCAAATCCTCGTCGCTCAATCCTTCCAGATAATTCCGCAGCTGTTCGTTCGTCGTCCTCTCCGCCAACGCCGAACTCACCTTCGAATTTCTCAGCACGTTCTCATCCACGTAAATCGGGCAATCCATACGCAGAGCCAGCGCCAACGCATCGCTCGGACGTGAATCGATGCTCATCAACTCACCCTCACGCTCCACCCAAATCAGCGCATAGAACGTGTCGTCCCGCAGATCGTTCACCACAATCTTCTGCACCGACACTTCCAGCCCCTGCAGCACATTCTTCAGCAGATCATGAGTCATTGGCCGCGGCGTCTGCACCTTTTCAATCTCTAGCGCAATCGCGTTCGCCTCGTATGCCCCCACCCAGATCGGCAGGATCGCCTGTCCCTGCACATCCTTCAGCACAACAATCGGCATTTGCGTAACCGGGTCCATCATCAGGCCGCGGATCTTCATTTCCACTTCCATCGCGCCCTCCTTACCAACCGCCGACTGCTGCTACAACCGCCAAATTCTCCGCGTCCCCTCTACCCTCTCGCTGATATCCGATAGCTGATATCCTTGATCCAAGCCAAGAATCGCTCTTCCTCTCAGCCTTCAGTCCTGCCGACCGCCTCTCCCACCAAACTGTTCGGCGTCGCTGCAGCGACCTTTACGTGCACGTAGTCTCCCAGACTTTCCTGCTCACGGGAAGTGAAATTCATCACTTTATTCGATGACGTATGACCCGACCATTGGTGCTCTTTCTTCGACTTCCCTTCCACCATCACCTCAAACGACTGGCCGATCAATCGTTCGTTCCTCGTCCGCTGGATTTCCCGTTGCTTGTCCATCAAAACCGCGAGCCGGCGCGACTTTTCCTCTTCAGGAATCGCATCGTCCATTTTCAAGGAAGGCGTATTCGGCCGCGGTGAATACTTGAAACAGAACGCGCCGTCATACTGCGCTAGGTCCAGCAGAGACAACGTTTCCTCAAAATCCTTCTCGGTCTCGCCCGGGAAGCCTACGATCAGGTCCGTCGTCAGGCTGATCTCCCGCTTCGCCGCCCGCAGCAGTGCGACCTTCTCCAGATACTCTTCCCGCGCATACGTCCGCGCCATCGCGCGCAACACCCTCGTCGAGCCACTTTGCACCGGCAAATGCACGTGCTCGCAGATTGCCGGCACCGTTTCGATGGCATCCACAATATCCTTGCCAAAATCGCGAGGGTGCGAAGTGGTAAACCGCACGCGCCGGATACCTGGCACCTCCGCCACAGCCACCAGCAATTCCGAAAAACGCATCCTCCGCGCGCTCGGGTCGGTATAGGAATTCACCGTTTGCCCGAGCAACTGCAGTTCCGTGTACCCCGCATCCGCCAGTTGACGCACTTCTTCCAATATCGACGCGCTCGTCCGGCTGCGTTCCGGCCCGCGCGTGAACGGCACCACGCAGTACGAACATGCCTTGTCGCAGCCCTCGATGATCGTCAGGTATGCGCGCCACGGGTTGTCCCGCCGCGTCACCTCGGTTTCAAACGTCTCGTCCGTACCGGTCTCGAGCCCGGTCACCCGCCGGTTCCCCGCTTCCAGCTGAGACAGCAACTGCGGCAGCTTCCGGTAACTCGCGCTCCCACAAACTAAACTCACCCACGGTGCCCGCGAGAAGATCTTCTCCCCCTCCTGCTGCGCCACACACCCCAGCACCCCGATGATCTGGCCATCCTCCTGCGTGGAGCGGTATTCGCCGAGGCGCGAGAAGACTTTCTGGGCAGCCTTTTCGCGGATGGAACAGGTGTTGTAAAGGATGACGCTGGCAGATTCGGCCGATTCCACCTGCCTGTACCCTCGAGCCAGGAGAACGCCTGCTACCTTCTCCGAGTCATGCTCGTTCATCTGACAGCCAAACGTCTCCAGGTAGAACGTCCCCGCCCCTATAGCGCCGCCGGACGAGTCCCTGAGCCTTGCGGGCCTTTCTTCGCTTGCTCCACACCCGATTTTTGAAGGTGGGTCTTGGGTTTCATTGAGTGTTACACCTACACCCACACCTCTCCCCGCAAGCATCTCGAGCCCAATATCAAACGACTTCCCCATAATTCGCAGTCTACCACACGCCCCATTCTGGAGTGCGGCGGCTCGTCGCCGCATTTACGGCTCTACCACCCCCACCATCTTCACCCCGTACGCATACTTCCCGGCCAATCCCTCCGTCACACGAATTTCCACATCCTCTCCGAGCTGCTTCCATGTAGCGCTGGCTTTCCTGCCAGCCTCCTCCAACCACCCGACCTCCGCTCCCTCTTTCAGACGCAACCCGCGAACCCTGACCGCCTTCCCCTTCGGCTCTCCCAACAAAAACGCGTACACCGCTCCATCCTTCTGCGTGAACCGTACCCTCAACCCCTCTGCCGTCTCTCCCTCCGCCCGCTTCCACGGACGAGTCCCATAAATCCCCTCGCCATTCCGCTCGAGCCACGCGCCCAACGTCTTCAACCGATCCATCTGCACCGCCGGAATCGTCCCATCTGCCTCGGGGCCGACGTCCAGCAGCAAATTCCCGTTCTTGCTCACAATGTCCACCAACAGATAAATCAACTCGTCTTTTGCAATCGTCTCCTTCTCGCCTTCCGCGCGGTTATATCCAAACGACCGCCCCAACCCCCGGCACTCTTCCCACTTCTTGTCGCTGATCTTGCTCAACGTCTCATACTCCGGCGAGACAAAATCTGAATGCTTCACCCCGAACCGGTCGTACACCACACCGTCCGGGATCGCGTTGTAATACTCCGCCATAATCTCCAGCGGATGCCCCGACGTCGGATAACCAATGTCATTCCACAAAATCGACGGCTGATACTTCCGTATCAACTCCCGCACCTGCGCGTCCGCATACTTCCCGTAGGCATCGCTCTGCGGTTGCACGCTCTTTGCCTGCTTCCAATCCGTGATCGGACCCGGCACAAACGTCCAGTCATACCCTCCGGAGTAATAGAGCCCCATCTTCATTCCTTGCGCCCGCACCGCGTTGGCCAACTCTCCCACCAGGTCGCGCGTCGCGTGCTGGCTCTCCTTCGGCAACGTCGGATTCGGCGTTTCACTCGGCCACAACGTGAACCCTTCGTGGTGCTTCGAGGTCAGCACCACATACCGCGCCCCCGCCATCTTGAACACCTGCGCCCACTCTTCCGGCTTCCATTTCTGAATCTCTTTATCGAACGTCTCCGCAAAATTGTAGTAGTTGTAGTCTGCGCCGTAATGTTCGCGGTGATATTCCTGTGTGGGCGATCCGTCCAGCCGCAGCGTATTCAGGTACCACTCCGCGTAAGGATTTCTCTTCAGGTACTCCGCCGGTGTCAGCTTCTTCATCTCTGCCTCCGGGGTCAGCACAGCCCAGCCCGGCACCGAATACAATCCCCAGTGGATGAAAATCCCCAGCTTCGCGTCGTTGTACCACTCCGGCAGGGGATGCCTGTTCAACGACTCCAGCGTCGCCTCATACTTCTCCGCCGCCCCTCTTCCGCCCGTGATCCCTGCCTTTGCTGAGTCCACTTTCTGGCGTGGACCGCCACCTACCGGTGCCGCAACCACGCACGCCACAACCAAGCCCACCAAACCCGCCCCAAGTTTCCTCATCCCGCTCTCCTCGCTCCCGAGCCTCTGACTACCGATCTCCAACTCCTCTGCTCTTACACTTGCCTCCCATCACAGACACGGCCCTCCCCGCCCGATAGATTTGCACGTAAAGGTGGCCCACCATGACCCTCCGCACAAGAGTTTTCCTTCGTCTTTCTCTCGGCCTTTCTCTGGTTGTCGCGCTGCTTTTCCTCCCTGCCGGCACGTGGAGATTCTGGCAGGGTTGGATCTTGCTGGCGATAGCGTTTCCTGCCGCCATGGCCGCGTTCGTCTATTACTATCAACACGATCGGCAGTTCCTTGAGCGCAGGATGCAGACCAAGGAAAAACGGAGCGAACAAACGTTGACCGTCAGGCTGGTGAAGCTGGTCGCGTTTCTGTCTATTCTTCTCCCCGGCTTCGACCACCGCTTTGGCTGGACGCGCCGCCTCTTCGGTCCCGTCCCGCTCTGGCTCGAGGTCCTGGCGCAAGCCGTGGTTCTGACTTCGTATCTCTTGGTCATCTGGGTGTTCGCGGTCAATCGCTTTGCATCGCGCACGATTCAGGTCGAACCGAATCAGCCCGTGATCTCCACCGGGCCCTATCACGCCGTTCGCCATCCCATGTACTCGGCGACTCTGCTGTTGTGGCTCGCGATTCCCATCGCGCTCGGCTCGTTTGTCGTCTGGCCCGCCTTCCTGCTCCTCATTCCCTTTTATGTTTTGCGGCTGCTCGACGAGGAGAATTGTCTCCGCCGCGAACTCCCCGGCTATCCCGAGTACTGCCTCCACACCCCATTCCGTCTCGTCCCCCACGTCTGGTAACGGAAACAAACTGTCATCCCGAGCGGAGTCTGCGAAGCGAGGGACCTGCGGTTCATTCTCCGTGTTCTCCGCATCCTTCTCTGTGCCCTCTGTGCTAAATCCTGCTTTTCCAGGGACCCGGAATTGTTTTGCGGTAATTTTCATTGGGAGCCCATCCTTCATTTTCTATTTCCCATTTTCTGTTTTCCCTCGCCACTCGCCATTTCTCCCCTTGCCTTAACGTACGCCACCACAAACAACATTCCCAGCACCGTATCCGTCGCGGCAAACACCAGATCCGAACTCCTTGTCCTCCCTTGCATGACCAGCAGCACAATCGCAATCCCATAGCTGAACTTCTCGAAAATTGAGGGAAGCATCATCAACCGGAACTTCCCCGGATCCGTGGCGATCACCAAAAACGCAAACTGCCACGCCAGCCCGAGCCCCACGAAGCCATAGAAAAATCCCGGATGCGTAATCGCCGGCGGATCCTGCTTCCCGATCAGATCGAACAGGAAATACAAAGGAGCGATCACGAGCAGGCCCCAAATTCCCGCAATCCAGAACACCACCTTGGCAAATTTCATTGCCACCCCCTCTGCTTGCGCAAGTATGTTCAATCTCCGCTCAGTCACGGGTCAACCGCGAAGTCCGCTACGGAAACTGCTCGCTGCCACTAAACGAAACTGCGGGAGCGAGCCCTGTTTCGGCTCGGCTCCCGCGATTGTCGCTAATTGTCCTTGGGGGAACTCTACTGGGCAGGCTTTTTCTCTGCGGCTGGCTTAGCCGAAGCCGCTGCGGCCTTCGGCTTCCAGAAATCCGGATCGGACTTGATCCAATCGTCACTGACATAGCTCATATGCGGGTTGTACGCGAATAGTTGTGTGGAGGTCGAGTCCACACAAGAGGCGAACATCTCGTTGAGCTTTTTCATTCCCTCTTCACCCATGGCGTCTTCGAACTTCTTGCCTTCGGCAAAGCCCTTGTCGATTTCCGCCAGGTTCTTGTGGCCGGTCAGCAGGAGATAATTCCCGCCTTCGCCACCATAAACCTCTTCGAACATGCCCCAGTGGGCGTCGGGGATGCCCTTTTGATAGCCTGCCTTGGCCATCTTCACGACTTCTCCCCACTCCTTATCCTTGCCGGGCTTCACGTGGAAAAGCGTGACTTCCATGTAACGGAATTGGGAAAGGTCAGAGTGCGGATTCATGCTCATATCTTCGTGGAAATAGAACACGCCCTGATCCAAAGAATCGAGCAGATCGCCATCCGCCATCGCGGCCCGGTCCAGAGCTGCCGAGAGCGTTGCGTTCTTCTCCACGGCGTCTCCATCCTTCTGCCACGCGTCGAACGAAGCGTACGACGTAAGAAACAGCGCGCGCGACTTTCCGGACAAGGACGTCATGCCGATGTAGTAGGTGGGCCATTTCGCCTTGCGCATGGCGTCCACAAAGGCGCTTTCCGCCTTTTCGTGTGCCAATCCGGTTTTGCCAGGTTTTACGAACTCCCGGGTGATTTGCAGCACCTTCGGGATACTCGGTGAACTTTGCTGCGCGCTTACAGCGCAACCACAGCTGACTGCAAGCGACATTCCAAGCAAAAACCTGCTGACTTTATTCATGGGCGTGAGTCTCCTTTTGCCAATAGCCTGGGTTTTGAGATGGGCCGTCTTACTGGAAGGGAAAACTACACCTGCTGGAGCGAGAGCCTATAAGAGAGTTCGCCCTCGGTCAAGACTCCCGTGTGAAAAACTGCTCTCCTCGCCCGAAAAAGCGCTCACACGTGGTGGACTCTTCCGCCTCATCTCGCATCTCATTCCTTTTGACCCGGTTGCACTCGTCTGCTACGCTGATTTTGTCAGTAAAATTTTGTGGAAATTGAGGGGATTGACATCATTTCTCTTCTATCCGCGCTGTTCATCGGCAATATCTTTGACATTCTTGCGCAGACGGGGTTGGTCGCGCGTTGTGTCCTCGTCATCCTGCTGTTCTTTTCCCTGATCTCCTGGGCGCTTATCTTCCAGAAGCTCGGCCTTTTCGGCCGCATTCGCCGGCAGAGCGATCAATTTCTCAAGATCTTCAGGGCCACCAAGGGTGTAGCGAATCCGCAGGGACTTGTCAGCGCCGGCTCTCCCTTTGCGAATGTTTACGCCGCCGGCTATCGTGAATTGCAGTCCCAGATGACCGGCGCCGGCAACCCAGCGCCGCAAAAGCTCAAATCGCTACAGGCCGTCACCGTCAGTATGCAACTCGCTTCGACCGACGAAGTCCGCCGCGTCGAAAAGGGCATGTCCTGGCTCGCTACCACCGCCGGAGTCACCCCTTTCATCGGCCTTTTCGGCACTGTTTGGGGCATCATTGATGCCTTCTCCGGACTCGGAACCGCCGGAGCCGCCAGCCTTCGCGCTGTCGCTCCCGGCATTGCCGAAGCCCTGGTCACCACCGCCGCCGGCCTCTTCGCCGCCATTCCCGCCCTAATCGCCTACAACTACTTCCTGCAAGACATTCGCGATCTCGCGCAGCGCCTGGACAGCTTCGCCAGCGAGTTCAGCGCCCAAGTCGAAAAAACATTTGGCTAGTCATGCAGATTATCCCCACAACGCGGACTTTGTTTGCCGGTCCTGGCCGTTGCCGCCACCTGGCGGATATCAGCTATCAGCGATCAGACATCAGGACCCCTCGAGATGCCTTTGGCTGCAGGCTCTTGTGTTCGCACAGGGACGGTCGCCGGTTGTTGGTCGCCGATCCCGCATCGCCAATCAACTCTTTGATATTTCGTTATCTGATAACTGATACCCCTATCCCTTCTGCATGCCACTGAGGGACCGCAAATGCCGCAAGTAAAACAATCGACGCAGACATCTCTCTCGGACATCAACATGGTGCCGTTCATCGACGTCGTCCTCGTCCTCCTGATCATCTTTATGATCACCGCGCCCATTCTCCAATCCGGCATCGAAGTTGACGTCCCCAAAACACACACGGTGAAGGAAATTACCGAACAAAAAATCGTCGTCACCATGGACAAGAACCAGCTCATCTATCTGGGTAACGATCCGGTCAACATCCACCAGCTCGTCGACAAAATCCGCAAGCAGGCCAAGCATCAGAATGACGTCGTTTACCTCCGCGCCGACGAAACCGTTCCCTTCGGCGCATTCTGCACCGTCATCGACACCCTTCGCGTCTCAGGAATCTCGAATATCAGCATCGTCACCCAGCCCGTCACCGACCGGAATCGCACGCCCTGACCTATGTCGCTGGCTGTCTACACCGCCGATGATCCGAGCCTGAAAAAGTGCCTCTCCTATTCTGTCCTTCTCCATGTCTCGCTTACGGCAATCATGCTCGCGGGCATCTGGTTGCAGCGCACCGGCGAATCCTGGGGCGGCATTGGTGGCGGCGACGGCAGCGTAAAAGTGAATCTCGTCGCCAGCGCCGGTATTCCCATGCCTCCCACCATCACTCCAACGGAATCTCAGACTTTTGACCCCACGAAGGGTCTCAATATGGAGGAGCCGAAGCCCAAGCCTCCCGAGCCCAAAACCGACGCCACCAACATTCCTAAATTCGAAAAAGAGAAGCCGCTTCCTCCTAGCAAGAAATCCAAGGTCTTCGAAAACAAAACCCCGCCTCCGCAGAATGCCATCCCCTACGGAAAAGGCGGCCAGATGAACGTTCCCACCGGCTATGCGGACACGCCCGGCCCGCTCAATGGCGGCATGGCCATGCAAGGCCAGGGTGGCGGAGACTTTGCCGCGCGCTACGCTTGGTATGTGGAGTCCGTCCGCCGCGCCATCTCGCAGAACTGGATGCAGAACACCATCGATCCCGCAGTCCGCGCCGCCCGCCGCGCCAAAACAACGATGACCTTCACGATCAACCGGGATGGCACGGTAAAGAACATCCGCCTCTCTCAATCCAGCGGCAACCGTTCCATGGACGATTCCGCGCAACGAGCCCTTCTCTCCATCGACCGTTTTCCCGCTCTCCCCTCCGACTACTCCGGCAGATACGTCGACGTCACCTTCGACTTCGACCTGAGCATGATCCGATGACTCGTTCACAAACCAAAGCGCGTCATTCCGAGCGAAGTCTTCGGAACGAGGGATCTCCCTTCTCTGGCACTGCAAGCCGTCAACTGAGAACTCCTTCGGGTGCGCCACCTTTGTTTTCTGTAGGTGGATCCTGGGTTTCTGTTCCCCTCTCGCCTGCGCTTCCTCTTTCTCTGTGTCCCGTGTGTCTCCGTGGCCAATTCTCCGCAACCTCGGACCCAGCCGCTCTTCTCCTTTCTGCTATTCTGATCGGTTGGAGCTTCTCGCTCGACCCATCCCTGACCTGGAGGATCGCTTGTCCCTGAAAAAGTCCGCTTTCCCCATTGTCCTTTGCCTCCTGAACCTCCTTCTTTTCTCCTCAACCTCTTTTGCTCAAGATTGGTTCCGCACCAGCACCGGCCTCGGCAACGAAAACAAACCCCGCCTCGCCGTCGCCGACTTCGTCCCCAAGGCCGACTCCGACAAAACCCACGCCACTCTCTTCACCACGGTGGTTCGCGACGATCTCGCCTTCTCCGGTGTCCTCGATCTTGCCAGCCCGAGCTTCTATCCCACGCGCATTCCCTCGCAACCCGGCGAGCTCCAGATGCTCGATTGGTCCCAGTCTCCCGTCAACGCCAACTACCTCGCTTTCGGCAATCTCTCGGAAACCTCCTCTGAAGTCGCCATTTTCGCCTGGCTCTTCGACGTTCGCAGCACCTCCAGCGAACCGGTCATCGGCAAGGTCTATCGCGGCACGCCCACCGACGCCCAAGTTCGCAAATTCGCTCACCAGTTCGCCGACGAAATCATCGCCAAACTGTTCGGCGGATTACCCGGTGTTGCCTCTACGCAAATCGCTTTTATCCGCGGGAATGCAGGCAACAAAGAGCTCTGGGTCATGGATTATGATGGCGGCAACCAGCACCCGCTCACCTCGCTTCATTCCGTTGCTCTTACCCCGCGATGGTCGCCCGACGCTTCGCGCATCGCCTTCACCTGCTTCGCGCCCGTCAGCGGCGTGGTCAGCGCGCAAATCTGCATGTATTCGTTTGATGCCAACAAGCTCGTCACCTTCGCGCGCTATCGCGGCACCAACAACTCGCCCACCTGGTCTCCCGACGGCTCGCAAGTCATGTTCTCTTCGTCCATGCAAGGCAATCCCGCCCTCTTCGTCACCGATGCCAGCGGCAATCGCCCGAAGCGCGTCACCTTCGCCTCGAACGGGGCCGATACCTCGCCCGCCTGGAATCCCAAGACCGGTCAGACCGTGGCTTTCGTTAGCGATCGTGGCGGCACACCGCAGCTCTACATGATGAACGCCGATGGCACGGACACCCGCAAGATCGATCTCTCGGACATGGGCTACGTGATTGATCCCGCCTGGTCTCCCAACGGCCAGCTTCTCGCCTTTTCTTGGCGCCGCCCGTCAGGCAATTACGACATCTACATCATGGACGTCGTCTCCCACGAAATCCGCGAGATCACTCGCGATTCCGGCCGCAATGAGCGCCCTTCTTGGGCTCCCGACGGCCGCCACATCGTCTTCGAATCCACGCGCAGCGGCACTCGCCAGATCTGGACCATGCTGGCGGACGGCTCCTCCGCCCGTCAGCTCACCACCTCCGGCCACAATGAATCGCCGAACTGGTCCACTCGCTAACATGTTCCGCGGCGCACAAAAAGAGTGTCCAATTCTGAAACGCAGCTCCCTGGCCCCCCTGCTGCTTTTGATACACGCCTGCTTTATTCCTGGAGATATTTCGGATAGAATATATCGTGTTACGACATATCACCCGGACCCGGCCCGCTGGTGATACTATCGATGCGTCCAGCGGACCCAACACGGGATTTTCTCAGTGTCTTAGGAGGACACTCATGATTCAGTCGCACCGCCCACTCGTTCGTTCGCTGCTTGTATCTTTATCGGCTCTCGCTCTGTTTGTCACTGGCTGCCACAAGAAACCGGCTGCCGCTCCTCCGCCGGCCTACACTCCTCCCCCAGCCGCCGTTAAGCCCACGGCCAGTCTTAACGCCGATCGCACCACCATCAATAAGGGCGATTCCGTGAAGCTCAGCTGGACCACCGCGGATGCGACCAACGTTTCGATCGCACCGGAAGTCGGCGCCGTAACCCCGCAGGGTTCCACCACCGTTAATCCGCTGTCGTCCACCACCTACACCCTGACCGCCAGCGGCGCAGGCGGCAACGCCGATTCGAGCGTGCGCATCTCCGTCAACGAACCGGCTCCAGCTCCCGCGCCCACGCCAACCGCGGGTTACGACGAGCTCTTCCTGAAGGAAGTGCGTGACGCCTATTTCGATTACGATTCCGCAGCGATTCGCCCCGATGCGCGGGAAGCTTTGCAAAAGACGGCGTCCTTCCTCAAGGGCTATCCCAACGCGCGCGTGACCATTGAAGGCCACTGCGACGAGCGCGGTTCCACCGAGTACAACCTCGCTCTCGGCCAGCGCCGCGCCAACGCCGTCAAGGAATATCTCGTAAGCCTCGGCATTCCCGCCGATCACCTGACCACCACCAGCTGGGGCAAGGAAAAGCCCTTCTGCACCGAAGAATCCGAGGCCTGCTACCAGCAGAACCGCCGCGGCCACTTCGTCCCCAACAAGTAGGAAGTCTTTTTATCAACCCCGGGAGCGCCAACTCCGCTCTATCCCGCGGTTTTTGCGGGATGAATCTCCCTATTGGCGCTCCCCTCTTCTCCTTACACGAAGGGCGTCTCAGAACCAAAACCTGTCATCCCGAGCGAAGCGAGGAATCACTCTTCTCCAAAACTACGAACTGTAAACTGTATCCTTCAACCTTTCACTTTTTTCTTCCCTTCTGTGCCCTCCGTGCCTCCGGTGGCCAATCCCCTGACTATAGCCGACTGTCAACTGTGAACTGGTTCTGTGACGGTCCCACTTGCTCCTTTCCTTCACTCCCAGTACATTGGAAGATTGGGATTCGCCCAGCACTTCGTCCCATTTTCTTCACTCGGGAGGTTTCGTTCATGCGTATGCGAAATATTACTTTTTTCGCCGGCACCATGCTGCTCAGTGCCGTGGCCGGCAGCCTGGTTGGCCCGAAGCCCGCCCTTGCCGTCGCGCGGGAAATCATCGAGTTGCAGCGCGACGTGACCTCGCTCCTCCAGGGTCAAAAAGACATCCAGACCCAGATGACCCAAGACCACACGGTCCAGAAGACCCTCATTGAGCAGTCCTCGGACTCGGTGAACAAGCTCAACACCACCATGTCCAGCCTTCAGAAATCCGTCCAGGACGTCCAGGCCAACTCCGGCACGCGCTTGGACACCATGTCCACGCAGGTCCAGGGACTCTCCGACAATCTCGAGGAGATCAAGTCGCGCATCGGCAAGCTGAATCAGCAGCTCGTTGACCTGCAAAACTCCGTGCAGAGCATTGACGCCCGCCTTGCCGGCGGCTCGCCGACGGCCACTCCTGGCGGCGGAGCACCTTCTCCCGGTTCCGCTGCCGCTCCCACCGTCGGCCCGGGTGGCCCGCCTCCTTCCGCCGACACTCTCTATTCCAACGGTCTGCGTGACCTTACGGGCGGCAAGTATGATCTGGCTCGCTCGGAATTCCAGGACTACTTGAAGTATTACGGCGACACCGACCTCGCCTCAAACGCCCAATATTGGCTCGGTGAAGTCTCCTACGCCCAGAAAAATTACGAGCAAGCCGTCCAGGAATTCGACAAGGTCATCACCAACTATCCCAAAAGCTTTAAGCTTGCCACGGCTCACCTGAAGAAGGGCATGGCACTGATCGAGCTCGGCCAGAAAAATTCCGGTGTGCGCGAACTCCGCGAAGTCGTCAGGCGCTATCCAGGCACCGAAGAGGAGCGTCGCGCCCGAGCCAAGCTCAAGGACATGGGCGTCGCCGTCTCCGCCTCCACCGCCCACTAACCCTGCAACCCAAAACTCGTTTACCCTTGCACTCTTCTGCTCTCCCGCCCTTGTACTTCTTCTCCTCCTTCTCTGCCTCCGTGGCCAATCCCTCTCACCCCCCCACCTTATACACAATCACGTTCCGTCCCGGTACTCCCGCAGGCAATCGTTTCAACCGGTAGCAAAACGGCCTTGCTCCGCTTCCCACCCAGTTCTCTTCCAGCCGGTAATACACATCCCCCACACGCACCACCTTCGGCGCCACCCACTCCTGTTTCCTGCGGCTCGCGCGAACCTCCAGTAACTCCTCTCCTCCGCGCGCGAAATACGCGACTTCGTCCTCCACCTCCTTCAATCGCGCCACCATCGCCCGCTCCCGAAGACTTTCCGCGAATGAAGACGCAAGCTCCCTCACCCTTTCCATCACCCGCGCTTCTTGCGGTTTCCGCACCCAGAACGCCAGCCGTTCCGTCATATACAGCGGAAAGCTACCCAGCGCAGTCTCCGTGAACGCCCCTGCGCACAGCCGCACCGCCCCTTCGAAAAAGAAATAGAACAGCATCCAGGTCAGCGGACTCATGTAGAAAAGAGATAGCGCGGCCCCGCGCACCTGGTTGTCTTCCAGTCCGGGACCAATCCTCCCGCTTTCCGCAAGGTCCACAATTTCGCCGATCCGCCGGGTCATCTCATACATGTACCAGTAGCCTAGCCCGACGACCGCCCCCAACATCTCGTAAATACCACTCGCGGATCCGGCGCACACCCAGTCCAGGTCTTTCCCGTACGGCAGCCGCTCCCTCCAGCGCACCGGCAGGAACGCCAGCACCGGCCCGATCAAAAAGTGCCACACAAATCGCAACGCGGGCTCCTGTCCTCCGTTATTCCAGTTGCAAGGGACGACCATGCCAGAAAAATCCGATGTTTCCTATGCGTTTTTTGCGTGAGCGCACTTCTCCGCGCCGTTGTACCTTTTCTTCATCCGGATGAGTCGGTTTGCCTGGAAATCCATTCGTCGGAGGAGTTACCCATGCTCCCGCATGTTCTTAAGCGCAGAACACTAATCTTCGCCACCGCCCTTGTGGCCACCGTCAGCTTTCTCGGAACCGCCGCGGCCCAAAAGGCTTCCGTGCCCAAGGTTCAGGACCAGCTCGCGCTCGGTGAGGAGCACGTCAAGCAACTGCTCCTTCTTATGGAATCAGACAAGACCGGCATGGTTTCGAAACAAAGCTACATGAAATACATGGAAGCGGAGTTTGACCGCCTGGACACCGCCAAGCAAGGTCAGCTTAACGCGCGGCAACTGACACAATCGAACGTGATCGCCTCGCACTACGTCGGCAAATAATCCCTTTTCCCGTTTTCGGTGCTACTCGTGCTCCCCTTGACGTTCTTCCTGATTGCTGTACGCAAGCCGCTTCTGTCCGCTTCCCCTCGCCCATTTTTCTTTTCTTGCGCGCCATGCTATCTTCCTTCCATCAGGGGGATTTACTTTCATGTCAGTCAATAAGGTCATTCTCGTCGGTCGGCTCGGCCGCGATCCCGAAACACGCTACACCTCCGGAGGCCAGGCCGTGGCCAATTTCTCCGTCGCCACCGACGAATCCTACAAGGACCGCAACGGCGAACGCCAGAAGCGCACCGAGTGGCACAAGATTGTCGTCTGGGGCAAGCAGGCGGAAATCGCCCAGCAATACCTGAAGAAGGGCTCTCTCGTTTTCATCGAAGGCCGCATTCAATCGCGCGAGTGGCAGGACAAGGAAGGCCAGAAGCGCACCAGTTTCGAAATCGTCGCCAACAATTTCCGCATGCTCGGCGGGCGCGCCGAAGGCATGGCCGTGGGTGCCGGTGCGGGCGGGGGCGGTGGACGCTCCGACGACTTCGACCAATCCGGCCCTTCCGAAGACGCCTTTCCCGGCTCTTCCAGCCCTGAAATCAACGACGAAGACATCCCCTTCTGACGGCTATTAGTTATACGCTGCAAGTTTGCGGGTCAGAACACCTTCCCCTTTGGCGTCTCCTAGCGTATGTCGTGGCCAGACTTCAGATCGGCCCTCCTCGTGGAACCCCGGACTTCACTCAGGGGAGAGGTGCGTTTACGCTCGGGGATGCGCTACCATCGGGCAGAGCATCTCTCTCACTCTTACATTTCTTCTTTGTTCTCTTTCCGTCCCCTGTCGTGAATCTCTCTTTTTCTCTTTTCCTCTGACCACTGGCTATCAACTGCCGACTCTTCTTTCTCTCGTCCTCCGAGCTATGAAACTCGAACTGCGACTGTCACCCGAATGCTCCATCTAGTTTCCCATTGTGCCGCCAACATCGTAACCTGCAGAATGGTGCTCGCCTGGATCAACGACCTGCGGGCCGGGAAGGATTCCAGCCGCCATGAGGCCTCTGCTCCTTGTAGCCTGTTCTCTGTTCGCCTGTAACAACCTGCGCGCCCAGGCTCCCGCCTGGCAACCATCGCCCGGACACACCCAAATACCGATCTGGCCGGGCACCATACCCGATACAAAGCCTGTCACGGGGCCGGAGGACGTCTCGACGGCAGACAACCCGGTCGCCGGCAAGCCGTGGACTTACGTAAGCAAAGTCTCGCGCCCGACCATGACCGTCTATTCTCCAGTCGGAAAAAATACAGGTGCTGCGGTCATCGTCTTTCCCGGCGGTGGCTATTGGATTCTGGCCATCGATCTGGAAGGCACGGAGGTCTGCGACTGGATGACCTCCAAGGGCATTACCTGCGTCCTGTTGAAGTATCGCGTGCCGGGTGATCGACTTGGACCGCAATCCGGGGCGTACCCGAAATCACCAATGGCTTTGGAAGATGCGCAGAGAACCGTAGGGCTAGTGCGCTTTCACGCTGCGGACTGGCATATCGATCCACACAAGATCGGAGTCCTTGGCTTTTCGGCAGGCGGCCATCTGGTAGCCGCCATAAGCACGCATTTCACCAAGCGTCTCTACCCGCCTGTGGATGCAGCCGACAAAGAAAGCTGTCGTCCTGATTTCGCGGTAGCACTTTATCCGGGACACATGCTCGAGCATACATCCAAACCGTTCGAGCTGAATCCGTACGTTCCTGTCACTCGCCAGACGCCACCCACATTTTTGCTGCAAGCGGAGGATGATCCGGTCGACGATGTGGAGAACTCGCTCGTCTACTTTGCGGCACTGAAGAAGGTCGGCGTCTCCGTGGAGATGCATTTGTACGCGCATGGTGGCCACGCGTTTGGCTTGCGCCGCACCGACTTTCCGATAACGGCCTGGCCCCAGTTGGTCGAAAACTGGCTCACCACCATCGGCATCCTCTCGAACTAACCTGCCGCAGAGAAATTGTAGCGACTCTCCTCTCACTCATACCGCAGCGCCACCATTGGATCCACTCGCGACGCCCGCCGCGCCGGTAGCCAGCACGCCACCATCCCCGTTGCCAACAACAGCGCCGGCACGCACGACAGGGTCATCGGGTCGTACGCCGACACGCCCCAAAGCTGCGTCGAAATAATCTTCCCGAGCGATAGGCTGATCAGCAAACCCAACCCGACGCCGATCGCCACCAACTGCAACCCCATCCGCACCACCATGCTCAAAACGTCCGAGCCCTTCGCTCCCAGCGCCATGCGGATCCCAATCTCCTGCGTCCGCCGCGCCGC
>Ga0187782_10001050_pt1 | contig 19851 bp, 18 predicted proteins | sample 0715_SJ02_MP15_2_FD_132454 | JGI IMG/M metagenome (GOLD analysis project Ga0187782, IMG submission 132454) | Tropical peat soil microbial communities from peatlands in Department of Meta, Colombia - 0715_SJ02_MP15_20_MG | ecosystem: Environmental > Terrestrial > Soil > Wetlands > Peat | place... | reverse complement strand
CACGCGCTTTTTGCCGCTCTTGCGCGCAATGTAGTCATCGATCATGCCACCCTGAAGCGGGCCCGGGCGGTAAAGCGCGTTCAAAGCGGTGAGGTCCGCCAGGCGGCTGGGCTTGACGCGCTGGAGAATGTCGGTCATTCCCCGACCTTCAAACTGAAAGATCCCTGCCGTAAGCCCTTTGCCCAGCATGGCGTAGCTCTGTTCATCGTTGGGAGGCAGGTTATCCAGGTCCAATTTCTCTCCCCGCGTCGTTTCGATCAGTTTGACGCAGTCATCAATGACGGTGAGTGTGGTGAGACCCAGAAAATCCATCTTCAGCAGGCCGATCTTTTCCAGGTCGTCCATGGCGTACTGCGTGGTGATTTCATCCTTGACTTTGTAGAGCGGAACGATCTCTTGCAAAGGCTGGGGTGAGATGACGACTCCGGCGGCGTGAGTGGAGGCGTGGCGCACAAGGCCCTCGAGGTGTCCGGCCACCTGGAGCAAGTCCGCCACGCGCGGATCGTTTTCCCTCAGTTGGCGGAGTTCAGAGGTCTGCTTGAGGGCTTCCTCTAGGGTAATGTTCAGCGTATTGGGGACCAGCTTGGCGATCTTGTCGACTTCGGCAAAGGGGATGTCCAGCGCCCGCCCAGCGTCGCGAATCACAGCCTTCGCGCCCATGGTTCCGAAGGTGATGATCTGGCTCACGTTCTCACGCCCGTATTTTTCCGTAACGTAGTTAATGACTTCAGCGCGGCGTCGCATGCAAAAGTCGATGTCGATGTCCGGGAAAGAAATCCTTTCGGGATTAAGAAAGCGCTCGAAAAGCAGGCCGTGCTGGAGCGGATCGATGTCCGTAAGGTGCAATGAATATGCCGCCAGGCTCCCGGCCGCCGAACCGCGTCCCGGACCCACGGGAATGCATTGCTCGCGCGCATACCGGATGAAATCCCAGACGATCAGGAAGTAGCCGGCGAAGCGCATTTGTTTGACCAGTTCGATCTCGCGCTCCAGCCGTTCTTCATAGGCTTCGAGTGGATAGCGCAGTTTCCCTGCTGCCGCCTCCCGCTCCAGCCTTTCGCGCCGAAGCCCGAACCCTTGCCGCGTTACTTTCTCAAAAAAGCTGTCGAGGGTCTCGCCCTGGGGAACCTCGAAATGTGGAAAGACGTGCTGTTTTTCCTCCAGGTGCACGTTACAACGCTCGGCAATCTCCAGGGTGCGTGAAAGCGCTTCCGGCGCCTCACCAAAGACCGCTTGCATCTCCTCGAGCGATTTAAAATAGAACTGGTCTGTAGCGAACTTCATGCGGCTAGAATCGCTGACAGTCTTCCCCGTCTGAATGCAGACGAGAACGTCCTGAGCGCGCGCATCCACCTGGTTGAGGTAATGACAATCGTTAGTGGCCACAAGGGGGATACCAGTCTCGCGGGACAAGCGAACCATCTGCGGGTTAATGCGCTTCTCTTCCGGAAGGCCCTGGTCTTGGATCTCGAGATAGAAATTGCCCTTGCCGAAGATGTCGCGAAGATCATAAGCAGACTGGCGCGCCGCTTCGAGTTTGTCGGCAGCAAGGGCCACGGGGACTTCGCCGCGCAAGCAACCCGACAAACCGATCAACCCGTCGGCATGTCGAGCCAGCAAGCCTTTATCAATTCGCGGCTTGTAATAGTAACCTTCCAGAAAGGCCGAGGAGGCGAGCTTGAGAAGGTTCCGGTAACCTCTTTCATTTTCGCACAGAAGCACCAGGTGGTAGGGCCGGTCGGCATCAGGCAAGCGGTCAAAGCGACTGGTGGTCGCCACATAGACTTCGCAACCCAGAATCGGCTTTAGGTTCCGCCTCTGCGCAGCTCCGTAGAATTTTACTGCCCCAAAGAGGTTGCCGTGGTCGGTGATGGCGACGGCAGGCATCTTGAGCCCGGCCGCGCGATCCATCAAGCGGTCGATTTCACAAGCGCCGTCGAGCAGGCTGTAATCGGTGTGGAGGTGAAGATGGACGAAGTTTTCGGGTGGCATGCCGCAACCATTCTAACAGAAACCGCTTCGTTGTGGCACGCCTATGCACGCGCGGGGTAGTGTCCAAAATCTGAGTTGCTGGCCGAAAGAATTTTGGTGGTGTGATTTCCTGACAAAGTGGCGGTTTCGGCTGCCGCATTCCGCCACGCTGGGGTTTTTGTGATTTCGTTCTGACATAGACTACATGGTAGTGTTCTCATGGCATTCTAGGGAATTTGAGCGGGTATGCGTGTTTTGGCCGTCGTCGTGTGTTAAAAGCTCCTCGGAATTTGGTTTCGTCAAATAGCGAGTGGGCGAACGTGGCAACCGCAGCCGTTGAAACTCGACGCAAGCGGTGGCGGGAGCTCCCCACTTGGCCGAATGAGACTCTGGAGATAATTCAGGAATTGAGATCTGATCATCCTGAGTACTCGGCAATTCAGTGGATTGAGGAGCCTTTGCACTTGCTCGGGCATCGTTGCTCAGATGACGTGGTGTGGGCATCTAACATCCTGCAAATAGCCTGGGAAAAATTAGGCGGCAAATAGGCTGCGCTGCCGCGGACTGGGGCTTGGGGTGTTCTCGTTCGCGGTTTGTGGAGAGTTCGGTTTGGGGCCTCTCTTGGTTAGCGCTTTAAGTTTGAGGTGGTAACTCTCGCGCAGCTGGAACATCTCTGGAGTGACGCGGTGCGCGGTGTGAGGGAATGTTTTCTGAAAGTCGATAGCTATACGGGCTTCTTCCTGCTTGATGATCAGTTCAGCGAAGCATCTTTTTAGGAGATCGGCAGCTTCGTCGCTGTTCAGCCTCCACCTTGTGGCGTCTGCGCGTTTCGGTGGACGCTTTTTGTACCACTGAGGGTAGACGGCACCACCAAAGCGGTCGCTGCACCACTTGACCAGGCGCGAATCTACGTTCGCCATAGTGATTTGGAGGTGGTGATATCTGGGACGGTTTAGGCTTATCTGGATGTGAGTTTCACAGTCGATGATTGCGGCCATCTTAGCGAGGTCGATTTCGGTCGGTTGTACCGTGGCTCGCACGGAGCATCTCGGGCAATGGGAATTCAGAAGGGTAGCCAGGATAGCACAAAGTTGAGGAGATTGCAGGGAAAGTGCTTTGTGTACTTGGGCCGTCCCGTGGTAGGACGTCGGAAAACGAAAAGCCCCGGTTCCAGCCGGGGGCGAGAAGTTCACGCTCCGTAGTTGTCTTAAGTGCGGAGCGTGAAAAATGCAAGAGCAAGATTCTCACCGCGCTAGGGTCGAAAGTACAACGTATCCTCCGTTGCCAAATGAGACTCGGGCTGTCCAGTCTGCGGTGCCTTGTTCGGCAAGTCTAATCGATTCAACATCTACGAACCTGACTGTAAATTCGGTTCCGGTATCAAGCCTGTGCAGCGCAAGTTTGGCAGGTTCAAAACTTACTTCGGAAGCTGTTGCATCGAAAAACGTAACAGTCGTTCCAATCGACACGTCGACTGAAAGTTTGGTGGCGGATTTACATCCGGACAGCAAAGAAAACAGCTTTTCCCATGATGTAGCCATGCTTCTCCTTTGGATACGCCGGTGGGGAGTCGATACCCGTAAACTAAAAAAGCCCCGCATTGGCACCGTTCGCGGTGATCTCCGCCGAACGTTCCCAACGCGAGGCCGTGATCTCGGCTCCCCGCGCAACTCCAGTTGTAAGTCTGAAGTTTACGTGCATTTGCTGCACGTGTCAAGCCGTTCTTTCTTCGGGTTTTCCTGCCAGCAACTCACTTCTAGGATACTGCCCACGCGTGGGCGGCGGGCCAGTCTGAAATCGTAGCGGCGAGTTTACCTCGCCGGGTGGCGGAATAAAGCCGCCTCTACATTAGACTACCCACCCGCACCTCCTTGTTTGCTTTCATACAGCTTCCTGTCCGCGGTTTGGAACAGCTTTGTTGCCCCCTCGCCATCCTCGGGGAAAATGGCAATCCCAAAATCAATTCCAACCGGAGTGTTGGGAGCTAGGGGCCTGGCATAGGCCTCGAACTTCCGCACGATCCGTTCTGCGAGCGCTTCGGCGCTGGACCGCTCGGCTTGGGAGAGAAGGATGGCAAACTCATCGCCACCAATCCTGCAGGAAATATCAGAGCCGCGGACGGTTTCAGCACTGGCGCGAGCCACACTGCGCAGAATCTCGTCGCCAGTGGCATGGCCGTACGTGTCATTCGCCAGCTTGAACCTGCGAAGGTCCAGCAAGAGCAAGCCGAACGAGGTCCCGTAACGGGTGGAGCGGCTGATCTCCCGCGCCAAGGATTCTTCAAACATACGGCGGTTTTTGAGTCCAGTGAGTGGGTCAGTGGCGGCGTTATGACGCAACTTCTCGAGCTCTTCGTATTCCAACAGAATGGGTTTCCGCAAGAGTTGGATTTCGCCAAAGTAATCCACCGCGGCGGTCCTCAGGGAGGAAGGGCGGCGGAGCTTTTCCGTCAATTCGTTGCGGCGGGCTAAAATCCTTTCCCAATGGATGATGCTCTCCTTCTCACTTACCTCGACGCTGGTAAGACCCCTCAGGAGTTTTTGCAAGAAGGCGCCGTGAGAGGGTTGGCCAAGCTGCCGCAAGTTGTCTGCAACCAGTTCCAGCAAGCGATCCGAGCTGGTTTGCAGGTCAACCGCCATCAGAGCTTCCGGCTCCTGCGCCTCTCCCGTCATAGGCAAGGGCGGCTCGGGGCTGGCGAAGGGCTCTGGCTTGTCGTCAGATACCCTATGTTTTGTAACTCCACCGCCCGCAGCAGCAGCCACACCCATCGTGGTTAGGTGACGACTTCTGGGTGCCCCTACTGCTCCGCTGGCGCGGGTGCAATCCTCCTCGATCCCGTCCGAAACTAAGACCTTCTTGGGTTCTCGTTCACCGATTTGGACGCACTCCGGCAGTGGAGGGGTCACGGCCGGCTGCGGGGTTGCCGCGAGAATCAGACAAGCGCTGCCTTCTGTGGTTGATAGGCTGACTTCGAACTTTCCACCTGCGGGAGTTTCCTGGGTAGCACGGAGCGACCCCGGTCGTAGGGCAAGGAGTAACCGTGCCGAGTCGGGTTGAACTGGGCCGTCGTCCCCTGATTCCAGATTGACCACGAGCCGACGAGAATCCGCGAGGGGACATAACCTCTCTAGTACCATCCGGACCAACTCGCCCAGGCCTAGCTGCTTATTTAACCACCGGGCATCTTTCCCATGCCGCGCCAATTCCACCGCATCCCGCCCCGATTCCAGGCGCTTCTTTGTAAGACTCGCGACCGGTCTGCCATCTTTTGCCACAAGAGCTCGCACAACCTCTTCCCTCTGGGGTGATCGCCCTTCTAAAACTCGTCAGTCCTCCCCGGAGCTACTTCTCATTAACCAGTTTTTACATCGGCGGGACGAGCAGGGCGGATGAGGAAAAGATCAAGGTCGCCAACCAAGCCTCGGCTGGGAGACACAAACCGACGTAATGACCACCACCCCCGCAAGTGTGCATAGACCGGTGGACGCAGGAAGGTACCATTTAAGTCCTATGCTGACGGAGTCGAGAATCGGAATGAGAGCAACAACAACCGGCAGGCGAGAGGTCTGAAGAGTGTAACAAAAGAGACCAACCTGCGTGGCAAGCCTTCCCCGACAAAACCCTTAAGCCACGTGCTTGGGTTTGCGGGGACGGCGTTGACGTGGTGCAGGCGTAGCCGGGAGATCCTTTATGCCGGCCCTTTCGCGCAAGGATTTGGTCAGTTGCTGAGGGCTTCTAATTTTGCCATCCAACTGGTCCAGGAACACACTCTCGATGATCTGATCGAACTTCGGTCCAGGCTTAAATCCCAGGGCTTGCAATTCCGCTTTCGGGAGCTTTGACCGGAGCGGCAAGTATTTCGTCAGATAATTCTTAACACGGGATTGAACCTTAGCCTGCGGGCAATAAACCAACAGGAAGAGCAGGAGGTGCCGGGACTCCTTCGAGAGCAAAGAGTAAACCTGATGAGGCAGCGCGGCCTTCGAGCTGACAAGGAGCCGAGCGAGTTTCTTGGCGTCCTGCTCCATGCTCAAAACTTCCTTGATGACTTTGCCTGATCTCAGCACCTTCTTCGCCATCCTCAGCTTTTCGCTGCTGCCCAGCTTTTCAACCAAGCAAAGAAAATTAACCAAGTAGGGATCGGACCCTGGAACAATCTGGGCCGCGGACCAACTCTTGGAGAAGAGGTCGTAGGTGATCCGTGCCGACGCCAATTTCTTATCCAGCCCCCCCAGGAGTTTCCGTTCAGCAAGCACTTTGAGGATGCGCGCCGGGTTTCCCTCCTGGAGGATCGCTCGGAGCTCACGTCCCTGCTGGTCCGGACCCAGTCGCTCCCAGGCGCGATTCTGGAGGGCCGCTTGCAAGTAGTTCTTAGTCCTTTCCTCAGTTGTAAAGTCAAGGCGCAGTCCAAGCCGCAGTGCCCGATATATCCGCAGCGGATCCTCAGAGAAGCTGCGCGGATGCAAAACCCGGAGTTCCCGCCGTTCGATATCCGCAGCGCCATTCGTCGGATCAAGAAGCAAGCCACGCGAGTTGGGATGAAGCGAAATCGCCATGGCATTCATCGAAAAATCACGTCGCTTCAGATCTTCAAAAATGGTGGCCGGGCGCACCTCCGGACGCTGGCCGGGCTTCGAGAAGACATCCTCGCGGCACTGGCCCAGTTCCACTCGCACTCCATTCGAAAACCAAAGTTCCAACGACGCAGTGCGTGCGTCATATTCTTGAAAGTCAACCGCCAGAGGCTTCCCGCTGCCCACCGCCGGGCGAGATGTGAGGCCTGTCGTGGGGGATGAGTCCTTTGATTCCAGGCGGCGAAGAACCTTCAGGGGATCGCCCTCGAGAGCGAAATCCAAGTCACGCACCACCTGCTGCCCATACGTCAGGTCTCGAACCGCGCCTCCTACGAGGTACAGATTGCATCCCTGTTCGTGGGCCGAGCGGCTGATCAGGCTTAGCACGCTGTGTTGCTCCTGCGAGAGCTTACTTTCCATTAGAAAGTTATAGTCGCTCATGGGTATCGGGCGTCCATTTCCTTGAAAACCCAAGGGCCTGAAGCTCAGGCTCGAGGATGGTGAGTCTGATAGACCTGCTTTAATCTTTGCTTCAAAACGTGCGTATAAATCTGCGTTGTGGAAATATCACTGTGCCCGAGCATAAGTTGGATCGAGCGCAGATCAGCTCCACGTTCAAGTAAATGCGTGGCGAAAGAGTGACGCACCAGGTGTGGAGTCAAGGGGGCTGAGAAACCTGCCCGCCGGCCATACCCCGCCAGGATCTTCCAGAACCCCACACGGGTTAGGGGTTCTCCCCGGGGGTTGAGAAAGAGGAAGGGCTTCTGACCATTCTTGCACATTGCCGGGCGGCCCCCCCGCCAATAAGCTTCCACCGCGCGCAGAGCTGACTTGCCAACAGGGATTAGCCTCTCCTTGTTTCCTTTTCCCAAACATCGAACGACACCGAGGCTGGATTCAAAATCCGAGCAACGAAGGTGGACCAGCTCGGAAACCCTCATGCCGGTGGCGTACAAGACTTCCAGCATAGCCTTGTCGCGAAGACCGCGAGGGGTGGAGATATCAGGTTGTCCCAGGAGAGTCTCAACCTCGTCCGCGCTGAGATACCTCGGCAGCCTTTGTGCCAATTTCGGGGCATCGACGTCCGCCGTCGGATCGCTTTGAACCCTGTTCTCTCTTACCAGAAAGCGGAAAAAATTACGCAGAGAAATGAGGTGACGAGCCACGCTTGGCGCGCTCAGTCCCCGGCTATAAAGCGCCGCGAGGAAGGCGCGAACATCGTCACGGTTAGCATCCGCAAAAGTCTTCCCGCGGCCACCCATGAACCTGCAGAAATGGACAAGGTCCCGTTGGTAATTCGAAATACTGTTGGCGGCTAGGCCCTTCTCCACCCGCGCGTAGTCAAGGTAGTCATTGACTTCCTGCAGCCCTGCTGCAGAATCATCTAAGCGATTATTTTTCAAGAGATTATGAGCTTTGTCCAAGAATCCGCACTCCGACTTTGCGCCGAAAGACTTGACAGGCGTAGCTCACCTCTTATACTAGCACAAGCGGTCTCCCGTGGCCAAGCTGCATTTCACGGCAGCAAATTCCCCACGGATCGCGCCTTGCGTGGCAGACAACCACAAATCGACTTACAAGAAGGTAGTAGTCCGTAAGCTGGATCATGTTGTCATAAAGGGCTTTGTTGACTCGGCTTCCTATTTGCGACCCAGCGGCATCGAGATCCTCGACCGCGATGGCCGGGCTCTGGCGATTCCCTGGCCCGAGATTAAGGGCGTCTTTTTCGTGAGGGAGTTTGACGGCGACCCCCAGCGATCAGAACGTAAGCTCTTCTTGAGCCGCCCCCGCATGGCGGGCCTTTGGGTTCAGATGACTTTCAAGGATAACGAGGTTATGGAAGGGCTTCTCCCCAGCAACCTCATGGAGCTCAGCCCAGAGGGATTTCTGGTCACGCCCGCGGACCTCTACTCCAACAACTTGAAGATCTTCGTTCCCCGAACTGCATTGAGCAAAATCAATGTCCTGGGCGTCATACCTGATGGGCGAGTGAGGAAGCAATCCAAAAGGGGAAGCAAACTTCCAGGCGAAACCACAAGTTCCGAACGTCAGATTCGTCTTTTCCCCGCCTCCGAGGGCCTTGGGAAAAAAGGCTAACGGCGAGTTTACCTCACCCGGGTAAAGACGCTTCGACCTCAATTCTACGTTCACGAAGCGGCGGGCTTCGCGTCAGGCTGAGCCTGGGAAGGTTCCACCGGGGGAAGCAACAGTTTCTGATGGATGGCGTAAAGTACCAGTTCGAGACGGTCTGAAACCCCAACTTTGTCGTAGATTGACCGCAAGTGATTCTTCACCGTCTGTTCCGTTATGGCAAGATGCTGGGCGATTTCACGATTTCGCCATCCCTGCATCAGGTAGCTGATTATCGTCTTCTCTCTTTGCGTCAAGGTATCCACGGGTCGCAAAGGTTGGGAGGCACTAGTCTCCACGAACTTTGCCATGGTGGTCACCTGCTTATGCGGCAACCAGACTTCGTCCTCCCAAACTACCTTGCGCGCACACCTGACAAATAACGATGGTTCCACTGACTTCAGAATAATGCCCGCAGCGCCCAACTGGACGAATCGCATCCCTTGATCTTCTGTAGGAACCCCGGAGGTGGTGACCACGATCTTGCACTTCGGCGCCTGGTGGCGAAGCTCCGTAAATAGATTGCCACCGGCTTCCGTTATGATTTCCGCCTGGACAAAAAGCAAGTGCGGCCGCAGGGATTTCGTCAGCTCGATCACTTGCGCGGCGGAGTGGGCTTGCGCGACGACGCGCAGGTCGTCCTCCACCGCAAAGAGCTCTTTCAACCCCAATCTGAAGATACCTTCGCGGTCAGCTATGAGAACTCGTATCTTCTTCTTGGCGCTATTGCGCACGCTCATCCGGAATCACGTCCCAGCACCACTGGTTCGCCAGGCCCACATACCTTCATGGTACGCGCGCTGGAGTCACCGATTGATCTTTGGAAATTGACTTCCACGGAACTACGCCGTGCCTGAAGGCTGAGTCGCACAGGATCCTGCACTCTCGGTTCAGACAGCGCCCAACAGCTCACGCGCGTGCGGGCCGGAATTCGTACTCGTCAATCGTGGCCCCCATCCCCCTTGCCTCACTGGGGCAACTCCAGCGGATGACCCGGCCATTACAAAGCAACTCGATAGGGACACGCGTCATAATCGCAGGCAGGAATACTCTCATGGTCACTGATGTCTTGCGAGGAGGCCGCACGGGAATATTCATGAATAGCCCGTTCCCACTGATGTTCCCGGTCTTACCCTCCACGCAGCGAGTGTGACCCCTGCGACTCTTCCAGTGCACTACTGCCGGCAACTCGACCGGAATTCGTATTCCGGAGCGCTGATTCTCATTCATAGGCTCTCCGCTGAAACCAACTAAACTCTCCCACAAAGGGTATCTTGTTTCTGCCATCGTGGCAAGAAGAAACTCCAAGAATTCGATATGGGTAGGGGGCCCGCCCTACCCTCGTCGGTAAGAATGGGGGGGTAGGGCTTGCCTTGCGTTCCTCGATGAGTGGCGCAGCCGCTACGGGACGGCAAGCCGTCCTCTTATAAAACCGCATCGTATATTGCTTATACTGTGGACCACTGTTAACCTTGCCAGCTTCGAGTCACGTTGCCTGTTTAGGCGAGCGATGAAAAGGAGAAAACAATGAAATTGGGTGAAATTGCGGCACGGCTTGGATGCCAACTCGAAGGTCCCGAAGAACTCGAAATCACCGGCGTGGCTGGAATGGACGAGGCCGCACCCGGCGAATTGACTTTCCTTGCTAATCCCAGGTACCTGCGCAAAATTGAGAGCACACGCGCGGCGGCCATCATTGCCAGCCCCGAGGAGGACTTAGGGGGCCGGCCCGCGTTGCGTTCCACGAACCCTTACCTCGCCTTTGCCAAGGCCCTGGAGCTTTTCCACGCTCCTTATCGCCCCCCCACGGGGATTCATCCCACGGCGGTCATCGCCCTGGACGTCAGACTGGGCCGGAATCCTTCTATAGGACCTTACGTAGTCCTCGAAGAAGGAGTGGAGATTGGAGATGACTGCGTGCTGAAAAGCCATGTGGTAGTTTACCGGGGGGCTAGGATTGGGCACCGCTTCTTCGCTCACTCCCATGCGCTGGTGCGTGAATTCGTCCGCATCGGCGACGACGTGACCTTGCAGAATGGCGCGGCCATAGGGACCGATGGCTACGGTTTCGCCCGCCAAGCCGACGGTTCCTACTACAAGATCGTGCAGTCCGGGACGGCGGTAATCGAAGATGGCGTCGAGATACAAGCCTATGCGTGCATCGACCGGGCCGCGGTCGGAGAAACCCGCATCCACAGGGGCGCCAAAATCGATAATCTCGTTCAAGTAGGACACGGCTGCGAGGTTGGAGAGAATTCCCTCCTCTGCGGCCAAGTGGGCCTTGCCGGAACCACTAAAGTGGGGCGGAACGTCATTCTCACAGGACAAGTCGGAATAGCGGGCCATGTGACAATCGGAGACAATGTCGTGGTATCCGCCCAGTCCGGCATTCACAGCGATGTCGAGCCGAATCGGGTCATGTCCGGCTCCCCAGCCATTGACAACGCCCAATGGATGAAATGCGTCGCGGCTTTTGCGCGGCTTCCGCAAATGTATGCTACCTATCGCAGAGTCCGCGAATTCCTGGACAAAGAGGGCCGGGGAAAGTAGGCGTGGGCTGTAAGCAGTGAGCCTTTGGCCTTTGCTATTCACCATTCACTGATCATATGGCAACTCATCCTTCTCAAGACCCGAGAGGATGGCTTGACGCACTTGGTCAATGATGATTTCCCGGTCTGCGATAGTGAAGCCTTCCGTGGCCACGGGTTCGTGGATACTGATTCGAACCACTCCCGGCCGCATCACGAACTTACCCTTGGGCATGATCTTGTTGCTGCCTGAAACGGAGATCGGAACGATGGGAGCGCCCGCCTTGAGGGCCATGACGAAGACGCCCTTCTTGAATCTCTGAAGCCTGCCATCGGGGCTGCGAGTGCCCTCAGGATAAACTAGGAAGGACTTGCCAGCCTTCAGTGCCTCTACACCCTTCTCTACGGCTTCCAAGGCTTGCTCCCGGTTTCTTCGGTCCACCGGAATAAAGCCGCGCGCCACCATGCCGCTGCCGATAATGGGCACGCGGAAAAACTCCTTTTTTACCATCACCACAACTGTCGGTAGGATCGGCAGCAGCGCGGGAGGGTCGCAATTGCTTTGGTGATTGGCCATGAAGACCACGGGCTGATCGCGCGGAATCCGTTCGAGCCCATGGATATCGAGACGCACTCCTGCCAGCCAAAGGGCCATTCTTGCGCCCAACATTCCGGCCTTGTAGATGGGATCGGTATTCCCGCTCAAGGCACCATAAATGAGCACAGGAGGCCCCAGGATCAAGACGTAAGCGGCGGTGACAAGCGTGACCAAGGTGGCGCGGAGCATAGTAAATTATAAATTGTAAATTCTAAATTACCCAAATTGGTATATAGCAAGGCGACAGAGCTCTGTTCAGGGCTGACTATAGGCTTCCACTGTTCCGGAGCCCGGCGGCCTGCCTTGATAGACTGCACTGGTAATTCATAATTTATAATTTACAATTTATAACTTACTATTCTTTATGCGGCACGGGCATCGTGCTACCTTGCAGCCAGCCTTCGCGGACCAGAAGCTGTTCAGGGGAGGGATGAGAAATCTCCTTCACGCGGTAAGTGGTCTCGGCATTGGCTTCCAGCCGGTATGTAATCTCGAGAACGTTTTCACCGCGCAGCACCTGGAGCTTCATTTCTTGTCCCGGCTTCAATTGGGGAAGCAACTTGGCGGGGGAATCAAGCAGCGCCTGGCCATTCATTTTTTGCAGGATGTCCCCCTCCGCCAAGCCCGCCTGCGCTGCGGCGCTGCGGCGTTCGACGTAATCCACTCGAACTTCTCCGGCTGAATTCAGGCTCGCATCGAAGCCCAGGCGCGGCGAGCCGGGACTGGCGCTCTCCAGCTCCAAGCCTGCATTCCCCAGATATGTTGCGTAATCTAGCTCGCGCGTGCCGCTGACGTAGTCCCTGAAAAACGGCTCCAGCCCGGAAAAACTGGGGGCAACCTGCCCTATCTCGCGCCGCAGGTCCGCTTCCGTATAGTAGCGGCCGGGGCGGGCGAAATCTTCGTTCAAGCCGCGCATCACATCATCCAGGCCGGCGGCATTGCCGGTGGCATGGCGCAACGCAAGGTCGAGAAGATAGCCCAGCAGCTCCCCCTTATTGTAATACGAGATGCTACGTTCCGGCCGGTGGTAATCGCTATACTTCTCGAACCATGCCTCCAGACCTGATTCCTGCACGCTTTGGAAGAAACGGGCTGGGCGAGATTCGAGATCCCCAATTGCAGACCCCAAGTGGGCGTAAAAAGTCTTGCGGGAGATCAAGCCCGTTCGCAGCAGGACGAGTTCGCCATAAGTGCTGGTCACGCCTTCACAGAACCAGAGGTCGCCAGTGTCGTTGCCGTGGACATAGTCGATTGGCTCGAGCGCTTGCGGCCGGATGCGCTTCACATTCCACAGGTGGAAAAACTCATGCGCCGCCACGCTCTCCAGGCTTTCCCAGTGCTCGCGAAGTCCCCGTGCCCGCACCGTGATGGCCGTCCCGTTGCGGTGCTCCATGCCGCCCCCTCCTGGAGCATCTTGGGGAAAATGCAGGATAAACGTGTAGCGAGAAAAGGGTACGTCGCGCATCAGCGCGGTTTCGGTGGCCGTGATCTTCTTCAGCGAGGCTAGAAGACGCTCCGCTGAGTAGTCCTTGGGGTCCGCGTGAACGACCACGCGGTAGGTTGCTCCATCCTGAGAAAAGCTGTAATCCTGGAACTGGCCCGCCTCCGCCGGGCTGTCCGCCAGGAGGTCATAATTCGGGGCGAGGAATCCGTCCCCATCTTCCTCGAGCAGGCTCGCCACCTTCCACCCGTCGGGAACCAACAACCTGACGCGCACGGCACGTGCCCGCTCCTTGGGCAGGTAGAAGAGTAGCGTAGCAAAGTTCAGAAAGGCGTGCGTGCTATCCACGTCGCTTGAAAACGGTGTCGCTCCTACCACGTACACGGAGTAGCGAAGTGACAGTTCCGCGCAGGGCTTGGCCTCCGACCTCCAGGTGTTCAGGTCAACGCGGGTCAGTTGCTCCTTTCCTCCATCACACTCGGGGCTGAGCTCACCGATGTAGCGCGCAAAATCGCGAATCTGGTAGAGGTTATTCCAGGCCGGGAACTGGAATTCCGTGGAAGGCGAGGCTTCTCGGACCGTCATCACGACTTCCACTTGATGCGAGGCGGGTGCGCGTAAGTCGAGCTGGTACTGAATAGCCTGGGAGGCGCCGAAAGAAGATGGCGCGAGCAAGGGAAGCAAAATGAGGAAGCTCGCTCGGGTACGGAGAACAACGCAAGATTCCTCGCTTCGCTCGGAATGACTGGGTCGTTTCATGTATAAAGCAAGATGCCCACGCGGTTTTTGCTCTCCTCGAATCCTGGCTCCTGAATCCTGCCTTTAGAAAACACTTGCCGTGCGCTTCCGGGCTTCTTAATATAGCATCTTGTGGCTCAGGGACAAGCCAACAAGTTCTTGAAGGCTGATATGCACTGCCACACCCTTCACTCGGGGCGGGCCAAGCACCTCCGCTTCTTGCGCTGCCGGGATTGCTATTCCCGGCCCCTCGATGTGTATTTGACGGCCAAGCGCCGGGGGATGGACCTCGTCACCATAACCGACCACGATTCCCTGGATGGCTGCCTCGCACTGCTTGACCGCCTGGGCGATCTCCAGGACTTCATCACCGGCGAAGAAGTCAGCGCCACGTTTCCGGAATTCGACCACACTGTTCACCTCGGAGTTTACGGGTTGAACGAAGCGCAGCACCGTGAAATCCAACGCCTGCGCGCCAACGCGAACGAACTGCTTCCCTACCTGCGCCAACAAAACCTCCTGTTCGTGCTGAACCACTTCTTCCACAACTTCGGGGACGCCGAGCGTGTCTTGGGTTTTACGCAATGCATGTCGGAGTCGTTTGACGTGTTCGAGGTTCGAAACGGCAGCCAAGAGCGCGACCACAATGCGTTAACAGCCCATCTGGTGGAGACTTTCCGGCGGCGTGGACGCACGGTTGGGGTAATCGGCGGAAGCGACTCGCACACGCTTCGTCGCCTGGGGCGAACTTACACGGTTTGCCCCGCCGCCCATCGCGGGGAGTTCTTGCAGGCCATCCGCGCAGGCCAGAGCCAGGTCTGCGGCGCGCATTCCAACCACCTTTCGCTGGCGGCAGACATCTACGGCGTGGTCCTGCGCTACTACCCCGCTGTTTTCCGGATCAGTAACGGCGAGCTCCCTCCCGGCGTCCGGCTGAGGAATATTTTTCTTAGTATCTTGGCCGCGCCTTTCTTGTTCGTTCCCTATGTGTCCGCCGCGCGCCATAGCGCCACCGAGCACGCGCGCGTCAACCGCTTCGCGCGTATCCTGAGCAGTCAGAAATCTGCACCCTTCGCGACCTGCGAGGCCGATTAGCGTCGCAGAAGCGGAGGGCTTTTCTGCTGTCGGTGAATTTCTTTGCGACAAGCCAGCACCGGTCAGGCAAGCCTGAGCCCAATGCTGCATCGCAAGGCGTTCCATCTTCTTGCGCAACTAACTCACGCCGCTCGTGCAAGAGCTATGGGAACGGGTGCGGAACCCAATCAGGTATGCATGTGGACGTACTCGGTTTGCAGGAGCCAATGAAGCGCGCCAACCTCGGATGACCGAGAAAAGGCGTCGACGGGACGCAGAGTGGTACCAGTTCCGGCACAAATACCCGGCAGGCGAACAGGCCGGTTTCCTCCATTTCTGATGTCGTCATGTCAAACGCAATGGGTGTGATTGCCATAGTCACACACCGATCCAACAGAGCTCTGAGGGATTCGAGTGGTTTTTTGCCGTCTGGGGCGCTCGGGAACTTACGCGCCGATAAACTCGTGTTCTGCAAAAACCACTCGACGTACCGCGCATTCGACGGCTCGGCGTAAAACCGGAGGTTTGATTCGAAGTCACCGAACACGGCACCTTCCAGCGGAGCTTCTGATGTGCCAACCATCGACTTCACAAAAGGACGCCCCTGTCCACCTTCGACCAGCGCTTTGCGTGCTGCCGCGGAGACGTGAAGAGCGGACGCGGCGCTAAGGATAAAGAAACAAGAACGGCCTGTCCTTTCGACACAAGTAACGCCGACCACAGGGACCTCCCCGTCCACCGTCAGATCGTGGAAACGAATCTCCAGATTGTGTGTCTGAAGTCCCGGAGGCACTCCCAGGAGATCCGTTGGATCAAGGTCCAACATGGGCGGCGGGATGCGGGCGTACCAACGTATCATGACCGCGTCCCGTTCGATCGACTCCAGTAATCCCTTAAGCAGAGCTTCTTCCACCGAGGTAGCCACGGCACAACCAGAGCTCGTGGGGTAAAAGCAAGGTAGGTTTTCATCGTGGGAAAAGTAACTGAGCGAAAGCAGCTCCCCTGGGACGAAGCTAGGGAGACCGTCCAAGAGGTTAGTGCCCTCCACCCAGACGACCCGCGTGGCTTGCGTGAACTCAGCAAACGGAAAGCTCTCCGAGCGGTACTGTTCGCGCGAGAAGGGCACAAAGTTCTCGAATGGGACCGACCTGTAACCGCGCTCCACAAGCTCCCGGTAAGATAACAAGATTCGGCTTGCTCCATCGTAAGCAAAGAACGCATACCGTTCCAGCAACTCGCCCATTGCCCGATTTATGGCGTCCTCAACTGTGACACCGGCGCCTCCTGCGCGAGGATCGAGCTCGTGTCGATGACCCAGAAGCCTACCCACAGACGCCAGAGTCGGAAAAACCTGATGCAGATCGAAGTCATCGGGATCCGCCGCCAGATGGTAGAGTCCCTTTGCCAGTCCCAATTTCGGACCTAGAAACGGCAACCATTGGCGTGGCACGTTATATCGCGACCGATCCGTCATTAGTTTCTTCCTGTCGGGTTGCGTGAGGTCAGTAGATGTGAGAAAACGTTCGACCTGGGAGCGTGCCGGCGGGGGGAGCAATCTTGGCACCGCGGCAACCGGAGCACGGACTCGCGTTGAAAGGTTAGATTCAATCGGTGCACGATCAGAAGGTGATTAAGAGTAAAGCCGTGCCCATTCATGGTCGCGATGACTTCGAGTGCAAACAGTGACGCGATCAGAGAGACCCACGCACTGGCCTCGAGGCCGACGGACCAAGGTGAAGGGACGCGGTGGACTTTGACGCCTGGGTCTGTGAACACATGCTTTGGCTCGGCAGCGCTGGCGAAGAGACGCCTGCGAAAGCAACTGAAGCAAGCGGTCTGCCCTGGCACAAAGGTCGGCCCCACCCACCCTTCGTAACCATCAAAACAAACCAGCGACCACGGCACAGCCAGATGCAAGGCCGCCTTGTTCAGCGCTGCCAGTTCCTCTGGTTCAAAGGAATCTTGTGCAGCGATGACCCAATCGTGACCTTTCATGGTCTCAATCCATTCCAGCTCACCAATAGGCCGAGCGACTCTGGTCTGGGAAATCGTTGCCGCTTGGGTCGAAGGCCTCTCTGCAATGTCGATTTCTCCAAGATGGCTAGGTTTTACGGACGATGAGCTCTCAACCACAGTTGTGAACCCACAAGGCATCTCCCGCAATAGAAGTCGAATGGCTTCTCCCAGAACCCCGTGGCCAAGGATCGCTATATGAGCCTCCGCCAGCGGCTTGCGTAGCACAGGGATCGAAAAGCCGCGATCTTCGCTCATTATCTGCGCCTTACCATCAGACGCAACGATCCCGTTTTGCAGCAGTTGTGGCATCAGCTCTCTGAGAAGCTCACTTTCGGCCCCATTCCACGGGCGCGCCTGCACTAATTGTCGCGAAAGTATTCTCTCGATGATGGGACCTAGGAGGCCTCGCCGTTCAGGATCGGAGACGAGAAACGATCTGCCGCTGGTAGCCCCGGTGCGGAACTCGACGTCGTCCGGACTCAAGACAAAGACTCCAAAAACGTCCTTGAAGTTAATTTCCTCCGCCAAAGGTAGAGGATCAGAACTGGACATGGTGTGACTCCTCTTCGCGCTCCACAGGCGGAGCACCAACTGCCACCGCCGCAATTACGGCATGATCAATTCCGTCGATTTCCAGCCAGGTATGGATTTCGTCGTCATAGAACCCGCCGAGAACTACATGCGCAAGCCCAAGAGCGACGGCCGTCAGGCTAAGGTTCTGGCATGCACAGCCGGCCTCCAGCAGGCAATACCGGTATCCGCGCGGGCCGTACTTCGCACGCACCCGCCAGAATTTGGTCGAAATGAAGAAAATTGCGGAAGCGTGTGTCAGATCCACCACTCTTGGATGAATCGGAAAAGCTGCAAATAGCAGGTCGGATTCCGCCTCACCGAGAGACTTCACGAACTCGAGCGCGTGTTCCGGAACGTCGTAGTGGTACACCCCCCGAGCAAGCTCGCCTTCTTGCAGTATCACCGCAAAAATGCCTGTGGGGTGAAGCGCTCCCGCCGACGGGATCGACCTGAGAGAGGCGGTGAAAGGGTGATCATCGATATAACCCGTGACTACTCGTCCGGTCTCGCCCATGGCTCCGAACAGCAGGGAACTGAGCTCGACTAGTCTTAGGGGAGTAGCGGCGAAGGTGCGCAGACTCCGACGGTCGCGGATGACTTCGCGAAACGGGGGATCGGGAATTAGGGGTCCCGGAAGGCGTACGCGAGGCTGAAGCGGATAATCGGGGTCGTGCGTGTACTGCACTGGCTGCATAAACGGCTGTTGAAACAAGAGCAAGGCGTCCACCATCTTCGGGCCATCCACCCGTCGCAGCTTGGTGAGATCATGACTGATCTCGACGATATCGTCGAGGGTGCCGCGCTGCTGGTATGCCTCTAGAATCTCAGCCTGGCGGAGCTGGATGCGTCGCGGGTCATCAAGCGTCGAACACAGGAACCCAAATTGTTTTGACATTCGGGCCATTAGCGTGTGGCGTTTTCCTGAGGAGAGAGCGCCGCTCCATTCCGACCGCGAGCCGCTACGGGCGGCGGTCTCAATTACCTCCTTAAGCGTGGGCAAGCGCAGTTACATCGGATGCGGTGCTCTTGAAGGATTTTCCTTGGTGCACGGCAAAGTCTGGGAGTCGCCGTTGCGTCGGTGGCGCCAGCGGCCCGGTTAGACATCGCATGTTGCGCCCTACACGCGGAATCTGCTTAGCAGCACGCTGCCTTTGGCCAAGGGCGGGATAGACCAGCATAGCACTTGGTTAACGACGACATTGCAGAGGATGGACGGGCCCACCCCTCCCCTTGGCTGCGAGCCAAAATAAGAGACGTAAGCGCCGCCCCCCTCTCGAGGCCCCGCGACCACCTCTTCTTCGTTTCGTGCTTGCCTTCTACCCTTGCGACGCTGGAAACGAACCCCTCACCCGGAACTATGTCCTGGTAGTCGGGGTCGCGGACTTGAAATGCCAGCAACACGTGGTACAACAGCACAAGGCAAAGTCGACCGTCGTGTGTTCCTGAGTGAATAGTTCTCGCCCAGTCTCCAAATCTGTGACCTTAACGATAACACCTTGTTTTTTCTCGGGCATAGTTTGGTTACCTCCATTACGTGGATTTCTGATCACTACTCTAGCAAATGCTATTGTAGAAACCGATACTTGTCAAGTGAAAAACTGAGGAATATCTGAAGGGTGTATGACAAGCGGCAGATCCCGAGGCGGTGGAGGAGAAACTGGAAGCGACATCTCCGGCCTCCATAAGGCAAGGATGAAGTTGGCAGGAAGCCTGCGACACTTGCGCAAGGAGACGGCTCGAATCAACGCCTTGATTGAGGTCTGTCCCCATGGGCCTTCGGCCCGCGAAAGCTTATGGAAAACGGTCATAATGACGTGCCGAGCCCTATTTGCGCTATCCCCTCTGCTTTCAGCGCGAACTGATTCTGGGCCAGTGGTTTTTCGACCCTGCGGCTTCTGCCGTCAATCAGCGGCTCTGGTCTATTGAGGATTGTATTGAGTGACTCCGCGTAGCAGCTTCACTGGCCCTCTTCCGGTAAGGCGTTGTAAGTGCGAGTCGGCTCGCTTCCCTAGCGGCAAGCTGCCGCACTCCAAAGCGCTTCAAACAGCAACCACCCAGGCGACACCGATCTGGGCTACCGTCCTCAGCCGATCGATCAATTGTCCTGTGTGATGGTGAATGTGCCGAATGTTGTAGAGCTGCAATTCCAGTTTGCCGAAAGGTAGCCAGGAGAACCCTGAGGGCGCGTTTAAATCCAGGCACGGCACT
>Ga0187782_10001047_pt1 | contig 19875 bp, 17 predicted proteins | sample 0715_SJ02_MP15_2_FD_132454 | JGI IMG/M metagenome (GOLD analysis project Ga0187782, IMG submission 132454) | Tropical peat soil microbial communities from peatlands in Department of Meta, Colombia - 0715_SJ02_MP15_20_MG | ecosystem: Environmental > Terrestrial > Soil > Wetlands > Peat | place... | reverse complement strand
GCCCTCGCCGACCTCGCGAATGTCGCGGGAGAAGACGATGATCGGCGGAATCGACCGCTGGCCGTAAAGAATGCCGCCGGCGCAGATCGTGTCGCCGACGCATTGGTCGACGCCGTATTTCAAGGGAATGCGAATGTCGTCGGCATAGGCCTCGACGCCGCCGACCCGCACGCAGCTGATGACGTAGCGCGCGCCCTCGAACGCGCGCCGGCGGTCGGTGGTGGCGACGACCTTGGCGGGAAGCTTGTTGACCTCGATCATGCGCTCGATGATGCGCTGAACGAGCTCAAGATTATGGGCGCTGATGTCGGTGAGCGCGAACTCCGCGCCCTGAAGCTCCGGCACGCTCACGATGTCGGCGAAGAGCTTCCGCGTGAAACCGACGCTGCCCGCCCCGACGATGGCGATTCTAAACCCGCTCAGCGCGCTCTCCCTGCTTGTCGCGCCTCGCCGCCCGAAGGGCCGGCAGGCTTCCCTCAGCCGTTCAAATATGCAAGACCTCGGGCCTCCGGCCTAGGGCGTTTTTGTGCTTTCATGGGTTCTTTTGTTCTCGACCGGCTGATGGCTCTCGCGCCGGTCATGCGCGTCGTGTCGCTGCCGCGCGGCCGCCATCGGCTGCATGTGATGCCGACGACCGCCGGCTGTGAAGTGCAGACGAGCGCCCGCTATTCATGGGACGGCGCCAGGCGCGGGCAAAAGCCCTTCACGGTGCTGCAGCATACGATCTCCGGCGCCGGGTGGCTGCGCTTTGAACAGATGCGTTATCGCGTGCGCGAAGGAGAGACGTTCGTCGTCACCGTGCCGCACGATCATCGCTATTGGGTCGAGGACGAGGGGCGCTGGGAGTTCTTTTGGATTTCCATGAGCGGGCAAGAAGCGCTGCGCGTGCACCGCAACGTGATCGCCGCGCACGGCCCGCTGCTGAGCCTAAGCGCGACGACGATCGATCACCTTGCTTCCTGTTGTCTGCGCATCGTCGAGAGCGGCGACGGCGCGCCCGGGGCCGCGTCGACGTTAGCTTACGAGGCGCTGATGGCGCTGCACGACGGCGCGGCGGGCGCCGACGCGCCGAGCGAAGAGCGGCTCGGGCCGATCTCGCGCGCGGTCGAGCGCTTTCGCGCGCGCGGCGGCGGCCGGTTCGGAGTGCTAGAGCTCGCGGCGGCATCGGGTCTCACGCGCGCCCATTTCACGCGCCGCTTCGTGAAGGTGATGGGCGCGCCGCCGGCCAAGTTTATGCGCGAGGAACGACTGAGGCGCGCGGCGAGCGCGCTCATCTCCAACCCGCAAGCGACCATCAAACAGATCGCCGCGTCCGCCGGCTTCGACGACGCCAACTATTTCGCCAAGGCCTTCCGGCGCGCCTTCGCCGCCAGCCCCAGCGTCTATCGCCGGCAGGCGCATGGGCGTTAGAGCGCTCCGCGCCGCGCGCGGCGGCTCAAAGGAGATCGGCGAACCTTTGTCGGCTCGAAAAGCCGACCGACATCCGCCGACCCGTGAGAATCACCGATCGCGATCGATGACGGAAGCCCGCCCAACGACCGATGCGCGGCCGACGACGGAAGCGCGGCCGACGACCGATGCGCGGCCCGTCACGCTTGGTGCATCCGCTCCGCCTGTCACATTCGTCGATGGGGTGTCGACACAGTCGAGCAGGATGTCTTCCAACCAGCCGGACGTGATGTCGATGCGGATCGACATGTCGCTCTTGTCGTAGGCCCACATCTTGACGTCCTCCGCGAACACTTGATTCTTGAGTTCGACGCCAAGGGTGGAGAGCGAAAAAGGGCTCTTCCCGTCGGGCACGTCTTGCCCCGGGCCATGAACGACAAACACCGACGGAGACGCCAGCTTGTAATAGTTGCCCTGAAAACTGAAACCGTAGATGCGTGCGAGCCCAGGCTTGAGCGTCTCGTCATCGCCCTTGTCGTCGCCGCGCGGCCTCAGGACCTTGTCGACGAGAGGGTTTCGCGCATAGGGTTTCGTGACCTTCCGGCCTCCGCCTGTCGGATTCGGTTCGGTCGTCGAAGGAATCTCGCCGATGGTCAGGCCCTCGAATTTCCGGCCGAACAGTCGGACCATGGACGGCGAAAGCAAGGTTTCGTCGAGCGGATTGACCACAGAAACTCTCCACGCTTTTCGAGGGACGGCGGCGTTTTGGCCAATTCGATCTCGTGTCGACCCCAAGAGTAGCGAATTGCCGAAATCTGCGAAAGGGCGTTTCTTCCCGTTGGTTACGCCGACATAAGACCTCTTGCCGCGGCTAACTGCTGCGGTGGTCGTGATTGATCAATCTGTGCACGTCATTCGCGTCGACCGCGCCGACGTCGCGGCGCCGCAAGGCGGAGGCGCGCGCGCCGAACGTCGCCGATGCGGGCCGAAGGCCTCGCCGCGCGTCCGTCGCGGCTTGCGCCTCGGGGAGAATGCCTCTCCAGACGAAGTTGTCGGCGAGCGCCTCAACGTCGGCTTCCGGAAGCTCGTCGCCCAAGCATTCGAGCAGAAGCCCGGCGAACCGCGCATAGGTCAAGCTGCTCGGGTCGAGCCGATCGAAGGCGCTGGCGAGAACGAAACCGAGCGTGTCGCGCGCTTCCTTAAGCGCCTCGTGGAAGAGCGGTTCGACAGCCGCGAAACTGTCGCGGAACCTGTCGGCGAGCCTCAGAAAGTCCTGCTCCTCCGCTGCGCGCGACCATTGCCGATAGTCTAGGCTCTCGTCGAGGACGCCGCGGGCGACGAGCCCGTCCTGGAAAAGCTCGACCAAGAGATCGAACAAACCGCCCGTCAGCGGCGCCGCAAGGTCATGCGCGTTACGCCTTCGGCCGGTCGGGTCGATCCACGCGCCGGCAGGCCCAAGGCGCAAGCCCGCGACATCCTCCATTTTGGCCGTATTGTCGCAGATGCGCAGCTGCTCGTTCCCCGACAGAATGCCGAAGCGATTGAGCATATTGAGCACGTAGAGGTTCCCGTGCGTCTTGCCGAGGACGTTTCCAAGAACGGTCTTGAAATGCATCATCGCGACCAGCGCGGCGATGTCGGACATCGATTCGTGGAAGGCGAGAAACTCGCTGGTGAGCCCTTGCGGCGACGGGAGACCGACGACCGAAAACAGCACCGTGTGCCCGACTTCATGAGCGACCACGTCGAAGATCAGAGAGTACGGCTGACGCTCGCCCTCGCTGTTTTGCCGCGCGCCCGTCTCGAGAAATCCCGGCCCCGATTGGGCGTTGTCCCAATCGACATGCGGGATGAGCTCGAGGCGCGGATGGCGTGTCTGCGCGTGCCAGGCAAGCTCGCGGCCGAAATACTTCTCCCAGACGTCGAGCGAAAACCTGACCGAGCCGTAGAGATGCGCGGCGCCGAACGCCGGATCGTCGAGGCCGATGTGATCGAAATGGCCGTCGCCGTCCGGCATCGCCGGCGGCCGGCTCGCGCCGCGATAGGGAGGCCCAAAACCCGGAGGCGAATAGGGCGGCTTGCCGATGGCGTCGACGACATACATCCACGGGTCGCTCGGCCCAGGACCGACCATGCCCGGCGGCAGGTTGAGCCAAATCGTCTCGGTGCCGGCGGGATTCTCGGCCCAGTCGGGAAAGAGGCGAAACCGAACCCCGTCTACCGCCCGAGCCATCGCCGCGATCCGTTCAGCGAGCGCTTCAACTGTCCCCGCCTTTCGCGCGCTTGTAAAGGCGCTCGCGCCAAAGAAGCTTGACGAGCGCGTTCTCGTCTTGGAGCGCCAGCCGGCCCACAATCGCCTCGAGCGATTCGCCGCCGAGGCCGCCCTGGGCCCCTTCGAGAAACGACGCCGTCAGCGAGGCGCGCTCGAGCGCGTCGAGAGTCCTCTGGGCGTCCGGCAAGCGATCGAGAACGCCGCGCTTGTCGATCGCCCGCGGCGAGACGCGCGCGACGAAACCCATTGCGCGGGCGCAATCGATGAGCGCGCGCGGCGAAGGCGGATCGAGCGCCGCGAGACCGCCTTCGGCGCGCGCGAGGCGCCGCATCGAGGCGTCGTCGAGGGCGTTCCGCCGCATGAAGTCGTCGATGTCGGCGCGTCGCGCCAGGCCGTGCCGGGCGCGCAAGCTCTCGAGGCCTCGGCGCTCGTCTTGGGCTTTGCTCTCGGCGCGCTTGTCGCGGCGCTTCGCCAACGCCGCCTCGCGCAACCGGGCGTTTTCGAAGACGAGCGCGAAGAGGGCAGGATCGAGCCGCAATTCGTCGACAATGTCATCGTCGGCTTCGGCCAGGCGACGCCGATCTTCGTAATCGCAGGTTTCGCAAAAGCGCTCCCAGGCGAGACTATGTTCGAATTCGAACGGCGCGCGAAACGGCTCGACCTTCGAATTGGCGAAGCGAGCGATTTCGGCGAGCATGGCGCGCGCGTCGTCGGCCTTCTGCGAAACCTTGCCGCTTTTGGCCCACGCCTCGAAGGTTTGACAGTCGACCTTCTGGGCGCGGGCCTTTTCGATCGTCGCGTCGTAGGTTCGATCGACGAAATGCAGTTCGCGCGCAATGGCCAAGAGCCGATCGCGCGTCTCTTCGTCGATCGCGCCGGCGCTCGCCGCCGCCGCAAAGCTCGCACGCATGTCGACGAGCGCCTCGGAAAGCGGGGCATAGCCGAGCTCGGCCGGGCCATGGACGACGGCGACTTCTTCGTCGCGCTCGAACGGAGGCGGGTAGGGCGCGTAGACTCCCGAACAATAGGCCTTATAAATCGCGCCGACGCCGCGCATGCCGAATTGCCGAAGCTCAGCCGCGCGCAGCGCGCCCATGCTCGCCGCGCCGTAGACGTGGACGCCTTCGCTCATCGCGTGGAGAATCTCGCGGTGCCAGACAGCGGGCGCGTGCAGGAAGGCGCCGTCGATTAGGCCGATGATCTTCGGCTCTCGATCCCTCAACGCGCGATAGACGTCGCCCTGCCTTGCCGGCGGAAGAAAATCGGCGCGCAAAATTCCGCTTGCCCGCTCAGCGGCGAGCGTCGGGCCGACAAAGACGACAACGTTCGTCACGATCGCGCGAGCAGAGAAGCGGCGCGCCGTCCCGGGGCGTAGTCGGGGCCGCCATAGACGCCTTCGAGGCCGGGGACGAGAACTCTCGCGACCGGTATTTGCAAGGCCGGATGGGTCAGGTCGACGGCGAGAATCTGGGTCAACCCGACGCGCGCCAATCGGCTCGCGACTTCTATGAGATCGTCGCGGACGCTGTCGCGCTCGATCGTCGGCGCGTCGGCGAAGACGGTTTGGGCCGAGCCCTCCATCCAGTCGCGGCTCGTTTCCAATCGCCGCGCGCGGGCGCTCGAAGCGTAGTCCCTGGCCTCGAAGTCGTCGCGCGCGCCGGAAATGAAGGTGGCGCGCGCTTGGGCGGCTTCGCTCAACGCGCGGAACAGCGCGACGTCGCGGCAAGGGTGACAGCCCGAGCCGACCTCAGGATCGGTCCAGGCGCCGGCGCGGTCGGCGCAGAGAGCAAGAAACGAAGCGACGGCAATGTCGCTCGTGACGTCCCAGACGGCGATTTCCACTTGCGCTCGGTCGAACGCGGCGATGAGGCGCCGGCATTGGGCGCAAGCGACGCTGTCGAGGTCCAGGCGGTGCGCGGCTCGCGCGGCCAGATCGCCAAGCGACCAAAGCGTCACGGCGTCACGCTCGATCGTTTCGTAAAGAGCGTGGGCGACCGCCTCGGCATAGTCGTTGCCCGAAGCCAGCCCATTGGTCGTCGCGTGGAACGCGCCATGGTCGAAGGATGGCGCGGCATAGCTGGCGTGGACGAGCTCGAACGGCGCGTAGACCGATTTTCCCGTCACGATGTCGATGGCGGCCGTCCACAAAAGTCGATCATCTTCGTCGAGGCGTACGTCGACGCGGCGGGGGAGCGCGTCAATGTCGACGCCGGGCCCGATTGTCGAAATCTCGCTGAGACTGGCGAGCCGCAGCGGCGGGCAGGCGCGCTCGGCGCTGAACGTCTCCGCCGCTTCCATCAGCGCCGACGCTTTCGCCGCGGCGACCGTCGCGCCCTTTCCTTGGAAGACCGCAAGCGATCGCGAATTCGGCCGATAGGCGGCGAAGACCGGAACGTCGACGCGGTCGAGGCCGGTTAAGTCCGCAAGCCGCGTGACGCCCATGGCGCCCATGAGGGGCAGGACGCGTTCGAGCGTCTCTTCCGGCGTTGCGACGCGGTTTGCGCCGCTCAAAAACCGCTTCCTTCCGCCGCCCTCGGGAAGTCCTTGAAGCCTCGCTTGAGGCGATTGAGCCTGTGACGCGGGCCCCGCCCTCATGGCGTGTCGACGCACTCGGCCTTCGCCCGCTCCAGAAGACTTCGCGCCCGCGCGACGAGAGGCGTGTCGATCCCCTCCGAAATCTTCTTCAAGGCGAGCGCGATCGGCCGCGCGATCTCGTTCGCGCTCGCGCCGAGATCCATTCTGAGCGCCGCAAGGTCGACCGCCGCACGCAGCTGCAGCTCGCTCGCCCCTTGCGCGCGCGCCGTCGTCAGCGCCTTTTGGAACGCCGCTTCGGCGCGCTCCGGCGCGCTCGGCGCGACGATGCGCAAAAGGCGACCTCGCCACCGGTGAACCTCCGACATAAAGGTGTTGAGCCGCGTCTTGCGAAAGAACGCCAGGTCGTCCTCCAGCATGGCAAGGGCGTCCTCGTGCCGCCCGGCGAGCGAGCGCGCCTCGACCGCCATGCAGGCGAAGAACGGAAAGTCCTCGAGCGTGCTCATCTCGCGCTGCTGGGCAAGGCCCCACTCGAGGAGCTCTGCGGCGGCGGCCGGTTCGCCGAGCCGAGCCTGGGCCCAACCCTGGAAGATGAGGGCTCTTCCTGGGAGGTCGGCGAGCCCCTTCTCTCGGCCGAATTGAGCGACCGCTTCAGCATGGGCGAGCGCCGCCGCCGGGTCGTCGATGAGAAACCGATGCATCAAGGCGATGTCCATCGCATGCGCGAGGCTGCCGCTATGCCCGAGCTCGCGCGCCCACGCGAGGGCCTTTTGCTCCTCTGCGAGCGCGCTCAGCGGCCGGCACCGCATGCAATAAACCAGCGAGCGCTCACTATGGGCGCAGACCTTCGCATCGTGATTGCCATAGAGGGAAGCATGGCCGCGATAGTCGCCGCGGACATAGATCGACAGCCCCTCCTCGACATGGGAAAGGCAGAGATCAAGCTCGCCGAGAAAAAATTGGTTCGCCCACTGGCAGTGGTGAGCTTGCAGAAGCGTTTCGTCGTCGGCGCGCGCTTTGGCTCGGCGCAGCAGCGCGTCGGCCCGTCTCTTGCGCTCCACGAGGTCGGTCGCGACGCGCCACCAGCCCCAGTAGATCGCAAAATGGCCCTTGGATTCGGGCAGGCCGGCGCACAGCTTGAACGCGCTCGCGTAGACCTCCTCGGCTTCCGACGAGCCGGGGCCATAGAGCGCGATGGAGGCGGGCCCGAGAAGCGTCATGAATTCGAGCTGCCGCTCCTTGTTCAGCGGCGTCTGCGGCAGCGCCCTCAGCGCGCTCAGCCCGTGGCGAAGATGCGTGTTCGCCTCGATGAGCGAGGAGCGGCTGATCGCGCGCCGCCCGGCCTCCAGCCAGCAGGAGACGGCTTCGTCGACCGCGCCCGACTCGTCATAATGGCGCGCGAGCAGCTCGGGGCGCTCGGCCGCGATTTGCGGCGACTGGGCGATGAGATGCGCGGCGGCGCGGCCGTGCAGCTGCCGCCGACGGTCGCGCACGATGCTTCCGTAGGCCGCATCCTGAACGAGCGCGTGCGTGAATTGATATCGGCGCTCGCCTTGAGCGTTGTCGGCGAGGAAGATGCCGGCGCGGACCAGCGCGCCGGCTTGCCTCTCGAACTCCGCCTCGCCCAATCCCGACAGCGCCGCCAGCATCTCGCGAGGCGCGACGCGACCGACGACCGCGGCGACCTGGGCGAGATGTTTTGCGCTTCCCGCCTGGTCGAGACGCGCCGAGAGAACCTGGCGCAGCGACGAAGGCACGGACAGCGTCTTGCGGTCGTTCAGCCGTTGCGGGTCTTCAAGCGCGGCCCTCGCCAATTCCTCCGCGTAGAGCGCGAAGCCGTCGCTGCGCTCGGCGATCGTTAAGCTCAAGTTCGAACCGTCCGCCTCGCCCAGCATGCTGGCGACGAGGCTTATTGTATCGGCGGGGGAGAGGCGGCCGAGCTCAAGGCAGGTCGTGGCCGGATCGTTGCGCCAAGTCTCCGCCGGGGGCTCTCGGCTCGTCGTGACGACGAGCGCGCGCCGCCTTGGCGCTTCCGCGCGGATCAGTTCCAAAAGCTCGAACGTGGTCGGGTCGAGCCAGTGCATGTCTTCGACGACGAGGATGACGGCGTCCGTCGCGCTGAGCAGCCGAAATTGCTCGCGAAGCGCGTCGAAGGTGGCCTGCTTCAACTGCATCGGCGAGAGCGCCGCAATATCCGCCGCCTGGTGCGGAAGAGCGAACAATTCGGCGTAAATGGGTAGGATGCGCCGACGCGTCTCCTCGTCTCCGACGATCGCGGCCTTCAACTTATTGAGCCGCGTCTCCGCGTCGTCGTCACGCAGGATTCCTGCGACGTCGCGTAGCCGCGCCTTGACGCAAGACAGCGGCGTGTTCGCTTCGAAAGCGGAGGTCGGATAATGGTGGACGAAGACGCCCGGCGCCGCGACGCTTCTTAAGAACCGATCGAGGAACCGCGATTTTCCGATTCCTGCCTCGCCATGGATCATGACCGTCCCGCCGCGCCCTTTGAGCGCCTCGCTCCAGGCCGCCATCACGGCGTCGAGCTCCGCCTCGCGGTTGATGAAGGCGGCCATCCGCCCGCCGACTTGCCGTGCCGCGAACCGACTGACCGACGGGCGCTCTCCCTTGACGACCCAGCAACGCATCGGATTGGCGAATCCCGACAGCGCGCGAAATCCGAGGTCCTCGAAAGTGAACAGTCCACGAAGCAGGTTGAACGTCAGGTCGGCGACGACGACGCCGTTTGGCGGCGCGAGCGCCTGCATGCGGGCCGCAAGGTTGGGCGTCGCGCCGACTGCGGATTGCCGGTCGACGGCTTCCGCCGTCGCGATGTCAGCGACAAGGACCGGGCCGCTGGCAATTCCGATCCTAACCTCGAGCGCGACGTTCCCTCCGAGATTGAGCGCGCCGATGCCTTCGGTGATTTCGAGCGCCGCGCGCACGGCGCGCTCGGCGTCATCCTCATGCGCCGTCGGATGGCCGAAATAGGCGAGAATCCCGTCGCCGACGAAGCGGGCGATCAGGCCGCCATATCGATTGATCGATTTGCCGCAATGAGCGCGATAGGCGCGCAGCAATTCGAACAGATCCTCGGGCTCCAGCTGTTCGGACAAAGCGGTGGAGTTGACCACGTCGCAAAATACGACGGTCAACTGCCAATGATAGACGGGACCGTCGATCTCGTCGGCCGCAAAGGCGCGCGCCTTCAGCAAATCAGCCGCGCCGGCGAGGAACTTCTTGCGGTGTCCGATCGGAAGCCCGAGCTCCTTCAGGTCCGCTTCGCTCAGGCGGCCGACGTCCTCCAGGGCTATGCGCTGGGCGGCGAAGGCGGGTCCGTGCTCCGATAGGCCGATCGACGACAGCCAGCCTTCGATATCGCTCATGCCTCGATCTCTGGCGCGCCGGGCCTATGAGCCTCGCGGTGCGACGCCGAACTCTCATGTGGCCGCCAACTCTCAACGACCAAAACGCGTTTGAGAGCGAACGGCGACGCGCCGGTTCTAAACTAAGACGACATGCGTCCCCCCGCGCCACGACGCCGACCGATCACGGCGCGGCGTCGCCTCAAAAAAGAACTTTGTTGCCTCGATGGCCTTGCGTCAAGAGGCGAAAGGCCAGAGCCCGGAAGCGCAAGGCGCGTCGGCGATGCTCGAGACTTCGGCTTGCGCGCGATCAGCGAGCCTGTCGACGCGCGCGACATGTCGCGAAATTCGGCGCGCCTCGGCGTCTTGCCTAATCGATCTGCGGCGCGCCGAGCGCCAGTTGGGTCCGGTTCGTCGCGTTGAGCTTCAGCATCAGGTGCCGGAGATGAACCTTGACCGTGCTTTCCGAAATCCCCAGCTTGTAGGCGATCAACTTGTTCTGACCGCCGGCGCGCAGGATGCGCATGATGTCGCATTCGCGCGAGGTGAGCCGAGGCGGAGCGTCCTGCGCCGCCGGCGACGGCGCAGGCGTCGACTTGGGCGCGCGCTCATTAGGCTTTGGCGGCGGCGAATTGTCGCCGCCAGGGGGAAGGCAATAGCCGCCGGCGATCATCAGTTTGATGGCGGCGACGGCGGCCGAAGCGCCGAGTCTAGGTTCGATCAATCCGGCGATTCCCAACGAGCCAAGGCCGCGCGGCGCCTCGGCGGCGAAGTCGTTGACGATCAGGGCGAGAGGGGACCCGGCGCAGCGCGTCCGGAGATCGCGCACCTGCGCCTCGACGGCGGGGAGCGCCTCATCGCCGACGTGGTCGACGCTCAAAAGCACGACGCTTCTGCGCCCTGCGCTGAGATCCTCGATTCGGCCGTGCGCCTCGATCCCACATTCCGGGAAGGCGCGCGCCAGCAGCTCGGCGAGGCATTCGCGATGAAACGCGCGCGGCTCAACCAACGCGATCGACGATTGCGCCTGCAGCCTTTCGACCGCGGAGGATTGAGCCGACGCTGCGCTCGATGCGGACAAGTCTTCGACCATCTGTCGCCCCTCCGTCATTTAAGACTTCGGTCAGTTGGCCTTGGGCCTTCAGCGCCTGTCGCGGATCGCCCGTTCATCGGACTTAAAACGTCGCCGAAGACCAACCGCCCTCTTCCGCCTTCCTTAGCGGCGGGGCTCGGAGCTTACGAGTGACTGCGGTCACACTCGCTTCGCGTGCACCCCGCGCGCGAAAGCGACGCAAGAGGCGAACTGAAGCGGCGGGATCGCCGTGCGGCGGCCAGGTTATTCGCGGGCCGCGACATGTCGCGAAGGAGTGGGCGGGCGGATCGCCGCAAATTCAGACGGAGGCGCGCAAGCCGCATCGATTTTTCCGTGACGGTCAGCGTCGGACGGCGCTGAGCCGCCAGGCGCTCGGTGCGCCCGGCGGGCGATGGGCAATTGCGCTTGCAGAGGAGACTTCAGGCGAAACGCCGCCGCCGCTCGGCGCCAGAGGTCTAGCAACAACGAAGCCGCCGGCTTGTCTCAACTCGACGTTTCTGCGGAGACGATCACATTTGCGCTGACGGCGGCGGCTTGATCATCGTCGCTTCCGCCTCTGAAAGCCTCCGCTCGATGGCGAGACCTCGCTTCAGCGGCGAACAGCTTAAAAAAAGCGGCGCCGCCGTGAGGGGCTGATCTTTCCAAGATCATGCCGTCAACGCGGCGCCTAAGTCTAGCGCGGCCTCGCGGGGGAGATGGCCGCGCTTGCGGGCTTAAGGGTCTTGAACGATGGTAGACACGTTATGGATGCCGTCCTGGGAGACGTGCGCCGAGAGGTTCTGACCGATCTCGCCGACTGACGAGCCGTTGACGAGGCCCGTCTGCGTTACGGTGACCGAGGTGTTATTGCCGATGACGGCGACGACGGACGCATTGATCAAATTGTTCTGACTGACGACGATCGTCTTGGCGTCGGCCGCGGTTGCGGCCGCGGCGACAAGAGCGACCGCCAGAAGGCGGGTTAAGAGGGGCATGATTTTGGTCCTTTGCATTCGGATCGTTGCCGTCACCCCTACGGGCGACGAGGGGCCGAGTTGGTTTGAATGATCGCTGCCTTTGTGGCGCAGACGTCATGATTGAAGACGAATGCGCCGGACCTGGCGTCCTGCGGGAAGACGCGCCGTTCGCAGCCGAATTCACACTGCTCGATCCACACCCGCGCGCTGCGATCGTCGACCTGGGGCCGAAGCCCGAGCGTCAAGGCCTCGCATGAGGGGGTTACGACCGGGCCTAACGTTGCAAGAAGAGCGAGCAGCACGGGATCCTCCATCGATAGAGGTGAAAAGAGGCCGCGAAAGCGCCCCCTGAAGGAGATTGCGGGCGACGGATCGAAGCGCCGCCGCCCGTCGGTTCTCACCAAGCGATCTGGTTCGTGACCGAGACGTTGCCGGCGCCAACCTGCAGGACGCCAGAGGTGTTCGTGCCGCCGTGGACGGCGATCTGGGTCACGCCTGCGCCGTTGAAGAAGCCGACCTGGGCGATGCCCGAGAAATTCTTCGAGCCGGGGCCGGCGCCTTGGCCGACGACCGCGATGTTGCCGACGCCGAACTGGCCGGTCAGCGACGTGTTGGAGCCGCCCGCAAAAGCGGAGGCCGAGAGAAGCGACGCGGCGGCGAGCGTGGCGAGGAAGATGCGAGCCTTCATGGTGGGTGTCCTTTCAGGGGTTGCGGGTTGTTCAGCTAAAATCTAACTTCAACCTTCCAATACTTGGGCGTTGAAGCCGTTCTATCGACTCGCGCACAATATTGACTGTCGTTCGCGAGATGAGTTTTGTTAAAGGAAGCTTTCCTTAAGTAAAAGCCGACAGTTCGGCTTAGGCCGGCTACGCCGTTCGGCCCGGAAAATCCGCCGCGGCTCAAACGGACGTGGCGGGGGCTCGCCCAAAAGAGGTAAGCCGTTCGGGCTTATTGATTCTTCTCAGCGAGCCGGCGGGCGGGCGTTCTCGTCGCACCGCCGCAATCGGCGGAGCCCGCGTTCATGTTGGAGGCGCGCAAGGATGTTGAGGCGGCTCTCCGCAACTCCTTCATCTTTCCGCTGCTGAATCCGGAGGAGGGCGATCGCTTCATTCGCTCGGCCGTTCCTCTCGTCTTTTCGCCAGGTCAGGCGATCGTCCGCATGGGCGACCAAGGAACGTCGATGCTGCTCGTCCAGGCGGGCGAAGTCCGTATCAGCCGACCGTCGCCGGGCGGCCGCCTGGTCATCTTGAACGAACTGACGGCGGGCTCGGTCTTCGGCGAGATCGCCTTGCTCGACGGCGGGCCGCGCTCCGCCGACGCGACAGCCATCACGACCTGCCATTTGCTGTCCTTCGAGCGGCAGGCGCTCATGTCGCTGCTCCGCGACAACTGGGCTCTGACGGAGGCGCTCTTGCGCATCGTCTGCGAGCGGCTCCGGCGGTCGGACGACCGCGCCGCGGATCTTGCTTTTTTCGATCTGCCGAGCCGTCTTGCAAAGGAACTCCTGGCCCGCGCGCGCTCGGGGCCGAAGGGCGTGGCACGCGTCAGCGACACGCAGCAGACCCTTGCCGGCCTCGTCGGCGCCAGCCGCGAGACGGTCAATCGCTGCCTTCGAAAATGGCAACGGCAGGGCGTCATCGCCATTGCCGACGGCAGGATCAGCCTGATTGATCCCGCTACGCTGAAGCGCGAAGCGCAATTGGACGCATCCGCGTGAGGCGGGCCGGCGCTCGCGGATGGAATTGCGCGCTCCCGCGCCTTTAAGCGCGGCGGGTCTGCTCCGTTTCGGCGATCGCCTGATCAAGCAGCCGCGCCAGCGCCTCCGGTTCCTTCGGGAAGCCAGCGCGAATCCACAGCGCCTGGAGCGTCTTAAGCGTCTCGCCGACCTTTTGGCCGCCGGCGACGCCGCGCGCCAGGATCTCCGCGCCGCCGATCGGCAGTCGCGGCTCCGGCGTCGCCTCGAGGAAACGATCTGCCGACAAGAACCGCTCGTCGTCAGGGCGCGCGCCCGAATCGGCGTGAACGAGCGCAACCAGGTCGCGCGCCGTCTGGCGCTTTAAGGTAAAGAGCAGTCTGCGCAGGTCGCCGAGCGATGGGGGCTTAAGAAGGCCGTGCAAAGCCGGCAAGGCCCGGCCGACCGCCTCCAGCCGTTCGCTCTCCGCGTTCGAGAGCCGCAGCGTGTCGCGCAGCCGCTCCGCATCCTCAATCACCCGCACGCAGAGCGCCGCAAGGCGCAGCAGCGCGTCGCCCCTCGCGCCGCGCGCGGCCTCGATTATCGTCAGGCGACGAAGGCGCTGAGGCTCGGTGGCCGAGGCGAAAATGCGCTGCGCGAGTCCTGCCTCCGAGGCTGCCGTCATCGTCTCGGACGCTAAAGGCGCGTCAAGCCATTTCAATGTCTCGGCCCTGACCCGCTCGCGCGACAGGATCGCAAGCCCTTCGCGTTCCGCGATGCAGGCGCTAAGCCCCTCGGCGTCGAGCGCGCCCTCGGAAAAGCGCGCCGAAAACCGGAAAAAGCGCAGGATGCGCAAATAGTCCTCGCGCACGCGGGTCCGCGCGTCGCCGATGAAGCGCACGCGGCGACGGGCGAGATCCTCAAGCCCGCCGACCGCATCGTGGAGGGCGCCCTGCGCGTCGAGCGAGAGCGCGTTGATCGTGAAATCTCGCCGCCGCGCATCCGCGGCGAAGTCCCGTCCGAACGTGACCTTGGCGCGTCGGCCGTCGGTTTCGACGTCCTGGCGAAGCGTCGTCGTCTCGAAGGGCCGACCGTCCGCGACGATAGTCACGGTGCCGTGCTCAAACCCCGTCGGCACGACCTTAAATCCGGCCGCTTCCGCCCGTCGCGTCACGCGGTCAGGCGTCGCCGTCGTCGCGAAATCGAAATCTTGCGCAGGAAGGCCGAGCGCGAGATCGCGCACCGCCCCGCCGACGAGGCGGGTTTCGTCTCCCTCGCCGTCGATCGCCCGCCAAACGCGCGCCAACGCCCCGCGGTCGATCCTCGCGAAATTGGCGAGCCGTCCGTTGACGACGCCAGGAAGCGCGCTCACTCGATATGGCCCGGCACGAGCCGGCCATCCTCGACATGGGCGGGGATATACCGCCCTTGGCCGCGCGGCGCGAATGCGGCGAGAAGAATCATGCCGGCGAGCGCCGCCGCGAGCCCGGCGAGCGTCAGCATCGCCACCCGGCCGCGCGTCCAGTGTTCGAGCGCAAGGGGATAACGCAGGCGAAGCACAAGATAGACCGCGAACAGCGCGAAAGGCGCAAGAAAGAACGAGAAAGATTCGGCGAGCGCGCGACCCATGCTAGCTGAACATCCGTTCCCAAAGATTACGCAGGATCCACGCCGTGACGCCCCAAATATAACGGCCCTCGTAGGTGATCGCGTAGAACTTTCTCAACGTTCCCCCGAGTTCCTTCTCGTGGATTTCGTGTCGGGCGGGATCCATGAGCTCGGCGAGCGGCGCCTCAAAGGCTTCCGCCACCTCACCCTCGTGCGGGCGCGGGGCGAACCGACCGTCGACGAGCGCGACAAGGGGCGCGACGCGAAAGCCGGTGCCGGTTAAGAAGGGATCGAGCCAGCCGATCGGCTCGACCATCTCAGCCTCAAGCCCCACCTCCTCGCGCGCCTCGCGCAACGCGGCGTGCTCCGGCGTCTCGCCCGGCTCGATCTTCCCGCCGGGAAAGGCGATCTGGCCCGAGTGGGCGCGCAGCGCGTCCGAGCGGCGTATGAAGAGAAGCGTTGGGCCGTCGGCGCGCAGCACGATCGGCGCGATCACCGCCGCGTTGCGGGCCTTGAGGCGCCGCTCCGCATCAAGCGGCGGGCCGCCCAGCCGAAAATCGCTTGGCCGCAGCGCGCGCGCGGGCGACAGCGCATCCTCGCTCAACTCGCGCGGCAGCCTCGCGCTTGCCAAGCGCCTAAGCTCCGCAGCCGACGGATCGGCGAAGGGCGCGTTCACAGACCCTCGATCTCGGCGGCGGGCGCCATCGGAAAGAACAGGCCGCGCGAGCGCACGCCGAACCACTCCCGGCCCTCGTGAGGCGCCGTCTCGCCGAGCGCGACGAGGTCGTAGAACAACGCCCGCTTGACGAGCGCCCAGAGGTCGCCGCGCACTCTCACATAGGGTTTCAGCCCCTCGGCCTCGCCGCGCTCGAAGCGCAAAGGATGCTCGACGTCGACGACCACCCAATCGTCGACATTGGTGCGCAGCGCGATTGTCGCGCCATCGCCTTCGCCCTCGGCGCGCATTTCGACGCCCAGGAACGGCGCGTCCTCGACCGTGAGGCCGAGCCTTTCAACCGGCGTCACCAGCACATAGCGCTCGGGATCCTTCCTGAGCACCGAAGCGAAAAGCTTAACAAGCGGCGCCCGGCCGATCGGCGAGTCTTGATAATACCACGTGCCGTCGCGGGCGATGCGCATGTCCAGTTCGCCGCAATAAGGCGGATTCCATAGATGAACGGGCGCAGGCTTGCGTCCGCCCTCGGTCAAGGCCTGAAGGCCGCGGATCGCCTGCTCGGGCGATTGGCCTAATGCACGTCGATTTTCCGCCTCCGCCATAATCTCGCGCCGATTTGAAAGCGATGCGTAAACGAATGCGTTAAGCTCGCCTTCGACTGACCGCTCGAGGGCGCTAATGTCAATGCGCATGGGGCTTTGAGTCGCCGATCCATGCGCGAAAAAGCCGATCAGGAGAGCGTCATGAGCGTGGCCGATTTCGATGAAGCCGTCGTGAAGACGGCGGAGGCGACGCTTAAGCGCCTAGCCTCCGCCAGAGAGGCCGTCGGGGCCGTGATTTTCGGCCAGGAGCGGGTCGTTGAGCATACGCTGGCGACCTTGCTTTGCGGCGGACATGGACTGCTTGTCGGCGTTCCGGGCCTTGCCAAGACCAAGCTCGTCGACACGCTCGGCGTCGTGCTTGGGCTCGAGGCGCGCCGCGTGCAGTTCACGCCCGACCTGATGCCCTCCGACATCCTAGGCGCGGAGGTGATGGAGGAGGCCAGCGACCGCACCCGCGCTTTCCGCTTCCTAAAAGGCCCGATTTTTGCACAGCTCTTAATGGCCGACGAGATCAACCGCGCGAGCCCCCGCACCCAATCGGCTTTGCTGCAGGCAATGCAGGAGCACCACGTGACAGTCGCCGGCGCCCGCTACGATTTGCCGCAGCCCTTCCACGTGCTCGCAACCCAGAATCCGATCGAGCAGGAAGGCGCCTATCCGCTGCCCGAAGCCCAGCTCGACCGTTTCCTGATGCAGATCGACGTCGATTATCCCGATCGCGACGCCGAGCGGCGCATCCTGTTCGAGACGACGAAAGACGTTGAAACGCGCGCCAAACAGGCGATGGACGCGGAGGAGCTGATGGCCGCGCAGCGGCTCGTCCGGCGCGCGCCGATCGGCGAGAGCGTCGTCGAAGCGATCCTTGACCTCGTGCGCGCGGCGCGTCCGGGCTCGGGCGACGCCGAGATTACGCGGTCGATCGGCTGGGGCCCAGGCCCACGGGCGGCGCAGGCTCTTATGCTTTCGACGCGCGCCCGGGCGCTGCTCGATGGTCGGCTCGCGCCTTCGCTCGACGACGTCGAGGCGCTCGCCGAACCCGTTCTCAAACACCGCATGGCGCTGACCTACGCGGCGCGCGCCGAAGGCGAGACCGTCTCGAGCGTCATCGCCAAGCTCGTCGTCAAGATCTTGCGAAAAGGCGATGGCGCGCGCTGATTTCGCCCCAAACGCCGCCACGCGGGCCGAAGCAACGACGCTTTCCGCGCGGCTGCCGGGTTTGGTGATCGCGGCGCGGCACGTGGCGATGAGCGTGCGCCACGGCGTGCACGGACGGCGGCGCGCCGGGCCCGGCGAGACGTTCTGGCAGTTCCGGCCGTTTCTTTCCGGCGAGCCCGCGCATCGCATCGATTGGCGGCGCAGCGCGCGCGAGAGCCGCGCCTATGTGCGCGAGCGCGAATGGGAAGCCGCGCAGACCTTATGGCTGTGGTTTGAGCGCTCGCCGTCGATGGATTTCCGCTCGGAGCTTGCGACGACGCGCAAGATCGACCGCGGCGCGGTTTTAACGCTCGCGCTCGCCGATTTGGCGGTCAGGGGCGGCGAGCGGGCTGGGCTCCTCGGCCTGACGCGGCCGATCGCCGCGCGCGACGTCATCGACCGTTTCGCCGAGGCGCTTGTCGCCGCCGAACGGCGCGGGGCCAAGCATGAGGCGCTGCCGCCGGCGCAGCCGATCGCCTCGCGGGCGAAGGTCGCGCTGATCGGCGATTTTCTCTCCTCCCCCGACGAGATCGCCGGGGCCTTAAGCGCGCTGGCCGCAGAGGGCGCGAGCGGCGAGGTCTTGATGGTCGCCGATCCGATTGAAGAGACGTTTCCTTATCTCGGGCATACCGAGTTCCTCATGCCTGGGCGCAACGAGCGCTTCCGCGCGCCGCGCGCCGAGGACTTGCGCTTAGGCTATCTGGCGAGGCTCGCCGAGCATCGCGAGCAGGTCAAGAGCCTCGCGAACTCCGTCGGCTGGGGCTTCGCGCTTCACCGGACGGATCATTCGCCCGCCGCCGCGTTGCTTGCGCTCCATGCGCGTCTATCGGCCGGCGTCTTCATCGCGTCGCGCGGGGCGGCTTAAGAGCATGCCCTTTCTGCCGCTTGCCTTCGCCGCGCCCGCCGTTCTGGCGGCTCTGCCGCTTCTGTTCGCGCTTTACCGCCTGCTGCGGGTCACGCCGCCGCGGCCGCGCGAGGCCTTATTCCCGCCGCTCAGGCTCTTGATCGGCCTTGAGGCGAAGACCCCGACGCCCGATAAGACGCCGTGGCCGCTGCTGCTTTTGCGCTTGGCGACCGCCGCCGCCGTCATCGTCGCCGCCGCGGGCCCGATTTGGAACGTGCGGCCGGTCGTCGCAGGCGGGAAAGGGCCGCTGCTCCTCGTCGTCGATGACGGGTGGGCGGCCGCGCCGACCTGGGAGAAGCGCATGGCCTTCGCGCGAGACGCGATTCTGGCCGCCGACCGCGCCAATCGCCTCGTCGCGCTCGCGCCGACGACGCAAGGCGCGGTCGACATCGTGAAGCTTGACGGCCCCCGCGCGCTTGAGAGGCTGAGAGCGCTTCAGCCGGCGCCGATCGCGCCCGATCGTTCGGCGACCTTGCCCGCGATTCTGCGCTTTCTTTCCGCCGAGCCGGACGCGGAAGTCTTGTGGGTCGCCGACGGCCTTTCGCTCGGCGGCGCTGACGCCTTCGCGCGCGCCCTCGCCGCAGCCGCCGGAAGCCGCAAGGTTTCGGTCGTCCTTGACCCAGGAACCGCTCTGGCGGTCGCAGAAGTTGAAAACACCTCGACCGCCTTGAAGGCGACCCTGACCCGAGCAAGCCCGTCCGCCCGGGGATCGGGCGCGTTGCGCGCGCTCGACCGCGAGGGGCGCGACATCGCAGACCGTCCCTTCGACTTTTCAGGCGCGCTCACGACCGACGTCAGCTTCGATCTCCCCGTCGAGCTGCGCAACGACGTCGCGAGGCTCGCGATCTCTGACGAGCGCTCGGCGGGCGCGGTCCGCCTCGTCGACGAACGCTGGCGGCGCCGGCGCGTCGCGCTCGCGGAGGGAGCCAGCGCCGACACCGATCAGCCGCTCGTTTCGCCGCTTTACTTCCTGCGGCGGGCGCTGTCGCCTTACGTGGAGATCGCCGAGGCGGCGCCGGGCGAGATTGACCCGATCGGCGCGCTCTTAAAGGCAAGGCCGTCGGTGCTGGCGCTTGCCGACATGAGCGTCGCGTCGGGGCCTGATCACGAGGCGCTGCAGCGCTTTGTCGAAGAGGGCGGCGTCCTTTTGCGCTTCGCCGGCACAAGGCTCGCGGCCGGCGACGACGATCTCGTCCCGACCGTGCTCAGGCGCGGCGGACGTATGCTCGGAGGCGCGCTGTCGTGGGACACTCCGAAGCACATCGCCGAGTTCGAACGCGGAAGCCCCTTCTTCGGCCTGAAGGCGCCGGACGAGGTGACAATATCCCGTCAAGTGCTGGCCGAGCCCGAGGACGCGCTCGACGCCAAGACCTGGGCGCGGCTCGTCGACGGCACGCCGCTTGTCACCGCGGAGCGGCGGGGCAAGGGGTTGCTGGTGCTCTTCCATGTGACGGCGGACACGACCTGGTCAAATTTGCCGATTTCCGGCCTGTTCGTCGACATGCTGCGCCGCGTCGTGGCGCTCGCCGGGCCGACCGGAGCGGTCGGGGCGAAGACGGAAGCCGCGGCTGCGGATAAGGCGACGCTGCCGCCCTATCGGACGCTCGACGGCTTC
>Ga0187782_10001046_pt1 | contig 19892 bp, 17 predicted proteins | sample 0715_SJ02_MP15_2_FD_132454 | JGI IMG/M metagenome (GOLD analysis project Ga0187782, IMG submission 132454) | Tropical peat soil microbial communities from peatlands in Department of Meta, Colombia - 0715_SJ02_MP15_20_MG | ecosystem: Environmental > Terrestrial > Soil > Wetlands > Peat | place... | reverse complement strand
TCCTGTGGAGTGAGCACATAGGGGTGCGGGTGTGTATCGCCGGGATTCAGTTCGCTGTAATCCCAAGTGTACTCGACCATCCCACCATTCGGACTCACAGTCCCCTCCTGCTTGTCGGTGACAACAAACCGAGACGCGGCACCACTGAAACGAGGTTTTGTCCGTTTGAAGGTAAAGATCGACGTCATTACATGCGTCCGGGGTTGGCCCCGTGTTCTGGAGGCTAATGTAGATACGCGGCTGCTTCTCCGCGACGTCGTAGTCTGTGAAAGCAACGGCCTTCACGGTGATCCACGCTCGTTGTGTGATTCGAAGTTGTTGCCGCGTCACAACGACGAGCGCGAGCGTTGCAATGACCAACAGTGGGGTCGCGACTGGCCAGTCCGATACCTGCAACCGCGTTGAGGCGCTCGGCGTGATTCCAAATCCACACAATCCACGGGACATGACGGGCGGCCTCGATCATCGACGGTCGCTCCGAGTCCGGTCTTTTCATTGGGCTCATCGTACCACAGCCCTGAAACCTCGTGGTCAGGAGTCGACCCCACCGAATCGCGAACGCTCCGGCATGGGCTTGAGGGTCGTGGGTTCTCCCCAAATCGCCGCAGTCCGCACCCTGCCGACAATCGGCATACGTCCGCCCATCCTGAACCACGCCTAGAGGCTCCTGGTGGGCTCTCCGTGGGTTCTAGCAGCCTTCCGGTCGGAAGGTTCCGCGATTCTCCCAAAGTTTCGCCGAAGCCGTCTCTCCATCGGGACGGTTCCAAAAGTTTCCAAAAACCCCTAATCTTAATGGAACTGTTACAGTGGAAACTTGCGCTATGGCCTATAATACAAAGAATTCGGGTGGCGCGCCCGGAGGGATTTGAACCCCCGACCTACGGATTCGTAGTCCGGCGCTCTATCCGCTGAGCTACGGGCGCGCAGTCAGCACGGATCAATATTAGCAGATCATAGGGGCTTTCTCCAGGCACCGGAAGCACTGGAATGCGCAAAACGGCGACTCGGTGGAATAACACCATCCAAGCCGCCGTTGCACGAAACGCATGGATGCGCCGTGGGCTCCGCGAACCGGGGCTAGACGTGTGCGGCGCGAGGAGGCGGCGAAGATGCGGCGGTGGCTCGGAATGACACTAGCGCTCGTAATGGTCGTTGCGACGGGCGCGGCAGCGTCCGCGCAAGGCACGCCGACCGGTAGCCCCATTCTTCCGGGCCAGTCGGTTGGAGCGTTCCACCTCGGGGAGGATGTACACGAGATGGTCAGCTCCCTTGGCCCCATCCACTCCGAGGACGATATTCCCGGAAGCAGCTTGACCGCATATTTCTGGCCGCTCAAGCGCGTCGGCGCGATCGCGGACAAGGGGTCGAACAGGGTCGTGGCGCTCGTCGTGTCCTTAGACGACGGCTACCAGACCGACAAGGGCATCGGCGCGGGCGCGGAAATGGACTCCGTCCGCACGGCGTACGGGCATGAGCAGACCGTGGACAGCCACGAGGATGACGATACGCTCGTCTACGACAGCCTCGGCGTGGCGTTCCTCGTGGACAAATCGGGAGCACTCGGCAGCCGCGTCTCGGCGATCTTCGTCTTCAACCCCGGCCAGTACAAGTCGATCTTCGAACAGGACGAGCCGTAGGTATCCCGGGCCGGGCCATACGGGCACGCCGTCCCGGCGCCCGCTCCAAAGCAGGAATGGAAACAAGAGTGCGCCGGGAGCCGTGCTTGATGCTCATGGCTGCGATCGGAAGGAGCGTAGATCCCAGTCGGCGCTCCTAGCCCTGCGTACGGATAAATGACGCCGCCTGATTGCGCGGGCCGGGGACCGTTGTTCCCCCTTGGAGCATGCGGAGCCCGTCGGGGGTGCCGTCGCCGTTGCCCGCCGCACCCGTGAGCGCCACCACCGACAGCAGTCTGTGGACATCCTCTATCCCCGCGACGCGGTACCGCGCCGACGTTTGCGGCGGCTGGCGTCCGACCTTGATGGTGATGGCGGACTCGGGGAGCGCCAGAAACGCGTCCTCATCGGCCCAATCGTCTCCGATGTACACGGCCTGAACCTCCGTGGCCCATGCGTCACCAAAGGTTTCGATCAGGATCCTCCGCACCGCCGCCCCCTTGTCCCACCGCGCGTCCGGGCGCACCTCAAACGCGTAGGCGCCGAGGTAGACCGCGATCCGCCTCTCGGGAGCCTGCCCGGTCTCCTCGAATACCACATCGCGTACGCGCTCAACAAAAGCGGCCGGCGTGTGGCGGTAATGAACGGTGAGTGTGAGTCCCTTGTTCTGAAGCCATGCTCCTGGGATGCCCCGAAGCCGCCTCTCGAGCCGGCGGCCGCAGGCCTCGATTGCGGGGCGTGCCAGCTCGGCCTCCGGCAGCACCCATGTGTGGTCCGGCCTAGAGATTTCGAGACCGTGGTTGCCCGCGTACACGATCCCGTCTAGTCCGATGCGGCTCCCAAGGTCCTCGACCGCCCGGCCGCTGACGATGGTCACGAGCGTGTTGGGACGCCTGACCAGCCGCGTCAGTATTCCCCGTGCGTCCGCCGGCAGGCTCACTTGCGCCGGGTCGGAGTGGAAGGGAACCAGCGTGCCGTCGAAATCGAGGAAGAGAGCGAGGGGACGCCCACTCAACGCCGCACGGCCGACCACCGTCGCCGCTTCGGCTTTGGACCGAACCGTCGCCCCGGCGTCGAGCAAGCGCGCCGCGGTCTCGAGATGCTTCCCCATCCAACGGTACACGTCGTGGGCGAACACGTGACGCCGCAGGTGATCCATGCGCTGCCGCCGCTCCTCCGCGGGCATCGCGAGCGCCCGCACAATCGTCCCCGCACAGGCCGCGGCGTCGTATGGATTGATGGACACGCTCCCCGTGAGTTCTTCATGCGCGCCCGCAAACTCGCTGAGGAGCAGCGCCCCCGGTGTCCCCACCTGGCAAGCGACAAACTCCTTGGCCACGAGGTTCATGCCGTCCTGGATCGGGCTGACGACGCAGACGTCCGCCAGCCGGTACAACGCCGCCATCCCGGCAGCGGGAAGCGGATCCGGTAAGGCGACGACGGGAATCCAATCAGCCGTGCCGTGCGCCGCGTTGAGGCGCTCGATCCGTTCTTCGACCCTGGCCCGCAGATCGCGATACGCCTTGATCTGTTCCCGGCTGGCGGCCATCTTCTGCACGAACACCACCCGCGACCGGTACTCCGGCCACCTGGCCAACAACTGATCGATCGCGCGCAACCGCTTGAGAATGCCCTTCGTGTAGTCGATACGGTCGACGCTCAGGACAACGCGGCGCCCGTCGAGGCCAAATAGCCGGGTCAAGCCGTCCATCCATCGACCGGCCTGAGACGAGCGGGCGATCTCGTCGAACGCGGATGCGTCCACGCTGATCGGGAACGCTTCCACACGGGTGCGCCGTCCCGCGTACCGCACTGTGCTCCCGATGACGCGGGCGCCGAGGTCGCGCTCCGCGCACTCGAAGAAATGCGCAATATGGCGTTCGTGTTGAAACGTCACCAGGTCGTTGGCGAGCAGTCCGTCGAGGAGTTCCGCGCGTTCCGGGCAGACACGAAACACGTCCCAGTCCGGCCAGGGCACATGCCAGAAGTGCATGAGAAAGAGATCCGGACGAAGCTGGCGAAGCGCGCGGGAGCACGTTGCGAGATGGTAATCGTGCAGCCAGACGATGGCGCCGCGGGGCGCTTCCCCGGCGACGGCTTCTGCGAACCGCCGATTGACAGCCTGGTACGTCTCCCAGTAACGAGAGCGCATGCGCACCTGGTCGAGCACGGTGTGGCACAGCGGCCACAGCACCTGGTTCGCGTACCCGTAATAGTACCCGTCGACCTCCGGCTTCGAGAGTGCGATGCGCTTGAGCGTGTACCGCGGACGATCTTCCGGCACCTGAACGCGGGCGTCCGCGTCTGTAACGGTAAAGTCGGCGTCGCCGTCTCCCCATGCGATCCACGTCCCCGACGTGACCTGCATCACCGGATCGAGAGCCGCGACAAGTCCTCCGGCCGGGCGTTCCACGCTGATCCCTCCCGGTCCGGTGCGATGCGTGTAGGGTTCCCGATTGCTGACGATGAGAAGTTGACGCCCGTTGAGAATGTCATCCAACCGGTGCAGGCGCCCCCGCTCGATGACCATCCGGCAACACCTCCACTCTGCCGAATTCCCCGGACCCAGGGTTAGGGCCGCGTACGCACAAAAAACCACCCCGAGAAGGTCTCCGGGGTGGTCCACGGCCCGGGTGGCCTTCTCTCGATGCCTACGGGGTTAGCTGACGGGCTCGGGCCGAGAGACTGCCCTGCCTGTGCGCGCACACAGGCTACGCCCCAGGAACTTGGGTCCCCCGCTCCCCGATAACTCCGGGGATTCGGCATGTTACCGTTGCCGCGCGATTTCGCGACGATAGCCAGCCACTACGTACTTAGTCTCCCCCACTTGTTCCTCGCATTCCCGAGTTTCTCACAACAAGCATGGGGTTGGCAACACGCGACCATCCGGCTCAGTGCGCGCGGACGTCCAGCGCGTCCCGGAGGGCGTCGCCGATGAAAAAGACCGCGACCACCGTGATGGTCACGACCGCTCCGGGAGCGATGACCAGGACCGGGTTCGAGGTAAGGTAGCTTTCCGCTTGAGTCATGAGGTTCCCCCATGTGGGGATCTCGGGCGGCAATCCGAAGCCGAGAAAGTCGAGGGCGGCTTCCGCCAGCATCGCACCGGCCACGGCGAACGCCGCCTGGACCAGGATCGGAGCCATGGTGTTGGGTAGGATGTGGCGAAACACCACGCGGGGCACGCCCGCGCCCCCGGCGCGTGCGGCCTCGACGAACTGCCGTTCCCGCAGGGACAAGTACTCGGCCCTCACGATGCGCGCGAGCCCGGTCCATCCGAATAGACCGAGGTACCCTACCATCATCGGGACCGGCCCCCGGCCGCCGGTCCAGTTGAGCAGGATCAGCAACAAGAAGATGGCCGGGAAGCTCAGCACGAGATCCACGAGCCGCATGACAGCAGTATCCACCCACCCGCCGAGATAACCGGCGAGCGACCCCAGGGTCACGCCGATGATGCTTCCGAGCAGCATCGCCGTCACCCCCACGAGCAAGCTGATCCTCCCCCCGTACAAGACGCGCGCCAACTCATCGCGGCCGAGGTCGTCCGTGCCCAGCGGATGTCCAACGCTTGGCCCCTCGAGCGCATGATCCGGGTCGAGGACTGTCGGGCCGTACGGCGTCAACAGCGGCGCGAAGAGTGCGCCGCCCGTGACCAGGACGAGCGCGACCGCACCGGCGATGGCGGCCCGGTGCCGCCGGAAGCGCAGCCAGGCCGACCCGAACGGCATCACAGCGGTTCTCCCCGCGGCCCGGAATCGTGCCGCGGGCGCGCACCCCGGCGCGCAGCCTTCGCCTCTCCGCGGGACAGCGCTCGGGCGACCATTCACGTGTACCGGATGCGGGGATCGAGCGCCACGTACGCCAGGTCGGCGAGCAGATTCCCCGCGATCAACAGCGTGGCGCTGATCACCAGCCCCGCCATCTGCAACGGATAGTCCCGGTTGTTGAGCGCTTCCAGAAACAAGCGCCCCATGCCCGGCCACCCAAAGATCGACTCCGTGATGACGGCGCCGCTGAACAACACATGCAGGTCCAGCCCCATCAGCGTAACGATCGGGATCAGGGAGTTGCGCAGGACGTGGCGGTCCAGCACGCGGCGGCGCGGCAGCCCTTTGGCGCGGGCCGTACGCACGTAGTCCTGTGACAGCACCTCCAGGACGCTGCTGCGCAGATAGCGACTCCAGCTGGCGATGGAGCCGAGCCCCAGCACGATCGCGGGCAGCACGAGGTGGCGCAACAGGTCAGGCACCGATGCGTTGCCGATGTCGTGCATCCCCGCAACGGGCAGCAGCCGCCAGTGCACCGCAAAGAGCAGCTGGAGCATCAGCCCGAACCAAAACGTCGGCATCGCCCAGGCGAAGAACGATCCAAACGACAGCAGGACATCACCCCACGAATACCTGTGAGTCGCGGCGAAGATGCCCAGCGGAAACGCCAGTGCGATCGAGAGGCAGAACGCGCTCAGCATCAACATCAGCGTCGCCGGCAGACGCTCGCGGATCATGGAGAGCACCGGGCGCCCCGTGTAGTACGAGTCGCCCCACTGTCCGTGGAGCAGTGCCGCGACCCAGGCCAGGTAGCGCTCGCCCCACGGGCGATCGAGGCCGAGCTGATGCCGTAGAACCGCGATCCGGTCCGGCGTCACCTGGGGATTGTGGAGATAAACCGCGAGGGGCCCGCCGGGAGCGAGGTCCATGATCGCGTAGCTGACGCAGGACACGAGCGCCAACAGCACGACCGCTTGAACAGCGCGACGGACGACGTAGGCCGCCACGGTCCGGCGCTCTACCGCCGCAGGGGACGTACCGTGCCGCCGACAGCCCTGCCCGGTGCGGTCATCGGGTGCTCCACGTCTCCGGAGGCGTGGTTCCGAATGTCGTGGCGTCGTATCCGAGCACGTTCGCCGCGACGGCATCGTTGTTGACGTTCCAGAACAGGAAGATGACCGGCACGTCGAGATATTCGAGCTGCTGGATCCGATCGTAGATCGCACGGCGCCGCGCCGCGTCCAGGGTACGATCGGCCTGATCCAGCAGTTCGTCCATCTCCGGACTGCGGTATCGCTCCGCGTTCTCACCGGGGCTGTTGGCGTCGGTGGGGATGTACGACGACGCCCAGTTGATGCGATTCTCGGGGAAGACGCCCTGCCCCCAGGAAAAGATCAGCGCGGCGTCCTTGCCGTTCCACTGCGGCCCGTTCTGGCCGAACAACGCGGCCGAGCTGACGGCGTGGGTTTCCGTCGATATCCCGGCGGCCCGCCACGACTGCGCGATCAGCTGCATCGCCTGAACGAAATAGAGCCGCGACGACACCGTCCAGAGCGGAACCTCCAAGCGTATGCCGTCTTTCGCGAGAACTCCGTCCCTGCCGGGCGCGAATCCGGCGTCACGGAGGAGCGCACGCGCGCGGGCCGAATCGTAGGGCCGCGGCGACAAGCGGCGATTGGCCCACGGCCCATTTGGCACCATGTCGCCTGCCGCAGGCTCCGCCTGCCCCCGCATGATGTCCTTGATGATCGACGCCTTGGGTGTCGCGAAATCGAGGGCCTGCCGCACCCTCACGTCGCGGAGAAACTGGTACTCGTCCAGCTGAATGAGCGCGTACACCGGCGCGAGATATCGTTGCAGCGTCACGCCCGGAAACCGGCGGATCTCGCCCAGCCGGGCCGGTGGAACGCCTCCCAGGATGCTCAACTCGCCGGCTTGCAGCAGGTTCACCTGCGCGTTTTGGTCGGGCACGATCCGCACCACGATCTGCCGCAGCCTGGGCTTCGGCCCCCAGTAATAGGGGTTGGCCGTCAGGGTCACGTGATCGTCGGTCGCGAACTCGGACACCGCGAACGGCCCCGTGCCGACCGGCTTCTGGTTAAACGGCGCATGGTTGATCTGGTCCGCCGATAGTCCTTCGAAGACGTGCCGCGGCATCACTGGCGCGGCGGCGACTTGCTCCCGGAACGGCGCGTATGGTGCTTTTAGGTGAAACACGACGGTCGCCGGCGTCGGTGCGTCCACCGCGGCGATCCGGTCGAATCCGGTCGCGTAGCTGATGTGGACGTCTTTGTTTGTGACCAGTTGCCACGTGAACCTGACATCGGCCGACGTGAACGGCTGGCCGTCCGACCATCGCACACCCGGACGCAGGAAGTACGTCCACGTCAAGCCGTCGGGGCTGATGCGTTCGCCGGTTGCGAGTGCCGGTTCCCAGTCCCCGTCGCGGTTGATCCGATACAGGCCGTCGAAGACGAACCGGTAGACCTGCTGGCTCGCGAGCAGGCTGTGGAGGTAGGGGTTGAGATTATCGGGGTTGTCCGAAGCAACCAGCACGAGCGTGCCCGGAGCCGGTCCGGCTCCGGCAAACCCCGAGGGGTGCAACGCCAGCAGGCCGCACACGATCACCATCACGAGCGCTCTTCGCATTTACCCTCCATGGGTTCCACCGGGGCCTGCAGCACGTCTGGGGACCCGGCGCTGCTCGAGATCATTCTAGAGGGGAGGCTGCGCGAGCCGCAACCACGTTGCCGAGGATGCAAGCTGCGAGGCGATCGCGGCGGGCCCCGTCGTCGTGGCCTATGATCCCGGACGGTACCACCCACGGCGCGCTTGCCAAGGGTCCCGCATACGGGTAGGATAAGGAAGTCAGGAGGCTGGAGGGGTGGCCGAGCGGTCCAAGGCAACGGTTTGCTAAACCGTGACCCTTTAACCGGGGTCCGTGGGTTCGAATCCCACCCCCTCCGCCATGCCAGTACCGAATTGCGAACGCTGGCACCAGCAGGAATCGCGCCTCCGGTCGCGGTGAGAGTCCGCAACAAGTTTGGTCTTTGATCCCATGATGCGGGCAAGGCCGTCATGGGCACCTATCCGCCTGTGCCGCCTCCGTGATTTTCCCTGCGTCCGCTCCCATCGGCTTGCCACAGGGCTGTCGTTCAACGTGCCGAAAACCTGCAACGGATGTGCAGCCGGATCGCTGGTCGGGATGTAATCTCGCTGCACTGCCGAGAGGACGGGATGAGGAAGGTCATGGAGAGTATCCGCGCCGCCGTGCTGCACGGAATCGGCCAGCCGCCGCGCTATGAGCTGTTCCCTGCGCCTGTGGCGGGCGACAAGGAAGCCATCGCAACGGTCACCGCGGCAGCACTAAAGCCGTCGGATCGTCTGATGGCGAAGGCGTGCACTATGCGCCAGCAGCATTTCCAGCCGTTGCGGGACTTGACGGGTGGGACGGCTTGCGGACGGGACACGGATCGCGTTCATGATTCCTCGGCACCCCTATGGCGGGATGGCCGATAGAACAGTCGTCCGTCGCGGGATGTGGCTTCCGGTTCCCGATGGGATTGATGATGTCACGGCTGCCGCGTTCGCCAATCCCGGCATGGCGGCATGGAAAACGATCATCTGGGAGGGCGCGTGGCTGCGGGAGATAGCGTCCTGATTCTCGGCGCGACCGGCGCATCCGGGCACATCGCCGCGCAACTCGCCAAGCGTCAGGGTTCCCGTGGCGTCGTCGCTGGCCGCAGCTGGCGCGCGCTCGATGATCTGATCGCAAAGGGCGCTGATGCAGCGATCCGTGTCAATCAGCCGCACGACTTGGCGGCGGCGATCTCCGCCGAAGTACCATATGATCTCGTCGCCGATTACCTGTGGGGGGCTCCTGCCGAAGCGGTGTTCGCCGCGCTGGCAAAGGGGGTTCCGCAATCCGAGCGGGGCCGAGATCCAATCCGGTATATCCTAGTGGGGATGAGCGCCGGCGAGCTGGCGCAGCTTCTGGCCATGGCTTTGCGTTGTTCCCCGGTGCAGTTGCTCGGTAGCGGAACCGGGAGAGCAATTTCGATGGAAGAGGCGGCCGCCGGTTGTGAAGATCTGCTGCAGCAAGCCGCTGCTGGCGAGATCACGTTGGAAACGGAAGTGGTACCATTGTCGAATGTTGAGAAAACCTGGTCGCAAGCGGATGACACACAGCGCGTGGTGTTCGTGCCATAATCCTAGCTTGCTGGACGGGGAGCGTAGTTTCGTGTCCCGATGGCTCGCCCCCGCTCTAATCACGCATGGCCAAAATCGCCGTAGTACAATACCATAGATGTAGTTGTCATCGCCGCTTGGCGTAGTCCGCCAGCGGCCTTGTGATGGTTATGTCCAGGCTCGTCCCTTGTATGCGCGCCGAATCAAGCGGGGATGCGTCCGCCCCTACATCGGAGGAGCAGTTACACAAGAGGCAGTGACGTGGAATCCAGCCCTCTCTGCCAGCGTGAACGTGTGCGCGACAGCGTCACGAGCGCCACGGCGCGTGACCCACGGTGCCATGCGCCGTGTGACCGACCGAACGCGCCGGAGATGAGCGCGGGTCGACCGACCCTGCGGATGCCCGAAGCGAGCCGCAACACGCAGCAATCGGCGAGGCGAAGTCGCGGAGCGGACACCAATCACGTCGGGGGCGGTGACGAGCCGATTACCCAGAGTCCCATACGATCGTGGCGCTAACTCGCCAGTCGTCTTCGTCCGTCCTCGGATGACGACGACGCAGACCCTGCTGTTGCTCGTCGCCGGGGCGGTCGCCGGCACCATCGGGGCGGCCGGCGGCATCGCGTCACTGGTGTCCTATCCGGCGCTGCTGGCAGTGGGCATTCCGGCGCTGCCGGCCAACGTGACGAATGCCGTCGCCTTGGTGACGTTTTGGCCGGGGTCGGCGTTGGGATCACAGCCCGAGCTCCGTGGACAAGGAGCGTGGGTCCGGCGGTGGGCGCCGGTCGCGATCGGCGGCTCCGCACTCGGTACTGCGCTGCTTCTGCTGACGCCCTCGACGATCTTCACTCAGATCGTACCGCTTCTCGTAGCCTTCGCGTCGGTCGTCTTGCTTGTGCAACCCTGGATCTCCGTGCGCCCGGAGCATCGCTCAAGCCAGGGCGCTGCGCTGTTGTTGCCCTGCGGGCTGTTCGCGGTGTCGGTCTACAACAGCTATTGGGGTGCGGGATCTGGGGTGATGACACTCACGCTCTTGCTGCTGACCGTCAACCAACACCTCGCAACATCGAACGCCCTGAAGAATATGCTCCTCGGCATCGCGCAAGCGGTCTGTGTGATCGGGTTCGTCCTGTTCGGCCCCGTGCACTGGGGCGCAGCGGTACCGCTCGCCGTCGGGACGCTCGCCGGGAGCATGATCGGACCGTCGGTAACGCGACGCTTACCCGCGCCCCTCCTGCGCGTGCTCGTCGCGTTGTCGGGATTCTGGCTGGCCGCTCACCTGTGGGCGACCCGTGGCTAAATGACCAACAAGTCGCGTCGCGTGCCCGGTCAGTGAAGAATGCGGTGAGGCAATGCACGGCGTTGACGCGCGATAACCGTTCTGCTGTGGTCCTCCACATTCCCCAGGGAGGATGCCTACGCTGCCGGCGACGCGTCACGAGGCATCGAACGTCATCGCACGGACTGCATCATCTCGTGGGCTGCACGCGTTACCGGGCCCGCTTCACCGGTTCGAAGAGCTCGCCCGCGGCGTCGCCGCACACCACGGTCTTCGGCACGAGCTTGCGCTGGCCCGGGTGGCGCTCGCCCTGCGAGTCCAGCAATTCGAACGTTCCCTCCTGCAACTCAAACGCCACCGCGTCACCCCAGGCCCCGATCCGCAGGGTCCCGATCTCATGCGACATGCCGAGTGCCTGCGCCGGGGTCGCCATGACTTTGCGCAGGGCGTCCTCGAGCGAGAACCCGAGGTGCAGGAACTTGCTGACCGTGGTGGCGAGGTCGCGGAGGTCCGTGGGTTCGAATTCCACCCCCTCCGCCAGACGTTATGAGATATGATGCGACTGTCCCTCATTCTCGTTTGGCGTCCACTCGTAGGGTTGATCGAATTCCATCTCGTCCAATCCCACCGGCTCGAGTCCCCGCTCCCGAAGCCCATCAATGAGCCTTGGAAGCGCCGCGATGGTGGCAAGTGGCCGACTCAGACGCGCCGCGTCGTCCTCTGTTTCCGAGCCGTCGTGGAGGTTGATAACCGATCCATTCCCGAGATGTCGAGACTCGAGTACACGCCGCACGATCTCATCAGGGTTCGACGTCGTGTAGTCGGCCGGGTTGACGTCAGCGTAAATGATCTTGACATCCGGGGACATCGCTAGCGGAGACTGCAAGACTACCGCAAAGTTGTTGAGATAGTGGAAACGAAGGAACGAAGATGGTCTTCCCGTAATGGCCGTGATCACAGCTTCCGCTCGATCGAAGTCTCCGATATTCTTGATATGCAGGTAGCTCTGATTCCCGACGACATGCCCCGCTGCCACGATGCGCTCGAGCGCTCTCGGGAACCGCTCTACCCACTTGCCGATTACGAAAAACGCCGCCCGGGCCCTCTTGTTGGCCAAGACCTCAAGCAATTGATCCGTCCGAGGCGGATTGGGCCCGTCGTCAAATGTCAGCGCAACCGTAGGCCGATCACGCCGAGCATGATTGTAGTATCGGACCTTCATTATTCCCTCCTTCGATCGTACTGGCCACGCCGGTTCATCTCACAGTTCCGCATGACTTCCGCACACGGAATTCCAATTGAAACTTCAGGACTCGCGACTCCCGGTTCGGCTCCGAGATTCGCTGAAATAGCAGATCGACGGCACTTGCTGCCATCATCCGAATAGGCTGTGCGAGGGTGGTGAGCGGTGGTTGGACGAGGTCGGCCCAAAACGGGTCGTCGATGGCCACCAAGGCCACCCCGTCTGGAACCGGCACCTGTCGCTCCTTCAGAGCCTTGAGCACTCCCATAGCCATCAGGTTGTTCGTGACGACCAATCCAGTCAAATCAGGCGCCATCTCTAGCAGGTTGTGGGTCGCCGAACAGGCGCCGTCCACCTTGAACAGACCACTTATTGACGTCGGTTGGAGTCCGGCTGTCCGCATGGCCAATTCATATCCGGCAAGTCGATCGGCGCCGGTCTGAATTGTGCGCGGCCCCGAAATACAGCCGACTCGGGTGTGGCCTGCCTGCAGGAGCAGTTCGGTTGCGAGACGGGCAGCGCCCCAGTTGTCCGCAATGACCGCATCCGGGCGAGGATCTTGCACAAGGCGATCGAAAGCCACAACGGGGATCCCGAGATCGAGCAGTCGTGCAATTCCGGGGTCCGCGGGATCAGAAGTCGACAGAAGCACGCCGAACACTCGGTCACTTGCCATCATCTCAAGGTACGCGCCCTGTTTTTCTGGGTTCTCATCAGTGTTGCAGAGCAGCACGCGTTTGCCATGATTGTAAGCGGCGTCCTCAACCGCACGGACCATGCTTGTGAAGTGCGGGTTCTCGATGTCCGATACGAGGACACCGATCATGTCGGCCCTCTGCAGCCGGAAGTGTCGGGCCAAGCGATTCGGATGGTAATTGAGTTCGTCGACCGCTCTCAATACACGGTCTCGATATTCCGGCGCGACAGACGCACCGCCATTGAGCACGCGCGACACAGTGGCAATCGACACGTGCGCCCTGGCAGCTACCTGTTGAATACTGGCCGTGGTACGCTGTGCAGAAATCGTTTTCTCATCCGAACTCAAGAAAAATCACCCCGTTCAACCCCTTGCTGCACAAATGAAAGTGTGACATCGCCCTAGAACCGTGTCAAGCCGACAAAGTCGAAGACCAAATAGCGAATATACGTTCGCATTGGCGTCCGATGAAGAAGGAAACGACTATGCTTGAGAGAACGATTTCCCAAAAGATGCTGGCGAAGGCAACCCCTAGTCTGGAATGAGAAGACGTTACTATTTGAGGGGGGGCGGATAAATGCGTACAGCCCGTCCAATTTCCTGGACGCTCATCGGCTTGTGCGTGCTCGCCGTACTGAGCCTTGCGGCAACGACGCTTGCGCAGCCATTGAGGAATCCGGACACTTTGGTGGTTGTGAGAATCCAGTCGCCGGACAGCCTGGATCCCGCCTGGGCGGACGACATCTACAGCCGCGAGCCGATCGCGTACATGGTATACGAGCCACTCATCTTCTTCGATGGCGGCTCTACGAGCCGATATGTCCCGATGCTTGCCACGAACGTTCCATCCATCCAAGACGGGACGATATCTAAGGACCTCCGCACCTATACCTTCCATATCAGAAAGGGTGTCAAATTCCACGACGGATCGTTGATGACGCCGGAAGATGTCAAGTACTCGATTATGCGCTTCGCCCTCATCGATCGGGACAGTGGCGGCTCGTGGATCGTACTCACTCCGGTCGTCGGCCGAGACGCCACGCGCGACGCGAGCGGTAAGCTCATCCCCACGGTGTTCGACGAGATGAACCGCGCGATCCAGGTGAAAGGTGATGACGTTGTGATCACCCTCAAGGCACCGTACAGCGGGTTTCTCTCGATCATGGCCTCGTTCTCACTGGTACACTCCAAGTCCGCCGTGGTGCGGGCCGGCGGTTGGGACGGAACCAAGGCGACGCTCGCGAAGTACAACAACCCCGCGAGCCCGGACAAGATGGAGCTCTTCGAGAAGGACATCGGCACCGGCCCCTTCCGCTTGACCAGCTGGAATCGCTCGGTCAACGAGATCGTGCTGCAGCGGTGGGACGGCTACTGGCGCACCCCCGCCAGGCTGAAGCAACTTGTCTTCAAGGTCGTGGAGGACTGGCCCGCCCGGCGTCTGATGCTGACGACCGGTGACGCCGATATCATCGAGGCGGGGTATGCGGATCTCGCATCGATTCAAGGCGCGCCGGGTGTCCGCATCGTCGAAAACGTTCCGGTGCTAGCTACGCAGTCGTTCTTCATGAACATGAAGATCAACCCGCAAGGCAATCCCGACATCGGCAGCGGCAAACTGGACGGCAACGGTATCCCGCCGGATTTCTTCTCGGATCTCCACGTCCGGCGCGGGATCGCCTACGCCTTTGACTACGCCGCGTACTGGCAGGCGGCCTGGCTGGGGAAAATGACTCCGGGCAACGGTCCGGTCCCCGTCGGACTCCTCGGCTATGACGTCCGCAACAAGTGGTATCAAACGGATCGGGAGAAAGCGATCGCAGAGTTCAAACAGGCCTGGGGTGGTCAGGTTTGGGACAAAGGTTTCAAGTTCACCGAGACGTTCAACGCCGGGAGCCCCCACCGGATCATCGGGACGCGCATTCTGAAGGAGAACCTAGAGGCTCTAAACCCCAAATTCAACGTCGATATTCGCGCGCTCCCGGGCCCCAGTTACTTCCCCAATGTCGCGGCCAACAAGGGCACCCTGTACTGGCTGGGCTTCTTTGTCGATTTCCCGGACCCGGACGACTTCGTGGCCGGATACATGCATACGGGAACGAACTACGCGCCGCAATACGGCTATTCGAACCCCGCAGTGGACAGGTTGATCGAGCAAGCGCGCATCGAGACGAACGACGCAAAGCGTGCCGACCTGTATCGCCAGATTCAAAAGGTCGCGTACGACGACATCCCGGTAAACTATCTCGGCTACGCGACGGTGCCCGTGGTCTACCGGACGTGGGTGCATGGCTGGTATACCAACGCCATGTTCACACTGCAGTGGTACTATTATCCGATCACTAAGCAGTAGCACCGCGAGGCGGGCCCCGGGGTCGCATCCGGTCCCGGGGCGGACGCGCCCATGAGTGTCTATCTCGCCCGGCGCCTTCTATTCCTTCCCGTGGTCGCCGCAGGCATCACGTTGCTCATCTTCGGCCTGCTCCAGTTGCTCTCGCCGGCAAGCCGTGCGATGTTGTTCGTGGAGCGTCCGGAACAGGCAACGGCAATTGCCGCCGTCATCCGCAAGTACGGCTTGGACCAGCCCATGTACGTCCAGTACTGGCACTGGCTGGATAACCTGCTCCACGGGGATCTGGGCTATTCGCAGTCGGCCCGGATGCCCGTGATCGAGGCGATCCGGACCTTCTTCCCGGCCACACTCGAGTTGGGTGTGTACGCGTTTGTGTCGATCGTGAGTGTCGGCCTCTGGCTAGGGACGCTGGCCGCAGTAAACAAGGACGGGGCAGTCGACAACGTCTCACGCATCTTCGCGATCACGGGATACTCCCTCCCGGTGTTCGTCTGGGGAGTATTGCTGTTGTTCATCTTCTACGGCCAACTGAACTGGTTCCCGCCGGAGCGCCTATCGCTGCAAGCCACGCTGTTTGTCCAGTCGCCTGAGTTTCGCCCGTACACGGGACTGATGACCGTCGACGCGCTCCTGAACGGGACTTGGTGGGTATTCTGGGACGCGGTGCGCCATCTGGTGCTGCCCGTCGTCACGTTGACGTACTTTCTCACGGCGATCCTCGTGCGCATCACGCGGGCTTCGATGCTCGAGGTGCTGGGCCAGGAGTATGTCAGGACGGCTCGGGCGAAGGGCGTCGCGGAGTCGGTGGTGATTGCCAGGCACGCGCGACGAAACGCGCTGATCCCAACCATCACCCTTGGCGGATCGATTCTGGTGGGGTTGCTGAGCGGCGTGGTGATCACGGAGACGATCTTCAACTACCCCGGCATCGGCCGCTGGGGTGCCAACGCCGCGATCCAGTTAGACGTCCCGGCGGTGGCCGGATTTGCGTTGCTCGTCGCCGTGATCACCGTCCTGGCAAACCTGGGAGCAGACCTCCTGTATTGCTACGTCGACCCGCGCATCCGCTACGGATGAGACCCCGGGCCATTCGAAAGAACCCCCTCATGGCAGCGCCCGCAACCGCCGCCCCTCCCGAACGGCGGCGACCGTCAATTGTGTGGACCGTGTTTAGCCGACCGGTCGCGCTGACCGCTGCCTCTGTGATTGCCGCATTCGTGCTTCTGGCCGTCTCGGCGCCGCTACTGGCCCCATCACGTACGGGTCGCGATCCCTACGTCATTCCCACTGTGGGATTCGAAATGGCCCCCCATCCGCCCAGTGCCGGGCACCCCTTCGGTACTACGGAGGACCAGTTCGACCTGTACTACGGCATCGTCTGGGGAACCCGGACGGTGTTCAAGGTCACACTCAGCGTCATTGGGGCGTCCGTCCTCATCGGGCTGGTGCTCGGGAGCCTGGCGGGGTACAGCGGCGGTCTCGTCGATGAGGCGGTAATGCGGTTCACCGACGTCTTCCTGGCGTTCCCGGGACTCGTCCTTGCCGTTGTCATCGTCGCCCTGCTCGGCAAGGGCCTCGACAAAGTGATCCTGGCGATCGCCGCCGTCAACTGGCCCACATACGCGCGGCTGATGCGGGGCGAAATCCTGACGATCAAAGGGCACGATTTCGTAACCGCCGCGCGCACCATGGGAGCGAGCGACCTCCGGATCATCGTACGGCACGTCGTCCCCAATGCGTTCTTCCCGTTCTTCGTCTACGGGTCTCTGGACATGGGGAACGTCGTCATCACCTCGGCGGCGCTGAGTTTCCTGGGCCTGGGCACCGAGATCGGCTATGCCGACTGGGGGCAGCTGATCGCACTGTCCCGACGGTGGATCCTCGGATCGCCCGGCCACGGGTTTCAGTTCTGGTACACGATCATCTACCCAGCGATGGCGATTACGCTGTTTGTGTTGGCATGGAACATTCTGGGTGACGCGATCCGCGACGTCCTCGACCCGCGGACGCGCGGCGGGCGCGAGGCGAGGGGGGGACGGAGACATGTCTGAGAAGATCGGACGGATCGTACTGGATCGCTTTGAAAGCGAGGCGCTGCGGGGAAACCCGCACGGTGATCCGCACGTGCGGACGATTCCGGTGTACCTGCCGCCCAGCTACGATGGCTCCAACGAGCGATACCCGGTGATCTACTGGTGCCACGGGTTCGCGCAAACGGCGCTCTGGGGTGTGAACGGCAGCCCAGGGATCCCTTCGCTGCCGATGTGCATGGATCGCATCATTGCCGAGGGGGCTCCCGAGACGATCCTCGTTATGGTTGATGCTCATACGCGCTTCGGAGGATCCCTCTACCTCAACTCCCCCGCGAACGGTCAGTACGAGGACTACATCATCGGCGAGTTGATCCCGTACATCGACCGAACTTACCGCACGAAGCAGGAACGTGACCACCGTGGTGTCGATGGCAAGTCGAGCGGCGGGTACGGCGCCCTTGCGCTGGCGATGCGTCACCCTGAGAGCTTCAGCGCCGTCGCCTCGCACAGCGGGGACATCTATTTCGAGGCGGCCTATCGCCCGCTGTTCTGGGAGTTCCTCAACCAGGTGCATCGGGCCGGCGGGGTGGAGAGATTCCTAGAGCGCTACCTAGCCCTTCCGAAGCGGTACGATGGCGCCTACATTGCTGCCCTGTCGATGTGCTTCTCGCCGAATCCGAACCGGCCGCCCTACTACTTCGATCTCCCTGTCGACATTACAACCGGCGAACTGATCCCCGACGTCTGGGCCCGGTGGACTGCGCTTGACCCGGTGTTCATGGCGGAGTCCCATGCGGGGGCCCTGCGGTCGATGCGGTTGATCTACCTCGACTGCGGAAACCACGATCAGTACTATCTGCACTTCGGGGCGCGTCTGCTCTCACGCAAGCTGACACGTCTGGGCATCAAGCATGAGCACGACGAATATGAGGACGATCATTTGTACGTCAACTATCGGTACGTGGAGTCGCTGAGCCGGATCGCCGCCGTGATTGCGTGAGAGATGGTTAAGAGAAGATTGCTATCGCTCCAGATCAAAGACCCATCAGACGTCGAACGGATATCCCCCGCAGTGGCGAAGCACGAGACAGTGCGAGTGCCGGAGGGCTGCCCAGGGAAAAACCCGGCGGCGAACGGAAGCGGGGCTACGCGGCGAGGACGCCGCGGACGTAACGAACGGCCTGTCGGAATCCCTCTTGACCGGTTCGGCTCGCCTCCTCAATCCCCACCCACCCAGAGTAACCATCCGCGCGCAGCCGCAAGAGCACTTCCCTGATGGGCGCGATTCCCGTGCCGACCGGCGCGAACTCGAACACCCCCGGGCGGCGCACGTCGTTGAGGTGAACGTAGCCGATCCGCGTTCGAACCTGCTCAAACAGCGCGAGTGGGTCCTCGCCCGCGACCAGGGGATTGGCAGTGTCGAACTGCACGCCGACCGGGGCGTCCCGCAGCGCATCCATCACCGCGAGGAAGACGTCCCCATACATCGCGAAGTCAAAGGCGGTCCACGTGAAGGCCTTCGTGTGGTTCTCCACGTTCAACCGAAGCCCGAGACGCGCGGCCTCCGTGGCCACCCGCCGGATCGCCTCCGCCACCCACAAGATGCCCTGTGCTCCTTGTACCCCCGGCCGCTGCTGCCCGGTGAGAACACGAACCGACGGGGCGCCAAGCTCAAGGGCGACCTCGAGATTGCGGATCGCCGCGGCAACCTCGCACTCGCGCACATCAGGATCGGGATGCGTGAAATCCGAGTAGCCGGTGAAGTTGCTCACGGCCAACCCGCGAGCATCGGCGAGACGGCGAAACTCGGCGGGCGTCGCCGGCCCAAGCGGCCGAACCAGAAGCGGTCCACACTCCACGCCGTCGAGGCCGAGCTCAGAGGCGAAATCCAGCCACTCCGCGAGGCCCATCTGTCCGCGCGAGATGGCGTCAAAGAGTGACGTCGGAATGCAGCTCAGCCGGCTCCCCACCTGCTTGTCCACCTGTTGGGGACTCGCTACGAAGCGGCCCGGGCGGGCTTCTTCACCTCGACTCCGGCAAGGGCCTCGATGAAGTTCACCAGTGCCGCGTGGTCGAGGTCGCCGCTTCCTCGGGTCACCAGCGCGATGAGCATCTGCTGGACGAGGCTCGTCAGCGGCAGCGACACGCCCATGGACTCCGCCGCGAGCAGCGCGTTCCGCAGGTCCTTCTCGTGCAGCCGGATCCGAAAGCCCGGCTTGAAGTTCCGCGAGATGACCATGGGTGCTTTGGCGTCCAGGACCGTGCTCCCGGCCAACCCGCCCTTGACCGCGTTGAACACGACCTCCGGATCGAGCCCGGCGCGGGTCGCGAGCACCAGCGCCTCGCCCATCGCCGCGATGTTGCAGGCCACCATGATCTGGTTCGCCAGCTTCGTCACGTTGCCGGCGCCCACCGGCCCCATCAGGAAGACGCTCGATCCCATCGCCCGCAGCACCGGCGCTACCCGCTCGAAGAGCTCCGGATTTCCACCGACCATGATCGCGAGCGTGCCATCGACCGCCTTCGGCTCGCCGCCGCTGACCGGCGCGTCGAGGAATTCTACCTGCCGCGCCGCACATTCGCGGGCGACCCTCTGGGACACCAGCGGGCTGACCGAACTCATGTCGATCACGACGAGCCCGGCGTGCGCGCCCTCGAGCACGCCGCGCGGACCCAACACGGCTTCCTCAACCTGGGGACCGTCCGGCAGCATTGT
>Ga0187782_10001045_pt1 | contig 19892 bp, 17 predicted proteins | sample 0715_SJ02_MP15_2_FD_132454 | JGI IMG/M metagenome (GOLD analysis project Ga0187782, IMG submission 132454) | Tropical peat soil microbial communities from peatlands in Department of Meta, Colombia - 0715_SJ02_MP15_20_MG | ecosystem: Environmental > Terrestrial > Soil > Wetlands > Peat | place... | reverse complement strand
GGCAAGAACTTGTCGTACCACGCGCCCCGTCCTCCGAAAATGAATTTGTTCACCAGCAGGTGATCGCCCACGAGCAGGGTTCGCTCCATGGACTGCGAGGGAATCTTGAAAGCTTGCACGACGAAGCTCGTGCCGAAGAGCGCCAGAATCACCGTGACGAGCAGAGATTCGAGATATTCGGAGACGGTCGTCTGGTTTGTGTGGGTGTAGCTCTCCAGCTGCGTCTGGCTCGTCCCGGTCGCAGACTGGGCTGTTTCTTCCGGTGCAACTTGTTCCGGGGTGAGGGTTTCATCCGGCATTCGGCCCGACCTCTTCCCTGGCCTTCGTTTGTGCCTGTTGCAAGCGCTCGAGGGCCTGACGCGCGGCCTTTTGTTCTGCCTCTTTTTTCGTACTGCCTTCGGCGCTCGACATGCGCTCTCCCTTTACCCAAACCTCCACCAGGAAGGTCTTCTGGTGATCCGGGCCGCTTTCCCCTGCCAGCCGGTATTCCGCCAACTGACCGCCTTTGCCTTGCAGAAACTCCTGCAAAGCACTCTTGCGATCCGATTCGGAGATACGTTCGCCGTCTTCGCTGGCCTGAACCAGTACGGTTTTCTTCAATAAACTGCGGGCCGGCTCCAGCCCCCCGTCCAGGTAAATGGCCGCCACGACAGCTTCAAACGCATCGGCAAGCAGAGCAGGTTTCTCGCGTCCCCCGGTCTTTTCCTCCCCGCGGCCCAGCCGCAAGTGCTCGCCAATGCCGAGGCTGCGCGCCGCAATCTCGAGGGAGTGCGCATTCACGATCCGCGCCCGGCTCTTTGAAAGCTGGCCTTCCGTCCAATCCGGAAAATGGCTAAGGAGGAACTCGCTGGTCAAAAGCTCCAGGACGGCATCTCCAAGAAACTCCAGGCGTTCGTTGTCCTGAACGGTCGAGCCGGCAAAGGCGATGTCTTCTCCGCGGGCGGCGCGCAACTCCGGAACCGCCGAGCTGTGCGTCAAGGCACGGTCCAACAGGCTAGGGTCACGAAATTCGTAACCCAGGCGGTCCATCAATCGCTCATCCCCATCGCGGACCATGGTTCCGCTCCTCGAACTACACCGTCACAGTTGGTCTATTTCGGTGCACTAAGCTGCGTTGCGCCTAGCTTCTTTGCTTCGTCGATGCCATTCTTGCAATTCGCCTGCAAGCCGCTTGGGATGTTGGAGCACTTGGTGAAGTCCGTCACGGCCTCATCAAAGTGCGAGGTCTTCTCATTGCAGATACCAAGCAGATAGTAGTTCACGGCATCGGGTTGGGGATCCAACTGAATGGCCTTCTCTAAATTGGGTATCGCATCCGCAAATTTGCCCCGGCGAAAGGCCACCAGACCAAGCCCGCTGTAGGCCAGCGCCGACGTCTGATTCTTCGCCTGCGTGAACATTTCATCGCTCATGTTGTCCGGCTTTTGAAACGTGGGAAGTAGATCGAGCGCCTTTTGTGAATACTGTTCCGCCTTCTCGAGTCGCTTCTGTTGGTCCGCGGGAGTCCCGTTCATCTTGCGCGGGAGGGCGGAACCAGCGATGGCCAGGGTCTGCGCATCGTTTGGAAACAGCTCGATTTCCTTGTCAGCCGCCGCTTCCATTTTGTCGATATCGCCGATTTGGTAGTAATACTTCACCTGCCAGCTATAGACCTGGGCGCGGTAGCGGCTCTGTGGGTATTTCTGCAAGAAATCGTTTCCGGCCTGATCTTTTTTGGCCAGATCGGTCTGGGGGGCTTCATTGAAGGATTTGAAGGCTGCTTCTTCTTCAGCCGTGACCGGCGGTGGGGTGCTGTCCAGTGTCAGCGGAGCCGCTTGCTGATTGCCTTGCTGTTTCCCCTGTTGCTGGCCCTGTTGTTGCCCCTGAGCGGGCGGCTGCGTCATGGGCGCTTGCGCCAATGCCAAAGAGCACCCGAGCAACGAACCTGCGATCACAAGGGCTAACCTGAACTGTCTGTTGCTTGCTTTCATAACCTGGTCTCCTTTTCGATTGTGTTCATGGCCGCTCAGACGGCTTTCTCAGATCCAGGTCGCCCAATCCCTTTTGTGCAGCTTGCTGCGCTTGCGCTGGGGCTCCCTGAACTGCCAATACCGCTTGATATTCCGACTTCGCCTGATCCAACCGCCCTTCGTCTTCAAAAATCCTTGCCAGATAAATGTGGGACCACGCCATCACCAGAGGGTCGTTCGATGCAGCGTATTGTCCCGTCGTCAACCGCCCAAAAACTTCCTTAGCCTTGTCGGCGTCATGATCGAGCACAGCCACCATGCCCAACCCGTACCAAGCACGGGGTTGGTTTGGATACCTCGCCAGGACAGCCTTGAAGGAGGTCTCCGCCGCGCGCGGGTTTTTTGCCGCCAGCTGCTTTTCGCCCTCCGTCAGGGCCGCGAGCGCTTCCGGGTCGCTCGGCAAGGTGGACACACGCATGCGATTCCGCGCCACAACTTCGCTCGCTAGCTCCTTGTTCTGTGCCGCCTGCTGCGCGGGGGCAAATTTGATTGCGGCAACACGCGTCTGTTCCGTAGTGACATCAATCGCCCGCACGAGCGTTGGGAAGTAGTCACGAAATGACGGCTCGGACTTTTCATAGTCCGCCAAGCCCTGAACGATCGGGCGCACCAGTACGTACCCATCCACATCATTTTCATGCAATGCCGCTTCGCGCTCGCTCGGAGACATCTTTCTCAGTTTGAGTTCGACCGCCCTAACCGTGCACTCTCCAAACCAGGAGGGAAAGTCATCCTTTAAATCCTCGGCCAGGCGTGGCGCCTTTGCGGCGATTTCGTAAAGCGGGCGCTTCACGGCAATCACGTGTGGATACTGGATCGGAAGACCGTCGAGCAGGAAATGCAGGTATGCATGGCGGATTACTTCGAGAGGGATTTCTTCCGTACCGCTGAGGACAACCGCATAGTGATCGACAAAGTTCCGGACGTTCGTGATTCGCCCAACCAGAGGTTCCACGATAACGGTAAAGGTCCTGGCTGTTGTCGGGTCCACGACAGCACGGAGATAGGCGGCGGACTGAAACACGATATCGGAGACGGGGTCATGCAGCCTCTCGATTTCGCGCCCGTAGAGCGGCAGGGCCTGACGGTACATCTTCCCGATCCCTTGCTCAGTGTAATAGTTCGAGAGAATGTCGCTGAATCCTTCCAGGTCCAGCACATCGGGAGGCAGTTCTTCTCTTCTCAGGACCGGGCGGAACTTTGGCGCTGGACCGGCGACAAGTCCGAACCACACGAATCGCGAGAGCATTGCCGCGGGATCGCGGAACTGGTGGCCGCGATAGAACTCTTTCAACGCCTCCACAGCCGGGCCATGCTGCGCCCTTAGGCGCTCGCGCATCTGCGAGCGGTAGGTACTCCAGTTGTCGGGATTAATATCTCCCTCATAGCCCGCGGCGTAAAGAGCACACATCGTAGCGAACATGGCTTCGCTGGTGTCGATGGTGGACGCAGTGGCGGGCGCGACCGAAGGTCTGGGACGAGGCGTGGGAGCTTGGGCATGGCAATACGCTGCGCTGGCGGCGACGAGCAGCAAAATTACACAAATCTTGTCACTGATTTTTCTTGGCATCTCGTATTTGCTTGGCGCGACGGCTCCCCGGAACTGCGTGTCCGTCTGGCAGGTTCATGAGGCTTGGATGGCGGTATCAACGGATGATACGGACATTCAGGAATCACGCTGCCGCTACCTTTAGCCAATGTACAGGCGCCCCTTCCATGAGTCAAGGAAACGCCGCTAATAGACATCTTGGGCCAAGGCGACACAAGAGGAGGTTCCCCCCTCTAAGAAGATGGATGAGCTTGCCGGAGGAACCGTTGTCCCGGGGGCATGCTCCCGATCGGCCGCTGTGGACTTGCCAGCCCGGCGTCATTTTGTTAGGAATTAGGAAGCCGCCCGTAAGGAAATCCCACTATGAAACAGATTCCCCGCTTCTCCTTCATCCTCGTTCCTTTGGCCTTGCTAGCTTTGCTTTGCCTGCCAGTCGGGCTGGTGGCGCAAGCCACGGACTCGGCTTCGGATTCCGCGGCGCACACAAAACAGCTTGAGTCAAAGACCTTCACTCTGGAAGGCGGGAAGGTTTGGACGGACACCGGGATCACCCTGGAACCTGGACAAAGGGTCGCTTTCTCCGCGCAAGGGTCGCTGCGCTATTCGGACGCAAAAGAAGATAACGGCCCTGAGGGCCTAACGCGCAACTTCAAGGATCTAATTCGGATTCTTCCTTACAACGACGCCGGGCGCGGCGCGGTAATTGGCAAAATCGGCGACCAGGATATCGCACAACCCTTCCTGATAGGAGCGAGCAAAGAGGTCACGGCGCCGATCAACGGAAACCTCTCCATTGGTATCAATCAGGCCAACAGCGACACGGGCGACGGGTCGTACACGGTGAAAGTCACTGTGTATGCTGCCGACGCCAATGCGCCGAAGGAAGTGGCGCGCCAGGTTTCCTCCATGCCAGGGATCGACAATGCACTGTTTCAGAAAATCCCCCGACGCATTGGGGATAAAGAAGGCAATCCCGGGGACATGGTGAACTTCCTGATCCTTGGCAACGAGGACGAGATGAAAAAAGTGTTCACCACAGCCGGCTGGGTGAAGGTGGATGCGGACGTGAAAGCCACGATACTTGCGGGTGCTCTGGCCAGTTTTTCGAAAGAGTCTTATCTGACCATGCCCATGAGCCCCCTTTATCTTTTTGGCAGGCAACAGGATTACGGATGGGCACATGCGGAGCCGATCACCGTGGTCGCTTCGCGCAATCACTTGCGCGCATGGAAAGCCCCGTTCACCGTGAATGGACAAATGCTCTGGGTCGGCGCCGCCACACACGATATCGGCTTTGAAAAGGATCAGCGAAACAACGGTTTGACCCACAAGATCGATCCGGACATCGATCTGGAACGCGATTATGTGGAGAAGACGCTGTCGAGTACCGGCCTGGTTGCGGAAGTCACGCACTTCCTTCCCAAAGACCCGCTTAAGGAAGCCAAAACGGCCACCGGCGGGAGTTTTCACTCGAATGGTCAAGTTCTGGTGTTGAAGCTGGCAAGTTCTGGAGGCAGTTCTGCCACTGCTTCAAAGTAGCCGGAGTTGCAGAGTGTGCCCGCTTGCAAGAAGCACGTGCGGCCGTTACACGGCCTTGCATGGAGAAGCAGAGGTGCAAGCAGATCAGGATTGGTGGATCGAACTGTCGGTGGACTTCAGGGATTTACGGTTGACCAGTGCGGTGCGCCCGTAGTGCTCGCCTTCCAAGATCCGGACTTCGCACCAGCCGGGGTGCTCCTCCAATGCCAGGAGCCGCACATTTTTCCCGGCTTCAAGTAGCAAAAGCCGTTTTTCCGTGATGAGCATAGAGACCCCGACATCATCTCCGAGCCGGATCAAACGCTGCCACTCCTCCAACGATTTTCCGTCCAGGGGCGCGAGCACGCACTCCGTGCCGCCCTCTGCCACAAGAGTGAATACCTTCCCTTCGAGTGGGCTGGTTAAGGTGCCACGAACTACTTGTTGTCCCGCATCCTTTGCCGCCTCGACCTTCGCCACAAAGCGGTAGCCACGCTTCGGCAGCGTTTCGACGAACCTTGAATGGGTGGCGCTGTCGCCCAGGGCCACGCGCAGCTTTTTGATGGCGGTATTCAGGCTGTGCTCAAAGTCGACAAAGGTATCTGCTGGCCAGATGCGCTGGCGCAGTTCTTCGCGAGTCACTATCTGTGATGGCCTCTCCAGCAGGGCGAGCAGAACCTGCATCGGCTGATGCTGCAATTTGACCTTTTTCCCGCGCGAATACAGCTCCCCTGAGCGGGAATCCACGACAAAGTGCGCAAAGCTGTGCGTTCCGTTTTCGCTTGTTGGCGAACCCATGCCCTGTCCCGGAGTAAGCGGCGACTATACCAAACTTCCCGCGGTTTCCGTAACCGTCGTTTGGAATGAAATCGGTCCCCTTGCACTTCGACAAGGGAAATGCTATCTTCTCTTGTCGAAGGATAAGGGGAGTTCCCGATGCCCGTTGACCTGTTGCTTTGTCTACGCTCCCTGTGCCGTCGAGAGCGAACTCGATGACGAGTTGCGCTTTCACTTCGATCAACTCGTGAACCAGCATCTGGCCGCAGGCCTGCCACTGGCGGAATCGCGGCGCCGTGCGCGCATCGAATTTGGAGGAACGGAGCAAGTGCGCGAGGAATGCCGGGAAGCGCGAGGCACGCAGTTCCTCGAAACCCTGGCACAGGATTTCCGCTTCAATCTCCGCATGTTGCGGAAGGCTCCCGGCTTCACAGCCATTGCAGTTCTGGCTCTCGGAATCGGCACGAACACGGCAATCTTCAGCGTGCTCGAGTCCGTGCTTGTCCGCCGCTTCCGCAGGGCTGCTACCGGCGCGGCGGGCTTCCCAAGTCGACCCCATGGTTGCCCTTGGCTGTGAATGACCCGGCCTTGTTACAGCAATTGACTTCAATCGATTAGCGCCAACCAGAATTCACCTCCGGTGTACCTGTTGTTCACCCGCGGTGCATTGCCGGTTCTCCAGAGTTCGGGCAGAGTGCTCTCTGTCCTTCAGTCAATTTCGGCTCGAAAGGCACCGCCCACAACAGAGTCCGCAGAAGTTGGGAGACCCAATGTCGAAAGTGATTGTCTTGCATGAAGTAGGCAGTTTCGTGCTGCCGACGATGGAAGCGTCGAAGAGGCGGAATGCGCAAGGGTTGTCCACATCCGACTTCCGGCGCATTTTGACCGACCTGCGGCACCGGCCGCCTTCGCAACGCGAATTTCTGCGCAGGCTATTACATCGCGCGCTTGCCACGGGTGCGCCGACAGAGTTCCCCGTAGTAAACCACGCTGTCCCTGACCCCGTACTTCCTTCCTAGATCAACCCACCACCGGAGGAGGCGTGTAATCCCTGGCGCCACCTTCGGAACCCTGAACCAGACGAAGCCCGGGCGAAATCCCGGGCTTCGCTCTTTTTGGAGGATGTGGATATTTCCTCTGGGCTGGTTGCGGGGAGCGCTGGTCTGAAGACCGGCCACTCGGATGCAGGCGTAGTGCTTTTTTGCTATTGCGCGATCAGGGTCGGCGCAACAGAGTGGCAAAGCTACTGGCTGCTTGGACCATGGAAGAGGTGGTGCGTCCGGATTTTCCAGAAGCGGTGGGAGAGGCGATATGCCGATACCGACAGAGCCGATTGGAAGTATTCCGCGGCCTGCAGAGTTGTTGGAAACGATGAGGGCCCACGCGACCGGGCGAATCACGGAGGAACAGTTCCGCGCTGCCGAAGAAGCAGCGCTGCGGGATACGATCGCCCGATTCGAAGAGACGGGTTCGCCGGTGATTTCGGACGGCGAACAGATGAAGCCAAGCTTTGCGACGTACCCGTTGTCGGGTCTACAGAACCTGGCCCCGGACGGCGTGGTGATTCCGTTTGCGGACGGACATTCGCGCCAACTTCCGAGGCTGACTGCAGGTCCGTTTTGTTATGGGGTGCACGCGATCCGGTTCTTCCGAGCGGCCAAGCGATATGCGCACCGGCCGGTGAAGCAGGCGGTGATTTCTGCATCGGCGCTGAGCCTTCTGTATCCGCAGAATGGGCTTCCCGACTATTCCCGAGACCAGTTTCTCGACGATCTGGTGAACGAAGCGAGGCAGGATATCCGCGAATGCCTGGACGCCGGCGCGGCGTGCGTGCAGATCGATTTCACGGAGGGACGCCTGGCGATGAAGTTCGATCCTACCGGAAAGCTGCTGGAGTCATTTGTGGAGCTGAATAACCGGGTGCTAGAGGGATTCGGCGTGGCGGAATTGCAACGCATCGGAGTGCATACGTGTCCTGGCGGGGATCACGACTCGACGCACAGCGCGGACGTGGACTACGTGACTCTGCTACCGCACCTCTTCCGGCTGAAGGCGGGGCGGTTTTACATGCAGTTGGCCAGCGAACCGAATCGGAGGCGCGTGCTTGGCGCGGTGCGGACGCTGTTGAAGCCGGGGGTGGTGCTGTTCGTTGGCGTCACCGATCCGATTCACCGGCGAATCGAGACCCCCGAGGAGGTTCGAGCACGCGTGCTCGAAGCCGCGGAGTTTGTTCCGGTGCAGTCGCTCGCGACTACCGACGATTGCGGGTTTTCCCCGTTTGCCGATGACACATCGACGTCGCGGGATACAGCGTTCGCGAAGATTCGCAGCCGGGTGGAAGGGACGCGGATGGCAGCGGAAACGTTGAAGGTGTAGAGCGGCGATCCGGTGAGCGTCAAGAAAGCGTAGGACTCGGGCTCAATCCGCACAGACCCGAAAGAGCCGGCCGGAAGACTGGCCACCACACTCGCCAAGAGCCGACCTTGCCCGACTTGGCGAATACTTCGTCATCCGGCGGTGGCAAGCTCCTTCGAACGAGTGGATTTCCAGAGGTCGATGTAGGGATTGAGTTCGTCCATCATGCGGGCGAACTGGCCGAGTTCGAGGGATTGGGCGCCGTCGCTGATGGCCTTTTCGGGCGCAGGATGCGCTTCGACGATCAGACCGTCGGCGCCGATGGCCACCCCGGCGCGTGCGAGAGCGGGGACGAGGCTGCGCTTGCCGGTGGCGTGGCTAGGATCGAGAATCACGGGAAGGTGAGTCAGCTCGTTCAAAACGGGAATCGCGGAGATGTCACAGGTGTTGCGCGTGGCGGTCTCGAAGGTGCGGATGCCGCGCTCGCAGAGGATAACGTCGGGATTGCCGTGCGCGGTGATGTACTCCGCGCTCATGAGCAGCTCTTTGATGCTGCTGCTCAGGCCGCGTTTCAGCAGCACCGGCCGGCCACATTTTCCGAGGGCTTTCAGCAGCATGAAATTTTGCATGTTGCGCGCGCCAACCTGCATGACGTCCGCGTAGTGCGCGACCAGGTCCACATCGCGGTCACCCATCACTTCGGTGACGATCGCCAAGCCGGTGGCTTTCTTTGCTTTCTCTAGGAGTTTCAGCCCTTCTTCTTCCATGCCCTGGAAATCGTAGGGCGAAGTGCGCGGCTTGAACGCGCCGCCGCGCAACAGTTTTGCGCCGGCTTTGGCCACGGCTTCGGCCGAGCGCATGATCTGCTCCTCGCTTTCGACCGAACATGGTCCTGCGATGACGACAAATTCATGGCCTCCAATTTCCGTGCCGTTTACCTTGATGCGCGTCTTGCCCCTACGAAATTCCTTGCTGACGAACTTGTAAGGCGCCGTGATGCGCACAACCTTCTCGACCTGCGGCATGGCCTCCACGGATTCCAGGCAGGGAGTCACGTCGCCGACGCCAACGACGCCGACCACGACGCGCTCTTCGCCTTCAATAGAATGGACTTTGTAACCAAAGTGCTTCACGATTCCGCAAACCTCGTCGATTTCCTCGCGCGTCGCATGCAACTTCATCGAGATGATCATGGCTGTTTCCTGTGTTCCTCTCCGGATGAGCCGGCTGAAAATAAAAAAGCCCACTCGCTGCGAGTGGGCCAAAAATCGCTGGATGGAACTTGCTTATACGACGGCCCCTCGCTTCCGGCAGGTGCGGAACGTAAATCGCCACCAATAGGAGTAGGCCACGAATTTCATGGAGGTGATTGTAACGGGTCTTGAGGAAAACGCAAGTGCGAAATGGTAATGGAGGTAGTAGCACCGCCGGGAAAGGGGATTCATGGCGCAAAAAACGTGCGATGGAGAAGAGTGCCTCACTTCGCGGACTGCATTAATGACGGGTTCTGGCAGCCGCCTAGAACATCAGGATAGCGACCCGGAAGCGGGCGAACTCCGTGGCTCCCCCCGCGTGGCAGGCGCCGACAGAGGCAGAGTGGAATTTGCCGGAGGCGACTTTCTGCAGGACCTCGTCGGGGAGGCGGCCAAGATCGGACATTTCATAGCGGAGAACAGTCGCAGGCCGTGGCCCGGCCCAGCCGCGATCGAGTTCGCAGGTTTTTCGTGCGTCGGGTGAGCCTGCGTCCACTTGCAGGCCGTGGTGTTCGATTTGGGCGGCGACTTCGCGCTCTTGCTCATCCAGGCTGAGGGCGGGCACGGCAGTCGAGAAGTCTTCCACGGCAAAGAGCATGTTGCCGGACTGCACGACGGAGACGCCAACGGCATTCAGATCCGGATCGAGAAGATTGGCGCGATGAGGCGGCGAGTTCATCCACTGGGTGTGCAATCCACTGACGGTTGGGCCTTGCGCCACATTTTCCGCAATCATGCTGAAGCGCGCGCCTTCCTGGCGGGCGCGATCCTGAACCGGTGGTTCGCCGGGAAACTGGTGAGAGAGTTGGTTCATCTGTGCCATCCGCAAGGCGTGTTGATGTGCAGCGGCGGCGAGTGAGGAATCCCATTTCAAAGGATGAAGGCCAGCGGCGGCGCGGTCACGGTTGGCAGCGTTCAACAAAGTCTGGTCGGCGATGCTCGTTTGCGGGCGCGCGACACAGGGATTTGGCGACAGCGTGAGCGCGGAGAGCACGGCGATCGTCAGGAAACGAAGGACAGTGAACACAATAAGCTCCTGGTTTTATTGAACACTGGGGTGGGGAAAAAGGTGCGTGAAAAGTTGGTGAGTTCTGCGGGAATGGTAGCTGGCCGGGAGGACAGGAAGAGGCAGTCCGTGGTCGGTTTCAGGGCGGACGAAGAACGAGACTCGAACTTGTCTCATCCGTTGGCACCAGGAGGAAGAGAACGGAGAATCCAAGAGAAAGCGACCCTAAGAGCACAGCAAGCTGTGCACCCGGCCGAGGGAACAAAAAGCTCGCATCAAAGCCGGCTTACAAAGAAAGCAGGCTTTGTGACGGCAGGGTTATCTCGCCGCAGCTACAAAGGCTTAGCCGCGGACGTGGACGGCGCTAAAGTTGATGACGACGTGGCCGCCTGCGGTAGGACGACCGAAGCTCAACATCGGGCGGAAACGAGAGAAAATCAGCATCTGATCCAGCTGATGACGGACATCCGGCGAATCGGAGCCCGAGAGGATGTCATACGTGGTCATCTGGCCATTGGCGTCCACGGTGACGTCGACCAGAAGGTCGTGCTGCAGTTCCAGATCTGGATGCTGCATTTCCGCGACGACCGCTTCGGAATAATCGGAAAGCGAGATAAGCTCGGCAGGCTGAAGAAGGCCCGTGGGAATGTCATTGGGATCGGCTTGCACGGTAATGCCCGGCACGATCATGTGAAGCACAAAAACGAAGATAATGAAGGCGGAAAAGAGTCCTCCGGTAGCGGGAACCGTGAGGGGGCGAAACACGTTGTCCAAGAGAATCTCCGCCCGGTCCTTCATACGCTGCCAACGCTTTTCCCAACCCTGGGTTTCCTGTGCCTGAGCCGCAGCAACCTTAATGCGAATGGCTAAATCCGCTGGCGGCACCGCGCGCGGCATACGCGAAAGCAGAACAGAGAGTTTTCGATAGCGCTGCAGCTCTTCCCTGCAGCCCTCGCAACGATCCAAATGCTGCCCAATGCTACGGCGCTCCTCGGGACCCGGAGCGTCCACCAAGGCATCATCGAGATACCCTGCGAGCCGAGTACGTATAGTCTTGCAACTCATGGTAGATCCTCTCGCGTCCGGTCTGGACGGATATTCTCCCCGGCTCCTGACATACTTGCGGCCTGCACGAAGGCCACTTGCAATCCCAACCGCGCACCGAAACCCGGTGCCGGCAGACTTTGCTCGCGCGGTGTAGCCGGCTCCCTGTGCACCGCAACTCGCCGCTCGCCCAGGAGCGGCTCCAGAATTTCCTTAAGGGCGCGCCGCCCGCGGAGAATGCGGGACTTCACGGTGCCGACGCCGACTTCCAATACTTCGGCTACTTCCTCGTAGCTCAGACCCTCGAGGTCGCGCAGGATCACGGCGCCGCGAAAAACTTCTGGCACTTGCTGTAGGGCACCCTGCACGGCCACTTGTATTTCCTGTGCCGCGAGCTGATCGAAGGGAGTGGCGCTGAGGTCCTCGATATCGATCCGCGCAAACCCTTCTTCCGGCTCCGCATCAATCGAGACGTTCTTCTGCAGATGGCGCTTGAACCAGCGCCGGTGGTTCAGTGCCTCCCTAATGGCGATACGGTACAGCCAGGTCTTCAAGGAGCTGCCCTGGCGGAAATGACGAATGCCCTTGAAGGCCTTTAGGAAGACCTCCTGAGCGGCATCGGCAGCGTCGGCGGTGTCACCCAACATGCTCAGAATCAGGTTGAAGACGGGACCGTGGTAATGGGTCACCAGCCAGTCGAACGCCGTTTCCGAGCCGGCTTGCAGCTCGGTGACAAGTTCGGCTTCATCCCTGCCCCAGGAGAGGGCACTGGCCCAATCGGACACGCTGTGCCTTTCTCGGTTGGAGCGAAATCCCAACCTTTGTCCGCTCTGAGTATTAGACACCGGAAGAAGCGGAACTGTTTCCTGGCGGTGACTGATCGAGAACCGATCCAGAAGCAGATTGTGTCACTAAGGGGGTGTTGGCGCAATGGGTTGAAGGTAATGGCCGTGGGCCGCAAGTGCGGGGATGTAATCGAGTGAGTTCTCAGCAAGCTTAGAAGTACTTCAAGTCACGAGGGCTCAGAGAGGGTCGTCGACGTGAGGGAAACAAAGGAGTTATGAGCGAAATCGATGCGCCGGGGGTAAGAGGAATGGGGATCCATCGCACAAAGACCCTGCAATGAGGAAGCCCGCCCCACTTCACAGACGGAATGACGGCTAGCTTCGTTTGCCGATGGCATTCTGGGAGGGACCGGCCGAAGCCCCACCGGTTACCGTCCCCCGAGCGCGCCGCGCTTTCAACAGCTTAGTTCGCATAGCCAATTTCACGGTGAGGCTGTCCTAACAGAACGTGTGAGAGCGGAAGGTGCCGTGATGGAAGCAAAGGCCATGCAATTCCGGACAGGCAGGCGTGCGGCAGCGGCGGCCGTCCGCAAAGGGAGAAACGGCAACAGGAGGAGTCCCGGAAATCCGGGCGCTTGCCAGAGATGCACGGGATAAGTCACTACGGCACGACACTGACAAGCAACCGTCACGACAAAACGAGTGGGCGACCGGGCAGCCTTCGAAGGCTACTTCCCCGTCGGCTTGTAGTCCGTACACTTGCAATTCGGAAAATAGCAAGGGTGGCGGAGGTTGCCCTTCTTGTCGCGCTCCACACGGTGAATCGATTTACCGTGTGTGCACCTACATGGTTGTTTTTTCTTCGGGTTCGTCATGGAGTTGTTTGGCAGCATTCTACTACCAGGCCGGGGAAAGGAGTGAGGGAAAATGCCATTCGTGGCGGCAAGGAAGGGACCACGAGGCCCGTTTGGGAACCTTTTTCCGCGCGCTCGGAAATAGAGGTGAGAGGGTACTTGTGTGCCTGACCACCCCAAGGGAAAAACACGGATCCCTTCGCGCATCTGGACATTCCTTTCGGGGCTCAGACAAGCCCTTCCTCCGTCAGGGCAAGCTGAAGACTCCGGCACCACAATGCAGAGCAGCAATCGCGCCAGGCTGATCGTCTTCTCTTTCGTTCTTCTCCTCTTCCTTCTTCTCTGCCCCAACTCACGAACTCAAACCATGCCAACTCCAACGGAATACAGAGCGAACGATGTTGTGGTGTTGACGCTCGAGGCGATGAATCCTCGCGCAGAGCTGCAGCGACACGTGAGAGCAGAGCTGACAGGGGATTCGCGCGCGACCGAGGAAATCGAACAGCAGCTCCTCGAGATTCAGATGAATATCGTCCGGAAGACGGTCAAATTCGGACCGGTCCTGCTGCTGGCTCCCAACGAGGCCACGAAGACCGCGGTGAATGAGCGGTGCCAGGAATTTCAAATCTGCGAACTTCTGAGGAACAATCGCTTGCGGGTGAGAATCGTGGCTCACGACGGCGTATGGATCCGGGATTTCGGGCCGCAGATCGAGATAGCGGGAGATTCGGCGAACGTTGTTCACTGGAGGTATTTCGATATTCGAGCCGAAGAAGCCAAGAGGGAGAGGTTCGAAGAGCTGGAGACGGCGCGGCTGCGACTGCTCGAAGCCAAACAGGAACAAGACCAACCAAACGCGCTGACACAAGACTCGTCGACTGAAGCACGAAAAGCGGTGGCTTCGACCATCGACGATAAGCTCTACCTTCTCCGCGAGTACTCCGAAATTCTGAAGGAAGCTTCGCCCCAACGAGCTAGCGACGAGAATTCGGCTTATGACATAGCGGACGCAGTACTGGCAAATCCCGACTTTAGCTACAAGAGCTCGGGAGTGGCGCTGGACGGGGGGAATCTCTTCCGGCTGGAAGACCGCCAATGTCTAACGACGAGGGTGCTGCTCTCTCGAAATAAGGAGTTGAGCCTCAATGTGGATGAGGAGTTGGAGAAGGTGGGCGGGTGCAAGCGGGTGATTTACCTTGATGCTTTGCCGGGCGGAGCGATCGAGCACATAGACATGTTTGCCCTGCCTGTGGACGGCAAACGGATCCTCCTGGCGTCGTACGACCTCGCTAGTCCCTTCGCGGCGGAGTATTGGGCCCAACTGAGCGATGCAGAACGCGACCTGGCGCTAAGGGCGGAACTGGCCATGCAACGGAATACAGAACGGCTGAGGAATCTGGGATTCGAGGTGGAGCTCGTGCCTTCCCCGTTTCCAAGAATCCCGGGGAATGGACACACTTACTATCCGAGCGTGCTCAATGCGCTAGTGCGGACAGGAACGGATGGTACGCGGGAGGTGCTTGTTCCTTCGTATAAGGGCTACGAGACGGACGTGCAGGCCGCAGCACTCAAGAAGATTCAGGAAGCGTTTGGGCCAAAGAGCGAGATTGTGACGATTGAAGCGACGGAAGCGGCAAAGTCTCAGGGAGCGATTCATTGTCTGACCTTAACCGCACCGCTGCGGCTTTCGATTTTTGGGGATTCCGCCGATGCAACGCGGCGAATCGAGGCGACAGCCAAGAAAGAGCAACTCGACCGGAACGCAGCGGCGCAGATCGAGACGCAGATTCTGTCCACCGGCCTGCAAGGGACGTGGGCGATTCTTGGGGAAAAGGAAGACTCCGACGAATCTTCGCTGGAACTCTACCCGCAGAGAATTTTCTTTGGAAAGAGTGAGTTTCAGAGAGGCGTGCTGTACCAGGTGGAATCGGAGGGAAACTACACCATCGATAAGAAAGATGCTTCTTCCTGGTCCTTGCATTTCGTCTTCGCGAATCAAGGGATTGCGCGCGCCGTCGCTCAGTGGATCAGTCCCAATGAAGTGAAACTGATCCTCGAAGAGGGAAGCACATTGGTGCTTCGGCGAATCAGTTCCGAGCCGGTATCGCCATTCAAGCCTGCCGGGCAAGGCCGGAGACACGGTCAATGAGATACGCATCGCTGACTATAAGACTAGGGCGTGGATCGTAGCGTAACCACCTCGCCAAGGCCGAGAACCAACGCGTAGGTGGCGAAGAGAATCGCACCGTATCTTCCTCCGGACGTGGCATGCAGTCTGGGCATGAACGTTCCCAAATATGAGAGAACGACGGCCTCACCGATCATTCCGGGGACCGCGAGCAGGAGCATCGCCGAAGCCCAATGCGCGGGAGGGATTTGACGCCAGCGCAGGATGGCAACGCACAGTGCGGCAGAAACCACGGGAGAGAGAACGAAGCTGATCCAGTAGCGCAGTTCGGTGGTCTCCAGCACACGGACACCTTGGTAGGCGTAATAGATGGTGCCGAGAATCCAGAGGGCGAGACCGAGCAAGAAGAGAAAGGCACTCTCTTGAAGGTTCATGGAGACTCCTTGCGTGGTAGACTGTACCAGTCGGTACATCTTAGAATGTACCACGCGGTACATTTGGAGGCAAGTTGGTACGGCATAGAAAGGCGGTAGTGGACCAGTTGCTCGATCGATGCCTGGGGGCGTTTCTGGAAGCTGGTACGCTGGACCTGAGCCTGGACCAATTGGCGAAGAAGGCCGGGAGCAGCAAACGCATGTTGGTGCACTATTTCGGTGCACGCGAAAAGATCGAGGAAAGGGCCATGAGCCGTTTGGAAGAGCGACTGCGAGCGCAGATTGCGTCGAGTGCATTTCGAGCGGGAGCGACGGCGGAGACGGTTTTGACGGCTCTGTGGGAGCGGTCGACAGCACCCGAATCGAGGGGCGTGTTGCTGTTGGTGATGGACCTTTCACGACGAGCCTGGAACGGTTCGAAACGGGCGAGAGCATTTTATGCGGAGCAGCAGCGACTGTGGGTGGAATTGTTGATGAGGTTTTTGCCGGATCAGGCAACGGTGGAAGAGGTACTGCAGCTTTTTCAAGGGGCAGTGCTGGCGTATTTGATTACGGGAGATCGGGAGGCGGGCAGAAGGGTGATTCTGAGGGCCGTGAGGAGATTGGAGCGGGCAGGAGCGAGAATTCAAGAGCGCACAGGCGCGTGGCGGGCCAAGCACCGAGGAAAAGCAGGGCTCTTGTGAGACCCTCGACTTCAAGGACATACCACGCTGCGGAAGGTGGCGGAGTTTCACCCGTGAAAGCGGCGGCAAGCCACCGCACTGCCAAGTGTCACAGGTGATTCGTGTTGGGGGTAGATGACGCCGCTTTGGGTGCAGAAGCCACTGCAGGAATCAGCGTTTGAGGTGGGCGAGGCTGGCGGAGCGGAAGGCTTCGTTAACGGTACGGAGGAGCGATTCGCGGCTGAAGGGTTTTTCAAGGAAGAGGCCGTTATGGAGAAGTTTGTCGTCCTGTTCCATCTGCTCGAGATAGCCGGACATGAAAATGACCTTGAGATCGGGGAGAAGATCGGTGAGGCGGGCGGCGAGTTCGGTCCCGCGCATTCTGGGCATTACGACGTCGGTAAGCAGAGCACCGATGGACGGGCCGTGTTGTTTGGCGATGCGCAGCGCTTCGACGCCGTCTTGGGCAGTGAGAACGCGGAAACCGGCCGTGTCCAGAAAGCGGCTGGCGAGTTCACGGACGGCAGCGTCGTCTTCCACAACGAGAACTGTGAGAGCTTCTGGGGCGGTTGGGAGTGAGGGCGTTATGGCCGCGATTGGGGCGGCGTGTTCCTGCACCTGCGGGAGATAGACCTCGAAACAACTTCCGTTCCCCCGGGCCGATTCCACCCATATGAAACCGCCGCTCTGCTGGACGATGCCGTAAACGGTAGAGAGTCCGAGGCCGGTGCCGCGGCCCACTTCCTTGGTAGTGAAAAATGGCTCGAAGATGCGGCCTTTCGTTTTGGCGTCCATGCCCTGACCGTTGTCCGCGGCCGAGAGCAGAACGTAAGCGCCGATGCCCAAGCCTGCACGGGTTTCGGCATAGGCTTCGTCCGCAATGACATTCCGGGTCTCGATGATGAATTTGCCGCCCTGCGGCATCGCGTCGCAGGCGTTGACGGTCAAGTTCATCAGGACCTGTTCGATCTGGCCAGGGTCGGCCTTGACGTTTTTCAGATCGGATGCGGGAAGAAAGATATATTCGACGTCCTCGCGAATGAGACGGCGAAGGAGCTTGTCGGTTTCCGTGATGAGGGCGTTTAGGTCAAGCACTTTTGGCTGGAGGATCTGGCGCCGGCTGAAGACGAGCAATTGACGCGTGAGGGCAGAGGCGCGGTCGGCGGCCTTGTGTATCTGTTCGCCGCTTTTGTACGAGACATCGGAGACGTTGAGGCGGTCGAGGAGGAGTTCGCTGTGGCCCTTGATGATGGTGAGGAGATTGTTGAAGTCATGAGCGACACCGCCGGCCAGACGCCCTAGGGCCTCCATTTTTTGTGATTGGCGAAGCTGATCTTCCAATTGTTGGCGCTCGGTTTCATTGCGCTGCAACGTGCGGCGCATGAGGTCAAAGGCCAGAGTTACCTTGGCCACTTCGCCGCCGCCATTAATCTGCAGACGATAGTCGTAGTCGCCACGCTCAAGAGCGTGCACACCATGGACGAGGGAAGCAAGCGGCTTGGTGATCGTGCTGGAGATCAAGAAGGCCAGAACCGCTCCGGCAAGCACGGCAAGAAAGCCGACACGCAGGAGAAGGCGATTGAGGCGCTCGAGGAAAGTCATGGTGTCCGCATCGGAGCGAAAGACCATCAGACTGGCGCCATGAGGAGGACCAGGAGTCAATTCGACGGAGCTGGCAAAGTAGCGTTCACTGCCGAGGAGAATCGGTCCGGATGGCGAGTCACCGCACAACGCAGAGGAAAACTGGCCTTCGCGGTAAGGGTCAAGGGTGCTGACAACGACGCGGTCACCGTAACAGACAGCCACTTCGCTCGAGAGAAGGTGGCCGAGATCGTGGACGGCGTGCTCATCGAGTTCCTGGCCCACGACGACTGTGGCGGACTGGAGGTTGGCTTTTGTACGGGGTGGACGAATGGACTGAAGTTCGACCTGATAAAGACGGCCCTGGTGAAACCACCAGTCGGAGGCCTGTTTTCGGGCAAGAGATCCGCGCAACAGTTCTTCCACGGATTGAGCCGAGAAGCCGGAATGAGCGTGCAGGGAAACGACTTTGCCGGAAGAGTCGGCCAGGGCCATGAGGTCTGTGCCTGAGGTATCAAAGGGATTGTTCGCAGAATCGGCGAAGGAGCCGGCGTCGTCATCGGAGAGATAAGCGGAGGTGGCGAGAAGGTCGGCCTTGCGGGACATCAGGGTGCGGCGCTGGTGCTGAAGGACCTCGAATATCACAACGGAGTTGTGGGCGCTCATGGCCAGTTCCTGCTGGGCGCGCTCCTGTACGGTATTGCGCACCACAAGAAGGACGACCCAGGTAAGGCCGGTGATGACAAGGACCATGGAGAGAAGGAACTTGGTCCGTAAACGAAGGTTGAGGAGCACTCTTGGCATTCGGGGCGGAGTCCTCGGGTGCTACTTGCGTTTTCTTTAAACCGGACCTTCGAGAATGACACCGGAAACCGGGGGTGGGAATGGAACTGCGGTACTGGTGTTCAGACAAAGGTACTGGGGCGGTTGACAACGCCTCGCGCCTTTTCTTTGCCTCTGGACATGATGAATGGGGGTTAGAGGGAGCGGGCGGCGGCTGCGGCGGAGGCCCAGGCCCACTGGAAATTGAAGCCGCCGAGATGGCCAGTGACGTCGACGACTTCCCCGATGAAGAAAAGGCCGGGGACGAGACGCGACTCCATGGATTTGCTCGAGAGTTCGCGGGTATCGACGCCGCCCGCGGTGACTTCGGCTTTTTCGTAGCCTTCCGTGGCTGCCGGAATGACGCTCCAACTGTGCAACTCCCTTTCCAGATTCGCAAGACAGGGATTGGTGTAATTCGATGGGGCGTGGAATTCGAGCCAGCGTGAGGCGAGGCGATTGGGAAGAAATTTCTGGAGGGTTTTGCGGGCGGCGCCGAGGTCTCTGCGGGCCGAGGCACGAAGCGAGGCAGTGGCGTCGCACGAGGGTGCGAGATCGAGATGGATAGGCTGGCCCTCCTTCCAGTAGGAAGAGACCTGGAGGATAGCAGGGCCGCTGAGGCCTCGATGCGTGAAGAGCATTTTTTCGCGGAAAGAGTATCTTCCAGAGGAGGCAATGACCTCCGTGGAAACGCCAGCGAGTTCGGAATAGCGCTGATGATCGGAGCGGTTGAAAACCAAAGGAACGAGGGCGGGACGCGTGGGGATGATTTTGTGGCCGAACAGGCGGGCGAGGTCGTAGCCGAAGGGGGTGGCGCCCATCTTGGGGATGGAGAGGCCTCCTGTGGCAACAATGAGAATCGGCGCGCGGAACTCAGCGGAATCCGAGCGAAGGAGAAATTCGGTGGAGCGGCTAACTTCGGTGATGCAGGTGTTGAGGAAGATTTGAACCCCGGCCGCTTGGCATTCGGATTCGAGCAGGTTTGTGATATCGGTGGCGGAACGATCGCAGAAGAGCTGGCCCAGCGTTTTTTCGTGGTAGGCAACGCGGTGTTGTTTGACGAGCGCGAGAAAATCGCCTGGCGTGTAACGAGCCAAGGCGGACTTGGCGAAATG
>Ga0187782_10001044_pt1 | contig 19893 bp, 21 predicted proteins | sample 0715_SJ02_MP15_2_FD_132454 | JGI IMG/M metagenome (GOLD analysis project Ga0187782, IMG submission 132454) | Tropical peat soil microbial communities from peatlands in Department of Meta, Colombia - 0715_SJ02_MP15_20_MG | ecosystem: Environmental > Terrestrial > Soil > Wetlands > Peat | place... | reverse complement strand
GGCATCATGAAAGCCATCGGCGCGACGAACACGCTAGTAACGGGAATCTTCCTCGCCGAACAAATGATGCTGGCCATCACTGGGGGCGCCATCGGATTTGGAGTCGGCGTCGGGCTTGCCTGGATGCTGGGCCAAAGTGTGTTTGGGACTCCTTCCTCCCTGCGCATTGTTCTTTTGCCCGTGGTTCTGGGGCTTGCGACCATCGTTGCTATTGTCGGAAGCCTGATTCCCTTGCGGCGCGCGTCGCATTTCCAGCCCGCGCCCATACTGCGAGGCGAGTGATGTTCGCCCGGCTATTGTGGAAGCTTTTGCGCGCCAGCCGCGGCCGTCTGATTGTCGCCTTGGTCGCACTGGTCAGCGGTGCCGCCGTGATTTCCGCGCTCCTAAATCTCGATTTCGATATCGAACGGAAACTCACGCAGGAGTTTCGCGCCTTCGGAGCGAATCTCGTCATCGCACCGGGTCGCGACGTGCAATCCATCGAATCGGGCGCCGAATCCCCCACCTTGATGGACCAATACGTTGTCCTGACTCAGGTCGAGCGGATGCGCACGCCGGATGTCGTCGCCGCCGCGCCGTATCTTTACATCGTCGCGAAGACTTCCGGTTCGCCCGTCGTCGTTGCCGGCACCTGGCTCGATCAGGCCAGCAAGCTTTCGCCGACTTGGAAGCTCGATGGCGAATGGGTTGCATCGCGCGACGACCGCACTCGCTGCCTGATTGGCCGCGACGTCGCGCACCAATTCAAGCTTGCCCCGGGCAGCCTGATCGAGCTGACCTATCTCGGCAGAACCGCGCAGTTGACCGTCGCGGGAATCGTGGATGTCGGCGGCACAGAAGATAGTCACGTCTTCGTGAATCTCCCCGTAGCCCAGGAGCTTGCGGACATCAACGGCCAGATCGGGCTCGTTCAGCTTAGTGTCACCGGTACTTCTCAAAGCATCGAGGACTACGCGGCCAGGCTCTCGTCTGCGTTGCGCGGCTTCGAACTGCGTCCCGTCCGCCAGGTGACCCAGGCCGAAGGCGAACTCCTTAACCGCATCCGGCTGTTGATTGTTTCCATGGTTGTCTTGATCCTGGTGCTGACGGTGCTCTGCGTCCTCGCCACTATGGCCGCTCTGGCCATGGAGCGCCGCGAGGATGTCGGCTTGATGAAAGCTCTGGGTGGTTCGATTACGCGAGTTGTGGGATTATTTCTCGCCGAAATTGGCGTGCTGGGGATCGTCGGTGGATTCATCGGTTGCCTCGCCGGCGTGGCTCTTTCCCACTGGATGGGCCTGCGCGTTTTTGGCGCCGCCATTTCCGCGCGCTGGGAAATCTTTCCGTTGACCGTCGCTTTGATGGCAGGAGTGGCCCTGGCGGGAGCTCTGCCGCTCCGCCGGCTCGGCAACGTTAAACCCGCGGTGATTCTGCGAGGAGAATAGTGGGAACGCTCGTTCATGTCGAGGATCTGCGAAAAGAGTTCGGAACCGTCCGGGCGCTCGCCGGCGTCTCGTTCAAGGTCGAAGAAGGCGAATGGATCGCCATCATGGGCCCTTCCGGCTCCGGCAAGACCACGCTGATCAACATCCTCGGCGGCCTCGATACTCCCACCGACGGCCAGGCGATTGTTGACGGCACGGACGTCGCGCGCTTGAACGAAGCCGGCCTCACGCGGTATCGCGCGGAAAAAGTTGGATTCATCTTCCAGCAGTTCCACCTCGTCCCCTATCTGACCGCGCTCGAAAACGTCATGCTGGCCCAATACTTTCATAGCACCACGGACGAGACGGAAGCCCGCGAAGCGCTCGAGCGCGTCGGACTCAAGGAACGCGTCAGCCATCTCCCCGCCCAGCTTTCCGGCGGCGAGCAGCAGCGAGTCGCCGTCGCGCGGGCGCTGATTAATCATCCCAAGCTGATTTTGGCGGACGAGCCTACCGGAAACCTGGACGAGATGAACGAGCAAACCGTCATTCGTCTCCTTCGCGAATTACATTCCGAGGGGCATACCATTCTGATGGTCACGCATTCCCCAACGCTCGGTGGCCTCGCTGACCGCCGCATCGAACTCGCGCATGGCAAGCTCGCCCAAGTGCCCGCTTATTCCGCGGAAGAAGAGGAGCGTTTCGATCACCTGCTTGAGCAGGTATGGATTTGCGAGGAAGAAGGAATCGTGCCCGTCCTCGAGCGGATTCGCCACCACGGCGCGCAGGACACCCTGCAAATCGCGGCGCGCCTCAAGGACCTCGGCCTCCTCGAATTAAGCGAGCGCGCCGTGGCCTTCACCCCGCGCGGGGAAAGCCGCGCCCGCGACGTCATCCGCCGGAAGCGGCTGGCCGAGCGGCTCTTGACGGAAACATTCTCTGTCTCGGACTCTACGGAAGTTGATTCGCACGCCTGCAAGTTCGAGCACATCATCAGTCCCGATCTCGACCAGCGCATCTGCACTTTCCTGGGGCATCCGAAAACGTGCCCGCACGGCAATCCCATTCCCGCCGGGCGCTGCTGCCCGAACCGCTGAATTTTCCTGATGGAAGCTCCTTATTACCATTGCTCAGCGATCTGGCGCATGTTCCACTGCGCAAAGATCCAGCCATCTTTCGTTCACCTATGGCAGACTACATAATTGGGGAGCACGCGCGGTTCGAGATGAACCGCAGGAATTTGTCCGAAGAGATAGAGGCCAGTCCCGTGAAAGTTAGCTACGACCAAAAAACTGACACGCTCAGTTTTATTCTGAAAGAAAACGTCACTGTGGCGGAAAGCGACGAGGACAAGCCAGGAATCATACTAGACTACGATGGCCAGGGAGATCTTGTTTCTATGGAGATTCTCGATGCATCCCGTCGAGTGACGGAAGCCAAGAAAATTGATTTCAAAATTGCCGGCTGAAATGCCCATCCCCATCGATTCGCGTAAAAAACCGGTGGACGTCAAAGTCCACGTCACCACGGGCGAAGGTGTCGAAATCACCTGGTCCGACGGGCACACCAGCCGCTATCCATTTCCTTACTTGCGCGACCTTTGCCCCTGCGCCTTGTGCAACGATGAGCGCGAAAAAAAGGCTCGCATTGGGACTTCAGCAGTCGCAAGCAGCGTCGCGCTACCCATGTTCAAGCCCCGCGTCACCGCGAAGGGAGCCAGCGCCGTTGGCAGCTACGCCCTTCAAATCCAATTCTCTGACGGTCATTCGACTGGGATCTATAGTTACGAGCACCTGCGCGAAATCTGCCCCTGCGAAGCTTGCGGCAAGGAATTCCGTTCAGCAGCACAGCAAACCACCGCCTGAAACAGATCCTGCCTTCCCGCCGGCGCGCCCCTTGCCTTCTCCGCGCGCACAATCGGTGCATCCACCAGATGTTCGGCCAGGAACCATGCCTGCAGCTCGTTCGTGCTTGGATGAAATCAGGAACAGCAAGGCCACAAATGTGCGTGCCGCTGTGGATGTGAAACATTTATTCAGAAGAAATTCTGTTGGAGCTAATTCTTGCGAACGTCTGAGGTGCAGTTTGGACAGCGCGTCGCCTGCATCGGGATGGCCGTGCAGCAATAAGGACAATCCTTCGTCGTCGTCGCGGCCGCCGGCGCGGGCGTCTTCCACTTGTTCACCTGGCGCACCAGCAAGAAAATCACGAAGGCCACAATCACAAAATCAATCACTGCATTCAAGAACAGCCCATAGTTGATCGTCGCCGCGCCGGCCGCCTTCGCCGCTGCCAGCGTGTCGTACGACTTTCCCGAGATGTTCAGGAACAGGCTCGAAAAATCCACTTTGCCGAGAATCAGCCCAATCGGCGGCATCAAAATATCGCCAACCAGCGACGTGATAATTTTTCCAAACGCCGCGCCGATGATGATGCCGATGGCCATGTCCAGCACGTTGCCGCGCATTGCAAATTCTTTGAATTCTTTGAGCATGGATTCCTCCTCAAAAAATGACGGGCGGTAATGGACTGGGTCAGGCCATCTGTGCGGCCTCGCACGCTGCCTGTTCCTGCTTTTGCTGCGCGGCAGAGTAGCGGGAACGATTCAGGCTGGCAAGCAAAATCACCGCGCACGCGCGATCAGAAAGATGCCGAATATTCCGCGCAGCGCCAGCACCGCTCCCGCCACCCCGAGCAGAAGAGCTTCGTGGCGCAAGGGCAGCAAAGGAATTCCTATCACCAGCAGCCCGACAGTCGCGAGAGAAATCGCGCGAATCGCCGCGTGCCTTCGGCTGGCCCGCCTGTCTGGGCTTATCCAGGCGCGCATCCCCCGATAAACCAGCAGGACGCCGAGAGCAATCCAAATAGCTGGCTGAGTGGGAAACGCAATCGTGCGCGTCACCGCCAGCAATAGAATCAGCGCGCCCAGCAGCAGGAAAATAAATTCGCTCAGCAGTCGAAAGAGTGCCGCAGGGTTAGGCATCGGCCCGCCTCGTTCGCGCGGCATTATGGCCCACGCGGCAGCCACGAGCAAACTGGACCTGATTGCCCCCGACTCGCGCGATCCCAGAGGCGCAGAGGGTGTTACAATGGTTCGCTTCTCTGCTGCACCGCCGTGGTACCTGGATTCATCCAATCTTCGGGGGAAATCAAGTGCGGAAAGTAATCATCATCGGGAGCGGATGTGCCGGCTTAACCGCCGCCATTTACGCCGCCCGCGCCGATTTACAACCACTCGTGCTCGATGGCTACGAGCCCGGCGGCCAATTGTCATTGACCACCATGGTCGAAAATTTTCCCGGCTTCCCGGACGGCATTCTCGGCCCCGAATTGATCGAGAACACGCGCAAGCAGGCGCAGCGATTCGGCGCTGAATTCCGCGCCGGAGCAGTCACCTCCGTGGATCTGAGCAAACGGCCCTTCAAAATCGTCGCGGCCAAGGAAACATATGAGTCCGAAACTCTGATTGTCGCGGCCGGCGCCTCAGCCAGGATGTTAGGAATCGAGTCCGAGAGAAATCTGCTCGGCCATGGTGTCTCCACTTGCGCCACCTGCGACGGCTTCTTCTTCCGCGGCAAGGATATCCTCGTCGTTGGCGGCGGCGATACGGCCATGGAAGAGGCTACCTTCCTTACGAAATTTGCGAAGTCCGTTACCATCGTGCATCGCCGGAACGAATTTCGCGCCACCAAAATCATGTTGGACCGCGCGCGCGCCAACGAGAAAATCCGGTTCCTGACTCCTTACGCCGTGGATGAAATTCACAATGTGGACAACAAAGCCGTGGAACTCGTTAAGCTCAGGAGCACGGAGAATAACGAGACGAAAGAAATCTCCGTCGAAGGCGTCTTCGTCGCCATCGGCCACGAGCCCAACACGAAAGTTTTTCGAGGCCAGCTCGCGATGGATGATGCCGGCTACTTGCTCACCAATCACGGCAGCAGAACCAGCGTCGAAGGCGTCTTCGCCGCCGGCGATGTGCAAGACCACCGTTACCGCCAGGCCATCACCGCCGCTGGTTCGGGTTGCATGGCGGCGATGGACGCGGAAAAATTTCTTGCTGAGCATAAAAGCTAATGCTGCGCCCCTTCTCGCGGCATAATTCCGTCTGCATGGAAATGAACAATTCCATATCTCGGCTGAATGGACGCGACACCGCCTGATGCGCGCACTGCTTCTGCACCTCTCGGAAAGCAAACGCCTCGCCCCATTCATCATGCGCAATCCCGTCAGCCGCCGTGTCGCGCGGAGGTTCGTGGCCGGAGAAACCCTGGACGATGCCGTTGCAGCGGCCCGCAACGTAAACCGCGCCCGGCAGTCGGCCAGCCTCGACTTGCTCGGTGAAAACGTATCCGATGAAGCCGGCGCCCGCCGCGCTGCTCAGGGGTACATCGAGATGTTCGACCGCATCGCTCGCGAGAAGCTAGATTCCAATGTTTCGATGAAGCTGACGCAACTGGGACTCGATCTCGGCGACGCTCTCTGCGAGGAATTGGTCGAAAAGATCGTGTCGCACGCTTCCGGGCTCGGCAATTTCGTCCGCATCGATATGGAAGGCTCGGCCTATACCCAGCGCACCATTGATATCGTCAAGCACGTGCGCGCGAAACATGAGGGCGTGGGGACGGTCATGCAGGCCTACCTCTATCGCTCCGAGAAGGATATCGAGGGGCTCCTCGCCGCTGGCTGCCGCATTCGCCTCTGCAAGGGCGCCTACCAGGAGCCCCCGGACCTCGCCTTCCCGAAAAAAGAGGACGTGGACGCCAATTTCGTGAAGCTGATGAAAATTCTCCTCGCCAGCGGGATTTATCACGGCATCGCCACCCATGATCCCGCCATGCTGCGCGCCACCAGAAATTTCGTCCGCGAAAAAAATATTGGCCGCGACCGGTTCGAGTTTCAAATGCTCTACGGCATTCGGACCGACCTTCAGAAGCGGCTCATCCGCGACGGCTACCGCCTGCGCATCTACATACCCTTCGGCACCGATTGGTTTCCGTATTTCATGCGGCGCCTCGCCGAGCGCCCGGCCAACCTGGCCTTCTTCCTCCGCAATCTCCTCCCGAAATCTTCAAACGACGCTGACCACTAGGCTTCTTCCTCTCCACCGCACCGTTTGCTTGCGCTTTCTGCTCGCTGGATGCCATCCTGCCCGAGGCGAACCGACTCATAAGGGGCAGATTGCTTTCAAATCACGTGCTGACAACCGTACCTCCCGTCGAGTATCGCTTCTCCTCTACCTGCCGTACCTCCCCCGCCTCCGTTACCTCCTGTACTTCCTTTACCTCCTTTACCTCGCCCCCACCCTCGGATTCTCCCGCCTCCTGGGCTCCGTTGGCCGCTTCCCCAACCGCATTTCTAATCTACGGTACAGGGATTAGAAATCGCCGTAAGTCATTGAAAATAAAGGAGGGGAGGTGATTCTAATATACGGTAGGAGGGCCTTTCGGGGGATTGCGGGGATTAGAATTCGGCCGTCAGCGGGCTTTGGCCGCTTACGAGTCAGGACCCTCGAATCACGCCTTCCGGCAAACCGCGACCCCATCCCGCAGTGGCACAATCACGGGAAACAGCTCCGCCGACTCGTAGATCATTCGGTTGAATTGTTGGATCGCCCGCGTGCGCTCGTCCTTCGGGGGCTTCGCTGTTCGGCCCGACCACAGCACGTTGTCCGTTACGAGCAGCCCGCCGCTTCGCAAGCGCGGCATCGCCTTCCACAGCGCAGCGGGGTACTGCGGCTTATCCACGTCAATGAAGATGAGGTCGAATTCACCCGAAACAGTGTCAATCAGCTCCACCGCGTCGCCGACCAGCAGCTTAACTCGTTCCTCGACGCCCGCCCGCCGGAAATTCTTGCAAGCCAGCGCCGCGTTCGCCGAATCCCCGTCGGTGTAATAAACCTGCGCGTCCGATCCCGCGGCGCGCGCCAGCCAAATCGTCGAATAGCCAATTGCCGACCCCATCTCGAACATTCTCTTCGCGCCGGATATCTGCGCCAGAAGATAAAGCAACCGCCCGCATGCCGGGCCGATGATCGGAATGCCCTTCTGTTTCGCGTACCTCTCCATCTCCGTCAGCACCGCGTCGCGCTTCGGAAGCAACTTGTTCAGATACGCCTCGACAGGCGGATACAAAATATTTTTCATGCGTCTTCCTCTTGGAAACGGATTCGCTCTTTATCCAATCGACTCTCCGGGCTTGAGCGCATGGATTTCGAGGCTCGGCACATCGCTCGTGAGATCCCGCAGCACTTCCGGCCGCCCCACGAGCGGTGGAAACGTACCGAAATGCATCGGCACCACGTGCCGCACGTTCAGCAACCGGATCGCCAGCGCCGCTTCGCGTGGCCCCATGGTAAACAGGTCGCCGATCGGAAGCAGCGCCACATCGGGCGCATACAGTTCCCCGATGATTTTCATGTCGCCGAAGACGGCTGTGTCCCCCGCGTGATACACAGTAAATCCGCCCGGAAGACGGACAATGTAGCCACAAGCCTCGCCTCCGTAAATAATTTGGTCGCCGTCGCGAATCCCGCACGAGTGCACCGCGTTCACCATGGTGATTTCGAGCTCCCCGACTTTCTGCGTGCCCCCTTTATTCATCGCATTTGTGTTCTTTACGCCCTTCGATTCCAGCCATCCGCACGTTTCGTAGATCCCGACGACCTGCGGCTTCAGTCTCGACCCCAGTTCGACGGCATCGGCAATGTGATCGAAATGCCCGTGCGTGACGAGCATCGTATCCAGTCGCGTGATTTTCTTCAGCGCATCCGGGCACATCGGGTTCATTTGCACCCAGGGATCGATCAGGATCACATTGCCGCTGGGAGTAGTAATCTGGAACGTGGCATGACCGAACCAGGTCAGCTTATTTCCGCGCGTTTGAAGCATGAGGGGCTGCCTCCATGTGGGTGATTGGAATCGCTTGCCACTGCGGCAGGTTTCGCCGTGCCGCCTGGCTACTTTCCTGTTGTCGCCGCCGCGGGACCGGCCAGAATCATCTGGATGGCTTGCTCGAACGCCGCGCGCGACTGTTCGCCGATGAAGTGCTGCGCAATACGTCCGTCTCGCGTGTAGAAAACCGTTTCCGGCATGCTGCCCGTCCATGCTGGATTCACGCCGCGATAAAAGGCGTCGAGATCAATCCCCGGCTTTTGCCTGTAATTCGGGAAACGCGGCTGGTTCCGTGCGATAAATCGGCGGACGAGATTCATTTCCGCATTGTCGTCCATATCCACGCCGAAAACGGCAAGCCCCTGCGCCGCGTACTTTTTTTCCAGCTCCACGATCATCGGATATTCATCACGGCAGGGTTCACACCACGTCGCCCAGAAAGTGGCAAGCACCGGCTTGCCTTTGTATTTCGCGAGAACCTGGTCATAGCCGGCCAGGTCAATCAGTGGCAGCTCTGCCACCGCGCTTTTCCCGCCGGGAGACGCCGTCTTGGGGGAGTTGCTCTGCGGATTAGCGAGCAATTGGCCCGCGAAAAAAATGAGAATTACGCTTGCAATGAGCACTGCCAACGGACGTATTCTATTCATGAGAGAGTCCTTACGCCCCGGCTGCGAAGTCATTCTATCGGGGGGAGCACCGGCAGAGCAACTCAGGGTCGCGCCCCAGTATGCTTGCGCCGCGGGCTTGAATGGCGGACTCGATTGATGATATACAAATTAATTCGTGAATTGGTTTGAGGTCTGGTTTTCAGACCATTGTGGAACAGTCCTAATCCCGAGGAGGAAGTTAAATGGCTTATGTCATTGCTGAGCCCTGTATAGGAACCAAGGACACCGCCTGCGTGGATGTGTGTCCAGTGGATTGCATCCACCCCAGGAAAGATGAACCGGCTTTCGAGTCCGAAAAGCAGCTCTATATTCATCCTGAGGAGTGTATTGACTGCGGTGCCTGCGTTCCAGTTTGTCCGGTCACCGCTATTTTCGCTCTCGAAGATCTTCCGGAGAAGTGGAACAGCTTCACGGCGATCAACTCCGACTGGTACAAGAAGAAGGCCTAGCGCTTCGGCGAAAAATAGAAGTTGCAACCATGGATTTCGGCGCGACGGGTACTAGGAGCCCGTCGCGCATTTTTTTGATTTCAGACGTCGAGCCCCAGTGCTTTCCGCCCGGCCTCGCTGATCATCGCCGGGTTCCATGGAGGTTCCCAGACGATTTCCACGTTGACGTCGCGCACTTCTTCGATCGCGGCCACGCGCTGCTTCACCTGCTCGGGGATAGCAAGCGCGGAAGGACAACCCTGAGTCGTGAGCGTCATTTTCACCGCAACATTTCCTGCGTCGTCGTTTTGCACGTCGTAAATCAGGCCCAGGTCCACGATATTCACTGGAATTTCCGGGTCATAACACTGACGCAACGCATCATAAACACGTTCGCGGGTGAGGGGCATTGCGATCCTCCTCCGAAGCGCTTCCGCTGGATTAGATGGGAGGCGTCGCGAAACCGTCGCGTTTCGGGCGGAGTTAGCGTTTCATACGGACCGCGGGATGTCAATTAGCCCGAAATCGCGGCCGCGCTTTTCTTTCGGCGCGGGAAGCTCTATCCTGCGGCGGACGCAGAAATTAATCTTAACCTTGGGTCGGAAGGAGCAATCATGAAGCCTTACTTTCGAATGCTTGCCGTCCTTGCGGCACTCATCCTTTTTGCGCCCGCGGCCTGGCCTCAGGACGACGAGAAACCTCCCAAGCCCTTTGCGAACCCTCCGCAAACTACCATCGTGGTCACGGCTGCCGAGTTTCAGTTCAACCCTCCGCGTATTCATATCAAGGCGGGCCAATATGTGATGTTGCAAGTGACCGCCAAGGATAAGACGCACGGCATCCGGATTAACCCATTTCCCGATGGATCTCCGTCCGGCACCGCACCCGGCTTGGAATTCTTATACGGCGAGGATTGCTACAAGCTCAAGAAGGGCGAGATGGCCAGAATCGAATTGATCGGTCACACTCCGGGAACTTACATGTTCTCCTGCTGCAAGCAGTGCGGCTCCGGCCACAAGCGAATGAAGGGCCAGCTCATCGTCGACCCCTAGAAGGCCTGCGGTGCCTAGTCGGCAGCGCCGAGATAGGCCCGCCTGACATGTTCGCTGGCCATCAATTCCTTGCTCGGCCCTTCGAGCACGATGCGGCCCCACTCCATCACGTACGTGTAGTGGGAAATCTCCAGCGCATAGTTGGCGTTCTGCGCGGCGACCAGAATTGTCACCCCCTCTGCGGCAATCTGGCAGACCAATTCAAATACCTGATCCACCATGATCGGCGCAAGTCCAAGCGAAGGCTCATCCAGCAGTAACAGTAAAGGCTCCGCCATCAATCCTCGACCGATGGCGCACATCTGTTGCTCGCCGCCGGAAAGTGTGCCGCAAAGTTGCCTGTGCCGCTCCTTCAAACGCGGGAAGAGCTCGTAAACCCGCTCCAGGTTTTGCCGGGCCCGCGGGCGAATAGTCCGAGGAAACGCACCCATCATCAGGTTTTCCTCAACGGTCATTCGCGGCCACAAGAGGCGTCCTTCCGGCACGAGCGATAGATGATGAACCACTCGTCGGTGCGGCGGCTCCGTCGTGACATCCTGACTCTCGAAGGAGATCTTGCCTTTGCGCGCGGGCAGCAACCCTGCCAGCGCTCTGAGTGTCGTGGTCTTCCCTGCGCCATTCGGCCCTATGAGGCTGACCACTTCTTTCCGCCGCACTCCTAGATTGACGCCCCACACGACCTGAATCGCGCCGTACGCCACATCAAGGTTTTCGACCTCGAGCAAACGTTCCTGGCTTCGCGCCTCGGTCATTTACTGCGCCGCTTTCTTGCCGATGTAGGCCTCAATGACCGAGGCATCGCTCCGCACGGTTTGCGGTGATCCCTCGATCAGCTTCTGTCCGTAATTCATCACGATCACATGGTCGCAGACGGACATAATCGCCTTCAGGTTATGCTCGACATATAGAATCGTTGTACCGGCCTTCCGGATGTTGCGCAGCAAGCTGAGGATTTGCTCCGTCTCCGACTCGGTGAGGCCGCTGCAAACTTCATCGCAGAGCAGAAGGGTTGGCCGCGCGGCAAGTGCACGAGCAAGTTCCATCCGCTTCATATCGCCCACTGAGAGCATGGACGCAGGAGAGTGTTGTCGGTGCGCGATCCCAACCAGTTCCAGGACTTGCATGGCGTCCTTCGCGTCGTTTCCGGACCTTTGGCTGCCCCCAAATCGCAGGCCGACCTCGACGTTTTCCAGAACAGAGAGAGTTCGGAACGGCTTGGGGACTTGATGCGTGCGCGCAATGCCGGCTTGCACAGCCTTGAATGATTTCGCGCCCGTCAGATCCCGTCCCTTGAACGTGATTTTCCCGCTTGTCGGTTTCAAGGACCCCGCGATAATGCTGAGCAGGGTCGTCTTGCCGGCGCCATTGGGGCCTATTAAGCCGAATAGGCCGCCTTCTTCTAAATCGAGGCTCACTTCCTTCACCGCTGCAAGCCCCGCAAAATAGCGGCTCAATTTCTCGAGCTTGAGAATGGCGCCCACCTTACTTCCTCCTCCGAAACAAGCCAACCACCTTATACGCCAGACCCATCACTCCGGCCGGCTCAAACAGGATAATCAATATCAGCAGCGAGCCAAAGAGCAAAAGGTGGAACTGCGGGAACGAGGCGATCAGTTCCTCGTGGACAAATCCGTAAACGGCGGCGCCGATGGGCGGCCCCCAAACCGTCCCCAGCCCGCCTATGATCGGCATCAATAGGATCGCCACGCTGATATCAAACCCGAAGACTCCCTGTGGATAAATGAATGCGGCGTACCCTACAAAAACGCCGCCCGCAGCGCCCGTCAGGGCTGCCGCGAGAGCATGCGCCAACAATTTGGTCCGGAACGGATTCACGCCAAGGTCGGAAGCAGCTTCTTCGTCCTCTCGAATAGCCAGCAGTGCCAAACCAAACTTGGAATAACGCACCAACATCGAGAGCGCAATGGCTGTCGCCGCCAGTGCCAAGGCAATGTAGTAGTGCAGAAGCTGGTTGAATGGTCCTCTTTCCATGATGCGATAGCCGCTGGCGCCGCCGGTGAACCCCAGGTTTGTCATTATCACCCGGACAGCCTCGCTCACTCCAATCGTCGCAATCGCAAAGTACGGACCCTTCAATCGAAACGTCGGCAAACCCACAAGCAACGACGCCAGCATGGCCGCGCACGCCCCGAGCAGTATCGAATCGAAGCGGTCGACTCCTGTGCTGTAGGTAATAGCTGTCGTGTAGGCGCCGAGCCCGTAGAAGACCGCGAAACCAAACGACACCTGTCCGGCAAAACCACCTATCAGGTTCCACGCCACGCTCGTCGTTACCCAGACCAGGGTGACAAACATGAGCCGGATGATATTGGGGCTTGGGTGAGCCGCAGGAATGAATGCCACTGCGATAACGGCCAAAAGCAACGGCGCTGCCTTTGCCAAAAGGGGGAAAAGATTTCCTTTGTCCGTCGCCGCCTCGCTCATGTCAACCGCTGCCGTTTGTTCCATAGCCCGGCAACACCGTTCGGAAGCACAACCAGGGCAACGACGAGCAGTGAGAATGAAACCGCGGGCTGGTAGCCAGACGGAATCACGAGAATACTGAACGATTCCACGAGCGCGAGAATCAGCGCGCCAATAGCCACTCCGGAGAAAGATTCCAGGCCGCCCAGCACAATGATCACGAACGACCGCAGCAGGAAGGACCCCCCAAAATCCGGCGTGAAGGAATACATCATCGCGAGAAGTCCGCCTGCCGTGCCCGCGAACGCAATCCCCACGCCGAATGCAATGCGCGCCGTCTTGTCCACGTTGACTCCGACGATCCGGCCCGCGTCGCTATTTTGCATTAGGGCCCGGACAGCCCGGCCGCGCCACGTTCGATGCATCACGAAATCCAGCGCCACCAGCGAAGCGACGGCTACTCCGAAAACCACCAGCCGCACCGTCGGAAATATTAGCTGGCCGACCTGAAGCGTGGAGAAGGTTCGGGGGGTTAGGATGGCTCGGTCCGCGTTTCCCCAGATCATGTAGCCGAGATTTTGCAGCACGAGCCACAGCCCGAAAAGTAACAGCAGGGAAGGGAGGGTTGGCTGGTCGGACCGCGGAATCCTTCGAACCATCGACCAGTAGACCGCGATTCCGACGAAATAAAACACCGGGAAGGCCAGGACTGCCCCGAGCAACGGATCCACGTGGAGCCGCTCATACAGCTCGAATACGAAGTACGCTCCCAGCATCAAAAATCCCGCGTGGGCGAGATTTACGATCTTCATCACGCCATAAATGATGGTCATGCCGACCGACATGGCGGCGTACACCCCGGCCAGCAGGATGGCCGAGATGAGGAGGTTCAGGAAATCTACTGTGTTCATCCAGTCGCCGGCTTACTTTTGCGGTTTCGGAGCAACGGCCTCCCCCGTAGCCGCGTCCTTCGGGTAAACGATGTCATCCTTGTCGCCCGGCTTGTTCTGCACGATGATGAACGGGAGATTCACTTGTCCATTTTTTCCGAAGCGCAGCACCTGGCCGGGAAGCAGCGAGTCCTTTAGTTCTACATTTCGAAGCGCATCACGGATGGACGTCTTGTTGAGGCTTCCCGCCTTCTCGATGGCTGCCGCCAGCGCTCGCATGGCATCGTAAGCCGGAGCGGGGTACCAGGAATCGGGAGGGCGGCCCGTGGCGGCTTGATAATCCGCGACGAATTTCTTCACCTGCGGATACGGAAGGTTCTTCGACCACCACAGCCCTGCAAAGATGTAGTTCGTTGCGTCGCCAAGCGCCTTGCGCGCGTCCGCATCCGGTCCGCGGGCGCCGTAACTGATCATCTGGTGGTACATTCCCGACTGGATGTACTGCCGTTCCATGGTGATGTAATCCTGCAGATGGGCGTCCGCCAGGAAAATGTCGGCCTTCGAGTTCTTTACTTTCAGAAGCAGTCCCGAATAATCCGTCCCGCCGAGCTCGAACTTCTCGCTGAACACGATCCGGAAGTAGCCCGCGTGCTCTTTCACCCAGCGCTCGACGCCGGACCCGTACTCGATGCCATGATCCGTGTTCTCGAGCGCCATGGCGATCCCGAGATCCTTCTTGAGTTTCCCCTGATCCACAAGTTTCCCGAGAAACTCCGCGGTCGTGTATCCCAGCGAATCTATGGGGCTGAGAGTCCCAAAGATGTATTGGTATCCGCGGCTGAAGATGTGGGCAGCGCCGGCACCGGGGGTTATCCACGGCGTCTGATAACGCTCGGGCATCACCGATTCAGCTTCGCCGAGGGCGGTCGAATATCCGCCAATCACGGCCACCACGTCATCGGTCGTCATGGCGCGTTCGGTGAGCCCCGCGGACTTCGCCTGATCCGACCCGTCATCGTAGAAGATCTCTTTGACCGGCAGCTTCCTCCCTTTTTCTTTCACCATGATGCCGCCCTGGTCGTTTATCTGCTTGATCGCCAGTTCAATCCCTTCGCGCTGGTACTGCCCCGGTTTTGCTTCTCGGCCCGTGATTGGCAATACGACGGCGACGCGGATTTCGTCGCTTGGGCTTGCGATCAACCCCGCGCCCGAAAAAACGATGGCGAATAGTGTAGCTGGCAAAAAAACAAAGGCACCCCAATACCTGTCGCGCGGCTTAAGCCTAGACGTACCTGTCATTGGCGATCGCCTCCCCTCGTGTTCCAAGTGAAGCTATTTCGAGCGGATACCCCGGCTCCCGATTACCACTGGTTGCGCATCCTCTAGCAATCCCGCCCAACTGTCAACAGTTCTTCCGCCGTGTATCTGTTGGTTCCCAGCAACTGGCAGTTGCATAGCACGAGAGAACTTACGGTTCATTAACATAAGTTTTGAATGGATGGCGAAATCCGACCCGGTTGGTCCATAATTCTTCTAGTCCCGCAGGAAACCGGGATGCCTTTCTTTCTTCCCATCCGTAGAAGGGGTAACGCGCCTGCTTGGGAAAGACACCACTAAGGGAAAACTGCCCGTGAGGGATTGGCTGCCCAAATCCATTCAAAACTTGCAAGGTTACGATCAGCGCAAATTCACCGCCGATCTATTGGCAGGAGTTACCGTGGGCCTCGTTGCGCTGCCGCTGGCGATGGCATTCGCGATCGCCTCGGGCGTGCCGCCCCAATCGGGACTCTATTGTGCAATTGTAGCGGGATTCCTGATATCTGCGCTCGGGGGATCCCGGACGCAAATTGGCGGGCCGACCGGAGCATTTGTGGTCGTGGTCTACGGTATTGTCGCGAGATACGGGCTGGATGGTCTCTATATGTGTACGATGATGGCGGGGACCATCCTCGTAGTCCTGGGTCTGACCGGCCTGGGGACTGCGGTGAAGTTTATTCCCCGGCCGGTCGTGGTTGGGTTCACCAACGGCATCGCGGTAATCATCGCCAGCACGCAGATCAAAGATTTTTTTGGGCTTAAGGTCGATAAAGTCCCAGGAAATTTCCTTTCCCGAATGGAAGTCCTCGCAAGCAATTTCCGATCGCTCTCACTACTGGAGACGGGGCTTGGAGTCGTATCCGTCGTGCTGATTTTGTCTTGCGCCAGATACACGAAGAAAATCCCAGGATATATTGTGGCCCTTTTTGCCGCCACGGCGCTGGTGATGATCTTCAAGCTGCCGGTGGACACGATTGGGACGCAATTCGGCGGCATTCCCAAAGGCCTGCCGCATATGACCATTCCTCAGTTTCGGTTTGACTTGATGCGGCCGCTGATTTCGTCGGCCATCACGGTGGCCATGTTGGGTGCCATCGAATCACTCATGTCAGCGGTCGTTTCGGATCGTATGAGCGGCGACAAGCACAATCCGAACGTGGAACTGGTTGGCCAAGGAGTCGCCAACATCATTTCCCCGCTCTTTGGAGGTTTGCCCGCCACCGGAGCGATTGCGCGGACCGCGACGAATGTTCGTTCCGGGGCAAAGACTCCTGTCGCCGGAATGATTCATGCGCTGACCCTGCTCACCATCGTAGTATTTGCAGCCCCCTTGGCCCGGTTCATTCCACTATCAGTCTTGGCAGCAATTCTTTTAGTGGTCTCCTACAATATGGGTGAGTGGGGCGAAATCCCGCAGCTTCTCAAGCTTTCTCGGTTGGAAGTCGGCACTTGGTTGGTCACGTTCTTGCTGACTGTATTTGCGGACTTGACTACGGCTGTCGAGGCCGGGATGATTCTCGCCGCCTTGATTTTCATTCGCAAGGTGACGGAGACAACGACCGTCGCAAAGGTCACGGACGAGTATCTGCGGGAAGGCCACGCTCATATTTTGCAGCACAAGGAAATTCCCCCCTACGTGGCCATCTTCCGCATCCATGGCCCGTTTCTATTCGGGGCGACCGATAAAATCGAAGAAGTCATCTCACGCATTCCGGAACTTCCCCCGATCATCGTGTTGCGCTTGCGAAACATGACGGCGATAGACGCCACCGGACTGCAAGCCCTCGAGAGTTTCGCGGACATCGTCCATCAGTCGGGTCGCGGCCTGATACTCTGCGGGGCTCGGGAGCAACCTGCGCGCTTGATGCACCGGGCTGAATTCGAAGAGCACGTAGGTGTCGGAAACATCTGCAAGAGCATCGCGGAAGCGCTGGAGCGAGCAAAAGCCCTCCATGTGCAAATGACTGATGAGGGCACTAGTCAAGTCTGGGGGCGCAGGAGCACGGACGGTCAGTCCTTGAAAGGGTTGCCGCAAGGGGTGAGGGCGCCTTAGGTTCTTCGCCTTCATCTGGCGCGCCGTTTTTTGCGGGCAAGATTTTGGGGAGCCAGCCCGATCCGGGATCGATTCCTTTCCCGAGTATCCGTACCCATTCGACTGTAATGGTGCGCAGTTTGCCGATTGCGAGACCCCGGTGATTCGAGGGGAATCGCTTCGGTTCCGCGATTCCCGGCCCAAGAAGTGCCTCAACGAGCGAGCCAAAATGGATATTCGCGTCGAATTGCCGGGAGTAAGACTGGGCGCCCTCGAAGGGGACGGGGTGCGCGTGGTTGCCGTTGATCCAGTTCTTGCCCAACTGATGGATGAGGTCTGTAATCGGATCCGTCGCCAATTCACCGTGGAGACACTTGCCGAGTCGGGGCCGATTCGCGCCGTCCGTGCCATGTTTCGAGAATGGGACATGGATCCGTCAAAGTATCGGCCTGCCTCAGAGGCGTTGTCGCGCCGTGTCGTACAGGGAAAAGGGCTGTATCGCGTCTCAAACATCGTGGACATCTCAAATCTTGGCTCCATCGAGACAGGCTGGCCCTATGGCTGCTACGACCGCTCCCGCATTGGCGAGCCCATCGTCTTCCGCCACGGTGCAGCGGGCGAGCGCTACGAGGGCATCGGAAAACAAACCTGGCATTTGGAGGGTCGCCCCGTCCTCGCTGATCCCGCGGGGCCTTTCGGCAGCCCCATCAGCGATTCCACCCGCAGCATGATTACAGATTCCGCGCGCGATATTTTGGTGGTGATCTACGCCCCTGCCGCTGCGCCGGAAGCGTCACTTGAGAAGGCCATTGCCGTCCTGGCTGAGCGCCTTACGCAGTATGCCGGTGCGCACACGACACGCGCCCAGATTTTCCCCTAGCAACTCTTGACCCTCGCGGCTGTGCAGTTCCCATCAATCAGGTTATCCTGTATGGCTGCGTCGAGGCCTTTCGGTGCCGAAATTCCAGCTTGTCCTCATCATCCATGCTCATCAACCCGTCGGAAATTTCGAAGACGTCCTCGAGCGCGCATATAAACAATCCTATCTGCCGTTCGCCGAAGTTCTTGCCCGCCATCCTTCGATTCACCTCGGGTTGCACTACTCCGGCTCTCTGCTCGAATGGCTCGAGCGCGCGCACCCGGAATATTTTGAGCTGCTGCGCCGCCTCGTGAAGCGAGGCCAAATCGAGATTGTTGGCGGAGGGTTTTACGAGCCGATCCTGGTCACCATCCCTCCTGAGGATCGCCGGGAGCAAGTGACTCGTCTCGCGGATTACATCGAAAACCAGTTCGGCGTACGGCCCCGCGGAGCGTGGCTCGCCGAACGCGTTTGGGAGCCTCAGCTCCCCTCGTCGCTTGCCGCTGCCGGTGTGGAATACACCCTCGTGGATGACAATCATTTTCTCGGTGCCGGATTCGATCTGGACCAGTTGTATGGTTATTTTTTCGCCGAAGATGAACGCGAGGCTGTAAAAGTCCTCCCCGGACTCAAAGCGCTTCGCTACTTCATTCCATTCCGCGATACCTCCGAGACGACCCAGTTTCTGCGCCAGGCTGCTGCCGCGCATCCCGGCGCCTTCGCGGCCATGGGCGACGATCTCGAGAAATTCGGCGTGTGGCCCGGAACTTATAAGCACTGCTACGTGGACGGCTGGCTGGAAAGATTTTTCGTTGAATTGGAGAAGGCGGCCGAGTGGCTTGAAACTTCCACACCGGCCGACGCGCTCGACGCGAGGCCTCCAATTGGCCGCGCCGACATGCCCACCGCGTCCTACACCGAAATGATGGAGTGGGCGCTCCCGACCGCTGCCCGAAATCGCTACCACGCGCTCACGGAAGAATTCTCGTCGCGGCCGGAAGCTCTCCCGTTTCTTCGCGGCGGCATATGGCGTAATTTTTTCACCAAATATTCCGAGTCGAACCTACTCCACAAGAAAATGTTGCACGTTTCCGCAAAAGTTCGACGCCTGGACCGCAGCCGGCGCCACGAAAAATCATTCTTGGCAGCTCGCGAGCAAGCCACCGTGTTGCTGCATCGGGCTCAGTGCAACGATGCCTACTGGCACGGCATTTTCGGCGGATTGTATTCCCCTCATCTTCGCACCGCGCTATGGAATTCGCTCATTCAGGCCGAGGCCATCGCCGACGGCCTCACCCATCGCACCAAGGAATTTGCGGAAGCCACCAGACTCGATTTCGATGCCGATGGCCGTGAGGAAATTTACTTCACCTCCGACCGCTTCGCCGCACTCCTCGCTCCCACCGACGGTGGCACAGTTTCCGCCCTTGATTGCCGCCGTTCGAATGCAGCGCTCATCAATTCGCTTATGCGCCGTCCGGAGTCTTATCACGCGAAATTGAAGAATCTCTCGTCCAAGGATTCGAAAGGTGTGCAATCGATTCACGAACAAACGCGAGTGAAAGAAGAAGGCCTCGAACGCTGGCTGAATTATGACCGCTGGCCACGCAACTCCTTCCGCTTGCTCCTCTTTGGCCCGAGCAAGAACTATCAGGACAGCGCTGCTGTGAAACTGGAAGAAAACGCGGCGCTCGCGGGCGGGAAATATCGCCTCGTTGATTTTTCACCCGCTCGGGCAACCCTCGTCTCAGAAGAAAGTGCGGACTGGCCCGCCGAAAAAACATTCACGTTCTCACCCACGGCGGCGGGCTTCGATATCGAGTGCGAAGTCTTGCTTCGTCGGACCGCTCCCGGCGCGGCTTCCGTCTTGGTGGGAATCGAACTTATCGTGAATTTCCTTGCACCTTCAGCCCCAGACCGTTATTTC
>Ga0187782_10001043_pt1 | contig 19894 bp, 20 predicted proteins | sample 0715_SJ02_MP15_2_FD_132454 | JGI IMG/M metagenome (GOLD analysis project Ga0187782, IMG submission 132454) | Tropical peat soil microbial communities from peatlands in Department of Meta, Colombia - 0715_SJ02_MP15_20_MG | ecosystem: Environmental > Terrestrial > Soil > Wetlands > Peat | place... | reverse complement strand
TCTCGGGAAGTGCCCGGTGAACGAGCTGGACGTCGTTCCAGTAGCGGTAGTGGCCCTCGACGTCCCGGCCGAGGACGACCTTGACGTGCTCGGCCTTTCGGTGGCTCAGGTCGAGGCCCGAGGAATCCGGCGCATCATCGTTCGGCCGCGTGCGCCCAGGTGCCGTAGACGGAATCCCCCCGAATGGCTCGCCGGAGCGCTCCATCCGAGAGGCCGCTAATAAGGCCTGCTTCGCCGCCGGCGCGCGCGATGGCGAGCATCACCTCCGCCTTGCGCCGGATCCCGCCCGTGACGTCCGCTGCGCCGGGGCTGGGCCGTAGGCGCGCGAGCGCCGCGTCGGTCAGCTCGGCGACGACCGGGCGGCGACCCCCGACGGGGGCCCCGAGGATCCCGGGGACGTCGCTGACGAAGAGGACGCGGGACGGGTGCAGCTCGGGGACCAGGGCGAGCGCGATCGTGTCCGCGCTGAGGATGGATGAGCCCCACGCGTCATCCGGGACGACATCGCCGAAAGAGACCGGGACCATGCCCCGGCCGAGGGCGAGCGCGAACGGGCCCGGATCGAAATGGATCAGCTCTCCGGCCCGGTTGCGGGCGTGCGTGGCGATCGGGACGGAGAACGGGGCGCCGCCGGCGTCCACGAGCGCCCGCAGCACGGCGAGGTGAAGGCGCCGAACCTCGGCGGCCACGATCGCCGCCCCCCGCGCCCGCCGTCGGGGATCGGCGTCGGTCTCGGGCGCGCGGGCGAGGCCGAATCGCTTCGCCCCGGGGTGCCCGAACGATCCGGCGCCGTGGAGGACGACCAGCGGGCGGCCGGACGCGACGACCTCGCGCGCGAGGCGGGCGAGGATCTTCGGTCGGAGCCGTTCCACCTCCCGTTTCCGTGTGATGACGCTGCCCCCGAGCTTGACGACAACCGGGGACGGTTCGCCCGGCATGGTCGGCGGCCCGAGCTCAGGCGTGGTCCGGTCCCGTGATCCGCGTGAACAGGAGGTAGCAGCCAACGGCGAGCACGATCACGGATGGGAACCACATCCACTCGTCGAAGTTGTAGAGCCAGAGGAATGTGCCGAAGATTCCGAACCCGCAGATCAGCGCGGCCCCGGCGGTGAGGAGGAGTTCGACGTAGTACGTTCGCTTTCCCAACGAGGCGGGGTGTCCGGCGGTACCGGCCGACATCGACCCGCAAAGGGCCGGGCGCCTTCAAATGGGTTCGGTCGGGTCGTCGCGCGCGTCGACCGGTCGTCGCGACGTCGCGCACTCTCGAAAATCGAAAAAATCGGCAAAAGGTACATATGCGCCAGCTTCCTGCGACCCCCCGCCCGAGGCCCGGGTAGGCTCAGACGGTGCCCAATTTTGTCGAGGACCCGACGGCGGACACGCCGGTCCGGTCCGGAACTGCGAACGCCGCCAACCCGGCGGTCGCGCCCGTCGGCGACCGCCATCCGGCCGGGGAATCCGTGAACGCCTCCACGTCGGGAGGCGCTCCTTCCCCGGCCGGCCCCCCGAGCTCCGCGGGCGAGCTCCTCGACTCGATCCTGCAGAGCAAGAGCGAACTCTTCCGCGGAAGCCGCGAGGTGCTCCGCGATTCCTACGTGCCGAACCGCTTGCCGCACCGCGAGCAGCAGATCCGCGAGGTCGCCGAGGTCCTCGCCCCCGCGCTGCGCGGCGAGGTCCCGTCGAACCTCCTCATCTACGGCAAGATCGGGACGGGGAAGACCGCCGTGGTCGCCCAGGTCCGCGCCGACATGCTCCGACGCACCGAGCTCGCGAGCCATCTCACCTTCATCTACGTCAACTGCGGGAACATCGACCTCCCGTACAGCCTCCTCCAGACGGTCGGCAACACGTTCGCGCACGCCGAATCCGAGCGCATTCCGACGGGCTGGTCGCTCGACCGGGTCCAATCGGCGATGTGCCGCCTCATGGACGAGAAGGGGGGCACGATCCTCCTCGTGCTCGACGAGATCGATCGGCTCGTCGCGCGCAGCGGCGACAACGTCCTCTACACGCTGAGCCAGATCAACACCGAGCTCGACACGGCGCGGCTCGTCCTCGTCGGCATCTCGAACGACCTCAAGTTCACGAACCAGCTCGACGCGCGCGTCCGCAGCCGCCTCAACGAGGAGAAGATCCTCTTCCCGCCGTACGACGCGGTCCAGCTCCAGGACATCCTGCGCGAGCGCGCGAAGGAGGCGTTCAAGGACGGGATCGTCGACCCCGGCGTCATCGAGCGGTGCGCGGCCTACGCCGCGCTCGAGAACGGCGATGCCCGCCGGGCGCTCGCGCTCCTGCGCCTGTCGGCGGAGATGGCCGAGCGCGACAAGGCGAAGCGGATCACCCCGGACCACGTGGTGAAGGCGAAGAACCGCCTCGAGCAGGACATCATCGTCGAGTGCGTCCGGACCCTCCCGCCCCACTGCAAGGTGCTCCTCTACGCGATCCTGCAATCGTACGAGCGCCGGCGCAACGGCGTCCTCACCGGGGAGGTCTACGACAGCTACAAGCGGCTCGCCGAGCGGCTCGGCCTGCAGCCGCTGCACGCCCGCAGCATCTCGAACTACGTTTCGGAGCTCGAGTCGCTCGGATTGATCCGCGCGACGATCGTCTCGCGGGGCCGCGGCGGGCGGACGCGGGAGATCATCGTGGACGTTCCCCTGACCGAGACGATGCCGGCCCTCGAGGAGGATCCGCTGCTCGCCCCGGTCGGCCGGCCCCGCTCCCGCGGGCAGATGCTGCTCACGAACTTCGACAACCCGAACCGCACCGGGCCGTTCTAGCGCCGCGCGCGAGCTAGGGGGGTACTCCCTCGACGGGCGAACCTTCGACGGTCGGCTCCGGGACCGCCGAGCGTCGGCGGGCGCGCTCGCGCTTCAACTCCCGCAGGTCGCGATCGAGCTCGCGCAGTTCCGCGGTCGCCCGACGCAGGCGGACCTTCGAGATCTTCTCGAGCGTCGCGATCTCGCGGTCGAGGACCTCGTCCGAGCCCCGGAACGGGCTCATGCGGCGGTCTCGCTGTCGATCTGCGCCTTCTGGAGCTTCGAGGAGAAGTCGACGAACACGCTCTTGATCTCGGTGAACTCCTCGATCGCGGCGCTCCCCGCCTCGCGCCCCCCGTTCCCGGTGTTCTTCACCCCGCCGAACGGCAGCTGGACCTCGGCGCCGATCGTGGGCGCGTTGATGTAGGTGATCCCGGCCTCGAGGTCGTCGATCGCGCGGAACGCGCGGTTGACGTCTCGGGTGTAGATCGCGGACGAAAGACCGTACTCGACGTCGTTCGCCACCCGGACGGCCTCGGCGTAGTCCGCGACGCGGATCACCGAGAGCACGGGGCCGAAGATCTCCTCCTTCGAGATCCGGCTGCCGTGCTTCGTCTCGAAGATCGTCGGTTCGAGGAAGTAGCCCCGGTCGTAGGCGCCGCCCGTCAGCTTCTCTCCGCCGACGCGCAGCTTCGCCTCCTTCTTGCCGATCGCGATGTACTCGAGGATCTTCTTCTCCTGGTCGGCCGAGGCGACCGGGCCCATCGCGGTCTTCGGGTCGAGCGGGTCGCCCACCGGGAAGTCCTCGAGACGCTCGGTGAGCCGCCGAAGGAACCCGTCGTAGACCTTGGCCTGGACGATCAGGCGGCTCGTGGCGGTGCACCGCTGACCCGCCGTGCCGAACGCGCCGAACAGGACACCGTCCAGCGCGAGGTCGAGGTCCGCGTCGTCCATCACGATCACCGGGTTCTTCCCACCGAGCTCGAGATGGACCATCTTGAGGCCCTTCGCGCCCCGCACGTAGACCTCCCGACCGGTCTCGACGCCGCCGGTGAACGAGACCGTCCGCACCCGCGGGTCCTCGATGAGCGCGTTGCCGACCACCCCCCCCGAGCCGGTGACGAAGTTGAGGACGCCGGGGGGTACCCCGCCCTCCTCGTAGATCTTGACGACCTCCGCGCCGCACCGGGCGGTGGCCGACGCGGGCTTGAAGACGACGGAGTTGCCCGTGATGAGCGCGGCGGCGATCTTCCAGTTGGGGATCGCCGTCGGGAAGTTCCACGGGCTGATGCACACGACCACCCCCTTCGCCTGCCGGACGGTGAGGCAGAACTTCGAACGCAGCTCCGACGGGACGGTCTCGCCGAAGAGCCGTCGCCCTTCGCCGGCCATGTACTCGATGAAATCGATCGACTCCTGGACCTCGCCCAGCCCTTCGCTGATCACCTTGCCCATCTCGGTCGAGACGAGCCGGCCGAGGTCGTCCTTGCGACGCTTCATGAGCCGCGCCACCTCGAGGAGGATCTCGCCCCGCTTCGGCGCGGGAGTCTCCTTCCAGCCGCGGAACGCCTGCTCCGCGGCGCCGACGGACCGCCCGACGTCCGCCGCGGTCCCCTGGACGAAGGAGCCGACGGGCTCCCGGGTCGAGGGATTGACGCTCTCGAACCGCTTCGCGCCGGTCGGCGCCACCCACTTTCCCCCGATGAACAGACCGTAGCTCGGTGCGCGCGACGGCATCGTCCGATATCCTCCGACCGGCGCACAATCCACGCCGCTCAAAACCTCGCCGGGCGCTCGAGGAAAAAGGTTCATCCCCGCGGGGTGCTGGCACCGCCGTGATCGACCTCGAGCTCCTCCGCCGGGACCCCGAGACGGTGGAGGCGAACCTCGCCCGGCGGCGGCGCCCGGAGTACCTCGCGCTCTTCGCCGAGACTCGCGCGAAGGACGCCGAATGGCGGACGTGCCTGCAAGAGGCGGACGGCCTTCGCCGCCAGCGCAACGAGCTGAGCCGCCGCATTGGGGCTGCCCGGGCGACGGGCGCAGTGGACCCCGCCCTCGAGGCGGAGGCCCGGGCGATCCCCGAACGGCTCCGCGCGGTGGAGGCCCGGGAGGCCGAGCTCCTGCACGCCCGCGACGCCGCGGCCCGCCGGCTGCCGAACCTCTTGGACGACTCGGTCCCGTATGGCAAGGACGACTCCGAGAACGTCGTCGTCGCGACCTGGGGGGAACCCGGGGGTCCGCGGGACGACCTGCGACCGCATGCCGAGGTGCTCGAGAAGCTCGGGCTGGCGGAGTTCGACCGGGCGCATCGGGCGAGCGGGGCCGGCTTCTACTACCTCCGGGGCCCGATCGTGCTCCTCGATCTCGCGCTCCAGCGGATGGCGCTCGATCTGCTGCTCGATCGCGGATTCACGCCGATCGTTCCGCCGTTCCTACTGCGACGTGAGCCGTACGAGGGCGTCACCGACCTCGCGGACTTCGAGAACGTGATGTACAAGGTCGAGGACGAGGACCTCTTCCTCATCGCCACGTCCGAGCACCCGATCGCCGCGCTCTACCAGGGCGAGATCCTGGACGGCGACGACCTGCCGTACCGCTTTGCGGGGTTCAGCTACAACTTCCGCAAGGAGATCGGCGGGCACGGGGTCGACCAGAAGGGGATCTTCCGCGTCCACCAGTTCGCGAAGGTCGAGCAGTTCGCGTTCTCCCGTCCCGAGGATTCCCCCCGCCTCCACGAGGAGCTCCGCGCGAACGGCGAGGAGGTCTTCCGGCGGCTCCGGATTCCGTACCGGGTCGTGAACGTCTGTACCGGCGACCTTGGCACCGTCGCGGCGAAGAAGTACGACATCGAGGCGTGGTTCCCCCGACAGCAGGCCTACCGAGAGGTCGTGAGCTGCTCGAACTGCACCGACTACCAGGCGCGGCGGCTCGGGATCCGCATGGGCAAGGCCGGCCAGCCGGGAAAGACCGTTCCCCACACCTTGAACGGCACGGCGGTCGCGACCTCTCGCGCCATCGTGGCGATCGTCGAGCAGTACCAGGAACCCGACGGCACGATCACGGTCCCGGAGGTCCTGCGTCCGTACATGCGCGACCTCACCCGGATCGAGGGAACGCCCGAGGCGAAGTAGGCGCCGTATCCCGCCACCCGCGCTCCCCGCGCGCGCCCGTCGAAGCCCCTATGTTGGCCCGGCCGCTGTCACGCTCCCCACCCGGGCATGACGAGGCAGCGGTTGCTCGACGACTTCTCGCCGGAGGGAGCGGTCGCTCCCCCGCCGCTCGCGGTCGGTCGGCCCCATCCCGACGCGCTCCCCGGGACCTGGCGCGTCGCGGAGGGAAGGGTCGAGCACCCGTTGATCCGTCCGGGGGAGATCCGATCGCTGCCGTTCCAGCTCGACCTGGCCCGGGTCGGGCTCGACGAGGACCTGCTCGTCGTGCTCCCCACGGGCCTCGGGAAGACCGTGATCGCCGCGCTCGTGGCCGCCGAGGTCCTCCGGCGCTCGGAGGGGAAGGTCCTGGTCCTCGCGCCGACACGTCCCCTCGTCCAGCAGCACGCCGACGCCTTCGCCCGCTGGCTCGTACCCTTACGGTCCGCCCGGTTCACCGGGACGGTCCGACGCCCGGTGCGCGAGGGCTCGTGGGAGACCGCCGATATCGTGTTCGCCACGCCCGAGATCGTCCAGAACGACCTCGCGGCCGAGCGGTACCGGCTCGAGGACGTCGCGTTGCTCGTCGTCGACGAGGCCCACCACGCCGTCGGCAAGTACGCCTACGTGCCGATCGCCGCCGCGTACCGGGTCCAGCGTCCGGCGGACGGTAGGGTCCTCGCGCTCACCGCCTCCCCCGGCGGAAAGGACGAGCGGATCGAGGAGGTCGTCGGCGCCCTCGGGGTCGCGCGGATCGAGGCCCGCAGCCGCGACGATCCCGGTGTCGTGGAGTACGTCCAGCCGGTCGAGATCGAGACCCGATGGGTCGACCTCTCGCCCACGGCGGTCCGCATCCAGGAGCAGCTCGCGAAGGCCTCCCACGACACGGCCCGCAAGCTGCAGAAGATGGGGTACCTTCGGAAGAAGCCGATCACCTCGCTCTCGGTCAAGGACCTGATCGCGCTGCGCGGAGAGATCTTCGCCCGCCCCGGTCCGATGGTCCGCCGGTTCGGTCCGCTCTTCCACCAGCTCGTGTTGCTGCACCTCCACCACGCCCAGGAACGCCTCGAAACGCAGGGGATCGCCCCGTTCCTCCAGTACTTCGAACGCCTCGAAGCGAAGGAGAAGCCCTCCCGCGGCGACCGCGCGGTGCTGAAGCTTCCCGAGGTCGTCGCGGCGCGCGCCGAGGCCCGGGCGTTCCTCGACACCTCCCGCGAGCCGTCGCATCCCAAGCTCGACGCCCTCACGATCCTGGTGCGGGAGACGCTGGGGGCGCCCCGGGATCACCCGCCCCGGATCCTCGTGTTCGCCCAGTACCGGGACACGATCCAGACGATCCAGTCCACCCTCGAGCTCCAAGGCTGGACGACCGGCCGGTTCGTCGGGCAGGCGACGCGGGACAAGGAGGACAAGGGCATGAACCAGAAGGAGCAGGGCCGCGTGCTCGAGGCGTTCCGCGCCGGCCGGTTCCCCGTGCTCGTGGCCAGCAGCGTCGCCGAGGAGGGCCTCGACGTGCCGGATGTCGATCTCGTGGTGTTCTTCGAGTCCGTGCCGAGCGAGATCCGGGCGATCCAGCGGCGGGGCCGCACCGGCCGGAGCTCCCTCGGACGGGTCGTCCTCCTGCTCACCCGGGCGACGCGCGACGCGCGCTACCAGACGGCCGAGGTCCGGCGCGAGAAGGCGATGCATCGGATCGTCCGACGGCTTTCGGCCGAGGCGCGCCGTCGTTCCGGAGCCGAGCCCGACGGGTCCCGGCCCCGGAAGACGGAGCCGACCCGGGCGCGCGAGAGCCCCGTTTAAACCCTGCGTTCGCGTGCTACGGCCTGCCGCTCGGTCACCGAGGCTAAATAGCCCCTCCCGGCTCGACCGCCCCAAGCGACCTCCATGGGGACCCTCGCGGCCATGGGCCAGCACCTCGGGCTCGTCGTTTTGACGCTGATCGGCACGGCCCTGACGATCTATCTCGTCTACTCGATGCTCCATCCCGAGCGATTCTGAGTCGCGCCGAGGTCTGTGTTCGATCTCAGTTCGCTTTCCGACGTTATCGTACTTCTCATACTCGTCATCGCGATGGCGCCGTTCTTCGGCGCCTACCTCGGCAAGGTCTACATGGACCGGCCGATCCTCGGGGACGCGGTCCTTACCCCGATCGAGAACGCGATCTACCGCCTGCTCGGGACCTCGCCCCGCAAGTCCATGCGGGCCAACGAGTACTTCCTGGCCGTAGTTCTCGTCAGCGCCGCGGTCTTCGCCTTCCTCTACCTGTTCTTCCTCTACCAGAACCTCCTGCCGATGGACGCCACGGGCGCCCCGGGGATGAGCTGGGACCTCGCGACCCACTCCGCCGCGAGCTTCACGACGAACACGGACTTCACGCACTTCACGAACGAGACCCAGATGAGCCTCGCCTCGCTGGTCATCGCCTGGCCCGTCGCCCTGTTCGTTTCCCCGGCCACGGGGCTCGCGGTGATGGCCGCGATGATCCGCGGCTTCGTCCGCCGCGACGGGACGCTCGGCAACTTCTACGTCGACCTGGTCCGCTCGATCACGCGGGTCCTGCTCCCGCTCGCGATCCTCCTCGCGGTCGTCTTCGTCCTGTTCGGCGTGCCGCAGACGTTCACGAACTACGTCATCGCCCACCCGATCACCGGCGGGCAGCAGGAGATCATCCTCGGACCGGTCGCCTCGTTCCAGGCGATCAGCCTGCTCGGCTCGAACGGGGGCGGGTTCTACTCGGCGAACGCGGCGAGCCCGCTCGCGAACCCGAGCGCGTTCTCGAACATGTTCATGATCTTCGTGATGATGCTCATCCCGTTCTCGACGCCCTTCGCCTTCGGCCAGATCATCCGCAAGCGCAGCGAGGCCTGGCCGTTCATGGGCACGATCCTGATCGTGTTCTGCATCGCCCTGGGTCTCTTCATCGCCTACCAGGCCGCGACGAACCCCGCGCTCGCGGTGATCACGAACCTCGGACCCCAGACGAACGGCTACCCCGTCGGCCAGGAGACGCGGTTCAGCCTGCCCGAGGCGTCGCTCTTCCAGGTCACGAGCGTCTACAGCAACGTCGGCGCGAACAACATGATGATCGGCGCGCTGTCGCCGGTCGCGCAGCTCGTCCTGCTCTTCGGGATGTTCACGCAGAGCACCCCGGGCGGTGTCGGCACCGGGTTCGGGACGCTCCTGTTGTTCGCGGTCCTCGGGATCTTCGTCGGCGGTCTGATGGTCGGCCGGACCCCGGAGTACCTGGGCAAGAAGATCACGACCGGGCACGTCCGGTGGGCCGCGCTCGCCCTGCTCATCCACCCGGCCACGATCCTCCTTCCGTTCGTCATCGCCGTCGCCGGGGGATTCGTCTCGACGGCGACGGGCTCGATCCCGTCGTCCGCCCACGTCTTCACGTCGGTCCTCTACGAGTTCACGTCGGAGTCCGCGAACAACGGGAGCGCGCTCTCGGACGGCTACTTCAACGATGCGACGCCGTTCTTCAACATCGCCGGGGCCACGGTGATGCTCGTCGGGCGCTTCGTGCCGATCTATGCGATGCTCAAGGTCGGGGGGATCTTCTCCAACGAGGAGGTCCTGCCGCCCAGCTCGGGAACGCTCCGCACGTCGAGCGCGACGTTCACCATCTACATCACGCTCTTTTTGATCATCGTCTCGGTCCTCCTCTTCCTCCCGGTCATCGCGCTCGGGCCGCTCGCCCAGATCATCTAGGAGGGCGCGAGGAATGATCGGCGAAGTGAGCGATTCCGCGGCGCGGGTCGCGATGGGCTCGGTGAGCGAACCGGGGGCGCGCGTCTCGGTCCGGCGGATCCCCCACACCTCCCCTCGGCGGGTGCTGGTCGAGTCGTTCACGATGTTCGACCCGCGTAAGCAGGTCCACTATCCGGTGATGTTCTGCGTCTACGTCCTGTTCTGGTTCCTGCTCGTGCTCACCCTCTTCCCGAGCGTCTTCCCCGACCTGGCGAAGACGTACAACGCGAACTACTTCCTCTGGGTGACGATCATCCTGTTCCTCACCCTCTGGTTCGCGAACCTCTCGACGGCGATCGCCGAGGCCCAGGGGCGCGCCCGCGCGGACGCGCTCCGGGAGATCCGGAGCGGGATCCGGGCGCGCCAGATCCTACCGGACGGCACGGAGAAGTGGGTCTCCTCCGACATCCTCCACGTCGGGGACACGGTCGAGATCCGGCCCGGCGAGCCCGTGCCGATGGACGGCGACGTGATCCGCGGGGCCGCGTTGATCGACGAGTCGATGATGACCGGCGAGTCCGACCCGGTCACCCGCGAGAGCGGAGGCGACAAGACGAGCGTCCTCGGGGGCACCCGGGTCCTCCAGGGGACGGCCCGGGTCCGGGTCACGGCGGCCCGGGGCCAGTCCTTCCTCGACCGGATGATCCGCCTGGTCGAGGGCCAGGGTCGCGAACCGACGCCGAACGAGCTCGCGCTCCTCGTGCTCCTCTCCGCGCTGACGATCGCGCTCTTCATCGTCGTCATCTCGTTCATCTACCTCGCCAACTACACGACGATCGTCACGATCGACCTCGCGACGATCGTCGCGCTCTTCGTCTGTCTCATGCCGACGACGATCGGCGCCCTCCTGCCCGCGATCGGGATCTCGGGGATCAACCGGACCGCCGAGGCGAACATCATCGCGAAGAGCGGCAAGGCCGTCGAGGCCGCCGGCGACCTCGACGTGATCATCCTCGACAAGACCGGCACGATCACGGTCGGGAACCGCTTCGCCGTGCAGTTCGTGACCGCCCCCGGGGTCACCGCCGGCGAGCTCGTCGAGGCCGCGCTCCTTTCGTCGAGCCTCGACGACACGCCCGAGGGGCGTTCGATCGTCCGCCTCGCGGCGCGTCGCAACGCGCCGACGCGTCGCCTCGAGCCCGGCCAGTTCAAGGTGCTCCCGTTCACGGTCGAGCGTCCGATGAGCGGGATCGTGCTCGCCGACGGGACCGAGATCTACAAGGGCGCGCTCAAGACGATCGAGGCGTACGGCGCGTCGATCGCCCCCGAGCTGCGGACGGCGGCGGCCCGGGCCTCGGGCGAGGGCATGACGCCGCTCGCGATCACGTCGGGAAAGCGCGCGCTCGGGCTCGTCTACCTCAAGGACGTGGTGAAGCCCGGGATCAAGGACCGCCTGCGCGAGCTGAAGCTGATGGGCATCCACACGATCATGTGCACGGGCGACAACCGACTCACCGCCGCCGCCATCGCGCGCGAGAGCGGGGTCGACGAGTTCGTCGCGGAGGCGAAGCCCGAGACCAAGCTCACGCTCGTCGAGCGGGAGAAGTCGAAGGGTCGGCTCGTCGCGATGACCGGTGACGGCACGAACGACGCCCCGGCGCTCGCCCGCGCCGACGTCGGGCTCGCGATGAACAGCGGCACCGGGGCCGCGAAGGAGGCCGGCAACATGGTCGACCTCGACAACGATCCGACGAAGCTGATCGAGGTCGTCTCGATCGGTAAGCAGCTCCTGATCACCCGCGGAGCGCTCACCACCTTCTCGATCACGAACGACGTCGCGAAGTACTTCGCGATCATCCCGGCGATCTTCATCGCGAGCGGCGTCGCGACGCTTCCCGGGATCGAGCTGATGAACGTCCTCGGGCTCACGAACCCGCAGCTCGCGGTGCTCTCCGCGCTGCTGTTCAACGCGATCATCATCCCGTTCCTGATCCCGCTCGCGCTGGTCGGCGTGCCGTTCCGGCCGCGCTCGGCGATCGATCTTCTGCGCCGCAACCTGCTCGTCTACGGCTTCGGCGGGCTCGTGAGCGCGTTCGTCGGGATCAAGCTGATCTATCTCCTGCTCGAGTGGGTCGCGACGTTCCCCGTCTACCAGGCGCTCGGCACCGCCGTCGGGCACGTTTTGCCGCTCGGAGGCCTATGAGCGCGGCGCGGGTCGACGAGGGGTCCCGGCCGACCCCGCCGAACGCGCACTCGATCGGCGGGCACGTCCGCGCCACGATCGTGTTCATGGTCCTGATCATCCTCGTCGCGGGCTTCGCCTACCCCCTGGTCGTCACCGGCATCGCTCAGCTCATCGACCCCGAGGCCGCGAACGGCTCGCTGCTCTACTACCCGAACAACGGGACGCTCGCCGGCTCGGCGCTGGTCGCGCAGAACACGGACGCGCCGTACCTGTTCTGGGAGCGGCCGTCGCTCTCGGACTACAATTTCACCGAGGGCGCGCCGACCCCGCCCGGGCCCACGCAACCGGGGCTCGTCGCGTTACTGAACGAGACGATCGCCTACATGCAGGAGTACGGGAACTTCACCGTGAACGCGACCCTGCCGTTCTGGTGGGTCGCCCCCTCGGGCTCGTCGATCGATCCGGACCTCGTCCCCGAGGCGGTGCTCGTGCAGATCCCGCGCGTCGCGGACGCGACGAACCTCTCGATCCCCACGCTCACGGCGTTCGTCAACGCTCATATCGTGAACCCCGTTGTGCCCGGCGTCGGGGTCCCCTACGTGGATGTCCTGAAGCTCGACCTCGCGCTGTTGCCGATGATCGGCCGGTGAGTCGATGTATCGATCGATCCTGGTCCCGGTCCAGAAGCCCGCCGAAGTGGAGCCGCTGATCCGCTTCGCGACGATGCTCCTCGACGCGGACGGGGAGATCCGGGTCCTCCACGTGATCCCGACGATCACGCTGCCCGAGGTGACGCGCGAGTGGCGCGCGTCCGTCCACCTGGTCGTGCCCGCGCACGAGGCGGGGGCGGCGCTCGACGTCCGGGTCGAGCCCGAGGTCCGCGCGGCGACGGACGTCCCGGGCGAGATCCTCGAGAGCGCGGAGTCGCACGACGTCGACGCGATCCTCCTCACGCTCTCGGGCAGCCGGCGCGGTCGCAACCCGTTCGTCGGGCACACCGCGACCGGCGTGCTCCACCACGCCACCCAGGACGTGCTCGTGCTCAACCGGCTCGCGCTCGCGACGGACCGCATCCCGCGGATCCTCCTCCCGACGCTCGGCGAGAACCCGACCCCCAAGGCGATGCGGATCGCGGAGGCGATCGGCGCGCACGTGCCCGACGCGCCCGTGGTCGCGCTCGCGATCGGCCCCGGCGCGCCGAGCCCGGGCGCGGACGGCGCGGGTCCCGATGGCCAGGGTCCGCTCGGGACCCCGATCACCCGCCGTCGCTCGATCTTCCCGTCCGCCCTCCTCGGGCGCCGCCGCCGCCTGCCGGAGCTGATCCTCGAGGCCGCGAGCCGCGAGCGCTACGGGCTCGTCGTCGTGGGGGACTCCCCCGACCAGCTCGGCGGCCCGCTCCTCACCCGCCGGTTCCTCGAGGAGCTCTTCCGGGGGGCGCCGTGTCCCATGGTCGCCGTGCGCGGCTAGCGTCGGCGGGTCCGATGGGCGAGCTCTGGTTCGTCGGGCTCGGTCTCGGCGACGAGCGGGGGCTCTCCCGGGCCGCGCTCGAGGTGCTGGGCTCGTGCGGCGTGGTCTTCGCGGAGGAGTACACGGCCATCGCGCCGCCCGGCACGCTGGAACGCCTGTCGACGGAGATCGGCCGGCCGATCGAGCGGCTCTCCCGGGCGCAGCTCGAATCCGAGGCCCCGATCGTGGACGCGCTCGCCCGCGAGCCGCGGGTCGCGCTCCTCGTCGTCGGCGACGCGTTCGCCGCGACGACGCACGTCGCGCTGCGGCTCGCGGCGGAGCGGGCCGGCCATGCGTGGCGCTATCTGCCCAACGCGAGCATCCTCACCGCGGCCGCCGGTTTCCTCGGCCTGAGCCACTACCGGTTCGGTCGGACGGTCTCCCTGCCGTTCCCGGCGCCGGGGTTCGAGCCCCGCTCCCCGCTCGAGCACATCGGGGCGAATCGCGCGCGGGGCCTCCACACGCTCGTGCTGCTCGACCTCGTCCCCGAAGAGGGCCGGTATCTCGGGGCGCGCGAGGGCCTCGAATTGATGCGCGCCCGCGATCCGTCCGGCACTTTCGTGTCCGACGCCACGGACGTGGCGGTCGTCGCGCGCGTCGGTCGGCCCGATGCGGCGGGCTGGTGGGGCGCGCTCGCCCGCCTGCGCCGGCTCGATTTCGGGCCGCCCCTGCACGCGATCGTGGTCCCGGCGGCCGAACTCCACTTCGAGGAGTCGGCCGCGCTCGAAAAGTACCGGGTGCGCGACCGATAGGGCGGAATCCCACTACGGTCCGGGAGCCCGCTCGGCAGCACCGGCCGGGCCCGTGGGCGGGGTGAGGGCCTCGGCGAACTGGCGGATCCGGAACGGCCGCAGCAGCACGACATCCGGCCGCTGGCTCGCTTCCGCCGGAGTCGCCGGGGGCCGGGACGCGGGGGCGACGAGGATCACGCGAAGGTGCGGCACGATCGCCCGGGCCCCGCCGATCAGCGCGTTGGGACTTCCTTCGGCGAGATTGACGTCGGCGACCATGACCTGCGGGTGGTGATCGCGCACGAGCTCGAGCGCGTGGGTCGCCCCCTCCGCCTCCCCTTCCACGCGGAAGTGATGCAACCGAAGCAGTCCCCGCAGCAGCACGCGCGTCTCCTCGTCGCCGGCAACGACAATGGCGGCGGTGACCGGCTGCTCGGGCGTGCCCACGATGGTCCGCTCCCGGTGGACGCTCCCGCAAGAGCGCCCGACGGACATCACGTCGAGACATTGGCTTGTATTTTGTTGTATGGTCGGAACCCACCGGTTACGACGAACCCGTTCGCGGTTCAGCCGGCGGACGGGCCCGGTTCGGGCTCGCCCCAGTTCGCGACCCCCGCCGCCCCGAGGAGCCGGTCGAGGGCGGCGTGGTAGCCGGTCGGCGGCGCGGCCAGGAGCTCCCGCGCCCTCTCGGAGAGCGCCGCGCCGAACTCCCGTTCGGTGTCCGAGAACTGCCACGAGTGCGCGTTCGCGCGGCCTAGGGCGAGCAGTACTCCGTAGGCAATTCCCCGCTCCTTGCCCTCCCGCGGGAGGGTGTGGAGCACCGTCCGCTCGGCCCCCGCGTCCCCCTGGGTGCGGTGATCGCGCGCCACGCGGTCGAGCCACGCGGCCTCCTGGGCGAGCGATTTGTAGCGCGGGAGCGCCCCCAGGACCTCGCGCTCGTCCGTCTGGCGCTGGGCGCGCTTCAAGATCTCCGCGACGCGCCCCGGGGCCCCGCGCGCGCCGTCGACCAGGCGCCGGGCCTCGTCCGGGTCCCGGACGATGCTCCCGACGATCGTCTCGGCGTGGGCGTTCCACAGCCGCTCGAGCGCGCGGCTCGCGCTCGGTTCATCGACCTCGAAGTACCCGCCCTCGTCGGCGAGCGCGGCCTCGAGGGCGCGCCGCTCGACGACCGAGGGGTGGAGCGCCTCGAGGAACTCGTCCTCGCGGTCGCCGAAGCAGACGCCGCCCGCGACGTACGTCGGCCGACTGGCGCGCTCGATCCGCGGGCGGATCTCCGAGGAGTACTCGTCGAGCAGGCCCGCGTCGGCCAGCCGGCCGAGCTCGTAGCGCTTTCCGAGGTTGCGGGAGAGCGGCGGGAGGTTCGCGTGGACGCACTCGGGCCCCCCGTTGCACCGGACGTTGAGGTCCGCGCGCACCGGGAACTCCGCGCTGGGGTCCGGCCCGGCGGCGCCGTCCGAAAGGCTGCCGAGCAGGTGACGATCGTCCTTCACGCAGCGCCGGCAGACCCGGAACACCGTGCCGGCCCCGGGCCAGCCGACCTCGAGGTAGGGGCGGGACTCGCCGGCGGCGAGGTGGACGCAGAGGAAGCGGTGCTCCGCCGCGTCCTCCGTGAGCCGGTAGGGGAGATCGGCAATTTTCTCGGCCCGGAACTCCGCCGGGGGGGTGGCGGACCGGCCCGTGCACCAGAGCGTCTTCCGCGCGGCGAAGAAATGGAAGCCCTTGCGGGCCCATTCGAGGTAGCCCAAGAGCAGGCGATCGGGGGCGTCCGACTGCTGCACCGCGACCTCGGCTTCCTTGTCCGTGCGGGCCAGCGCCGCGAACGACACCTCGCCGCCGGGGGCCTCGAAGGCGACGACGGTCGGCGCGGTCGGTTCGAGGTAGAATTTGAGGAGGCCGGCGAGCGAGCGGGCCATCGGGTCGCCCCAGCGACTCATCTTCTCGAGCCGCTTCTCGTCGTCCCGCGCCGCGCGCACCTCCTCGAGATCGGCCCGGCGGCGCTCGAAGCGGTCGGGCGGGCACTCGGGACCGAGCCGGGGGAGGAGCGGGTCGACCGATTCGCGCAGCACCTTCGCCCGGGCGACGAGATCGTGCTCGCGGACCCCCGAGCCCTTGCGGATGCGCGCCACGGCTCCTCCGCCCGGCGGACCCGGCCCGTGTACATATTCTCGAGGGGGCTAGCGGTGACAGACGTCGAGGAAGTGGCGGAGGATCGTGGTCCCGCCCTCGGTGTGCTCGACCTCGGGATGGAACTGCACTCCCCACAAGAGGCGGGTCGGGTGCGACATCGCCTCGACCGGGCACGCCGAGGAGTGCGCGAGGACCTCCCAGCCGGGCGGCGGCGTGACGATCGCATCGTTGTGGTTCGCCCAGACGTTGAGCTGCCGTGGAAGCTCCCGGAAGAGCGGGTGGTCGCCTCGGTCCACGGTCAGCTCGACGCGCCCGAACTCGGGCGCGGCAGCGTGGCCGACCTTTCCGCCGAAGTGGCGGCCCAGGAACTGATGGCCGACGCAGATCCCGAGGACCGGCACGCTCACCTCGTCGATCCATTCGTTGACGCGCCCGAGCGTCGCCGTCCCTTCGAGGCTCAGCGCGCCGCCCGAGAGGACGATCCCGTCCGCGTCGAGCTCCTGCAACGGGGTCGTGTTCGGGACGATCCGGCTCTCGGCGCCGAGGTCGCGCAGGACGCGCCACTCGCGGTGCGTCCACTGCCCGCCGTTGTCCAGGACCGGGACCTTCACGGCGCGCTCTCCCGCGGCTCGTCCGAGGTCTCGGACGCGCCCGGATCCGCCCGGGCCTCGGCGAGCTGCGCCACCGAAGCCTTCACCTCCGCGAGGTCGCGACGCATCTTCAGCATCTCCTCCTCGAACGGCGTGAAGCCCGACGGGCTGAGGACCCGCTGCGCGAAGTAGATCCCGATGAAGATCGCCCCGACGAGCGCGAGGATGGTCGTGAAGACGATCGCGAAGACGAAGGCGAGCGGGTCGCCGATGACGGACTCGACCGGCAGGGTGAAGAAGTGGGTCAGCTCGGCGATCTCGACGATCAGGAGCACGACGATCAGCGCGAGCCACAGGAACAGCACGACCCGGGACGGCCTCACGGGGGGCCTCCCCGGCTGACCGTCGCGAGGGTGATCGGGAGCGGCAGGGTCGAGTTGCCGACCGCGATCGCCCCCGGGACCACGACGCCCGACGTCTCGCTCGCAGAGTTCAGCACTTCCCCCGACGACGAGCCGCCGACGTAGAAAGCGAGGACGCCCGCGTACCAGGCGTTCCCGCCCGAGCTCGCGTAGAACGCCGTGATGTTGATCGCGACGGGGTTCTGGTCGGAGCTCACGCTCGCGACGAGGACGTCCGACTCGTTCTGCCAGAGTGTCCAGTTGATCGTCTTCCACGGGACGTGGCCGGTCGCGGTCCAGTTGAGCCCCTCGGAAAGGCCGATCCAGATCGTCGCGTAGCGCACGGTGGCGCCGAACCCGTGGACGTAGAAGTGCATGGTCCCGTTGTTCGGGAGGCGGTCGACGATCAGCTCGGCCTGGGTGAGGATTCCGGGCGCCGGCTGGCCGGTCGAGATCAGGACCGGAGTGATCAGGATCAGGACGACCAGCAGCACCGTGACCGCGACGAGGGGCAGGGGGGCGTATCGGGACATCCGCTCGAGGCGACGCGGTCCGGGGACGGAAGGGGTGGTCATCCCGGGGTCTCCGCAGGGGCCTTCCAGCCCCGGTAGAGCCGGTGCGGGACCCCGAGATGGTCGAGGACCTTGCCGGCGAGGTAGTCGGTCACGTCTTCGATCGTGGAGGGCCGCAGGTAGTACGCCGGAGACGCGACGAGGACCACCGCCCCGAGCTCGCTCAAGGTGGTCAGGTGCCGCAGGAGGACCGTCGAGAGCGGCGTCTCGCGGGGCACGACGATCAGGGGCCGTCGTTCCTTCAGGTGCACCTGCGCGGCCCGCGTCAGGAGGGTGTCGCCGAGGCCGAGGGCGATCTTGGCCGCCGTGTTCGACGAACAGGGCACCACCACCATCCCCCGGGTCGGACGGGAGCCGCTCGCGACCGGTGCTCCGAGGTCCTCGTCGCGGTACATCTGGTCCGCGTACGGCCGCAGGGCGTCGGGCGCTAGCCCCGCCTCCTCGCGGAGCACCGCCGCCGCGCCGTTCGATACGACCAGCGCGACCGGAGCGTGGGCATCCCGCAGCGCACGAAGCACTCGCACGGCGATCGGGGCACCGCTGGCCCCCGAGACGCCGACGACGATCGGAGGATCCTCCGGCACGAAGCCTCTCCGCCCTCTTAAAAATCTACACTCCCTCGGTCGTTAAGACGATTGGCGGGGCGGGAACGTTGGGGCACCGGGCGGCGATCGTAGGAGCGGGTCACACCCGGTTCGGGGTCCTGAGCGACGGGCCGCGCCGGCTCCTCCGCTCGGCGCTCGACGCGGCGTTCGCGAGCGTGGATAGGGGCCTCGATCGAAGCCAGGTCGGCGAGACGTATCTCGCGACGCTCGGTTTCGGAGGCTGGCAGATCGGCAACGCCGCCGCCGTGCTCGCCGAGGAGGCCGGGATCGTGGGAGTCCCGGCGACCCGGGTCGAGAACGCCTGCGCCTCGGGGGGCTTCGCGCTCCGAGCGGCCGTCCGCGCGCTCGAGTCCGGCGCGGTCGACCTCGCGCTCGTCGTCGGGCTCGAGAAGATGACCGACGTCGCGAGCGCGCGGCGCCGGTACTGGCTCGGCGTCTCGGGGGATACGGAGTGGGAGCGGTCCGCGGGCCTCACCTTCGCGGGGGTCTACGGGCTGCTCGCAGCGCGCTACCTGTCCGAGCACCACGTGGGACCCGAGGCGCTCGCGGAGGTCGCCGTGAAGAACCACGCGAACGGCGCGCTCAATCCGAACGCCCACTTCCAGAAGGCCGTCACGCGCGAGGCGGTGCTCGGGGCGGCGCGGGTGGCCGACCCGCTGGGCCTCTACGATTGCTGCCCCGTGAGCGACGGCGCGGCTGCGGTCGTCCTCGCCCGGTCCGACATCGCCCGACGCTTCACGGACACTCCGGTCTACATCGACGGGATCGGCGCCGGCACGGATCACCTCGCGGTCCAGGAGCGATCCGACCTGACCCGGTTCGCCGCGACCCGGCGGGCCGCCGACGAAGCGTTCCGGTCCGCCGGCGTCGACCGCTCGGATTTCGGGTTCCTGGAGGTGCACGACTGCTTCACGATCGCCGAGCTCCTTGCGCTCGAGGATCTCGGCTTCGCACGGCCGGGGGAGGCGGCGCGGCTCACGCTCGAGGGGGCCACCGCGCGGACCGGCCGCCTGCCCGTCAATCCCGACGGCGGTCTCAAGGCGAAGGGTCACCCCATCGGGGCGACGGGCGTGAGCCAGGCCTACGAGGTCTTTGTCCAGCTGCGGCGGGCGGCCGGGGCGCGCCAGGTGCCCGCCGCGGAACGGGCGCTGACCCACAACGTCGGGGGGGCCGGGGCCACGGCCACCGTGACGGTCTACACCGCGGGGTGAGCGCGATGGAAATGCTCGTGCGCGCGGCCGCCTATCTTCCGACCGGTACCTTCTCGGGTCGGCGGGTCGCCGGACCGGACGAGGACCCGTTCACGATGATCGCGACCGCGCTCGAGCGGGTCCGGGACCCCATCCCCTCCGCCGCCGGCCCCACGACGCTCGAGATCCTCACCGAGCTGCCCGAGGCGTACGACCCGGGGCTGGGTGCCGTCCTGGGCGGGGAGGTCCGGTGCCTCCGTCCGGGAGGACCCGCCCCGCCCCCCGGACCGTCGGTCCACCTCGTCGTCGCGGCGGAGGGCCCGGATCCGCCCGTCGCCGATCGGTCCGACCCGGGCCCCGGGGATGGCGCGGTCGCGCTGCTCTACCGG